>WNGB01010954.1_pt1 | contig 12483 bp, 12 predicted proteins | sample 5400681 | NCBI WGS metagenome assembly WNGB01 (sample SAMN13153367, study PRJNA577476) | soil metagenome | isolation source: 115 cm soil or saprolite under grassland replicate 2 | place: USA:California | collected 2016-06-15 | reverse complement strand
AGAAGACCGACAATCGGCCGGAGCAAAAGACCATGGCAAACAGCACCCAGCAGGCGCGCAACCTCGACGGTTCTCTGGCGGTCAGTGCACAAGCGCTACATGCTGCGCCGGTGCTGCTCGTGGATGATATGGTCGATTCGCGCTGGACATTAACTGTTGCGGCCTGGTTGTTGCGCTCACATGGCAGCGGCGAGGTGTTCCCTCTGGCGCTTGCGCTAACAGGATACGAGAAATGAGCATATCACTTTCACCCAACACGCAGGCAATCTTGCTTCTGATGGCGCCCTTGATCGCGGGGCGTAACGAACCTTCAGCCGATTTATTGACGCAGGTCGAGTACAAGCGTTTGGCGCGGTTCCTCCGCGAGAAGCAACAGCAGCCGGCAGATTTGCTTGCCCCCGATGCACGGGTATTGCTCGGGGAATGTCAACAGCTTATCGACAGCGACCGGCTCAAGCGCCTGCTAGGCCGTGGTTTTCTTCTGAGCCAGGCGATCGAGCGCTGGCAGACGCGGGCGATATGGGTAGTGAGTCGCGCCGATGCCGAGTATCCGAGGCGATTGAAGGCGCTCCTTAGGGAAGATGCCCCGCCGGTTCTGTACGGCTGTGGGGATGCGACGATTCTGGATACGGGTGGATTAGCCGTCGTAGGTTCGCGGCATGTGGATGATGCTTTGATTGCTTATACTGAGGACATCGGACGGCTTGTAGCCAAAGCGTGGCGCACCCTTGTGTCGGGCGGTGCGCGCGGCATTGACCAAGCCGCCATGCGCAGCGCGCTGCAAGCTGGTGGTAAGGTGGTGGGGGTTTTAGCCGACAGCTTGGAACGGGCGGCCCTGCACCGCGAGCACCGTAACTTCCTGATAGATGGGCAACTGGTCCTGGTCTCGCCCTATGATCCTGTGGCGGGGTTCAACGTGGGACACGCCATGCAGCGTAACAAGCTGATCTACGCGCTGGCAGATGCGGCGCTTGTGATCAATTCGGATTACGAAAAGGGCGGTACGTGGGCTGGTGCGGTCGAGCAACTGGAGAAGCTGCGGCTCGCACCCGTCTATGCCCGCTCGCATGGGGAAACCGGCAAAGGGCTGGAGGCTCTCCGACGTAAGGGCGCCTTGCCCTGGCCCAATCCGGAGACGCCTGAGGCCCTGGCAGAGTTGCTCGTGATTGAGAGGAGTCCGAGGAAAGCTGCGCCCAGGCAAAACGAACTCTTTTCTTCGGTTCGCGAGGAGCCCAAGCAGGTGTCTGCAATCCCGCAGAGTTTGCTCCCTATTAATGCCTCTGGCTTCCCGCTGTCTGTGGAATCGCCCCTGGCACCTGCCGATGAACTGTTTGCCAAGGTGCGGGAGTTGGTTGGGAAGGTGCAAACGCCCAGGACCGTCGACGAGGTGACTACCGATTTGGGTGTGTTGAAGAGCCAAGCGAAAAAGTGGCTTCAACGCTTGGTTGAGGATGGTGAGATAGAAGAGTGTACCAGGAAGCCTGTAAGATATCGGCCGAAGACGCAGCATGCTTTAAAGGGTGGTTTTGCATTATGAGTATTCATGTCGAATTTCCGGTAGTGTCCCTCAACTCCCGTGATGACTTTTCGTTGTTGTAGGCCCAAATTATCTCCTCGATTGCAACCGCCCACCCATCGAGGAGAGTTGAGGGACACTACCGAATTGCACACCAGCGCCTAGCTTTGCTGCAGCATGTATCCCTGTCTCCTATACATCACTTGGTGTGCTGCAGCAGCGCCTCCAGCCAGTCAGCTTCGGCCTTGGGCAGGAGTGGGGGCGGTGGCGGTTGACCATAGTCGATCTGGCTGGCATACGCCCCGCGCTCATAGACGCTCGCGATCGCAGCACCCAGGTCACAGGATACGTCCGGGTCCGGCTCCAGCAGTGGCACAGGCAGCACTGGCAGGCGGTCAGTCAATTGGATAGGCCACACTTCCACGGTAGGACGCCGCTCTGCCCGGCTGAGCATGATATAGTACGACGCGGCTGGCACAGGACGCTCTAGCGGGGGCCGGTCGCCACCTCGCAACAGGTCGATTTCCAGCAGATGCACTTCAGAGCGCAAGAAGTCCCGCCGTTTCCGCTGGTAGGCAAGGTATGCCTCATGACTTGGGCGCTTGTTGACCGGTGAGAGAATTTCGATAACCGTCACGAGTTGTTGCGCAGAGGTGGTCCGAATCTCGACTCGGTGTAAGCGCAGCGGAATCTCCAGGGCCACCAGATTCTCCACTGGGGCAGGTGCTATCGTTGCGACACCAACGTGCGGCTCACCTGGCAGCGGGTGGAGATGCCATACCCCCACATCGGGACGCACACTGTGTACCTGTCCGACCTCTACGACCTCATATGTCACATAGGGTGTCAGGCGCGCGAAGTAGCGTGGCTGGATGCGCCGATTCAGTTGGGCCTGGATCTCGGAAGCCAGATTGTTGTGAAAGTCAGACCACAGTGCAGGACTTTCGATGTACGGATCCATACCAGGAAAAGGAGAAGGCATGTCGTGCCTCCTGTGAGTCAAGACGCGAGGCAGTGCAATAATCACCTTTATGGATTCTTTACTCCCTCACACAGTATGACACAAAGGGGCGGGCCGTAGCATCTGTAATAGCTAAGATGGACGCACAGGAGACGTGAGCGCCACAATGGCCATTCCCCGTCCTGCCTCCTGGCCCTCAGCCCGGTGGGAGTAGAGGTTTTGCTTGTGGCAGGCGGTGCAGATGGAGGCTGTCTCAATATGCTCTGCGGGCACGCCAGCAGCATGGAGTTGGAGCGTGTTGGCGGTGAGCAGATCCATGGTCCAGCGTTCAGGTCCGTGGGGGATGAAGAACTGCTCCCAGGTGGGAAAATGGGCTTGAAAAGGTCCGACAGCAGACGCGTCGAGTAGATAGCAACAGGCGCCGATGGCTGGCCCCAGCACGGCATATACCTGCGCTGGGGGTGTGGCAAAGCGGCGCTCGATGACCGCAAGAGTCTGCTGGACCACCCGGTGGTAGGTGCCCATACGGCCGGCATGCACAACTGCAATCACAGGGGTGTCGAGACTATAGAGTACTACTGGCAGACAGTCGGCCACCAACACCCCTAGCGCAACATCCGACAGGTTGGTCACCAGCGCATCCGCCGTAATGCCGGTCAGACCACTGTGCAGCGTGGCAGCATCAACGACGCACACCTGATTGCCGTGGACCTGGCGCACGGTACACAGTGTTGTCTGCTCCAGATCCAGCGCCTGTAACACGCGCTGCCGATGGGCCAGGACTGCCGAGCGCTCCCCCTTATCAAAGCTAAGATTGAGCGCTTGTCCAGAGCGCCCAGCATGCCGTGTCGTAAAGGCACAGCGCAAGCGTTGGTGGGCGCTCAGCAGGCGCGGTTCGAGGTAGGTCACCATGGCCGTCTCGCGCCAGAGTAAGCGCCCATCTGCAAGGGGAGTCCTGGACTCCATCACGTGCAACGTCCTCCTCACTAACGGACCATGCGCCGTACGTAGGTGGGGATATCCAGACGCCGCTCGTTGGTCTCGACCGTGGGCGGGACACTCTCCGGCGTGTCTGGCGCTACGCGCTGCCGGCGTTCGTAGGGCTCGTCGAGGTCGCGGGGGCGTGCCGTGGGCCGTGCGGCCCAGGCAGCCGAGCGCATCTCGGCCTCCGGGCGATGAAAGCCAGTAGCAATGACGGTGACACGCAGTTCATCCTCGAGTTTTTCGTCAATCACGGCTCCAAAGATGATTTGGGCCTCTTCGTGGGCGCTCTCACGAATAATCGCTGCTGCCTCATGGATTTCATGCAGGGCCATATCCGGGCCGCCGGTAACGTTCAGGAGGACGCCACGCGCCCCGTCAATCGAAGACTCTTCCAACAAGGGACTGGAAATCGCCTGATGGGCCGCCTCGATGGCACGGTTGTCACCGCGCGCTATGCCTGTCCCCATGACTGCATGGCCCATGCCAGTCATGATCGTTTGGACATCGGCGAAGTCGAGATTGATCAGCCCGGGAGTGGCAATGAGATCGGAGATACCTTGCACCGCCTGCCGTAAGACCGTATCAGCCACCCGGAAGGCCTCACGCAAGGGGGTGCCCCGTTCCACCACCTGCAGCAGGCGCTGGTTGGGAATGGTGATGAGTGTATCCACATTCGCACGGAGCAAGCGCAAGCCTTCCTCCGCCTGTATCTTGCGTTTCTTGCCTTCGAAATCGAATGGTCTGGTGACCACCGCGACGGTCAGACACCCCAGTTCTTTGGCGATGCCAGCAATCACTGGTGCAGCGCCTGTGCCTGTACCACCCCCCATGCCAGCGGTGAGGAAGACCATGTCGGCCCCGGATAGCAGATTACGGAAATGGTCGCGGTCTTCTTCCGCAGCCCGACGGCCAATTTCGGGGTTGGCACCGGCCCCAAGGCCTTTGGTGAGTTGTGCCCCCAGTTGAATTTTCGTCGAGGCGAGGGTGGAGTTGAGTGCTTGCAGGTCCGTATTGGCCGTGATGAACTCCACGCCGTTATTGTGCGCCAGGATCATGTTATTCACCGCATTGCCACCCGCCCCCCCTACCCCGATGACCTTAATTTGGGCTTCGCCGAGAGGCGGCTCGTCTTCCACAAAATAAATCCGATTCTCTTCCATGCTCGTCCCCTCCTTTTATGCCAGGAACTCGCCAAACCATTCACGCATACGATGGTAAATCTTGCCAAAGAGATGGTCGTCGGTGAATTTCTGGAAACGTCCGTAGTGATGCTGTTTCGAGGCAAACTGTAAGAGGCCAACCCCGGTGGCGTACATCGGGTTACTGACCATCTCGACCAAACCACTAATGCCGGTTGGGACGCCGCAGCGTGCCGGCAGGCGAAACACGTCCTCGGCGAGTTCGACAATGCCGGGGAGTAACGCAGTACCACCAGTGAGTACGACTCCAGCTGTCGCACTATCGGCATAACCACTTTGCTTAATCTCCTGCAGAGCCATCTGCAGCATCTCCTCGACACGCGGCTCAATGATATCGCAGAGATCCATACGCGTGAGCCGCTGCAGTTCGCGTTCGCCCAGGGTGCGCACCTCGATCATTTCGTGCATCCCCGCCATCGGGCTGTAGGCACATCCATAGGTCTTTTTGAGACGCTCGGCCTCTGGGATCGTAGTATGGAGCCCATAGGCCAGATCACTGGTGATATGATTCCCGCCGACCCCAAGAACCGCTGTATGCTTCACACCATGGCCTGAAATCAGGGCAATGTTGGTGCTGCCCCCTCCGATATCGATGAGCGCGACACCTAGCTCACGCTCATCAGGGGACAGCATGGTTTCACTCGAGGCCAGTTGCTCCAGGACAATATCCTCCACTTCCAGATCGGCCTTGTTCACGCACTTGACGATGTTATGTGCCGACGTCACTGCCGCTGTAACGATATGGACACGCGCCTCCAGCCGTACTCCAGACATCCCCAAGGGATCTAAAATGCCGCGGTGCTCATCGACGATAAATTCCTGCGGCAGGACGTGAATGACCTCGCGATCCATGGGCAGCGCTACAACGCGTGCAGCATCAATGACCTTGTCAATTTCCCGCGCGGTGATTTCCTGGTTTTTCACGGCGATGATGCCGGTACTGTTGAGGCCCATGATGTGTCCACCGGCAATGCCCACATAAACCGATCCCACCTCGACCCCAGCCATGATCTGGGCCTCCTCAATGGCCTGGCGAATGGACTCGACGGTGCTGTCGATATTGATCACCACGCCCTTCTTGAGGCCACGGGACGGATGGGTACCGACCCCAATCACGTCGATGGTACTATTACTTTTTACGTCGCCAATGATGGCACAGATTTTCGTGGTTCCGATGTCGAGACCAACGACGATATGCTGTCCCCTGCGGCTCATAGTGTGCCCTCCTCATGCATTAGCTTGTGGGTACGATGACGATTCTTTTACGGTACGAGAGGTCCACCGCCCGTACGGCGAGACCTTGTTGGGCGATATACCGCACGGCGAACGGTAGACGCCCAAGTTGCAGAGCAATGCCCTCTTCACCCAGACGGACGTCGAAGGGACATTGCTCAAATCTCCACACCGAGATCCCGGAGGGCTGCACGTTGAGCGAAGCCAGACGCAGCGTCTCGGCCAGGGGAGACGCTTGATAGGTCTGGATGAGCTCAAACGCCCGTTGGATCTCCTTCTGACGTAAACGCATACCGGGCTCTAGCGCACGTGGCTGCGGCAAAAGGATATGCGGCACCTTGGAGTCCTGCTCTGGGAGCAAAGCGCGCAGCACCACGCCTTCACCGTCTACGAGCATGGGCTGATTGTTGGCACTGACCACCAGGTACGGCGTGCGCTCCTGCACCCTGACCCGCAGGGTGTTGGGAAATTCCCGACGCAGGACGACGGACTTGATATACGGATGGTGGGTCAGACGCGTACCCAGGCGTGAGAGGTCGAGCTGCCACAGGGTCGTCTCTTCGGTAAGACCCAGCAGATACAAAATCTTCTCGCGCGTCAGGGTCGTGAGTCCCCTGATCTCCACCGTCCGCACGCGGAAGTACTCGGCTTCAAGCACCAGGGAATAGACCCTTTTGCTCCCCCACGCTAACCCCACACAGAGGGCGACCAGCAGGAGACATTTCCCCAGGAACCACGCCCGTGCGAGGAGACGTTTCCCGCGCAGACGTTTGCGTTGTGCGACATAGAGCGGGCTACAGGTGGCTACCAGAGCCATGTCCTAGGTCTCCTCTCCCACAATATGGACTTCCGGTTCGAGGACAACGTTATAGGTTGCCCGCACGCGCTCTTGCATGTGCGCCATCAGGGCCTCGACGTCGGCTGCCGTGGCGCGACCGACATTCACAATAAAATTGGCATGGACCAGAGAGACCATGGCCTCCCCGACGCGCCTACCCTTTAACCCCAGCTCCTCAAGCAAGCGCCCCGCGGCCATGCCCGGAGGATTTTTAAAGATTGAGCCGGCGTTGGGTTGCGACAGTGGCTGGGTGCGCTGACGCCGCGCATATGAGGCGTGCATCATCGCTTCGATCTGCTCCTGCTCCCCTTGTTGAAGACGCAGCGTGGCACCTAACAGCACCGCGCCTGGTGGATAGGACGAGCCCCGATACCGGAGACCCAGGGCACTGGCTGGCAGCTCCTGCACCTGCCCATCACTGAGCAGCAGACGGGCCGTCACCAGAACGCGACTCATATCGCCCAGGTGCGTACCAGCATTCATCACCATGGCACCCCCCAGCGTTCCCGGAATGCCGTAGGCAAACTCGAGACCGCTCCATCCCTGCCGGGCCAGTTGGAGCGCCAGGCGCGACAGCGGATAGCCAACCCCAACATGCACATGCGCCACTACCGGCTCTGTTACGGTACGACACCGTTCTACAGAGCAGGAGCGAAAAGCCCCGCGCAGCAGTACGACAATGCCGCGGATGCCGCCATCCCGAATCAGCAGGTTCGAACCGCCGCCGAGGATGAAGAGGGGAATCGCATGCTGCCGCGCCACTGCTTGCAGGCACCGCAGGGCATTGACTGTTTCTATGCGTACCAGTGTGTCCGCTGGTCCCCCAATACGTATGGAGGTAAAGGGCGCCAGTGGCCGTCCAAAATCCTTGCGCCCTGGCACATCGCGCAACAAGGTGGAGAGCTCCCATGGTGTAGAGCGTGGCGGCGCCATATCACGCTTCTCCTGGGGCATGTAAAAATGCCTCGCCAATTTGCCAGACGTCCCCTGCACCGAGGGTCAGTAGGATGTCATGAGCTCGCAGATAGTGCCGCAGGAAGGGGGCCACCTCAGCACGCTCCCGCAAGTAATACACCTCGCGCTGGCCACGGCCGATGAGTCCCTCGTAGAGTAACGTGGTCGTCACCCCCGGTAGTGGCGTTTCACCTGCCGCATAGATCTCGAGCAATACCAGCGCATCTGCGTCGGAGAACGCTGTACAGAACTCCTGCTGCAGCAGGTACGTGCGGGTATAGCGATGCGGTTGAAACACCACGATCAGACGCGCCTTGGGCCAGACCGCTTTGGCGGCCTGCAGCGTCTGGCGTATCTCTTCGGGATGGTGGCCATAATCGTCCACGACCGTGATGCCGTCACGTGCCCCACGCAGGTCAAAGCGCCGCTGCACACCACTAAACTCCTCAAGGGCTTTGGTGATCGTCGGTAACGGTACATCCAGTTCCACACCTACCGCAATGGCAGCCAGGGCGTTGCAGACGTTGTGCGTGCCGGGCAGATTTAACGAGAACTGTCCGAGCCACTGCCCGGTCCGGAAAACATCAAAGCGCGAACGCGGACCAGTAAAGCGCAGGTCACGCGCTACGTAATCAGCCTGACTCGTCAGACCGTAAGTAATAAAGCGTCGGTGCATCTGTGGCACCAGACTCTGAATATGCGGCTGGTCCAGGCAAATGACACTGCAACCATAGAACGGCACTTTATTGATGAACTGCGTGAATGCACGCTTTACCGCTTCCAGATCGCCATAGAAGTCGAGATGTTCCGCGTCCACGGTCGTCACCACGCTAATCGTGGGCGATAACAGCAGGAACGACCCATCACTTTCGTCGGCTTCAGCTACCAGATACTCCCCCTGGCCCAGTTTGGCATTGCTCCCCAGGCTGTACAGGCGCCCCCCAATAACCACCGTTGGGTCCAGACCACCGTAAGTCAGGACCGTAGCTACGAGGGAAGTCGTGGTGGTCTTGCCATGCGTGCCAGCGACGGCGACCCCGTATTTCATACGCATCAACTCAGCGAGCATTTCAGCGCGTGGAATCACTGGAATGTGCTGGGTGCGGGCGGTCAGCACTTCGATATTGTCAGGCTTCACGGCCGCCGAGAGTACCACGACATCAGCCTCTTGTACGTGCGCCGCAGCATGCCCCTGGTACACCGTGGCACCCTGTTGTTGCAACCGCGTGGTGACGTCGGAGAGTATCAGATCAGAGCCAGTCACCGTATATCCCAGATGGAGTAGGACTTCAGCGATGCCGCTCATGCCGATGCCACCAATACCCACGAAGTGGATGCGTTGGGTGTTGCGCAACATCTCTACTCCTCAGCCGTCATGTGCAGCAGTTGCAGGCAGGTCGTGACGATGGCATCAGCAGCCTGGGGCCGGCCCAGGCCCCGGCTGTACGCGGCTTGCTCCAGCAGCATCTCGGGTTTACTCAGGAGAGGCTCCAGCACCTCATAGAGCCGTGCGCCGGTGAGCTCGACATCGAGGATGACCTGCGCCGCACCCTGCCGCTGCATGGCCATGGCGTTGTGGTACTGATGATCATTGGTAGCATACGGGTACGGCACCAGAATCGCCGGCTTGCCACAGGTGGTGAGTTCCGCCAGCGTACTGGCTCCAGAGCGGCAAAGGACTAAATCGGCCCAACGATAGCGCTCGGCCATATCGTGCAAAAATGGCTGGACCTCCGCCTGCAGGCCCGCTCGGGCATAGGCCTGAGTCACCTCCGCACAGTCGGCCTCTCCAGTCTGGTGTACGAGACGGAGGCGCGGCTGCCAGGCTACCAGCAAGGGCGCTGCCTGGATCATCGCCTGATTAATGCGATGCGCCCCCTGACTGCCGCCGAACACCAAGAGATGCAGGCACCCGTCAGCACGTGTGGCCGTGAGCGCACCAATCTGGCAAATCTCCTCACGCACTGGCGTGCCGGTATACTCTACGAGACGGCCAGGCAGATACACCGTACTCTCTGGAAATGAGGTAAACACGCGCTGCGCATAGCGCGCCAGACCACGCACCGTCAGCCCTGGGATCAGGTTCTGTTCCATGAGCACACGTGGCAAGCGTAACAGGGTAGCGGCTAGCACCACCGGCCCCATGACATAGCCTCCCGCTCCGATCACCAAATGCGGGTGTACACGCCAGAGGAGACGTAGCGCCTGGAGGGTGCCCAGGCCCAAAGCACCAAGCGCCTGGGCTTGGGCCAACCGCGATTGCCCCTGCAAGGCCTGCACTGTCACCGTAGATAAGTTAAAACCTTCGTGGGCTAAGAGGCGCTCTTCCAGACCACCTGTGTGGCCCACAAAGAGCACATCTGTGCCGGGGTAGCGTGCCACAAAGCGCTTGGCCACAGCAATCCCAGGATAGAGATGCCCACCAGTACCACCAGCTGCAATGATAATGCGCAAGGCCGTAGGCTGGGTCACGCCCTGCCTCCTTCCGCAATGTTGAGCATCGTGCCAATCGCCATCAGCGACACCATCAGATTTGACCCACCGAGGCTAATGAAGGGCAGGGGTAGTCCCTTGGTGGGCATGAGACCAATAACCACGCAGAGATTCATGATGATCTGCAGGGACAAAATAATGAAAATGCCCAATCCCAAATACGCTCCAAACGGATCGTTACACGCCACCGCAATACGCAGAATACGCCACAACAGCAGTAGAAAGAGGCTGATGAGCGTGATCGCGCCCAGAAATCCCAATTCCTCACCAATGACCGCAAAAATGAAGTCCGTATGCGCTTCGGGAAGATAGAAGAGCTTTTGCTGGCTCTTCCCTAAGCCAATACCCAGTAGCCCACCATGCCCCAGCGCGATTAACGCCTGCACTGCTTGATAGCCACCACCCTGGCGGTCTCCCCACGGGTTGAGAAAGGCCGTGAGTCGTTCCATGCGAAAGCGCACATGCGTCAACGCCCAGTAGAGCCCCGGGGAACCAGCCAGGGCGGTACAGCTCAGATACCGCCACGGCACACCGGCAAGCAGCAGTTGCAGGCTGGCAGTAGAGGCCAAGACCACCGCGGTGCCGAGGTCCGGCTGCTTGAAAACCAACAGCGTCGTCACCGCCAGGATACCCATGTTGGGCAAGTACGTATGGACGAAGCTAGTGAGGCGTGCCTGATTCATCGCCAGACTACGGGCCACATACAACAAGAGTGTGTACTTGGCAAACTCCGAGGGCTGTATAGACAGTGGGCCGATCGTCAACCAACGGCGTGCGCCTCCGACCTCCTTGCCAAAAATGGGTAGGAGCACCAGGATGAGGGTTACGAGCGTGACCAGGAGCGCTGGTACTGCCAGACGCCGCTGGGCGCTATAGGGCATGGAACGCATGACCCACAGGCCGAGCAGACCGAGCCCGGCCCACAGCAACTGACGCTTCAGGAAATACAGCGAGTCATGATAGCGCATCTGTGCCAGCACGGCGCTGGTGCTGTAGAGCATTGCCAGACCAATCGTCAGCAATAAGAGCGTCAACCCCAATAAGACAAAATCTGTGCGCCGTGCCATGCCGTCACCGCAATTTCAACGTGCTTAAACTGAACAATGCCAGGGTGATGGCAATGATCCAAAAGCGCACGATCACTTTGGGTTCTTGCCAGCCCTTGGCCTCGAAATGATGATGCAGGGGCGCCATGCGAAACACCCGCTTACCCGTCAGCTTAAACGAGACCACTTGAATGATGACAGACAGGGTTTCGATGACAAAGAGCCCCCCAATCACCAACAGGAGCAATTCGTGTTTCGCCACCACCGCGACGGTCCCCAGGGCGCCTCCCAGTGCCAGCGCGCCCACGTCACCCATAAAGATCTGTGCAGGGTAGGCATTGAACCACAGGAACCCCAGGCTGGCCCCGAGCAGCGCCCCACAGAATACCGCCAGTTCACCCGCCCCCCGTATATGCATGAGGTTCAGATAGTCAGCAAAATTGGCGTTGCCGACAACATAGACGATGCCGGCATAGACGAAGGTGGCAATGATAAATGGCCCAGTCGCAAGGCCATCCAGGCCATCGGTCAGATTCACCGCATTACTGGTACCGACGATGACCCATACCCCAAAGGGGATATACCAGGCGCCGAGATCAGGCCGCATCTGTTTCAAGAATGGCATGTTGAGACGCGTCGCATTGCTACCGGGTTCCGCTGTCATATACAGCAGTCCAACCGCCACTGTGGCGATGCCGATCTCCAGGAGCAATTTATAGGTGGCACGCATGCCGGCAGAACTCTTGCGGACTTTTTTCAGATAATCGTCCCAGAAGCCGACCGCCCCAAACGCCAGCGTGGTCAGCAACGCCAACCAGACATACGGCATGGTGAGATTCGCCCACAGGAGGGTAGCCAGCGCCATCGTCGCGATAATGAGCAGTCCACCCATGGTTGGTGTCCCAGCCTTACTATAGTGGGATTTGGGGCCGTCTTGGCGGATCACCTGTCCCACTTGCAAACGCTGCAGCATGCTAATGACGTATGGTCCAATCAGTATACTCACGAGCAGAGCAGTCAGCGCGGCATAGGCAGTGCGGAACGTCAGATAGCGGAAGACGTTAAAGACTGAAAAGGTCTGATGCAAAGGGAAGAGCACGTGATAAAACATCACCCTCCCCCTTGCACGGTACGTGCATCCGTGCTCACCCCGTGTACCTGCCGTTGCGGGTCACCCCAGACAAGTGCTCCTTGAATCCGTTGCAGAATTTCTGCGACTCTCCACGTTGGCATAGTCCCTCACCCTCGACGTTGGAGGG
>WNGB01017333.1_pt1 | contig 12484 bp, 8 predicted proteins | sample 5400681 | NCBI WGS metagenome assembly WNGB01 (sample SAMN13153367, study PRJNA577476) | soil metagenome | isolation source: 115 cm soil or saprolite under grassland replicate 2 | place: USA:California | collected 2016-06-15 | reverse complement strand
TGGCCGAGCTGCACGCGCGCCATGGGATGACCCTATACGCCCTCGCGTACAGTATTGTGTTCGACGGATACGCGGCAGACGCGGCGGTCGCCGCTGTCTTCCGGGAGGTGTGGCGGGACGCGGCCGCGTTCGATTCCCGGGCGCGCAGCGCCGGACAGTGGCTCGCCGAGCTCATGCGCCGCGCCATCTACGATCGTGAGCGGGCGCGGTTGGACCCCGCCCCCGTCTGCGGCGCGCTCCCCGCGCCGGGCGACCCGGTGGTCCCCGCCGCTCGGAGCCATCCATCGCGCGACCGGGTGCCATGGGTCCGCCTTGCCCGGGTTGCGGCGAGCCTCGTTCTTCCCGCGCTTCTCCTCGCCTAGCTCTCGACCCGTAGCCGGCGCGTATTAGGTTGTTGGGCAGTCATACCGCGCCCGTAGCTCAGGTGGATAGAGCAGCAGCCTTCTAAACGCACTCGGCCAGCGCTCCCCAACGCTGGCCGTTGTGTTTTCAACGAGTTAGGCGTGGGCGTCGCCGGCCAGCGACGGCCAACGACGCCCGCGTTGGCACTGTTTGTGGCACTGTTCGCGCTACGGCAACGGCACCGAAACAGTCTTGAGCTCCTCGCCCTTTGCGAGCGTGACGTCGGCGACGGCGCGGCCATCCTTCAACGACGGTGTGACGCTGACTGCGCGGAAGCCAGCGTTGCCTCGCAGGGCCTTCTCCACCGCTGCCCGAAGGGACCCCTTCGTCTTGGCCATCGCCGCGCTCTGGCTCTGTGAGGCGGTGTAATCTTCGCCTTCCGCAATCGGCTCGGCCTTGACGACCTTACCGGTGTTGTGGTCTACGATCACCTCGAAGAACTTGCCGTCTTTCATCGTGTAAGCGGAGAGCTGCAGTTTGCCCTCCTCCATCTCGAACTTGGCGGAAATCGGCCGGCCGTGACTGGCGCTCGCCGCCAGACCGCGCTCGAGCGACACCCGAGCGCTCATAACGGCCTTTGCCACGGCAGCCTGGTTGCCTTCTTCTTGTTCTTCTTCCTGGGCCGCGAGTGTGCTCGCCGAGCACACTGCTGCCGCGGCCAGGACCGGGACAAGCCATGCCTTCCTCGTCATGTTCATGTGATGCTCCCGATCTCGGTGTCGTGAATTGATCCTCTAGCCAGCTTTCTTGATGTTCATCTTGTCCAGCGCGGCGCGGAGTCCGTGCGCCAGCTTGAGCGCGTCGTCATTCGCCCAGTAATGCATGAAGAAGAGGTGCGGGCTGTCGGTCAGCATATGGCTGTGGAGGGCCGTGATGGCGATGCCATTGTCGCGCAGCACCCGGATCACGGGGTTGACCTCACTCCCGATCAAGACGAAATCCCCGGTGATCGCCGCCTTGCCCCCACCCGTCGGCTGGAAGTTGATCGCCGTCGCCAGGCCCATGGACGGAGTGACGTCGATCCCGTCCGCGGTGATCTTCTCCGCCCGCGGCACGCCCACCTGGAACACGCCACCGTTGACCTTCCCGTGATACCCGAGGATTTGGCCGATCTGCGCGGTGTCGACGCCGAAGCCTCCGGCAGATACCGCCGAGGAAGAGGCGCCGAGCGGTGTCTTGGTGAGGGCCAGCGCAGCGTGGATCGCCGCCGCGAGTCTCGCCGGCGCGCCGTGCCCGCCGATGTGCATGTACATGACCCGCGGGGACTCGTGCAGGACGTGGTTATGCAACGCGGTCTCTTCGATTCCACCGTCCTGGAGCGTGCCGAGGACGGGGCCGACCTCGCTCTCGAGCAGCACGAGGTCGCCCATCAGCATCGCCGCGGTGTCGCTCACCTGCTTGAACGCGACCCACGAGCCAAGCGCCAGCGCGGGCTTCACTGCCACACCGCCGATGGTGACGTGGAGGTCACTGCGCGGCATCCCGACCTTATAGGCCCCGTCCGGTTGTAGCGCTCCCGACTTGCCCAGTCCCGCGTCCACCCGTTTCCAGTCGATGGGCGCGAGCGGCTGCTGCGCCTGCTGGCGTGCGGGCATGATCACTAGGAGCGCGGCGAGCGCCGAGATTCTTTGACACATATCTCCTCCAGTGAGGTGATCCCGATCCAGGGAAGCCTTGCTCGGAAAATTCTCGCACGATACACTTGTGATAGTCAAGAGATTCGTTTGGGAGGTGACGCCGACATGCCGCAGTCTTCCGCGAACCGCTGGGTCCTGCTCATCCACCAGATCCCGCCCAAACCCGACTACTTCCGGGTGAAGGTGTGGCGCAGGTTGCAGCGCCTCGGCGCCGTCGCCATCAAGAACTCGGTGTACGTCCTTCCCCGCTCGGATGAGACTGTCGAGGACTTCCAATGGCAGAGCCGGGAGATCGTGGCCGGCGGCGGGGAGGCCTCCGTGTGCGAGGCCAATTTCGTGGATGGCCTCACCGACACCGAGATCGAGGCACTGTTCCGGACCGCACGGGACGCCGACTACGGGGAGATCGTGGCGGACGCGGAACGCCTCCTCAAGACATTGTCGAGTCGCGGGCGGCGCGGGCCGACAGACGGCCGGGGGCCAATAGAGGCTGAGCTGGGCCGGCTGAAACGGCGCCTCGCGGGGCTCGTTGCCATCGACTTCTTCGGGGCCCCGCGCCGCCGGGCGGCCCAGGAAGAGGTCGCGCGGCTCGAGGCGCGGCTGCGCCCGCCAAGCACTCAAGTCCCGGCGCCAGCTCGTCCCGCTGAGGCGCCCCGCGGCGCCACCTGGGTAACCCGGGAGGGGGTCTACATCGATCGCATCGCGAGCGCGTGGCTCATTGGCCGGTTCATCGACTCCAAGGCGCAGTTCAAGTTCGTCGCCGCCGAGGGGTACCGGCCGCGGCCGGGCGAGCTCCGGTTCGACATGTTCGAGGCCGAGTACACGCACGAGGGGGACGCCTGCACCTTCGAGACGCTCGTTACGCGCTTCGGCCTCGGTGATCGTGCGCTCCGCGTCATCGCGGAGATCGTGCACGACATCGACTGCAAGGAAGCGAAGTTCGGACGGCCTGAGGCCTCCGGGATCGAGCGACTGATCGCCGGCATCGCGAAGCAGCACACGGAGGACACCGCGCGGCTCGCGCACGGTGCCGCGCTCTTCGACGCGCTGTACGCTCTTCGACGCGCTGTACGCGGCGCTGGCGGCCACCGCGGCCGACACGGGTCGACCGCGGCGCGCAAAACGCGGCGCGGCGCGCGCGACGACGAGGTCGTCGCGACGGTGACCACGGGCCCCAGCAACGGGATCGACGCGGGAAACGCCCCGCCGACCGCCGTCGAGCGATCGAGCCTGCGGGCGTTCCTCCTTTACTTCCTGCGGCTTGGCACCCTGGGGTTCGGCGGGCCGATTGCGCTCGCCGGACACATGCAGCAGGACCTGGTGGAGCAGCGCGGCTGGATCAGCGCGCAGGAGTACAAGGAAGGCCTCGCCTTTGCGCAGCTCGCCCCGGGCCCGCTCGCGGCACAGCTCGCCATCTACCTCGGGTGGGTACGTGGCCAGGTGCTCGGCGCGACGTTGGTAGGGATCGCGTTCGTGGCGCCCTCGTTTCTCATGGTGCTCGTTTTGTCCGAGCTGTATGTCCGCTTCGGCGGACTGCCGTGGATGCAAGGGCTGTTCTACGGGATCGGCGCCGCGGTCATTGCCATCATCGCCCGCAGCGTGCTGAAACTCGTGCGGATGACGCTGGGCCGAGATCAACTGCTCTGGATTCTCTTCGCGGTGAGCGCGGTGGTGACGGCCTGGACCGAGTCCGAGATCATCTGGGTCTTCCTGGTGTGCGGGTTCGTGCCGATGCTGCTCCGCGGACGGCAGCGAGCTCCGGCCACACGCGCTCTCGCGTTCCTGCCAGCCGCTCCGGGGCTCGCCACCGGTCTCGGCGGCCCGGCGTCGGTGGGCATGCTGTGGAAGATCCTGGCGTATTTCGCCGGCGCCAGCCTGTTTGTATTCGGGAGCGGGCTCGCGATCGTGCCGTTCCTGTACGGCGGTGTGGTGCAACAGTTCCACTGGCTCACCGAACGGCAGTTCATCGACGCCGTGGCCGTGTCGATGATCACGCCGGGGCCCGTGGTGATCACGGTGGCATTCATCGGCTACCTCGTCGCGGGACTCGCCGGCGCGACCCTCGCCGCGATCGGGGTTTTCTTGCCCGTCTATCTCATCACGGTTCTCTTAGCTCGGCGCTTCCATCGAGTGGCGAAGAATCAGCAGGTGAAGGCGTTTGTGGACGGGGTCACGGCGGCGGCGACCGGGGCGATCGCCGGGGCCGCCGTGATCCTCGGGCGGCGGGCGCTCATGGACGTGCCGACGATCCTCATCGCACTCGTGACCTTGACGCTCCTCTTGGCCGCCAGGAAGATCCCGGAGCCGGTGCTCATCGTCGCAGCGGGGCTCATTGGGTTGGTGCTGCAGGGCGCCGTCCCGGCCGCTCGGTGACTGGGGTGGAACCGTGCAGTGGGTAACGCGACGACACATCCGCGTGAATCGCACGGCGACCGCCTGGCTGATCCGGCGTTTCATCGATCCGGGCGCCACCTTCACCTTCGTCGAACCGGGTAAAGTGGCCGAGGTTGAGCGCCGGACTGGCGCCATCGGCTTCGACGCTCCAGGCGCCCGATATCCGCACAAGGACGACCGAGACCGCTGCTCGTTCGAAGCGCTAGTGCAGGAACACCGTCCCGACGACTCCGCGCTGCGCGCGCTCGCGCGCATTGTGCACAGCGCCGACTTCAAAGAAGGACTCACCGCCATCCCGGAGGCGGCAGGCCTCTTGGCCATCTCCCAAGGCTTCCCGCTAGTAGCGCGGGACGACCACGACACCGTCGAGCGGGCGTCGTTTCTCTACGACGCGCTGTACGCATTCCTGCAACGGCCACGGGCGTGACCACGTCCACGCGCGTGACCATCGCGATGGCGGGCATCAGTCTGGTGACGGGGGCGGCAGCCGCGCAACAGAGGGCAACCATTAACGCGACCGGGATCCTCACGCCGGTGACGCTCGACGGCCGGCTGGGCGAGTCGTTCTGGGCGGCGGCAGACTCGGTCGACGACTTCCGCCAACGCGAACCCCTGGAGGGATCTCCCGCCACAGAGCGGACGGTCGTCAAGGTGGCCCACGACGCCGAAGCCATCTATATCGTCGTGCGCTGCTACGACTCCGACATGCACGGTGTGCGGGCCAGTCAGCTCCGCCGGGACGCCGACCTCTCGAGCGACGACAACGTTCAGCTGCTGATCGACAGCTACGACGATCAGCGCAGCGCGTTCGTGTTTGGCACCAACCCCAACGGGGCGATGTGGGACGCGCAGTTCTCGGGCGTCGACGACCTGAACGAAAACTGGAACGGCGTCTGGGACGCCGCCGTCTCGCGCGACAGTTCCGGATGGACGGCGGAGTTCCGAATCCCGTTGCTCGCGCTGCGGTTTCACGCCGGGACTAACCCGGAGTTCGGGTTCAATGTCCGGCGCTTCATTCGACGGAAGAACGAGGAAGACCTGTGGCGCTCGTACGGCCGGACGCAGGGGTTCTACCGCCTCAACAATGAAGGAACGATCACCGATCTCGGTGATCTGCACCGCCCTCACGATCTCGAGCTGTACCCGTATGCGCTCGGTCGCGTCGTGGAGGCCGAGCACGACAGCGTCGGCGGGGAGACGACCGGAGGCTACTTGGGCGGCAAGGGTGGGGTCGACGCCAAGCTCGGCCTCACGCCGACGTTGACTGCGGACGTCACCGTCAACACCGACTTCGCGCAGGTGGAAGCGGATCAGCAGGTCATCAACCTCACCCGCTTTCCCTTCTTCTTTCCCGAAAAGCGCCAGTTCTTCCTCGAATCGAGCGGATTGCTCGACCTGGGGACGCCGGGCCGGGTGCAGCTGTTTTACTCACGCCGCATCGGTCTCGACACGAGTGGTGCGCCGGTGCCGATCTTGGTCGGTGGCCGAGTGTACGGGCGGCTAGGGCCGTGGAGGGTCGGCATCCTCGATGCACAGACCGGCGGTGGCGACAACGCCAACGACGCCGTCGTGCGAGTCCAGCACGACCTCTTCGCTCGGTCCTACGTCGGCGCAATCGGGACGCTCCACGCCGGATCCGGTGGCCAAGGTGTGCAGCGAGCGGGGGGCGTGGACGTCGACCTCCCGCTCGTCGTCCATGGGGCCAACCTCGAGCCCAAGTTCTGGATTGCCGGCAGCCAAACGCCGGGGGTGCCTGGGACCCCGCACGCCTGGCGGCTCTCCACCGATAACCCGAACGACCTGTTCGACAACTTCGTCTCACTCTACCGCATCGACTCAGGGTTCGCCCCGCCCTTGGGCTTCGTCCGCCGCACGGGGATCTGGGAGACGACCGGGCACGTGGACTTCATGCCGCGGCCCGGCGTGCTTGGGATCCGGCAGCTCGACTTCACGTTTCCTATCCCGAGCTGGGACATCATTGCGAACGAGACGGGCTCACTCTTGCGGAGCCCGGACTGGCAGACGGCGTGGTTCGAATGGCGGGTGTTCGGAGGCGACCGGCAGAACGGTGATCACTTCGAAATCAACTTCCAGCGCCTCATGGACGCGCCCAGCGGCACCTTCGAGATCTTCCGCGGCGTCGTGATCCAGCCCGGCCGCTACTGGTGGTCGCGTTATGAGCTGCAGTATTTCATGAACACAGGCCGCCCCTTGAGCGTCGGGGCGTTCGTGAACTGGGGCGCGTTTTACGGCGGTCACAGCACCGATCTCGAGTTCACGGCGGCGTGGCGCGGCGGTGGCCACCTGATCGTGAGCACCGACCTGACCCGGACCAGGGCCCAGGTGCCGGTGGGGACGTTCACAGCCGTAGTCTCGGCAAACCGATTGGAATACGACGTCAATACCCGCACCAGCGTGCTCGCGTTCGTTCAGTACGACAACGAGAACGAGCGTGTCGACTTCAACGTGCGGTTCCACTGGATTCCGGTGATCGGGGACGACGTCTTCGTGGTGTGGAACTCGGGGTACACCACCGATCGGCTCGCCCGGTTCCGCTTCCCGGACGCGCGGGCACTGACCCGCCCGCTCAACGGGGCATTCGTGATCAAAGTGGTTCATCGTCTCACGCCGTAGGAAGGGGATCGCTGATGCTCACGCATGCATTCATGGCGCTGACGCTCGTTGGACCACCCAAGGCTCCGACGCCGGCCTGCACCTTGGGCGGCCCAGCGGTCGAAGCGCGCTGGTCGGGCACCATCCCGGCCGCCTCGAGGGCTGACCCTCCCCTCCGCGTCGTCGCCGACGTGCCGCTGCCGGGGAGCGCGTCTCGCTTCGACTACCAGAGCCTCGAGCCGGGATCAGGGCGGTTGTTCATCTCACACATGGGCGCCGGGCAGCTGGTGGTCTTCGACGTACGCCCCGGACGAGTTATCGGCAATCTCGACGGGTTTCCCACGGTCACCGGCGTCCTCGCCGTGCCGACCGAACACCGGGCGTATGCCTCCGCGACGGGCGATCATGCCGTCGTGGTCGTGGACGATTCCACGCTCCAGATCGTGGCGCGGGTCCCAAGGCCTCGGTTCCCGGACGGGATCGCCTATGCTCCAGCCGAGCGGCGGGTCTTCGTCTCGGACGAGTCGGGGCGGCGGGACTTGGTGATCGATGCGGCGACCAATACTGTGGTAGCGCAGGTCGAGCTGGGCGGCGAGGCGGGGAACACCCACTACGACGCCGGCTCGCACTGTGTGATCGTGGCCGTCCAGACCGCGAACCAACTGGCGGTCATCGATCCGGCGACCGCGACCATAGTCCGCCGCATCACGCTCGACCAGGCGGTCCGGTACCCGCACGGTTTCTACATCGACGCACCGCACCGTCTGGCGTTCATCTCCGGTCAGGAGAGCGGGACGCTGGGCGTGCTGGATCTACGGACCCTTCAGCTGCGTCAGGTGCTGCCAATCGGGAGCGATCCTGACGTCCTCGCGTTCGACCCAGCACTCGGCCGGCTGTATGTGGCGGCCGAGTCCGGGGTCGTGGCGGTGTTCGAGGAGCGGGACGGATCGCTCGCGCAGCTGGGCTGGTACCGGGCGCCGAAAGCGCACTCGGTCGCGGTCGATCCCGCCACGCACCGCGTCTACCTGCCGCTCGCGGAGGTGAGTGGTCGTCCCGTGCTCCGGATCTTGGTGCCGATCGACGCTCCGACGGCGCCGGCCGTCATCTGGCATTTCGATTCACTACCCGTGGGTCAGCCGCCCGCCGGGTTTGCTTTCGGCCGGACCGGTGGCGGCCGAGGGGCACACTGGCTTGTGGAGTCAGCCCCGGACGCGCCAAGTCCGCCGAACGTCCTGGCCCAGGTCGACAGCGACCGTACCGACTACCGGTTCCCCGTCGCGGCGGGACTGTCGCCGAGCTTCACGGATGGCAGCGTTTCGGTGAAGTGCAAGCCGGTGTCAGGGCATGTTGACCGGGCGTGCGGTCTCGTCTTCCGGTACCAGGATGAGAACAACTACTACCTGACGCGCGCCAACGCGCTCGAGGACAACGTCCGCTTCTACTACGTGAAGAACGGACGCCGGATCCAGCTCGCCAATTGGAGCGGCAAGGTGACATCGGGCGTCTGGCACGATCTGCGGGTCGAGTTCCAAGGGGATCATGTCGAGGTGTACTGGGACGGCACCAAGCGGATCGACGCGCACGACCACACGTTCCGTGGTCCCGGTCGCGTCGGTGTGTGGACCAAGGCCGACTCGTATACCTTGTTCGACGACCTTACCGCGAGGCCGCGGGGATAGTGACCGGGTAGCAGGCGGGTTCGAAGGATCCAGGGAGACCCACGCCTTGCATGAGACTGCAGCCGTTACAAGCCGCACACTCATTGCCGCCGAGATAGAACGAGGCGGGTGAAGATCGGCGGCAGTGCACGGGAGCTCCTGGCCAGGAAAGGGGACGGCGCGCGGGTCACCAACGGGTGCGAAGGAGCGTCCCGCACCAGAACACCTGCTGATTTCAGCCGTGCAAGCTAGTGGGGGAGATATCGGTGCACGCGCCGGCGCGCGTGCCCCGATGCTCCCCCAACTGCGCCCATTCGCGCCTCCGGCGCTCAAGGGCAAGGCCCTTCCCCCCAACCCTCCCCCCTTTCGCCACCGCCACCCGCCGTGGCGCAGCCCTGCCGGGCACGCTCGGCCTCATGCGGGCCTATTTCTTAGTGAAGGGGTCTGCATGCCACCGCCTCACCGTTCGGGAACTCGATGCACGCCACTCGCCGCCGCACCGCCGAGCTGATCGACTTCCGGCACACCGTGCCCCGCTCCCATGGCCACGCGAGGGACCCGAGGGCCACGTGACAAGCCTCGCCGACCGCCTCCGCGAGGTGGCCGAGCGCCTCCCGCCCGGCGCCTCGGTGACGCTCACCCGGGACGGACTGCTCGAGCTCGCGGCCGTCGCGGGGGGCAGGCTTGAGGAGACAGCCCCGCAGGCTGACTTCACCGTCGGCGAGCTGGCGCTCCGCTTCGACCGTAGCCCGAGCACCATCCGCGACTGGTGTGAGCAGGGGCACTTCGAGGGCGCCTACAAGCTCAACGGTCGCGATTGGCGGATCCCGGAGGCGGCGGTGGATGCCTTCGTCGCCCGGCAGCGTCGACAACCTCAGGAGCCGCTCGTTAGACTGAGCGCGTGGCGCGCGGTGCGGGCCGCCAAGTGATTGCGCGCTATAGTTTGCATAACAGGGTTAGAGCGTCCACGCGTAGGCACCCGAGGTGGGAGGAAACACATGAAACGATCACGCAGCCCCATAATCTGGCGCGAGCAGGGCGGAGCTCCGCGCGCGTACGGAGACTTCAGGTTCCTCGGCGGCAGTCGCGAGGCGCTGTGCTTGCCGGGCACCAAGCGCGGCGTCACTGATCCCGAACTGGCAGAGGTACTGTTCGAGAAGCGTGCGGGCGCGCTCCGAGAGGCTCGCCTCCGCGGTGCTGTCGGGCTGCCCCAGCCGGCGACGTTGGCGGCCTTCGCGGCAGAGCACTTGATGGCGAAAGCGAAGGGCGGAAGGTCGACCGACGCCTGGCTGGTGCAATGTGAACGTCACCTGAAACGCGCGGTGTCGGAGTTCGGCGGTGAGCGCGAGCTCTCGACGATCACCACTGCGCACGTTCGGCAGTGGGTTGGTCGGCTCGCGGCCGAGGGATTGAGCGGGAGCAGTCAGCGCCACGTCATCTTCACGCTGTCAAATCTGTTCCGGCGCGCGCAGAGCGAGGGTAGGGTCCTCCCGGGATACAACCCCGTCGCGGCGTTGCTCGAGAAACCGAGCGCGCGCCGCGAGGAGGCGCGCTGGCTCGAGGTGCACGAGGGCGCGCTGCTGCTCGAGGCGGCGCGGCGCTACCGGCTGACGCGCGCCGACCTCGGGATGCCGTTCGCGTATCCGCTCATCGCGGCGTTCCTGCTCACGGGCGGCCGACGGGCGGAAGTGCTGGGGCTCGAGATGGACGATGTCAGCTTCGACCGGAAGACGGTCACGTTCCGGGAGAACCAGTGGCGGCGGTTGAAGACCACGGGCTCGCACCGCGTAGTGCCGCTGTGGCCGCAGCTGGAGCAGATCTTGCGACCCTACGTCTTCGGCGAGCGGCCGCCGGCCCGCCTCTTATTCCCGTCGTTCAGGACGGGTGCGGAGACCATGCTGACAGACTTCCGGAAGCTGCTCGACGCCTCCGCGGTCCGAGCGGGTTGGAAGGCGGGTGAGCTCACGCCCAAGATCTTCCGGCACACGTACGCGAGCGCGCAGCTCCAGACGACGGACCACGGGGCGCCGGTGTCGATCTTCACGGTGAGCCGCGAGCTGGGCCACGGTAGCGAGGGCCTTGTGAAGCGGATCTACGGCCACCTCGGCACCGTGCGGCACCGCGCGAACGTCATGGAATACCGCGTGGAGCAGCACCGCAAGGTGCTCAAGAAACAGCTCGCCGCCCTGCACAGCGGCGCAGGGCAGCATTAAGTTTGGCACTGTTTGTGGCACTGTTTGGAAGCGCGATGCAGCACCGCGCCGGAAGTTGTTGCAGCGCAATCGCGCGCCCGTAGCTCAGGTGGATAGAGCAGCAGCCTTCTAAGCTGTTGGTCGGAGGTTCGAATCCTCCCGGGCGCATGCCTTCCTAGCGGCCTGCTCCACGGCGGCGTATTTCTAACCCACGTTGCCCATCGAGACTCGCGTCCTCTCGGAGGTGGCCCGTGGGATCGAACCGCGTCTTTCCCGTGCTCGCCGCAGTCCTCCTCACGACCCCGCTCACCGCGCAGCAGACAGGTACCGTCACCGGAACCGTCCTCGCGGCCGAATCGGGGACGCCGCTCGCGGGGGCGAGCGTCGTGATGGTCGGGACCGCGCGCAGTGTGCTCACCAATGACAAGGGCCAGTACCACCTGAGCGCCCCCGCCGGGGCGCACACCGTGCGCGCGCGGCTCATCGGCTACGAGGCTGCGGAGCAGCGGGTCACGATGGCGGCGGGGCAGACGGTGACGGCCGACTTCAAGCTCGCCGCGACGCCGCTGTCCTTGAACGAGGTGGTCGTCGTCGGCGCGCGGACCTCGCGCACCGCCCTCGAGACCCCGGTCCCCGTGGACGTGATCTCCTCACAGGAGATCGCCGACAACGGCCAAACCGAGGTGAACCAGATCCTCGCCACGCTCGCACCGTCCTTCAACGCGTCGCACCAGACGATCGCCGACGGTACGGATCACATCAATCCGGCGAGCCTGCGCGGCCTCGGCCCCGACCAGGTGCTCGTCCTGGTGAATGGGAAGCGACGGCACTCGAGCGCGCTCGTCTTTGTGAACGGCACGTTCGGCCGTGGCACCGTGGGGGTGGACCTGAACGCCATCCCGACCGCGGCCATCGAGCGCATCGAGGTGTTGCGCGACGGCGCGGCCGCGCAATACGGCTCCGACGCGATCGCCGGCGTGATCAACATCGTCCTGAAGCAGCAGACCGAGCGCCTCGACCTCACGACCACGGCCGGCACGACAGCTGGCGGCCAGAGCGTGTGGGACATCGCGAGTCGGCACGACGGCGACCAGCTCAAGACCGAGATCAACTACGGGTTCGGCATCGGGGAGCGCGGCTTCTTCAACGTCGCCGGCGAGTATCTCAACCGGGAGGCGACCAGCCGTGCCGCTCCCTACTCCAACAACGACATTTTTCTCGGCGTCACGACCCAGGCGGGCACGGACTCGGCACTGCGCGTCAACGGGCTCACGCGCCAGGACTTCACCATCCGCCTCGGCCAGGCGGCCGCGACCGAAGGGATGGCTTTCTACAACACGGTCGTGCCTCTCAACGAGAACGCCGAGTTCTACAGCTTCGGCGGCATTTCGCACCGCAATGGTGTAGCCGCCGGCTTCTACCGGTTACCGAGCCAGGAGGCCCGCGTCGTACCCCAGCTCTACCCGTTCGGGTTCCTTCCGGAGATCCGGACGCTGCTCGACGACAACTCGGCCAGCGCGGGCGTGCGCGGCGGGCTCAACGGCTGGGACCTGGACTTCAGCGTCACCCACGGCACGAACGCCCTCCA
>WNGB01010953.1_pt1 | contig 12484 bp, 11 predicted proteins | sample 5400681 | NCBI WGS metagenome assembly WNGB01 (sample SAMN13153367, study PRJNA577476) | soil metagenome | isolation source: 115 cm soil or saprolite under grassland replicate 2 | place: USA:California | collected 2016-06-15 | reverse complement strand
AGAACGGGCGCTCTACCCGATCGCCGTGGCGATCAGGACGGTGCCGATCATCGCCATTGCGCCGATCCTGGTACTGCTGTTCGGAAACGGCTACACGCCCAAAATCATCATCGCCGCGCTGATCTCCTTCTTCCCGACGCTGGTCAATATGGTGCGTGGACTGGAGGCGGTCGAGCCGAGCGCGCTTGAATTGATGCGTGTGCTGTCGGCGTCGCCGGCGCAAGTGTTCTGGAAGTTGCGCGTGCCGTCGTCGCTGCCGTTCCTGTTCTCGGCGCTCAAAATCGCGGCAACGTCGTGCGTGATTGGCGCCATCGTGTCCGAGTGGATCGGCGCGGACACTGGCCTGGGCTACCTGATCACGATTGCCACTTTCGAGTTCCGCACTGGACTTCTCTATTCGGCGATGGTGGTCGGCTCGCTCATGGCCCTGGCGCAGTTCGGCGCCGTCGTGTTGGCTGAACGGCTGATCGTGCGCTGGAAACCGCCGACGACGAGCACGACGTGAGCGACCTTTCGATCGTTGCCGCCGACCGCCTGCTCACACTTGATCCATTCGGGAAGGTCCATGCGCCGGGCGCACTGGCCATGCGCGACGGACGGATCGTCGCAGTTGGGCCGCTCTCCGCTATGCCTCCCGGAAAGGTTCAGACGTTCGACGGTCATGTGCTGCTGCCGGGCCTGATCAACACCCACACGCACACACCGATGTGGCTCTTCCGCGGCTTGACTGAAGACGTGCCACGCGGCGAGTGGCTCGGCGGCCGCATGCGGCCACTCGAGCGACAGGTCACACCCGAGGATCTCAAGACGGCGGCCCTGGCTGGCTGCGTCGAACTGCTGATGAACGGCGTTACGACTATTGCGGATCGCTACGCGCACATGGCGACGATCGTCGAGGGGGTTGCCGCTAGCGGGCTGCGCGCAATCGTGGCTAACTCGCTCTACGACGACGGTGCGCAGGAAGCACTTGCCACGACGGAGCGCCTGATCGAGCATGTCTCGGGGACGCCGCGCGTGACCGTGGGCATAGGGCCGCATGCCACCGACACGTGCGGACCCGAGGTGCTCCGCCGCGTGCGCGCCCTCGCCGACCGCACGGGCGCGCGTGTCTTCATCCACCTCGCGCAATCTCAAGCGGAGGTCAGCGCGCGCGACGATTGCGCTGCTTACCTGGACGATCTTGGCCTGCTCGGCCCAGACGTGGTGGTGGCTCACTGCACCTACCTCACGCCTGACCAGGCCGAGCGGGTCGGACGTCGCGGCACCGCCGTGGCGCACTGCCCGAGCAGCAATGCCAAGCTCGAGGCTCGTATTGCGCCGATCGGGTCGCTCCGCGCCAGCGGCGCGGTAGTTGGACTCGGTACCGACGCCGCTTCCTGCAACAATGGCATGGACCTGTTCGAAGAGATGAAGCTGGCCAGCCTGCTGAACAAGGTCGCCGCGGACGATCCAGCGATGCTGACCACGACCGAAGTCCTGCGCATGGCCACGATCGACGGCGCGCGTGCTCTGGGTCTGGACCGGCAGATTGGCTCGCTCGAAGTCGGCAAACGCGCCGACCTGATCGCGGTTCGAACGTCGAGTGCACGCGTCCAACCGTGGCACGACGACGCGGCCAACCTGGTGTACGCTGCGCGCGGCTCGGACGTCTCCGCCGTCTGGATCGACGGTGAGCAACTGTTGCGCGAGGGGAAGCCAACGCGCCTCGATGCGGGCACAGCGCTGAGCAAGGCGGTCGAAGCTGCGGCCAGGTTGACTCGTGCCGTCGCCTGATCCCTCCGTAACATACAGCGGACCCAGCGCGGCGATCGCCACAATCAGCGGCAGCCCACTATGGGGGCTCGGTGATCGCTTCCCAACCTTCGCCGAGGAGCGCGGCAGCACCCTGCTCGGAATGCACCGCCCACCAACGCCCTACGGTCCGGGCCCGCGGCTCGAACATTATCAATCCCCGACCGGCCGACACTTCCTGCGCATCCCGAGCTACGGCATGGTCGCCGGCGAAGACTGGATTCTTCGCGAGGCGGAGCACAAGGTGTTCTGGCTCTTGTGGCAGGCCGGTGTGCGCGTGTTGATTGTCGGCGGCACCAGCGGGACGTGTGACTGGCGCGATGGCGACGACGCGGTCCAGCCCGGCGACATGGTTCTGCCGTGGTCGTTCATGAGCCTGGATGCGCCGCCGGCTGGTCTGCCCGGCACGGTGCTCGAGAGCACCCTCGCCGAGCGCGTGCCGCTCATGGATGAGCCGTTCTGCCCCTCCCTAGCGCGCGCCTGGGCGGATGAGCTCGCTCGCCTGCCATCATCGCCGTTCCGGCGCGTCCATGGTCACGAGGCGCGCGTCATTCTGAATCGCTGGCACTATGGCGCCTTCGAGTCCGCGGGCCAGGCCATGCTGCTACGCTATTTTGGCCAGTCCGTCGGCAGCCCGATCATCACCGGCGACTGCGTCAGTCCACCGCTTGCGCGCGTGTGCGGCATGCACATGTTGTACTACCACGTTCCATCCAACTGGGCAGAGGGCCTGCGGCCGCAGCACCTGACGTCAACACTCGACAAGCTGTATGTCGAAACATTGCCGAAGGTCATCGGCGAGCTGGAGCTGCGTCTGCTCGCCCGCCTGGACGAGCCGGCCGACTGCCAATGTCGTGCGCTGCTGCGCTCGAGACCGGCCGAGTACCGTCTAGCATTGAGTCCACGGGCATGAGCTTCGGCGTGATTCGCGAAGCAGCGCGTGAGACTCCGGTTAGCGCGCGTACGGATGTCCTGGTGGTCGGTGGAGGTCCAGCCGGCATATGCGCCGCGATTGCCGCTGCGCGTAACGGAGCGCGGGTCATCCTCGCCGAGCGCTACGGGCACCTGTGCGGTCTGGCCTCCGGCGGCGAGGTCATTGTGCTTGACGACATGGCCGACCTCCACGAGAAGACCGTGGGCGGACTGTGCGACGAGATCGTCGAGCGCCTCGACCGGCTGGGCGGGGCCGTCTACCCGCCGCTCGAAGACCAGTTCGTGTCGTCGGAGGCGGCGTGGGCGCGCTGGGGCCGCTGGGGACTCCAGGACAACTACGCCCGCACACGCCCCAAGACCATTACCTACGCCGTCTCATTCGACCCGGAGGCACTCAAGTTCGTCGCATTGGAAATGCTTGAATCGGCCGGAGTCGAGCTGCGCTTGCATACCATGTTTGTCGACGCGCTGGTCGAGAATGGCATTATCCGCGGCGCCATCTTCGAAACGAAGTCCGGTCGCGAGGCAATCCTGGCCAGCGTGGTCATCGACGCGTCAGGTGACGGCGACGTGTTTGCCCGCGCTGGAGCACCGTTCGAGCTAGGCACCTACATCATGACCGTCGTTCACCGCTTCGCTAATGTCGACGTTGAGGGGGCGATTGAATGGGAGCGTGCCCAGCCCGAAGAGGCGGAGCGACTCAACCGCGAGATCAAGGCCATCTACGGCGGCGCATGGGACTACTGGTGGTTGCGCACTACGATCGACGGTGTGGTGTGGTGCAACTGCCCACATATCCCAAACCTTAACGCGTTGCGCGTAGAGGATCAGACCTATGTCGAGCACGAGGCGCGACGGCGCATTTTCCGCGCGCTGGATTTTGCCCGCGCCAACTTGCCGGGGTTTGAGCGTGCCCAACTCGTCGACACCGCGCCGCAACTCGGTGTGCGCCAGACGCGCCTGCTCCAGGGTGAGTACGTGCTGACCAAGCAGGACGTGCTGAGCGGCCGCTGGTTTGAGGATCGCATCGGCCGCGGCCGCGATTACTACTATCCGTACCGCACACTCCTGCCTCGCCGTGTCGACAACCTGCTGGTCGCCGGGCGCTGCTTCTCGGCCACGTCCGAAGCGCAGAAGATGAGCCGCGAAATTCCCCCCATGATGGTCGTCGGTCAGGCCGCGGGTACTGCCGCCGCTCTGGCGATTGCGCAGCGCACCTCACCGCGCCAGGTGAGCCTGAGCGACCTCCAGAAGGGCTTGCGCGACCAGGGTGCACTGCTCGGATCAGATCGCAATCCCAGTCTGCCCAAGCCGACGCTCACGGCCCGCTGAGGCATCGTGCTGCGCGAGCTAACCGGTGCTGGATTCAGGGGGCGCCGCCGGGCGTCCGAGCCCGCTGTTGTGGCGGGTGGCCGCTGGACGAGGCCGAACCTGGGTATGGCTGCCGAGACGCTGGACCAAATACGCCGCTGGGCCGCTGAAACCCTGGGAATCCAGATGGTGGAACTTGGTCCCGCGGTCATGCACTACGTTTCGTTCAACACGATCGCACACGGCATGCTGCTGGATCCGCCATTTACGGACATGCGCACCAACGATTTCCAGACAGGTGGCCGCCTGGCCAACGCGCCAGGGCCTGGCGCTCCACCGCAGTCAGGCTAATCACTCGGCGGCACGGCGTATCCGTACGAACGTGGTGCGCATGCCGTGCACGAGGTCGGCCTCGCGGTCGTCGACACCGATCAGCTTTCTCACCCAGTTCATCCAGCCGGGCGAGGGCGTGAGGGCCTCATACGATTCCTATCGCCGCGTCGCCGCCCGCCCGGATCAGTCGGGCAGGAGCGCGTGCTGTAGCAACGACGCCAGCCAGCGTTGGTAGGCGTCGGGGGATAGCCCTAGCTCCCGAACTTGGCGGAGGTAGAGCTCCGGCACGGTCAAGGTCCACAGCGTCCTTGCGGCCTCCACGGCACTGATGCCGGGCCGCAGGGCGCCCTTCCCGACCAACGCCCGAGCGCTCAGCCGGCTGCGCCGATGGCGCTCCTGCTCGAGGTTCCGTGCCACGGCCTCCACCTCGGGATCGGCTCTGGCCGCGCTTCGCAGCAGGTCGAGCAGCGGGCCCGCCCGGTCGTAAATCTGCCGCGCGTTGCGAGCGATCAGCCTGAGCTGACGGGCGGCGCTGGGCTCGGCGATCTGCTCTCGCCACCAGGGCTGCTCGGCAACCGGGGCATCGACGTCTCCGGACATCGCCGCCTCGACCACGGCCGCGAGCAACTTCCGCTTGTTGGTGAACCCCTTGTAGACGGTGGGGATCGCCACACCTGCTGTGGCCGCTATGTCCTCGATGCGCGCCGCCTCGTAGCCGTCGCGCTCGAAGCGCTCCTGAGCCGCGCGAAGGATTGCCAAGCGGGTGGCCGACGCCTGGCGTTGACGAAGTGATGCCACGGCCCTATTATAGCCGCACCTACTCAGTATATATAGCTCTACTGAGTATAAGAACCCCTTCGAAGTTTGGAGAAGAACGGATGATCGTCCTGTCACGTGATGACGTCCGATCGGTGCTCGACCTCGACCGCTTGGTCGACGCACTCGCCGATGCAATGACCGACCTGAGCGCGGGCCGGACGTCGATGCCCCCACGCGGCAGCGTCATGGTTCCCGAGCGTCACGGCATGCTGTTCGCCATGTCCGCGTTCCTGCCCTCCAACGGCGTGCTGGCGACAAAGCTCGTGAGTCTGTTCCCGCTCAACACGGACCGGCCCACCCACCAGGCCGTGATCTGCTGCTTCGACCCGGCCGACGGAAGGCCCCTTGCCCTCATGGACGGCACCTACATCACGGCGATACGGACGGCAGCAGGCTCGGCGCTGGCAACTCGTCTCCTGGCTCGCCGAAGCGCCAGGATTGCCTGCGTCATCGGCACCGGGGTCCAGGCGTACGCCCACGTGACGCTGCTCGCGCGGCAGCCGGGGCTGGACCGGATCCGAGTGGCGGGTCGAGACGCGGCCAAGGTCGCGCGTCTGGTCGATGAGTTCGCCGAGCTCGGGCTGCGGGTGGAGGCGGCGCCTTCCATCGAGGAGGGCGTGCGGACTCACACGGCTCCTCGACGGAGCAAATTCTCGAAGACGAGGTCCTGGCGCGTGCGGGCCAGCGCCTGCACGGCCGTGAGCAGCAGCGAGAGCAGTTCGAGCAAGTTCTTAGCATCGCGATTCTGCGGTCGCGCGGCGTTTGCCCCGACAGAGTCACGTATGAGGTGCGGCGCACGTTTGCCCGGAGCGCCATGCTGGCAACGACGCTGCTTCTGGCAGCACTGCTACAGGTTCTGGTGACCGGAGCTGTGGTCGAGCCCCGTCACGGCCCCCGCCCAAATTTCTTTGGCCCCGGCGGCCCTGGCCGACGGTGACGACGTACGCGCGCTTTCTCGCCGCCTGCCGGACCAGGGCTCGCACCCGTGCCGTTGAGTTCAGATCGAGACCGCAAGAGAGGCATTTTTCGAAAGTCCGGCGCGTGCCGGTGAGCCGTTTTGCAGCTCACCGGAGCTCCGGCAACGTGCTAGACAAGCGCCGCGAACCAGCCGTAGCTGTCGGCATTGTCCATCGCTGCCTTGGCGGACTGCGTGGCGTATCCGGGCTGCCAGCGATAGAACCTGTCGTCGACACCCGCGTGCCGGTGGGCCGCTTCGTGGATCACCAGGGCGATACGGTTGAGCGCGGGCGTCGTGGAGAAGTCACAGCCGGCGGGATCGAAGCAAATGTGAATCGGCCCACGTCCACCGAACCATTGGGTGTTGTACGCGTAGCCACACACGACACTCGTGGCCGTTCTGGGACATGACGACTCGCACTGCAACTTCAAGCCCGCGTCGAAGGCGCGCGCGATCGATATGTAGGTGCCGAGAATGCTGCGCATATCATCGCGATTGGTGGTGTGGAAATGCGTCGACAAGAGCGCTTGATTGGCGGGAGTGACGCTGCCGGGTCTGCCGTACGCGCCGGCGACCACACTCGCCGCGGCGTTTAGGGCTGTCCGCGCATCTTTGACGGTTGCGTCTACCTGCGTCTGTTGGGGTCCCCCGCAGCCACTGTAGCTCGGCGGGACTGGCTTCTCCTGGCGCATCACGGCTCTGTCGCCAGTCCTCGTCGACGCGCTTTGCTGGACGACGTGCGTCAGCTCGTGCGCTAACAGTTCTCGACCCTCGATCGAGCCCGGTGCGTACTCATGGGGCGCAAAGGCCACGTGTCGACCGACCGTATATGCGCGGGCGTTGACGGATCGAGCAGAGTCGCCGGCCCGTGCGTCCGCATGCACGCGCACCTTGCTGAAGTCGTGGCCAAAGCGCGGCTCCATGAGCGCGCGTGTGGAAGCGTCGAGCGGTTGGCCTGGCGACGCCAGGACGTCATGGACGATGGATGGCGCTGCCATAGGTTGGGGCTCGCTCAATGCGGCGTCACGCGCGGTCTGCAGGCGATCGGACTCCTGGTGGCTCTCCGTCGCATGACACGGGCAACCTGGTCCGCTCATACTGCCGCAGCGCTGGAGCACGAAGCTCGAAGCGGCGCGTAGCGGCTGAGTTCCAGCGTTTCTTGCGGCGAACGTGCGCATGATCGGGCCCCCGTCTAGGACGACCTCGATTGTAAACCGGTCGCGCGAGGTAGCCAACACTCCACGCACCAACCGGGCCGCGGACTCAACCAGATCGTGTTCAGTCGTGCAGGATCACCGCGCGGTACCCACTGACCGCGTGGGTGAGGCGGGTGCCGCACCACCTCGACGCGCCAGCCAATGCGTCCTCGATCCAGCCCTTGCCGTCGCCGGCGTATCCCTGGTCGACCCAGAGATGCTCGATCTGCGGGAACTGTTCCGCAGCGCCCGATAGCCGCAAGGGCACCGCGGCACGATCTTGAATGTCGGCGATCTTCCGGCAAAACCGACCCGAATCCCGGTTTTCAGACGGTCTTTTACGTCTGCCAGCTTGCTCGCGCGCACGCGCGCGCCTGACGCGCATTTCAGAGCGGACATTTGCCGACATGCACGGCAGAGTTTGAACTCAGAACGGCCGCCGCAGCGGTCCACGAGTATGCGACGTCGCATGTTTTCGCGCCTTAATTGAGCTCGACTGCCAGGCCATCGACCGGGAGGCGATGCTCGGTCAATAGACCTCCCCCAGCGCATATTATTAAGAGAGCATACAGCATAGTGAAGTCTCTACATCATATGGCAGGTGCTCTTCGCGATCCAGGCGTGGCGCTCGAGCGTGTCTTCGAGCTGGCGGTGATGCTGAGCGACGCCGCGGGCGCGGGTCATGAACGACGACGTCCTCGGTCTGCGGGATGCGGCGGACGAAGGAGTGCAGGCTTGGCGGGTGGCGGGTTCGGGTTGCTGGAGGCGAATCGGGAGCTGGTCGACGTGGATGCGCCAGTGCAACGCCGATCCGGCCCATGCGGTGAAGCTGCACTTCTTGACAAAGACGAAGGCAACCCGCGCGACATCCTCGAGGCCGCGCTCGAGCGGGTCGAGGGGCGCTACCTCCACCGCGTCGGCCTCACTCCACCAGCAACGCAGGAGTTGAGCGCCAACGCGACCGATCGCTACGTGCCGGCGGTGCCGGGCTAGGGTTACGAGGCGCAATGCGCTCAGCGAGTAGCAGAGCCCTTGGCGTGCCGTCCCAGCGGTCTGCTTCCGTCCGGATGCCCGCGGGTAGGCCCACGCCCGATGCCCTCGCTCTCAAACTGCTGGTGGCGCTCGCCGCGGCGTCCTTCGGTGCCCACCTGTTCGTCGCCGGCGACTACGGCTACTTCCGTGACGAGCTGTACTACATCGCCGATGGCCGTCACCTCCAGCTCGGCTACGTCGATCAGCCGGCGCTGATGGGGTGGCTTGCGGCGCTCCTGCGCATCACCGTCGGCGATGGCCTGGTGGCCATCCACGCCATCCCGGCGCTGGCCTGTGCCCTGATCATCGTCGTCACCGGCCGCATGGCGCGCGAGCTGGGCGGTGGCCGGGTGGCCCAGTTGGTGGCCGGCGTGGCAGCCCTGTTCTGCCTGGACTTCATGGCAACTGGGTCAATCTTCTCCATGGATGCGCTCGATCAGCTCTGGTGGGCGCTGGCCAGTCTCATCCTGATCCGGTTGCTGCGGCGCGATTCGCCGCGCTTGTGGCTGCTCGTCGGGCTGGTCGGCGCCGTCGCCCTGCTGACCAAGCTGACCGTGCTCTTTTTCGCCCTCGCGCTGGCCCTGGCGCTGCTCGTCACGCCCGCGCGCCGCTCCCTGCGCACACCGTGGCCATGGTTGGCGGGCGGCATCGCCTTCTCGGGCCTGGTGCCGTACCTCATCTGGAACGCCGTCAACGGCTGGCCCACGTGGGAGTTCTGGCACCACTATGGCGGCATTGGCACCAGCCCGCTCGCCTTCTTCACCGCGCAGATCGGGCAGATGAATCCGGTCGCCGTGCCCCTGGCAGCTGCCGGCCTGGTCTTCTACTTCCGCAGGACGGGCGCGCGCTACCGCCTCCTGGGCTGGGCGTTCGTCTTCGTCTATGTGCTGCTGACCTTGGTGCGCACGAAGCCGTACTTCCTGGCTCCCGCCTACCCCATCCTGTTCGCGGCTGGCGCGGTGGTGTTCGAGCGGTGGGCACCGCGACCGCGGCTCGCCTGGATCCGGCCCGCCTATGTCGCCCTGCTTGCCCTCGCCGGACTGCTGCTGGCGCCGGCCGTCATGCCCATCCTGCCGCCTGAGACCGCCGTGCACGCCTATGGGTCCCTGGAGCAAGTGCTCGCCGATCGCCTTGGTTGGGAGAGCCTCACCACGACCGTGGAGCAGGTCTATGCCGGTCTGCCGCCCGCGCAGCGCGCGCAAGCGTGTGTGCTTGCGAGCAACTACGGCGAGGCCGGTGCGCTCAGCCAACTGGCGGCGCCCGGTCGCCTCCCGCCGATCATCAGCGGTCACAACAACTACTACCTGTGGGGACCGGGCACGTGCACGGGCGAGGTGCTCATCGGCGTCGGGTATCCGCCCGCCGACTTCAAGAGCACGTACGCCGACGTCGCGCTCGCCGCCACCCAACGGTGCCAGTACTGCGTGTCCTTCGAGCGGGAGTTGCCGATCGTTGTTGCGTCCAATCCGACGATCCCGATCGACCTCGCGCGGCTCTGGCCTTCGGTCAAGCACTACGACTGAGTGCTGCCGTGCTCCCGGCTTAACTTCATGGGTCGTGCTGGCGGTGCTCCTGCGTTTCCCAGTCGTAGGAGATCCGGTGTGTGGACCACGGCAGCACGCCACCGCTCGCGGAACGGCATTCTGCAACCGGCTCTACTGCGGCGAAGACGGCCCGGCGGCGATTTCCTCTTTGGTTCTGCTCATTTTCATCATCTGACTCCTCGTGTCTGGTGGTGATGCCAACGTCACGCCATCGGCCACTAGTGTGGTGTCCTGATGGCCAGGAACGACCCCGCGTCAGGCGACCCATCGCACTATCACCAGCCTGGTGACGACGCAGCCGGCCACGTAGCCAGCGTTCGCAGCCGCCCGCCCTGGGACCGACTTCGCCGCGAACGTCGGCCGTATGCTTGCCGGTCGCCCGGGCTTCAGCATCGTCAGAGCCGCCGGTCGCATACCGTCTTCACGCGTGCTGCCCGGTTGGACTCTCGCCGCCATTCGAGGTGAGGACGACACGCAGGGGGCGCCTCGCGACACGACTGAGAGGTCGGCCTACGCGCCTCGGTGCGGTGCGAAACGACCACCATATCGGTGGTACCTACATAGTGAAGCATGCAGATCATATGCCATCCTCTCTACGAGAGATGAACGGATTGCTCGAGCGGCTCTTCGAACTCACCGTCCGGTTGACGGATGCGATGGATCAGGCGCTGGCCGATCGCGGGCTCACTCGCGCACGCGCAGAGCTGATATGGGCGCTGCGGCGGCACAGTCCGGTGACGCAACGCGAGCTCAGCCAGGCGCTGCGCTGCACCCCGCGCAACGTGACCGATCTGGTCGACGCGCTCGAGGCGGCCGGGCTGGTGGCGCGCGGCCCGCACCCGACCGACCGCCGCGCGACGCTGGTTAGTCTGACGCGGCCAGGCAAGGCCGCCGCTGCGCGGATGCAGGCGGAGTACGGCAAGCTCGCCGCTGGGCTCTTCTCCGACCTGAAAGGCGAGGAGCTCGAGGTGTTCGTCGGGGTCGTCGACCACACGCTCCGCCGGCTGCGCGGCGACTCAGGCTGACCTTGGCTCAGGACCTCGTCCGGCCTCCAGTCGCAGTCGCAGGAGGTCGCCGATGCAGCTTTCCTTCACGGTCGTCGCTCCGTCGCCGGGGTCTACGGAGGACTTGCCGCGCGAGCGCAGCACCCCCGAGCGCGAGGCGGCGAGTGCGACTTGCGCTGCGTATGTAGTGGGCCGGGAACGCAACGAGCAGGCACACGTCGATGGTCAGGAACGTCCCCATCACCAGCTGGATGAGCAGCCGTTGGGTGTCCAGGCGCTCCGGCATGGCCGCGGCGGTGGTGGGCAAGCCGCCGGCGATGATGACGGCGACGACCAGCCCGACCTACAGGAGCGCCGCGACGACGAACGCCACGCCGCCGAGGCAGAAGAGCGTCCAGTCGGCTCGGGCGCCGCTCGACAGGAATGTCCGAGAACCCGGTCCTGTTCAGAAAGGCGCGTTGTGGGGCGGCAAAACCTCGGCCGCTCAAGCGCATCGGTATCGACGCCATCGCCACGCCGGTCGGTCGCCGCGTGCGAACGCGATCGCCTGGGTCTGGCGTCATGGGCGACGGTTACGGTGGCTGACTGGGTCGCGACTTCTGCGACATCAGGGCACGGGTGAACGTACGGTCCTGGTCGGCCACGTGCGCGGCTTCGCTGCCTGAATCGGCGGTCGAACCGTCAGTTCCGTAGTCAGCGGCGGGCTCGGGCAGATGCCGCCGGAAGCGTGGCCCACTGCGCCGTTCGGGTGATCAGGACAGCAATAGCGGCCGCGCGCCCAACTCCGCAACCATAGTGCTGCTCGAGAAAAGGTTGGGTTCGAAAATGTACGGGTTTACCGAACAGTGCCTCTCTCCGACAACAGTGACCTTGATACCGAGTTGGAAATTCCATCACCCGCCAAGCGACGGCCCCAGTCTCTCCATGGACGAAGTCCACACCTACCAGGTTAAGACATGGGCAACAAGTCGGCGCAAAGCTACGTCGCGGCACCCGATGGGGACCATTAAGCACTTTCCTTTTCCGCAGCTGCTCGAAGATGCGCTCGCGATCTATGTCACTCCGCTATGCTGGCCGTGCACCCCGTTACGGGCGTCCACGCCGAGGCCCTCGTCGACAAGCTCTGGGAGAATCCTCCGAACGACGTAGGCGCGGCCGCTGCGCAGAAGCGCTACACCTGCGCGCCGAACTGCGTCGCCTGGTACCCGAGCTGGTCGCCGACCCGCTATCCACCAGCCAGATTCAGGCCGAGAAGGTTGTTTCACTGGATGTCCCGGTGGTCGCCAGCGACCTCCACGAGTTCCGGAACTGTTGAGATGCGCCGACAGGCTCGTTGGCGCCGCTGCGATAGACGCGCTGGAGGCGGCCGTCAGTCTCTACTGGGGCGACTTGCTAGACGGACCGGATGTACCCTGATGCTCGGCGTCTAGCAGTAAGTGCGAGGGCGTTCTGGATGCCCTGCTCGAGGACCGCGTCGGCGAGCTGTCGGTCGGCCAGGGCGCGGGAGAGTTGGAGCGTCCCGACCATCAGAGCGAACACGCTCAGCGTCTTCACGCGTGCCGA
>WNGB01016682.1_pt1 | contig 12485 bp, 9 predicted proteins | sample 5400681 | NCBI WGS metagenome assembly WNGB01 (sample SAMN13153367, study PRJNA577476) | soil metagenome | isolation source: 115 cm soil or saprolite under grassland replicate 2 | place: USA:California | collected 2016-06-15 | reverse complement strand
CGGGACGGGCACTCGTCGGCGCCCAGAGGGCCCGAACCTCGCTCCAGCGCGCCGCGAAGGCGCTCTCGTGAGTAAGCGCGTCCTCGTCGCAGCCCCGCGGAGCTTCTGCGCCGGCGTCGTTCGCGCCATCGACATCGTGGAGAAGTTGCTCGAGCAGCACGGCCCGCCGGTCTACGTGCGGCACGAGATCGTGCACAACGTCCACGTCGTCCGCGACCTCGCGGCTCGCGGCGCCGTCTTCGTCGACTCGGAGGACGACGTTCCGGAGGGCGCTCTGGTCGTCCTCTCGGCCCATGGCGTGGCTCCTCAGGTGTACGAGCGTTGCGCCGAGCGCGGCTTGAAGGTCGTGGACGCGGTTTGCCCGCTCGTCTCGAAGGTGCACGCCGAGGCGCGCCGCTACGCGGGCCGTGGTCTCAAGATCGCCCTCGTCGGGCACGCGGGGCATGTCGAGGTCGAAGGGACGATGGGCGAGGCACCCGAGGCGATGGTGCTCGTGGAGACAGCGGAGGACGCGCGGAACCTCGAGCTCGAGAACGGCGAGCAGCTCGCGTACCTGACCCAGACGACTCTGTCGCTCGACGACACGGCCGATGTCGTGGACGCCCTCCGCGATCGCTTCCCGGACCTGGTCGGGCCGCCTTCCGCGGACATTTGTTACGCGACGCAGAACCGCCAGGACGCGGTGAAGAAGATCTGCGAGGAGGCGACCCTCGTTCTCGTCGTTGGCTCGCGGACGAGCTCGAACGCGAACCGGCTCGTCGAGGTCGCCCACTCGGTCGGCGTGGAGGCTCACCTGATCGACGACGAGGACGATCTCGACTCCGCCTGGTTGGAGGGGCATGAAACCGTCGGGTTGACCGCGGGCGCCTCTTCCCCGGACCTGCTCGTCGACCGCGTCTTCGCTCGCCTCGCCGAGCTCGGTTTCACCGAGCGCGAAGAGGTCGAGATCGCCCGCGAGGACGTCTTCTTCAGGCTTCCGGCCGAACTTCGTTAGCTCGGCGGCGACCCGAGCCGCGTCGTTTCTCGCGTCCGATGTAGTGGGACAATCGAAACGGCCCTTACGCGCTCACCCATGCTCGATGTGTGAGGCTGCCCTCGAACGGCGCTCGACTTCTCTTCGCCTTGCGGATCAGCGAATGCCCCACTACTCCACCCAGAGCTGATCGAGGAGCGTCTCCCAAAGAGGATGGCTTTGGAAGTTGCCGACGCGGTCGGAGACGAAAACGCGGTTGCGGGGGTTTGCTAACGGAACCACCACCGCTTGATCGACGAGTGCGCGGTCGACGTCCGCCCAGAACTGATTCGCTCGTGCAGGGTCGGTCGTCTGCGCGGCCGCAGCCCGTGACATCTCTGCGTCGATCCCACGGTCGCAAAACTCGGTCAAGTTGCCGTTTTCGGGGGTTGCCGGGAGGAAGGAGGCGCAGCTGAACAGCGGCCGGAAGAAGTCGGAGGGCGCCAACAAGTCCGCCTGCCAGCCGCTCAAACCGATCTGCGCGCGGTGCCGCGAGTCGGACATGTAAGTCAGGTAATCGCCGAAGTCGGGGATGAGCCGGAGGGAGCTCCGATACCCGAGTCGCTCCAGCAGGTGAACGAAGTACCGAGCGATCGGCACCGGGCCCTCGTAGATCACGACCTCGACCCGCATACCCCGAGTTCCTGATTCCCCGATGAGGGCGTTCGCCGTCGGGAGGTCGGGAGCCGTCCAGGTGCCCCCAGGGTTCGGGGCGAGCGTGTAGGGGCAGTACGGCTGGTAACCGGGGAAGCCGGAGGGGAGGATCTGGCAGCTCGGCGCCACGAAAGGGGGACCTCCGCTTAGCTCGATCAAGCGGCCTCGGTCGACGGCGAAGTTCAACGCCCGCCGGACTCGGAGATCGTTGAACGGTGCCACCCGATTGTTCAAGACCATCCAGAACGTGAGTGGCGTCGGATCGGTGTGGACTCTTCCGACGCGCCTCGTCAGAAGGTCCCTCAGCCGCTTCCCCTGCGTCGTGATGATGTCAATCAAGTCGGCCTCGCCGCTCTCCACGGCCGCGATGCTCGCGTCGTACTCTCCCCTGTGGTTGCTGTCGAACTGGTGGACGCGGATTTCGTCCGGATAGCCGTCCGGACGCGCATCCGGAGACCAGACTCGGAAGTGCGGGTTGCGAACGAGGCGCATGTTTCCGCGCGGCTCGAAATCTGCGATCCGGTATGGGCCCGTGCCCGGAATGGGCTGATCGCGCGCCGCGCGGAGAGGCGTCCCAGCGGGCACGACGGACGCAAACGGGAGGGCGAGCTTGCGGAGGAAGTCGGGGTCGGCCTTGGCGAGGTGGATCGTGATCGTCCCCGTTCCATCGTCGACCTCGATTCCTGCCGAGAGATCGCAGCGCTCGGGTGGGCGGGCGGAGCAGTCCGAAGCGCCGACGATCCCGTAGAAAGATGCGAGCGCACCGTTGATCGTGAGCAGGCGCTCGAGGCTGTAACGGAAATCCGATGCGCGTAGCAGCGCCCCGTTCGAGTAGTGGATGCCCCGACGAAGCTGGAACGTGTACGTCCTCCCCTGGTCGGTGGGGGTCGGGACGCGGACGGCGAGGTTGCCGACAAGCGCGCCTCCTGCGATCCCGCCCGCACGGCGGTGGGAGACGAGGCCGTCGTACGGAAGCGTGGTGACGCTTCTGTGCGTGGGGTTGACGCTCCCCGAGCTGATTGCCGGGTCGATGCAGCGACAGGAAGAGAACTCGGACTCCACTCGCAACACGCCGCCGCGGTGGCTGCTGAGCGAGGGCCGCGTGGTCGACCAGAGAGTGTCGCCGAATAACACGAGGGCATTCGGCTGCTCGCGAGCGAGATCGTCTTGTCGACCTGGTCGCGCTCGACGGTCGGACCGACATCGATTGTGGCGACCACGGAATTCGTCTTCGGGTCGACGTGAGAGGCGGTCCCGTCCTGGCGGTTGGCGACCCAGATGGCGTCCTCACCGACGGCGACACCGGAAGGCCCGTTGCCGACCCGGATGGGCTCGACGATCGCACCCGTACGCGGGTCGAGGCGGACGAGGGTCCCGCTCGCCTCGCTCGAGACCCAGACGGCTCCGGCTCCGACGGCGAGGCCTGCGGGGCCTGTGCCGAGGGGAATCGTCTTCGTGCCGCCGCGGGCGAGATCGATTCGGGACACCGTCGCGTCGATCGTGTTCGCGACCCAGACAGCTTGACCGCCCACAGCGATCGCCCCCGGTCCATTCCCCACCGGGAACGTCTGCACAGGGGTGAGAGTATCCGGGTCGATCTGGACGACGGCTCGCTCTTCGCTGTTCGTCACCCAAACTGACCGGCCTCCATAGGCGACCCCGGCGGCACTCGCGCCGGCGCCGCCAATGCGGACAGCCTGGAACGCGCGCGTTTCGGGGTCGATGCGCGAGACCGTGCCGTCCTCATCGCTGGCGACCCAGATGAACCCCCCGCCGGCTGCAACGGCGCTCGGCCGGTTTGGTAGCGGCACCTGTGCCTCGATCCCCGCCGAGTTGGCATCGATCATGCCGACCGCATTCGCATCAAGGTGGTCGAGGAAGTCAGTCGCCCTCAAGCGGATGACGGCGAGGACAACCATCGCCGCCACGAGTCCGATCCCGGCGAGCGCGAGGGCTGCCACCCGACCCCTCGTGACCCGCGGGCGTTTGCTCACGGGTCTTTGGGGTAGCGGGGGCAGCGCCGGTTCGGGAACCACCTCGATTATGCGGACCGACTTCTCGATGCCCTTCAGCCGCACGGGACGCCGGGCGACGAAGCGGACGCCGTTGGTTCGGCCCGCTAGGCTCGCGACCGTCTCGCTGGCGAGAATCTGTCCCGGCACCGCGAGGGTACAGAGACGGGAGGCGAGATTGAGGGCGCCGCCGCGATAGCCGCCTTCGATCGGGACGGCCTCTCCCGCATCGAGGCCGATGCCGACGGCGAGCGGGAAGGTAGGCTTGCCCTCAGCATCGCGGGCGCGGAAGCGCCGCTGCAGCTCAACCGCCGCACGTACGGCTTGGCGCGCCGATGCGAAGACCGAGAGTGCCTCGTCGCCGCGGAGTTCGAGCAGTTCGCCGCTGTGGGCGGTGACGGCTTCCCGGGCAAGGCTTGCGAACCTTGCTGCGAGGACGCCGGCCTCCTCGTCTCCTGCTCCTGGGTATAGCGGGTGTAGCCGCGCACGTCGGCGATGAGGAAGGTCCGAACGTGCACGGCCGTCTCCGACTCCCCCTCCCGCCCCATAACCGGCTGAGCGGCGTCGAGCTCCTGGGCCCACCCGTCGTCCTCGCGTCGCACGAAAGCAGCGTACGCCCGTGCTTCGTGGAGTTCCACCAGGCGACGCGGTCTGGGTGAGCGTGCCCTGATCGCGGTCGCCGTCTTCTTCCGCCCCAGCGCAACTGCGCTAATTTCCTCCAATGGCAGTGAACGTGGCCTACCCCGGCCGCGACGGCGCGCACTCCGCGGCCGCCTGCGACCGGCTCTTCCCGGACGGGGCCGACCTCGTCCCGCTGCCGAGCTTCACGGCTGTCGTCGAAGCGGCTTCGGAGGGCTCCGTCGCTTTCGGCGTCCTGCCAATCGAAAGCTCCCTCACCGGTCCCGTCGCAGAGACGCACGACCTCCTTTACGACTCGCCACTCTCCATCACCGCGGAGACGATCCTCCCGATCCGGCACTGCCTGGTCGGGCCGGCCGAGATCGCGGTCGAGGACATCCGCGTCGTCCGCTCGCATCCGGCCGCGCTCGACCAGTGCCGGCGGCTCCTCGCCGGAATGCCCTGGGCAACCGCGATAGCGGCCCCCACGACGGCCGACGCGGCGCACCAGGTCGCCGAGCACGGCGATCCCCACGAAGTGGCCATCGCCAGCGAGCGGGCGGCTCAGGCCTACGGCCTCGCCGTCATCGCCGGCGACGTCGGCGACCACCCGGAGGCGTACACGCGCTTCGTATCGGTCGCGCCCTACACGCGGCTCGACCGCGAGAGCGAGGCGTGGCGGACCGCGTTCTCCTTCATCACGGACCACAAGCCGGGAGCGTTGCACCGGGCGATCGAGCCGTTTGGGCGCCATTCGCTCGACATGGTGCAGCTCGTCTCGCGCCCGATCCCGCAGACGCCGTGGCGGTATCGCTTCGATGCCGTGCTTGCGGGCCATCCGCAGGATGCCGTCGTCGCGGAGACGCTCGCCGAGGTCGCCGGGCTCACCCGGGAGCTCCGGGTCTTCGGGTCCTATCCCGCGCACAGGTAACGCTTCCGGCGCTGAACCGGAATTAGAGGACGATGCCTAAAACAGACACGTCCGACACTCAGCTGGTTCGCCGGCTCGGCGAACCCGAGGCGCTCGAGATCTTCTATCGCCGTCATGTCGAGTCGATTACGAAGTTCGCCTCGCGACGTTGCGCCAGTCCCGATGACGTCGTCGAGCTCGTTTCGGTCGTCTTCCTCGAGGTGATCGATTCCGCGGCTTCCTTCGATCATCGGCGAGGCCCCGTGCGGCCCTGGCTCTTTGGCATCGCCGTCCGCTGCCTCGCCGATCTCCGCCGAGAGCGCACTCGCGCTCTCGAGGCCGAGAGACGCCTGGGCGGCTTCGCCCGGCTCGCCGAGGACGAGATTGCTCGTGCTGAAGCCCGCATCGATGCGGTCCGGCTCGCTCCCCGGCTCCTGCGGGCAACCACCTCTTTAAGTGACGGCGAGCTGGAGCTTCTCCTGCTCGTTCGGGGCGACGAGCTGTCGGTCGCGGACGCGGCGAGGGCGCTCGGCATCAGCCCTGTCGCCGGTCGAGTGCGGCTGGCGCGTGCCCGCCGGAAAGTCCAGACGGCCTTGGCTCGCGGCCCAGACGGTCTGCCGGTGACGCCGGCCGTGAGAAGGGAGTGCTGATGGTCGTGCACGAACAGTGGGCGGAGGATCTGCTCAGCCGTTTGCAGGCGGTCGAGCCGGTTCGGCCGTCACCGAGCGCGCAGGTGAAGAGCGCCCGGCGAGTCCTGAGCGGACGAGCTTTCGTCGTCGCTTTCGCCGTGATCGTCCTTCTCTGCACGGGTGTCGCCTATGGGGTTAGCGAGTGGGTGCTGCCGCCTCCTCCGCCCGCGGGCTGGGAGAACGACCCGCGCTACATCGGTCTCCCTCCTGACGAGCTCGCAGTGCAGACCGAACAGGCGATCCGCGCGGCCGAGAAGGCGACGCCCCTTCCTCCCGGTGCGAGCTACGAGCGCCCGACAAGCGCCGACCTCCAGGGTTTCGACCCCGCCGGCGCCGCCAGCGTCGTGCTCATCCGCCGGGGCTGTGCGTGGAAGGCCGACCTGATCCAGGCGCGCGAGGCGAACGATGTCGCACGGATGGAAAGGGACATCGCCGTCCTCGTCGAGCCGATCTGGCTCAGGTATCACGCGGCAGAGCAGAAGGGCGAGGTTGCTGCAATCGAGAGGGCGCGGTACCGCGGCGTGCTCACGGGGACCGAAACGGACGTCGGAATGCTCCGCCAGGACTACGGCATCAACTGTGACGGCAGCATCTCGCCGACGCTCTCGGGCGGAGGCTAGAGGACCTCCGCCAGGCCAGGGTCTGGTCTTCGGCTCTTACCAGGACGAGAGTCCTTCCGGCCAGCGGGGCAACGCGTCGGGCAGCACAAGCCGAGAAATCCGACTACGGGACCCGGAGCTCCTTCTCGAAGCGCGTGTGCTCGCGCTTCACCCTCATGCCCGCGCGCTCGTAAAAGCGCTTCGCGCCCGTCCTATTCCAGGAATCGACGACGAGCGCGACGTGTGGGCGGCCCCGGCGGTGGAACTCGACGAACGCCTGGTGGAGGAGCGCGAGGCCGAGCCCTCGGCCGCGCCAACCGCGGGCGACGGCGAGCTGGCGAACCCAGCCCTCGCTCTCGTAGTCCGGGCAGACGATGCACCCGGCCAGCTCGTCCCCGGCGAAGGCCAGGAACCAGAGGGATGGATCGAACGCCCCGCGCCTGATGTTGTGAGCCTCCCACTGCTCGAAGGGCTCGAACGGCCGACCGCGCTGGTTGTCCGCGAAGGAGCGCGCGATCACCCCGTACACGGCTTCGGCATCGCGCTCCGGGTCAAACGTGCGCACCGTGATTCCCTCAGGCCACTCGGGTTCCGGCGGCGGCTTGTCGAGCGGTAGCACCATGCGCCAGTACGTGCGCATGGAGCGATAGCCGGCCCGCCGGAGCAACTCGCGGCCCGACTGGTTGGCCGTGCTCAGAGCCTGGCCGAGGACGATCGTCGTGCCCGGCGCCGCACGCTCGAGGGCCCGGCGCTCGACGCGCTCGAGCAGCATCGAGCCGATCCCCTGTCCTCGGTGCTCCGGGTGGACGAACACGTCGGCGTCCCCGTCGAAGCGGAGCAGTGCGTAGCCCGCGAGAGCTCCCTCGGGCGTTTCCGCGACCCACGCGTCGCGCTCGAGGTCGAAGCCGGGGCTGCCCCAATCTGCGAGGAGGTCGTCGAGCTCGAAGTCCGGCGCGCCGAATTCGTCGACGTCGAACGCGACGACGAGATCGGTCACCGGCTGTGCGTCGGCCTGCACCGGTGGCCGGATCCTCATCAAAACTCCCGGGCGACCGCACCCACGAAGCCGGGCAAGGTCTCGAGCGTATAGCCGCCCTCAAGGACGAGAGCGACGCGCTCGCAGAGCCCGCTGGCCCGGCGGGCAAGTTCGGCGAAGCCGGACTCCGTCACTTGCATTCCGCCGAGCAGGTCACCGGCGCCGGCGTCGAATCCCGCCGAGATGAGGAGGAGATCAGGCTCGAAGCCGCCGATCGCCGGCTCGACGATCTGTTCCATCGCGGCGATGTATTCGTCGTCTCCCGAGCCGGCGTCCAGCGGCACGTTAATCGTCGTCTCGTTGCCTTCCCCCGGTCCCCCGGAGCCCGGCCAGAAGGGCCATTGATGGAGCGAGACAAAAAGGACGGACGGGTCGCTCCAGAAGATGTCCTGCGTACCGTTGCCGTGATGCACGTCCCAGTCGAGGATGGCGATGCGCTCGGCGACCAGCTCGATCTGGGCCCAGCGGGCCGCAATGGCGACATTACCGAAGAGGCAGAAGCCCATCGCGCGTCCGGGTAGGGCGTGGTGCCCGGGAGGCCGGACGAGTGCGAACCCGCCGCGCTCTACGGCGGTAATCGCCGCGCCCGCCGCGAGCCGCGCGGTCTCGTACGAGGAGGGCATGCAGATGGTGTCCTCATCGAGGTTGACGGTTCGGCCGCTCTCCGAGGTCTCTCGGATGAAGCGGATGTAGTCGGGATCGTGGCAGTACGCGAGTTCGGCCTCACTGGCTCGCCGCGGCTCCTTGAAGTCGGGAAAGGCCTCGTGGAGGACGCGAATACGCTCCTGCCGCTCGGGGTGTTCGCCGGTGGGGTGCAGGCGGGCGAAGTCGCCGTGGCTGATGAAGGGGATCAAGCCGAAATCCGGTCGCGGAGCCGCTTCGCCAGCGCCCCATGCCCCCACTTCTCGACGAGCTCGGCCGCGCGGGCCCAGGTCGGCTGCGCGTCGGGAAGATCAGGCACCGGAGCCTCGTACTGCAAACGCGTCATCCTCAGATAGGTACGCAGATCGTCCGCGATCGTGGGGAAGCCGCCCTCCTGAAGCGCTGCGTCGAGCGAGCCGTGCTTCTTCAGCACAGCCGCTGCACGCCCAGGTCCGACCCCAGGGGCGCCGGGGATCCGGTCGGACGGGTCCCCCCGTAGCGCGACGAAGTCCGGCACCTGCTGGGGATCGACCCCGTAGCGCTCACGCACCTCGTCCGGCCCGACGCGGTCGAGCTCGCTCACGCCCCTGCGCGGCTGCAGGACGGTCGTCTTCGGGCTGGCGAGCTGGAAGAGGTCGCGGTCGTTGGTGAGAACAAGGGCCGTGCCGCCGCGCGCCTCCTCGGCGGCCACCGCCGCTGCGAGGAAGTCGTCGGCCTCGTAGCCGGCGCCTTTCGCTTGCGCGAACCCGAGCGCTTCGACGAGCTGGGGGAGACGGTCGAGCTGGTCCGTGAGCTCCTTGGGGAAATCGCGCCCGGCTTGGTACTGAGGGAGGAGCTCGTTTCGGTACGTGGGCACGCCGACGGAGTCGAAAGCGACGAAGACGGCGCGCGGACGCTCGGCCTCCCAGACCCGCAGCAGCATGTTCATGAACCCGACGACGGCGTTGCCCGGCTGCCCGTCTCCGCCCTTGATCGACTTCGGAAGCGCATGCCAGGCCCGGTGAGCCAGGTTGTCGCCGTCGACTGCAAGGAGGGGTCTCATGCGCTTCCAGTATCTCTGCTCCTAGAACCGCCGGTCTGATCGTCGTAGGCTCTCCCGAACGCGATGGAGAGGAACGAGTCTGCGGCTCCGATCTCCCTGAACGTCGGCGATGGCGACGCGACGCAGGGGCCACCCGCCGACGTCCGCACCTTCTTGATCGCCGACGTCCGCGGTTACACACGGTTCACACAGGAACACGGTGACGAGCAGGCCGGGGATCTCGCGGCGAGGTTTGCCGACCTGGCTGGCCAGGTCGTCTCCTCCTGCGGCGGCCAAGTCATCGAGCTCCGTGGAGACGAGGCATTGGCGGTTTTCGGGTCCGCCCGCCAGGCGCTCCGCGCCGCGGCCGAGCTTCAACGTCGCTTTCGGGAACGAGAAGACGGGCAGCCCGTGTTCCCGTTGGGAATCGGAATCGGGCTCGACGCCGGCGAGGCCGTGCCCATCGCGGGCGGTTATCGGGGCACGGCTCTGAACATGGCCTCACGGCTGTGTGGCGCCGCCGGGCCGGGTCAGATTCTTGCCACGGAGACCGTCGTGAGCCTGGCCGCGAAGGTCGACGGAATCCGGTTCGTTCAGCGACGGCCTATGCGACTCAAGGGTGTCGGGGCGCCCGTGCGGACGATCGAGGTCGTCCCCGAGGACGAGCTTCCGCCTGTTCCCGCGCCGGTCCGGCCGACGTTCATCGCTCGGGCGCGCGCACAGCGCCGGACGCTACTCGTGGTCGCGATCGGCCTAGCGCTCGTCATCGGCTCCGTCGTCGCCGCTCTCGTCAAGCTCACAGGCGGAGCTGAAACTCGCGTGATCGGGAACGCCCTCGCGGCTGTCGACCCGGGCGGCCGCGTGTCCTCATATACGGAGGTCGGGACGAGTCCCACCAACGTCATCTTTGGCGAGGGGGGCGTCTGGGTGCTCAACGCCGACGACCAGACGGTCTCCCGCATCGACCCCGACACGCGCCGGATTGCGAAAACATTCAGCACGGGTCAGACGCCGACGGACATCGCAGCTGGTGAGGGGGCCGTCTGGGTCGGCAACGCGGCGGTCGAGCGAGGTGAGACGGTCGGCTACACGGCGAGCATTTCGAAGATCGATCCTCAAACAGCGGTCGTGACCCGAACGGTCCGCCTCTCCGAGCCCAGGAGCGAGCTTCCACCGCACACCGTCCTTCCCGGTGTCAGCCAGTTCGCGATCGGAGCCGGCTCGCTCTGGGCGATCAATCCGAACTTCACAGTCTCGCGCATCGATCCGGAGAGCGGTGATGTGGTCGCGAGCGTGCCGGTTCGCGCAGGGGCCGCAATCGCCGCAGAACAAGACGACGTGTGGGTCGTCGGCGAGGATTTCAGATCCGTCATACGGATCAATCCGCAGACGAATCGGCCGGGACAGCGCATCGAGGTCGGCGCGAGCCTTCTCGCCGACATCGCCGTGGGCGGCGGTTCTGTCTGGGCGAGCGCGCCTGACGACGGCGTCGTTTGGCGGATCGAGCCGAGGCCCAAACCGATCACGAGGACAGTCGAGGTCGGTCGAGGCGCAACGTCCATTTCCTTCGCCGACGGGGCGCTCTGGGTTGCCAACACGCTGGAGGGGACCGTCTTGAGGATCGATCCCGCGACGAATTCCGTCACGGGCGCGACGCCGATCGCGGGCACGCCGCTCGGCATCGCCGCTGCAGAAGGCAACGTTTGGGTGACGCTGGTCGGCGGGACGACGGCCGGGGCACTGCCTAGCTCGGCATGCGGGAGCATCGAGTCGGGCGGCCGGAAGCCGGATGTCCTGATCGCGTCTGACCTTCCGCTTCGAGGCGACGCTGCGCCCATTGCTCGTTCGATGGCAGCCGCGATCCGCTTTGTCCTGCGCAGCCATGACTTCAAAGCCGGTCAATACACGGTGGGTTATCAGTCCTGCGACGACTCGACGTCCCAGACGAACCAATTCGAGTTCTTCAAGTGCAGTGCGAACGCGAAGGCTTACGCGGCCGCCGAACGCCTGGTCGGACTCATCGGCACGTTCAACTCAGGCTGCGCCTGGAACGTGATCCCGATCGTGAACCGGGCCGCCGCGGGCGCACTCCCCATGATCAGCCCTTCGAATACCTACGTCGGCCTGACGCGGGCGGGCCCGGGTACATCGCCTGGTGACCCGGAGGTCCTCTACCCGACCGGCGTACGGAACTACGTGCGAGTGACATCCGCCGACGATGTCCAAGGCACCGCGCACGGCCTGTTGGCCGATCAGCTCGGTTTGAAGAGTGTCTACGTCGTCGAGGACGGCGAGGAGTACGGCAAGGCGCTCGCACAGAACTTCACCAAGGCAGCACGCGCGCTCGGTGTCGAGCTCGCGGGTAGAGAGACCTGGGATGCGCGGTCCCCTAGCTACGCCGCCCTCGCCGAGCGCATCGGCCGTTCCGGCGCGCAGGGCGTCTTGGTTGCCGGCGTCATCCAACTAAACGGGCTGCAGCTCATCCGAGATCTCCGTACGGGCCTCGGTCGAAATGTCGTGATCATGGCCGCGGACGGCTTCCCCGTGCCCGAGCTCCTCCACTTCGCCCGCCGAGAGGCCATCGGGATGTACACGACCACGACGGCGACACCTGTCGAAGAGCTCACGCCGGCCGGTCAGCGGTTCGCGCGCGAGTTTGCGCCGACGCAGCCGGGCGGCTCGATCCCCGTCTACGTCCTCGAAACCGCTCAGTCCGCCGAAGTCCTTCTCGAGGCGATCTCCCGGTCGGACGGCTCCCGCGCCTCCGTCCTGAAGGAGCTCCGCAACGTCCAAGTCTCCGGGGGGATCCTCGGGAGCTTTCGCTTCGACGCCAACGGAGACAAAACGCCCGGAGCGATCACGGTCTACCGGATCACGGGGGAGAATCCGCCGGACGGCGCGAACCTGCCGCCCGAGCTGCAAGGAACCGTCCTCGACCGGACGATAGCCATCCCCGAGCGGCTGCTTCCGTAGGGAACTGCCCTCATGCGGCGCCCGTCTCCAGCCGAAAAGGCGTGTTGAGCCCGTTCGCTAAGGTGAATTCGTGGGCAAGACGCTCGTCATAGCCGAGAAGCCGTCCGTCGGCCGCGATCTCGCGGGCGCGCTTCCGGGTACCTTCAAGCAAAGCCAGGACAAGACGCACCTCCTCGGCGACGAGTACATCGTCTCCTGGGCGGTCGGTCATCTCGTCGGCCTCGCTGCTCCCGAGGAATACGACGATCGGCTGAAGAAGTGGCGCTTCGCCGACCTGCCGATCGTACCGGAGAAGTTCAAGCTCGTCCCCAACGACGAC
>WNGB01010947.1_pt1 | contig 12486 bp, 13 predicted proteins | sample 5400681 | NCBI WGS metagenome assembly WNGB01 (sample SAMN13153367, study PRJNA577476) | soil metagenome | isolation source: 115 cm soil or saprolite under grassland replicate 2 | place: USA:California | collected 2016-06-15 | reverse complement strand
AACACGGCACTGACATAGGTATGTCAATCAGTGACAACGGCATGTCACTCCGAGAACAAGCTCAGCCGTGACGAGTGTTTGTTAGGCGTTTTCCATAAGTCCTTGATTTTCAAGGACTTCATGGTGCGTTTGCCCTGGGCTGCAACCCTTTCTGCCGCGACCTCTGCATCGTGTACCTCGACATCGGCGACGGCCTCATCCGGGACATCGGCTTCGAGGGGGCTCGTGCGCCAGCGCTGGCTGTGATATGCTGCAGGGAGGGGGGCGAATTGGATCTCATTGCATCTCACCTTCACACCCCTCCGGCTGCTCCAGGCGTTCGGGGTGCGCGCCACGCTGGCAGGCAGAGCCGTGGCGGGGATGCCTGCCTTGGTTCGCCACCCTCAAATAGCGACAATAGCTATCTTACTAAGGGTTCGGTTCCTGGCACCTGTTCGCCCTGACACCTTTTCGGCCCCAGACAACGGTTACCTCACTCTCAGGGGATAATCGTGTGACGGTGTTGCCGAATTGTTGACGCCACCATCTCGGGGCCTTTGCTGTGGCCGCGAGCAACGAAAAAAGCCGAGGGCGACCCTCCGTATTCTGAAGGGTCGCCCTTGTTACATTGTCCATCTGTGGAACTTTCCGCATTCGGTCCTACGCTGGACGCCGAACTTGGAGGAATGCAGCCGGGCTAACATTGAAGTGTTCAGCAAACTTGACAACCTGCTGTTTGGTGAGCGATCTGTCGCCGCTAAGCACTTCCGAGATAGTGGACTGCTTTACGCCGGTCGCATTCGCAAGGCGCGTCTGGTTGATGTTGTTGGCCCGCATTAATTCGCGAAGGACGTCAGCCTCAGAGGCGTCAGGGATGGTGACCTGCTCATCCTCGTAGGACTCGACCAGATCAGCCAGAACGTCCAGGTACTGTTGTGACCCGTCGTCCAGGTCTTGCTGCAACAAGTGGTCAATCACTTCATGTGCAAGCCCAAGGTGTGCGTCATCCCGGATGCGGGCGAGAGGGAACTGCTTGACCAGTTCAAAGTAGGTATCAGGCATCGTTTGGGTGGGGGTCTGGACAGCCATTTTGTTTACCTCTTTCGTCTCTGTTTACTCCGAGAAGACTTCTTCGCTGGCGGCGGTTTTACCGGCTTCTTGGGCGGTGGTTCTTTGCAGCCACAATCCTTGACCCATTGTTTCTTGTCATCCTCAACGTGGTCCATCACCTTGAGGATGTAGACAATACCGACCCGGTAGTTCACCCGACCAATGAGTCGAAAACGGTTGTTCCCCACGTCGAAGACGACACAGTTTCCAACCTGGTCGGTCGATCCGAACGTCTGCCGGAGTGCGCCGAAGTTTTTCCAGTTGGCGGCTTTCGCCAACTTGTACCAGGTTGACAAATCGCGCTCAGCCTCTGCGGCGTCATCTTTTCGAGATTCCCAGAACTCTCGCAACCGTGGCTTGGCAATGACTCGCACACTCCACCTATCGGTTAGCCGGGTCTCCTCTCTGTAAGTGTAATCGCATCCTGCGATAAGTCAAGCGCAATTATCGCATCCTGCGATAAATGGGACACAAGCTACCGGGTTTGGTTCACATTTCGCGGGCAGGCATGTTGTATCCCTCCCACTCTGCTCGACTGTAACCCCGCTGTAACAAGTCCCCTTTTCGCATCGTGGCCGGGCACGGCTCATGGTATCGTCACCAGACGGTGCCAATCCTCGCGCTACCTTGGCTGCCTCGGCAGCATTCCAGGGCTTGGAGTCGAGCGTCATGCTATCCCTCGTCACCAGGATTCGTCGCGTCCTTCCTCTCCTTCTCGTCGCAGGCTTCGCCGGCGCGGCGCCGACCCCGGCTCAACAACCGGCAAAGCCCGCAGCAGCGAACGTCGATTCGTTCGGCGATCCGCTGCCGCAGGGCGCCATCGCACGACTGGGGACCGTACGCCTGCGACATGGCTCCTCAGTGGTCAAGATGTGCTTCTTGCCCAACGGCGACAGGCTGGCCTCGGTGGACAATGGCGGCACCCTCAGCGTCTGGGACGTCACGACCGGCAAGTCCGTGCGCACCTTGCAGCACGATAGCTGGGCCCTCGGCCTCGCCGTCTCGCCCGACGGCAGCCTGCTCGTTTCCGGCGGCCTTCATGACGTCTGCATCTGGGACGCGGCCACGGGCAAAGCGCTGCGACGGCTCGACAGTGGCGGGCAGCATGCGCTGGAACTGGCGTTTTCGCCCGACGGCAAACGGCTCGCCGCCGGCTGTAACGACGGCAAGGTGCGGCTCTGGGACGTGGCCACCTGGAAACCGTTGCGCACGCTGGACGCACACCCCAAGAACGGCTATGTGGTCGTCGCCTTTTCCCCCGACGGCAAAACGCTCGCCACGGGCGGCACCGACGCGATCCTGCGACTCTGGGACGTGGAGGCTGGCCAGATGATCCGCCAATTCAAGGGCCACACCCGGCGCGTTCTCTGTGTCGCCTTCGCGCCGGATGGCAAGACCCTGGCCTCGGGCAGTGAGGGTGCGACCCTGCGCCTCTGGGATGTCACCAGCGGCCGCGAACTGTGGCAGACACGTACCCCCATGACCGGCGTCGCGTTTGCGCCAGACGGCAAAACGCTGCTCTCCACGGGCGAGGGGACGGTCGGCATTCGCATCTGGGACGCGGCGACGGGCAAGTTGCTGCGCTCGTTCCCGGGCCGGCGCGACGATGGACGTGCTCTCGCCCTCTCCGCAGATGGGAAACTCGTGGCCCTCGGTGGCTCTGGGTGCGCCGTCCGCCTCTGGGAAGTCGCGACCGGGCAGGAACGCTTCGCGGACCGAGGCTCGCCCTCCGATATCACAACATTCGCCTTTTCACCCGATGGCAAACAGCTTGCCGGCGCGTCCACGTTCGGCCCGCTGCAACTCTGGCACCTCGACACCGGGCGGCGCGTGCCCCTCCTCGATTTTTCTGAGAAACACTTTCTCCTGCATGTCCTCTATACGGCCGACGGCAAACGCTTGCTGACCCTCGGCCCCGGCGGCCAGTTCTGGAACCCCGCGACCGGCAAGCCAGTGGGCGAACTCGCTGTGCCACCTGTGAGCTACGGTCATGTCAACGAATCGCCACGCGGCACATTCTTTCTGACCAGCTGGACGCCCTTCGAGCGCGTCACGGTCTGGGAGGTGAACGCCACCCGCGAGGAAAAACGCGCCGTGGTGACGCTGCCGCGCGAGACCGTCCTGGTCACCCGCACGGTTTGCGTCGGCGAGAAGACTTACGGCGTGGTAACGACCTTCGATGGCCGGCTGCTCATTGTGGACGCGATCTCCGGCAAGATGTTGCTGGAGCGCCAACTGGCCGGCCCGCTGGAATCGGTGGCGACATCGCACGACGGCCGTTACCTCGCCGGCGCGGAGTCTGGCACCAAAAGCCTCGGGATCTGGGAATTTCCCACCGGAAAACTGCTGCGGCGCCTCGACATGGCCCCGGGAGGGGTGCTGGACCTCAGCTTCTCCCCGGACGCGCGGCTGCTCGCGGCGACCGACCTGGAGAAGAAGATTCGGGTCTGGGAAGTCGCCAGTGGGAAGGAGGTTCGCCAGTTCAGCGGCCACCTGGAATACGCCCGCCGTCTGGCCTTCGCACCGCATGGCCGCATTTTGGCCACGACGGGAACCGATACCACGGTGCTGCTCTGGGACATCACCGGACGTCTGCACAACGGCAAACTCGCCGCCGCGAAGTTCGACGAGAAGGGACTCGACGCACTGTGGGACGTGCTCGGCGACGAGGACGCCGCGAAGGCATACGCGGCGCTGTGGCAACTCGTCGCGGCGGGACAGCAGACCGTCGAGTTCCTCGGGATTCGGCTCACGAACCGGGCGTTCGCCCACGAGGCGGTGCCGCGCCTGGTAGGCGAACTCGGTGACAAACGCTTTGCGGTGCGTGAAAAGGCGACGCGCGACCTGGCAGCCCTTGGCGGTCGCGCGGTGCCACTGCTGCAGCGAGCGCTGCTCGCGGAACAGAGCGCGGAGACAAAACGGCGCATCGAGAAACTGCTTGCCGCGCTACCGGGCGGCAAGGGCAACGACGTGCTCCGGAGGCTCCGCTCCGTGCAAATCCTTGAAGAGATTGGCACGAGCGAAGCGCGGCAAGTGCTGTTGGAGGTGGCGCGGGACGATGCCGCGGGGCTGGCGAGCGAGGTGCAGCGAGCGCTCGAGCGGTTGCGGAAACGGCATCCTGCAGCGGTGGAGCGTCACTGAGCGCCGTCCTCGGCGGACGAAACCCCTCCCCCCAACCCCCTCCCCTGAAAGGAGAGGGGGAGAAGAAGCGCTGTCGTCCTGGTTGCTCCCCCTCTCCGTTGCGGGGAGGGGGTTGGGGGGAGGGGTTTGCCCTTGCTCAAAGCAAATTCGTTGTGGCAGCCCGGATCCGCGCTGGCTACCATGAACGACGTTGCGATGGGCCTGCTTCCTGTCCCAAGTATCAAAAAGGAGCCCGCCAATGTCTGCTCCCGATTCGGCCGCCCTCCCCGAAGGCTCGAAGGCAAAATTGTCCGTTGTCACAGGCCTCCGCGTCGGCAAGAACTACGCCCTCAAGGAAGGCGGAGCCACTTACGTCGGCCGCAAAGGCCCGCATCCGATCGATGTGGACCTGACCGAACAGGAAAATCCCGGCGTCGCGGTGGCCGTCAACCGCTTCGCCCTGGTCTGGTTCGACAAGAACGGTCTGGGCATCGCCGACACCGGCCGCGGCGTCACCCGGCTCAATGGCGTGCGCATCCCCTCCGGCAAGCGCTTCCCCATCAAGGCCGACGACACGTTGCAGTTCGGCAAGACCGTCCTGCAGGTGAAGGTCATCGTCAAGAAGAAGACGGCGGTCCAGAAATAAAGCGTTATAGCGGACCTCGCCAATCCGAAATTGATCTACACCAAGGGCTTCCTCCGGCAACCCCGTTGCCGGCCCTGCAGGTGCCGGAGGGCTGGCGGCCGCGCCTCAATCCTCCAGGGAAACGACTTCACTCCCGCTTCGGGAAGCAAGGGCTTCGAGAACGGTGAGCGTGCCGGCGGCTCGATTCCCCGTCGGGAAGGAAATGCTCCGCACACTGGCGTCGCCCATGCAGAAATTGCCGCCCTGAACGTGATTGGCCCAAACGGCGTTGAAGGCGCAGTTATCGCCCACGGAGCCAAGCCGATAGATCGCCGGTCGGGGACAGTTGCCGTTGATTCCGGAGCTGTAAAGGCTGGTATCGCCGCGTGCCGACGAGATGGTATCCCACGTGCAACAAGGGCTATCCCACCACCCCCACTGACCATCCGCGGGCGGCGGCCGCTCCGCCAGCAGGATCGTGTTGCTGGTGCCATCCAGAATCATCGCGCTGGTCACCGCGAACCGGCTCCGGAGTTTGGCATCATCCGTGATGATGCCATTGTTGGGCGAGGAAGGGTTGGAGTAAATCCCGACATACCAGGTGAAGCCGTAGGCAGCGACGCTAGAGGTCGGTCCCCTCGGATCGGCAGGACAGCCCAGCACGGCAATGACGTCCTGCGCGCGGCTGTGCGGTTGCTCGATATGAGGAGTGATCTGGCGAACCCATGACTCGAAGGTGCCGCTGCCCCAGTTGTCGATGTTGCCGGAGGGTTCGCCGTTGAGGGGAGTGACGCCGCGCGGCCGCACGGTGTTGCGCGGGAAGTAGCGGGTGCTACTCATGAAGGAATGACACGCCAGCCCGAGGTTGCGCAGGTTGTTTTTGCACTCGGTGTTGGTGGCGGCGTCCCGCACCACTTGCACGACAGGAATCACCAGACCGATCAGAGGGGCAATGATCACGATGACGACCCGCAGCTCAATCAACGTGAAGCCGCGACGCATGCTTGCTCGATAACGATTCGAGGAGGTCCGGGCGGCCTCATACACAATGCGGTGGAGGGTGTCTGGTTTGTCTCCCCTCGCCCCCGACTACAGGGGCGAGGGGAGGAAGACAACCGGACACCCTCCACCGGATCCTGAATCAGAGACAGTCATTCGCGCCTTGGGGTTCTGCAGGTTCAGTGCCAGATGCGCGACAGCCCAGCCCAATCTGCTGTCTCCCAGCAATCTCCGCTGCGGACGCGAAGCAGTGACGCCTTCACCGCTCCGCCAAGTAGTCTGAAACCGCCCATCCGCTGAGCGAATTTGGCACGACGAGCCTGGTGCGACCGCGGCCAGGCGGCGACCGAGCCGCGCCTCCGGCGCTTCGGGCCGCAAGGCCCGAGCCTGGTCAAAATCGGTGCGTGCCCGGTCCCACTGTTTCAGCCGGAGATGGAGAAATCCCCGGCCCGTGAGCAAGGCAAAGCGGGCCGACTCCCTTGGCAGGCTGGCCAGAGCACTTGCCTCGCGGCTTTCCGGTCCTGGAACCGGCGAACAGGAACCGTAGCGATCGAACGAGATTCACGAGAAACCCTCCTCATGGACATGCCTGATGCGCAGTGCCTCCGCAGCACTTTCGCAAGGGCAAAACCCGAACGTGTGGGAAATGTTCGCGGTGGGTGCCGCGACTACACGGCATCCGTCCCGACGAACGTCTGATGGAGAACGACCTCCGCCCGCCGGGCCGGGAAAAGGACTCTCCGATGTTCAGAGAGGATGTGCAAGCGAGATACCCAGAGGGGAGTATCAATTTATCTTCTGATCCGTAACGCCAAGGCGATTTGTGCCGCAATGGCGGGTTCTCAACACGGGATTATTGCTCGCGCAACTGCTTGTCGGAGGGAAACGTGGGGCTGGGGGAGGTGGTCTCAACGAGGCGGGTGGCCACGCCGCGCAAATCTTCCTCGATCAGGGTTCGGAGGAGCCCGCTGACGTAGTCCGACAGCGTCACCCGCTTCGCGGCGGCCACGACTTTCGCCTTGCGGACCAGATCCGCCTCCACCTTCACATTCATCGATTCCCGCTTGGACATGGGACTCCTTTCGAGGTTCTGGAAGCAAATTGCCCAGGAAGAGGCAACCAAGTCGCGTTCGTTCGCCAGGGAGGTCAGCAACGTGTCCGCTCATCCCTGCGTCCAACGATCGGAACAGAAAGTCCAAAGGTTCCATGACGTTGATACTCCCTGCTAGACGATTTCAGGGATTCGCGGAACACAACGCTATTGGTAGCAAAAGGTAGGCCGGTAATCGGCTCGTTTGCTCTCACCGGCGCCTCATCAACTCTCCTACGGAATGGGCTTGGTGATTCGGGGTGAACACCAACCCGAAGCGTCGGCGAGGACCATCCTCGCTGACGCTTCGGGTTGGTGAAGGAAGAACCCCAAGGCACTTCCGTATCGGACACCACACCCTCGCGAGCAGGCACGCGGCAGGCCACCGCTCGGGCGGGTTCTCCGTTTTTTCTTGTCCCATGCGCGCGCGGTTCCTGATGAACAGGGCGTGGAGGAGGCACAGTCACGCCGAATCACATCTCTCACTTTGGAGAAGTTTCATGTTTGCCTGGATTCGCAAGATCTTCGATCACTCGACCCAACGCACACACCGTCGCCCTGTCCGCCCGCGGCGCCAGACTTTTCGGCCCGCCTTCGAGGGCCTGGAATCGCGAACTGTACCGGCGTTCCTTGCGCCGGTCAGCACCGCCGCCAGCGTCACCGCCAATAGCCTGGCGCTCGGCGACTTCAACGGCGACGGCCTCGCCGACATCGTCTCGGTCGGCAACATCTCAGGCCGCGGCGTCATCAGCGTCAGCAAGGGCAACGGCGACGGCACGTTCCAGGCCGCGAAGATCTCCAACTCCGGCAACAGCAATCCGCTGCAGGTGCGCGTTGCCGATTTCGACGGCGACGGCCACCTCGACGTCGTCTGCCTCGGCTCCTCCTACATCGACTCGCTGACCGTCCGCAAGGGCAACGGCGACGGCACCTTCCAGCCGCCGACGCCATACACCTACTCCATCCCGCCGACGGAGATCGAGGTCGGCGACGTGAACAACGACCGCCGCCCCGACCTGATCGAAGGGAACCACTTCTTCAGCACGACCGGGGTGCGGATGAACGATGGCACCGGCCACTTCGGCCCGAAGGTCGATTCCCCCGGCGTCATTGCGCCAACGACCGTGGAAACGGCCGAGTAATTGTTAAGCGCGTCCAGATCGAGCTGATCCCTGCTCCGCGGCCGGGGTATCACAGTGGTGGCCAGCACCTCGCCTATCATGGAAGTATGCAACCCGTCTCGTGTGCCGGATGCCAGGCCCTTCAGCGACGCCTGCGTGACCTGCAAGCCGAGAACGAGCGCCTCCGCCGCCAGTTCGACGAGGCGACCCGTGCCGGCAAGCGCCAGGCGGCCCCCTTCGCCAAGGGTCAGCCCACCGGCCAGCCAAAGAAGCCCGGTCGCAAGCCCGGCAGAGACTACGGGATCAAGGCCCACCGCCAGCCGCCCACCCCTGACCAGGTCGATGAGGTTCACGAGGCGCCCTTGCCTGACCGCTGCCCCGACTGCGGCGGTCCGCTCGACCAGACGCACATCGCCCAGCAGTTCCAGGTCGAGATCCCGCGCCAGCCCATCCACCGGCAGTTCAACATCCATGTCGGGCAGTGCCGCCAGTGCCATCGTCGGGTTCAGGGGCGCCATCCCTTGCAAACGTCCGATGCCCTCGGGGCCGCCGCGGCGCAACTGGGACCCGATGCCCAGGCCGCTGTCGTCGAACTCAACAAGCAGGCCGGGCTCTCGCACGGCAAGGTCACCCGCTGCCTGAACAGCCTCTTCGGCATCCCCCGGAGTCGCGGCGGCAGCGTCCACACGGTGCTGCGGGCCGCCTCCCGCTGCGTGTCGGTCTAGGAGGGCATTCGCCAGGCCGTGGGTCAGTCGGAATGGGTTGTGCCCGACGAGACGGGCTGGCGGGTCGGGGGACACCCTGCCTGGCTGCACACCTTGGTCGGACCGGACGCCACCGCTTACGTCATCGACCCGACGCGCAGCGGCGCCGTGGCCGAGGCCGTCTTGGGACTCGAGTACGACGGCACCATGATCCACGACGGCTGGTCGCCTTACGACCAGTTCGAAGGCGCCCGCCACCAGCAATGCCTTAACTTCGTCCAGCCGCCCAAGAACTTCCGGTGGGAGACGACGCATCGGGACCGGACGAGCAAGCGCATCGTCATCCTCTTCCCAGAGGGCAGGAGGTGGTAGACGAAGGAGCCGAACGGGGACGCGAAGGAGTTCATCCCGACCGGTTTCGAACCCCCGGGCGTTGAACACGGGCTCGACTACGTGAAGTTCTTCGGCCCCCGGCAGGTGCTGCGGCTGAAGGACGCCGACCACAAGGTGGCCCTGCTGGACGAGGAGGCCAAGATCGGCGACCGTGCCGCCGTGGGCGTGCAGGTCACCGGCCCGCGCTACCACCAGAAGATGTACTTCGACAAGGAGACGCCCCTACTCCTCAAGAGCTTTGGCGTCACCAAAAGCGAAGTCGCCTACAGCGACTACAAGACGTTCGACGGCATCCCGGTCGCCCAGAAGGACAACGACGGCTACCTGATGCCCCAGGTCACCGACTTCCGCGTCGTGGACAAGTTCGACGCCAAGCTGTTCGAGCAACCCTGAGCCGCCCATCGGGCCGAAGGGGGGGCGTGGTCTTCCGCAGCACCTGACCGCGGCGGGATGGAGCGTTATCGGGGGTTCAACGTCCTCCGTGCCGCCCAGCGAAAAACTACCAGCGAGCATGAGTGAGATTGGCGTCTGGGGCGCTCATCAAATCCACGGCCGACTTCAACGGCGATGGCAAGGCCGATCTGGTCTCCACGAGCGCCGCGTATTACAGTTCCGGGGTCACCGTGCAGTACGGCAACGGTAACGGCACCCTCCAGGCACCACGGGCTTACCTCACCGCGAGCACGCCAGTTGACGAAACCGTCGGCGACTTCAACGGCGATGGCAAGGCCGACCTCGCAGTCGCCCAGTCCAACTACAGCGTCGGCGTCCTGCTCGGCAACGGCGATGGGACGTTCGCGGCTCCCGTCAGCTACAGTGTCGGCACAACCGTCCTCGACATCAGCAAGGCCGACTTCAACGGCCATACCATCACCGATCTCGTCGAGCGCACCGGGGCCGGCTTTGCCGTCGAGTTGGGCAACGGCGACGGCACCTTCACACCCGCCTCGCTCGTCACCGCCGGCACCGGCAATAACCTTCTGGCAGCCGACTTCAACGGTGACGGCGTGACCGACGTCGCCGTTGCGGGCGCCGGCAACATCGCCGTCTCGATGAACGACAGCACGCCCCTGATTCAGGATCCGGTGGAGAGTGTCCGGTTTCTGGAGGGCAAGGCTCCTGCCGAGCCGCTCGATAGCCTGGCTCGGCAGGAGCCTCGCCCTCCAGAAACCGGACACTCTCCACCGGACCGTGTATGAGAGCAACACGACCAACGGCGCAGTGAACTTCGTCGTCTCCGCCCCGGCCAGCACGATTGCCGGCGCGGCCGTGCCCGTGACCGTTAGCGTGGTCGATGCGTCCGGCGCCGTCATCCCCGACTACAACGGCCTGGTCCGCGTCTTCACAAACGATCCGCGCGGGATGTCGGTCTCGTACAGCTTCACAGCATTGGATGGCGGCACGCATACGTTTAGTGCGGGTGTCAACCTGTACACGGCGGGAACCCGGTCCATCCTGGTGAGCGCCCCGCTGGCGGCCCCGGCCAGCCAGTCCGTCACGGTGACGCCGGCTGCGGCCACGCACTTCGCCCTCACGGCGCCGTCCACCACGGTCGCGGGCGCCCCGATGACGTTCTCCGTGGTCGCCCTCGACGCCTACAACAACATGGGCGCGACCTACACCGGGACGGTCCACTTCAGTACGTCGGACAACCAGGGCAGCCTGCCGGCCGACTACACCTTCCTTGACACCGACGCCGGCATCCACGCTTTCACGGGCAGCCTGGCGACGGTAAACGCGGCTGGCCAGACGATCACGGCGACGGACATTTTCGGCGCCCCATCGCCGGCACGTCTTCGCCAATCACAGTCACGCCGACGACGGCGGTCTCGCTGACCCTGGTCGGCGGCGGCGGCCGTATCGGTTCGCCGCACACCGTCACCATCCAGGCGCGCGACGTCTACGGCAACGCCACGAACCTCTATAACGGGGCGGTCCACCTCACGGCGTCCGATTCGAACATGGTGCTCCCCGCCACGGATGTATCGCTCGTCAATGGCGTCGGCACTGCCCTGGTGACGCCAATGACGATGGGTGCGCAGCCGATCACAGCGACGGCCCTGGATGACGCGACGATTCCCGGCACGGAGACGGTCATCGGCACGGCGGGCGCCGCGGTCCGGTTCGTGATGACGTCGATCCCGGCGACGACGGCGGGTGTGACTCAGTCGTTCACAGTCACGGGGTATGATGCCTTCGGCAACGTCGCCGCCGACTACACGGGGACGGTGGTCTTCAGCAGCAGCGACTTCCAGGCTGGCCTGCCTGGTTTCTACACCTTCACCCTGGCCGACGCGGGGGTTCACACCTTCAACGTGACGCTCAGGACCGCCGGCACGCAGTCGGTGACCATTCGTGATTGGTTCAACCCGTCGCTGACGACCACGCAGACGGGCATCGTCGTCACCGCAGCGGCGGCAGCCTCGATCACCGTGACACCGCTACATGGCGTGGTGGCCGGGACGGCCCAGTCGTTCACGGTCACGGTCCGCGACGCCTATGGCAACCTCGCGAGCGGCTATCGCGGCACGCTGAACTTCAGCAGCAGCGACACGATTGCGGCACTGCCCGCGGCTTACACGTTCACCGCGACCGACGCCGGCACGCATACGTTCAGCATGACCTTCAAGAGTTCGGGCGGACAGACCTTCGTCGTCACCGACTCCGTGAATGCGACCATCATTAGCTCGCAGCGCGACATCCAGGTGACCCCCGCGGCGATGGTCGGCTTTGGGTTCCGGGCGCCGTCGAACGTCGTCGCCGGCACGCCCTTCACGAGGATCGTGTCGGCGGTGGACGCCTTCGGCAACACAGTCACCGGCTACACCGGCACGGTCCACTTCACCGGCCCATCGGGTAGTGGTAACCTGCTCCCAGCCAACTACACCTTCACCGCGGCCGACCAGGGGGCACATACTTTCAGCGTCACCTTGACCTCCACCGGAACCCAGACCATCGGCGTACAGGATACGCTGAACGGCGCGCTTAAAGGCCAGGTGAGCGTCAGGGTCAACACCAGTGGCACGTTCAGCGGCGGCGGCACCGGTGGCGGCGGCACTGGTGGTGGCACGGGCGGTGGCGGTGGTGGCGGTGGCGGTGGCGGTGGTGGCATCGCTTGAGTCGCGAGATGAGGTAGGCCGTCGTTCCCTGCTTTTTGCCCGTTGCCCAAGGCACCTGCTCGGCCGTGACGCCGCAGCTGGGGCAATCGACGCGCCGCAGCGCGTAGACGAGGAAGACGGCGATGCCCCACCAGGGCACGAACTGGAAGCGACGGGCCGGCAGGTGGTCGTAGCCAGGCCGTTGCTTGCCGCAACCGGAGCAGACGGGCTTGCCGTTGGTCCGGGA
>WNGB01029352.1_pt1 | contig 12487 bp, 8 predicted proteins | sample 5400681 | NCBI WGS metagenome assembly WNGB01 (sample SAMN13153367, study PRJNA577476) | soil metagenome | isolation source: 115 cm soil or saprolite under grassland replicate 2 | place: USA:California | collected 2016-06-15 | reverse complement strand
AGTTGCAGTTCGGCGTCAAGTTCTTCTTCTAGGAGCCGGACAGGCTCCTAGGCGGTTCCGGCTTTTGCGTGGATCCGCGTCAGCCACTGAGCTGTCTGTCGCGTTCGCCACGGCATCCGGTAGCCGCCAGCCGCCGGCCTGCTTCGCCGCGTCCACGCGGTATTCGGTGCGACAAAACGCTTCCGCCCACCGACCAAATCGCGGCAGCGTCCAGTGGTCGCCGATCCTGCCGCTGACACGCCGCCCGCAAGGTGGCGCGACTCGGCGCGCCTGATTGTCAGCGCCGGATGCGACCGAGATAGGCCGGCTCGGTGGGCGCGGGCGGCGTGGGTCCGTGACGGCCGCCTTGCGATTTGTCTTGTGCTCTGAGGCGGCGGGCGTCAGACGTTTTTCGCCCCGAACGCGGCTTGGACGGGCGAGCGGGCACCCACTCCAAAACCGGAAGAACCTCTTTCTGGTGCACAGCGGGGCGAGTGCCTGACCACGGAACCACGAAATCCACGAAAGCACGAAAAAGACAAAAAGAGTTTCGTGGTTTCACGACCTTTCGTGTTTTCGTGGCAACGTTGTTGGCGTCTACTTCTTCTCCTGCTTCTTGTCTGCCGGCTTCTCGGCCTTCGTGTTGTTCACGCACGCGGTGGATCGGCAGTCGTGCGAGTTCTCCGAACCGAGCGACTCGAGGAACGCCACGGTCTTCGGGTACAGCAGCGATTTCTCACGCGGGCCGTTCGCCATGTCGGCGACCGTATCGCCGGTGCCCTCGGGGACGTTCTCGGCCCCCTGTGTGCCGCCGAGCCGCGCGCTGGCGCGCGCCTTCACGTCGGCGCCTTTCGACACCAGGTAGTTCACCAGCTCGTTGTTGCCGATGTAGGCCGCGCCGTGGAGTGGCGTGTATTTCTGATCGGTCTTCGCGTTGACGTCCGCGTGGCACTCCTCGACCAGATACTTCACCGCGGCCATCCGCGAGTCGGGTTTGATGTTCGTCCCTTGGTACTCGAACCCGTAGCCCGACGCGACTATCAGCGGCGTGATCCCATGCTTCGTCGGACGATGCGGATCGGCGCCGTGTGCCGCGAGCAGCCGCATCGCGTCCACGTCGTTCGCCTGCGCGGCGCGCCAGAACGGCGTCGCACCGACGGGCTCGACCCAATCGTCGCCGTAGCGGAACTTCCGGAACCAGAGCTTCCGCGCGATCGGCGCGTCCACATCGGCGCCTCGATCGATCAGCTCCTTCATGAACGCGAGATAGGCGGTCTTTTCCTGCTCGATCGTCGGCTGCGGATACCACGTGTTGTGGCGCCAGCGCATGTCGATCACGGCGTAGAGCGGCGTCAGCCCGTCGATGTTGGCGAGCTTGACGTCGGCGCCGTGCTCCAGCAGGTACTTCGCCAGATCGAGATGGGCGTTGATGATGGCCTCGACAATCGGCGGCGTCTTTTCGCCGCCGCTGACGAGATTGACATCGGCGCCGCCCTCCAGCAGCGCGCGCGCTGCGTCCATTGCGCCTTCACGCGCCGCGAAGTGCAGCGCCGTCATGCCGCCGATCACTGTCGCGCCGAAGACGCGTTCGTTGTCCTTGTAGCGCAGCGGATGGCCGTCCTTGTCGAAGCCCACGCCAGGCAGCTTCTCCGAGTCGGCCGCCGGCTTCTCCGACTCCGCCGCCTGCTTTTCCCCGGGTTTGGGCGCGGCCTTGTCGTCGTCGGGGAGCGGGTCGCCGTTCGCGTCCACGCGCACCCGCTTGAGTGCAAGGACTTTCGTCGTGACGGCCGGATTCGCCTTGTGCGCGAGCAGCACACGAATTGCGTCCGCGCCGTTGCGTGCGGCCGCGAACATCAATGCGGTCTGACCGTTGGTGGCGTCGGTCGCGTTCGGATCGGCGTCGCGATCGAGGAGCGCCTTTACCGCCGGTGCGCGGCCAGCGGCCGCAGCCATCATCAATACCGTCGTGCCGTTGCGGTTCGTCTCGTTCGCGTTCGCGCCGGCGTTCAAGAGTGCCTCGATCACGTCCGCGCTGCCGCTCTTCGCGGCCATGAACAGCGGGCCCATCCCGCCGATTCGCGTCACCGCCTTGACGCTGGCGCCGGCTTTCAGCAGCGCCTCGGTCATCGCGAGATCACCGTTGGCCGCCGCCCAGTGAAGGGCCGTGCTCCCGTCGCCGTCGGGCGCGTTCACGTCGACACCCTGCGCGATCAGCGCGCGAAGCGTCGCAGCGTCGCGCTCCTTCGCCGCGTCGATCAGACGCGAATCGAGAGCGGCCGCCGAGACGATCGTCGACGCCACGAGTGCAGCAGCACATACGATCCGAAACGTTCTCATATCGCCACCTCGCCGGTGCTGTCGCCGATACTCTCCTGATCAATCCCGAGCTTGTGCACCATCGTCAGGAGAACGTTCGCAAACGGGGTCTCGTCGGCGCATCGCACGTGCAGATTCCCTTTGATCGTTCCGTTGGCGTGACCGATCAGCAGGACCGGCAGCTTGCGGTGCGTGTGCACGTTGGAGTCGCCCATCGGGCTGCCCCAGAGAATAAGACTGTGATCGAGAAGATTGCCGTCGCCGTCCGGCGTGTCCTTTAGCTTCTGCAGAAAGTATGGCAGCAGGCTCATGTGGTAGATGTTCAGCTTGGCGTACTCGGCAATCTTCGAGGCGATCGAGCCATGGTGCGACATCGCGTGGAACGGGGCCTTGATGCCGCTTTCCGGGAAGACGCGGTTGCTGGTGTCGCGGCTCAACTTGAACGACGAGACGCGCGTCGCTTCCGACTGGAACGCCAGCACCTGCAGGTCGAACATCAGCTTGACATGCTCTTCCCATGAGTCGGGCAGGCCGACCGGCGCGGAAGCCAGCTCACGGTGCTCGCCGCTCGCGTTGTGCTGCTCGATCCGCTGAATGCGCCGCTCGATTTCGCGGACGCTGTCGAGATACGCGTTCAGGCGAGTCTGATCGCTGCCGCTGAGGTCCTTGCGCAGGCGGCTCGCGTCGCGCGTGATGCCGTCGAGGATGCTGCGATTCGCACGCTGCCGCGCGGCGCGCTCCGCCCCGGTGCCGCCGTCCCCAAACAGGGTCTCGAACGCCATCCGCGGATCGATCGTCAGCGGCATCGGCGTTGTCGGCGATGACCAGCTGATCGGGCCCGAATAGACGCACGCGTAGTTGAATCCGCAGGTGCCGGCGGCGTCGACGTTCTCGATGCCGAGCTGCAGCGAGGGCAATGGCGTGTCCTGCCCGTACTGCTGCGCGTAGATCTGATCGACGGAGATGCCGGCGCGAACGTCGGATCCTTCGGTCTGCTTCGGATGCGCCGCGGTCAGGAACACCGCGCTCGATCGGAAATGATCGGCGCCTTCCTCCGCGGCGATCGCGGCTTCGGCCGGCTTCAGATCGGTATGCGTGATGACCGTCACGTACTCGCGGAAGGGCTCGAGCGACTTCAAGATCGGTGTGAACTCGAAGTCGGGACCGATCCTCGCGGGCGTCCAGAGGTTCTGTTCAAGCCCGTACTGCGTGCTGCCGGCCGAGCCGTGCACCATCTCGATGCAGCACAGGCGCACGCGGGAACCCGCGGCGGTCTTGCGCGTCAACGTCTGCGCGGGCACCATTGCCTCGAGGAAGGGGAGCGCAAGCGTCGCGCCCATGCCCTTCAGGACGGTTCGGCGGGACAGGTGTTTGTGCGTGATGAACATGGATGTTCCTATCGCGGCTTCGCGTTCGGCCCTTTGTCTGTTCGCTTCGCCGCCGTCGTCACGGCATCGTCGGCTCTTCGCATCTGAAACGGCACGCTCCTGACGACGCCGAGCACAAACGAGGAGAAGCGGTTGTCGTTCGCGGCGGCGCCGCGCACGATCGCACGAACGGCCGGCATGTCGCGGTAGCCGACGAGCCGCCCGAGCCCGTACGCCAGGAAATTCTCGGTGAAGCTCGCGATGAACGCATCGCTGCGCTTCAGGATCGCGTTGCGCAGACTGATCGGCCCATCGAGCTTCGTCCCGTCGAACATCTCGCCCGACGGATCGATCGGCGCGCCGCTGTCGACCGATCGCCACAAGCCGATCGCGCTGAAGTTCTCGAGCGAGAGGCCGATCGGGTCCATCATCTTGTGGCACGAGGCGCACGCCGCGTTTCTGCGATGCTCCGCAAGCCGCTCGCGCACCGGCAGCGGCTTCTGGTTCTCGACGTTCTCCATGAGCGGCGGCACGTTGCCCGGCGGCGGTGGCGGCGAGACGCCGAGCAGCACTTCCATGACGTACTTGCCACGCAAGACCGGCGATGTGCGGTTCGCGAGCGAGCTCAGCGTCAGGATGCTGCCGTGGCCGAGCAGACCGATCCGGTTCGGATCGGTGACCGGCACGCGCCGGAACGTGCTCCCCTGGATGTTCGGAATGCCGTAGTGCTTCGCGAGGACCTCGTCGACGAACGTGTAGTCGGCCGTCAGCAGATCGGTGATGCGCCGATCTTCGCGGATGATGCTGTCGAACAGCAGCTTCGTCTCTTTCGTCATCGACTCGCCGAGATTGCGGCTGTACTCGGGGAAGAGCCCCGTGTCGGGATCCGCCATCTTGACGCTGCGCAGACGTAGCCACTGCTCGGCGAAGTTGTCGACGAGCGCCGCCGATCGGCGATCCGCCAGCATCCGGTGCACCTCGCGCTCGAGTACCGCGGGATCTTTCAGTTTGCCGCGTTCGGCCAGCGCGAGGAGCTGATCGTCCGGACCGCTGCTCCACAGGAAGAAGGAGAGCCGCGACGCGAGATCCACGTCGGCGAGCCGGAAGTTCGTCCCCGGCCGTGCATCCGACGGCGTGCGCTCGAGCCTGAACACGAAATTCGGGTTCGAGATAATCGCCTGCAGCGCCATGCGGATGCCGCTCTCGAACCCACCGTCCTGGCGGCCTTCTCTGTAGTAGTCAAACAGGAACCTCTCGTCTGTCTCGGTCAGCGGCCGCCGGAACGCCTGGCGGCCGAGATTGCCGATGATCTCGTATGCACACGGCTCTTCGGCTTTCGGCGACTGCGGTGTGCAGGTGAAGATCCGTCGCCGGCTCGGCGTATCCGACACACCGGTGACGGTGAACGGCCCCGCGATCGTCATCGACTGCAGGTGCGGCAGCGCGATAAACCCCGGAACCCCGGCGCTGATGTCGACCATTGATTGTTCGACCTGCCGGAACGCGTCTTCAGTCGGGCCGTCGAACTTGGCAATGAAAGCGGCCGACACGCGGTGCGGTCCTGCGTTGACCGCGATCCTGGGCGTCGTGAGGTTGTACTTGGTCTCGGGGATGTTTGGATCGATCTTGAAGAGCCCGACGCGCGCGCCATCGACCGAAATCTCGATCTCCTGCCCCTGCAGGTTGTCGGGAAGGCTTTGCCCGTACAGCGTCTCGAGGAAGTCGTAATAGAAGGTGACCTTGAACGTGTATTCGCCGTCGGCGGGGAAGTTATGAACGACCGACGTGCCGCCGCGCGTGCCGAGCGGCGCGCCATCGACGTGGCGCATCTGGTTCACCACCTTCGGCACCGTGTACATCGACATCGCCGGCTCGACGTTCGCGTCGCCAACGGCGAGGCGGCTGATCTTGCCCGCCGCGCGCACGTAGCCTTGCACGAGCGCGGGCGTGACGGCGAGCGCGTCCGCCATGTTGTCGAAGCCGCGGCCTGATTCGTCCGGCGGCAGGAGCGACGACACGTCGACGTCGAGCGCGAGCAAATCGCGAATCCCGTTGCGATATTCCGTGCGGTTGACGCGATGGAGCTCGGGAGCGCCGGCGAACGGATGCGCGGCCGCCGCGCGGTCGATGGCCATCTCCAGCGACTCGACCAGGGCCTTCGTACTCGCCGGCTCGGGACGCGGCGCGCCGGCGGGCGGCATCAGGCCCGCGCGCAACTTCCGTATCACGCGCTCCGACATCTCCGCGTTGCGCGCTGGCTCGTTCAGATCGATCGTGGTCCAGGAAAAGCCGCCGGATTTCCGCCGGTCGTTGTGACAGCCGGCACAGTACTGATCGACGAGAGCCTGCTGCGGCGAGGGCGCGGGTGCGGTCGGTGCCTGAGAGGCCATCAGGGCCTCAGCCGAAAGCAGCGCCACAGCGAGGCAGGCAGCCATCCTGTTCATGCATGTACCCAATCTGCGGGCGGACAAACCCAAAATGTAGTATGCGCCGGGTTGGGCGGCTGCGGCTACGGGTCCGCTGTCATTTTTTGTCTCTACCGGAACGTGCAATGCCTGTGTTTGGAGCAGGTTATGGCCGGCGCAAAAGATCCTCTCGAAGTTGGGCGTCAGGGCCGTGCGGTTCGGGATGTCGTAGTTGCTCCATCGAGCGGCGGGCGCCGCGCTTGTGAACGTCGTGCCGCCGCGGAACGGCGTCGATTTCGATCCCGGTTTGACATCGCTGCGCGCTGTGTCAGGCGGCTCCAGCTTTCCCGCCGGCCCGCCGCCGGGAACCGCCATCACGTCGCACCTTTGGAACGCACGCCGCATCTCGTCCATCAGGATCGTTCGGATGCGCATCGCCTTGATGTAATCGACCGCCGGATAGAACTTCGCCGCTTCGAGACGCTCGCGCACGAGCGGATCGAACAGCTCCGGCGTCTCCTTCAGCCGCTTCTCGTGGAAGCAGGCGCCTTCCGCCATCGCGATGATCCAGCCGGCAGACCCGGCGAGATTCGCGTGCGGCACCTCGACGTCGACCACCTTCGCACCCATGCCTTTGAGGTGATCGATTGCTGCGCGAACCGACTTCAGCAGCTCGGGATTCCCCTCGTCGAAGAAGTAATTGGTCGGCACGCCGATCCGCAGCCCCTTCACGTCGCCGGTGAGCGCCTTCGAGTAATCGGGCACTGGCTCGTGCGCGGCCGTCGCATCCTTCGGATCCGGCCCAGCGATCACCTGCAGCATCGCGGCGGCATCCGCGACGGTCTTCGCCATCGGCCCCGCGTGATCCAGCGTCCAGCTGAGCGTCGTCACGCCGTATCGGCTGACGCGCCCGTAGGTCTGCTTCAACCCGACGATGCCGCACATCGCGGCTGGATTGCGGATCGAGCCCCCCGTATCGGTGCCGATCGCGAGCGGAGTCATATACGCGGCGAGCGCGGCGCCCGATCCGCTCGACGATCCGCCTGGGTTGTAATCGGTATCCCACGGGTTCCGCGCCGGTCCGAACCCGGAGACGACGCCGCTCCCCATCGCGAACTCGAGCAGATTCAATTTGCCAATCATGATCGCGCCCGCGGCGTTCAGGCGCGTCGTGATCGTCGACTCGTAATTCGGCACCCAGTCAGCGGTGACCTTGGATCCGTTCGTCGTACGGATCCCCTTTGTCGCCAGGATGTCCTTCGGCGCGTACGGCAGCCCGTGCAGCGGACCGCGGTACTTGCCGGCCGTGATCTCTTTCTGCGCCTCGCGCGCGCGCGCGAGCGCCTGGTCGGCGGTCACGCTGATGAACGCGTTCACCGTCGGATTGAGCGCCTCGATGCGATCGAGGTACGCGCGCATGACGTCGACCGGCGACACTTCGCGCGCCTTGATCAGCGCGGCGAGCTCCCGGCCCGATTTGAAGACGAGTTCGTTCGCGGCAGCCATCGCTCACCTCCGCCGCGCATCGAACATCGGCGCGGGCTCGACGAGATCATCGATCTCCAGATCGCGCACAATCTGAAATTGGTCAAGGTTGCGCTGCAGCGCCGTCTCGATCACCTTCAGGCGGTCGTTGCTGAAGTCTTCACCGATCACGGCGGAGGCACTGCGGAGGATGTCGGTCGACATCGGTTTGCGCGCTTGCGCGACGAGATCGAGCGCGGCAGGACCGGTGATTCCTGCAGCCGCGAGCACCTGCAGCAGCCGACGTCGACTGACCGCGGAAGTGGTACGAACCTTAGACATGGCGTCTCCAGAAGAAGGACGGCGCTATACCACCGCAGGCGCGCGTGGGTGTCAAGTACGGTGTATATGAAGGAATCTGCATCCCTCTTGTAAACTCCGGTGCCTCGTCCCGCGTTCGCATGCGAGGTTGTCGATCGCGACGATCTTCGTCGCGAAAAGCCGCTGTTGAAGTTTCGGACCTTCATCATCGGATTCAAAACTGCCGGGCTGCAGCAAATCACGCGAGACGGCGCGTCTCTGACGCCGCGTTTGTCGCCGCAACGAAATTTTCTAGACGCGTTCGGTCGCTTATGCGAGACTTCCGTTTCGCGCGGCCGCCGCCCGAAGGTGGCATCGGAATGCGTCCGTCAATCCCCTGACTGACGTCCGACGCAGGCGACCGCGGTTTTGTACGATTTTCCGCGAACAGGTCTCCAATCATCTGCCATCGCTCGCAATGAACTGCTGCATAGCCAGCGTTTTCCCGGAGAGAGACGCGTCACATGCGTTTGTGGACGACCTCCGCGATCCATGCGCGGAAACTTGCCAGACTTCTTGCCGCTGCTTTGTTAACAATCTGTTGGGCACACATTGTCGAGGCCGCCGATCTCACGGTTGCGTGGGACCCATCGAGCGACGGAAGCGCAATCGGCTACATCCTGCTCTACGGGACCGGACCGGGTGCGTACTCGCAGCAGATCGACGTCGGCGACACGACTTCGTACACGATCCACGGTCTGTCCGATGGCGTCACCTACTACCTCACGGTGCGCGCGTACGACGCGACTGGTGGGCTCAGCGACCCTGCTGACGAGGTCTCCGCGATGCCGCGGGGGGACGCGCACGACATTAATGGGGCGGCCCTTGCCCCAAGCGTCGGTTCTCCGCAGCTAATCGGCACGCGCGTAACGTGGACCGCAAGCGCGACGGGCGGAGTCGAACCGTACGAATACCAATGGGCGATCTATCACGCCGGCGGCTGGACGATGTCGGCGTGGTCACACGCGTCGACGTGGACGTGGACCCCGTCGACAGCGGGTGATGACTATTTGGTCCGCGTTGCGGTGCGTAGCGCCGGCAGCAGCAGCGCAACGGGAGAATCGAGTTGGTCGGTGCCTTACAGAGTCACCCCCCCGCCGGTGGCGCCAACCAGTTTTTGGGGCGACGCGCCGCCAGCACTTAGTGGATCGGTGGCAAGCGTCAGCTCCGTCGAACTCGGTGTCAAATTCCGCAGCGACGTCGCCGGCTACGTCACCGGTGTCCGCTACTACAAGACGACCGGCAACGCCGGGACCCACACCGCCCATCTGTGGACCGCGACCGGAACCTTGCTCGCGAGCGCGACCTTCGTTGCCGGAAGCGAGAAAGGCTGGCAGCAAGTGTTGTTCTCGTCGCCAGTCGCGATCAGCGCGGCCACAACCTACGTCGCATCCTATTCGTCGGAAGGGGGCGGGTACGCGTACACCTCGGATGCGTTCACCAGCGGCACGGATGCCCCTCCGTTGCACGCGTTGCCGAGCGGCGTCGACGGCGCCAACGGCGTGTACGTGTATGGCAGCGGCTTTCCTGTGAATTCGTGGCGCGACACGAATTACTGGGTTGATGTGTTGTTCGCGCGCAGCCGAACGGACACCACCGCGCCGGGCGTCACTATTTGGGGCGACGCCGTGCCACCATTGACCGACTTGCAGGAAAGCGGTGCCGCGGTCGAACTCGGCGTCAAGTTCCATAGCGACGCTGCGGGCTACATCACGGGCGTGCGCTTCTACAAAACCCCCGGCAACACCGGGACTCACACAGCCCATTTGTGGACATCGACGGGCACTTTGCTCGCGAGCGGCACATTTACGTCAGAAACAGCCGCGGGCTGGCAGCAGGTGTTGTTCGCCTCACCGGTGCCCATTACCGCCGAAAGCACGTACGTCGCGTCCTATTTCTCAGCAGGCGGTGGTTACGCCTACACAGTCGATAACCTCTGGACCGGCACCGATGCGGCTCCCCTGCACGTGGAAGCCAGTGGCGTCGGGAAAGGCAGCGGGGTTTTATTCCCTGTCAGCACGTGGCATAACACGAACTACTGGGTCGACGTGCTGTTTACCGGGACGCTGCATCAGTGAGACCGGCCGGCGACCGCGAGGCGGTGCAATGCGACACCGCCAGATCAAAAACTCTTGAGCGTGCTGCTTGCTGGGAACGCGATCGTCTCGGCCATGTCATCACCGCCGAAGATCGCACGGTGAAGGTCCTGCTCGAGAAGCCACGGCGAGCGCGATCGGAGCCGGAGCTTGCCGGATGAACGGGCGTGATCGTCGCGCTGCCGCCTGCGCGCGGACGATTCGAAGAGAAAGCTCCGGCAAGGTCAAGTGCAGCACGACGAAAGTCAGCTCAGTTGAATACTTTGGCGCGAGCCGTGGGCGCGATTTCCTTGCCACTACGACCGCAACTGGTTCTGCCGCAGGAAGTTGCAACGAAGCACCAGATTTGCTGCATCAGTCCGCCAACCGGCACATCCATTGCTCGACAGCAGTGCCCCCTGAGAATCCCCTATCGTGGTCACAGTCGCCTAGCACTCGGGGCATTCCGCGAATCCACATGACGGATCTGTTTCATATTGAACAGACGAGCTGGTTATCGATTCCTGCGTGAAATGAGCGACGGCGCACCGCGAAAGGCGTGGCCCAGCGCCATTTACCACAGCGATCACGACGACGTTTTGAGCCGAGCCTGTCCGGCTCGCCTTGCCGCGCTTCAGGTCCGACGTTTTAGTAGTCCCCGAGTGTCCGCGCAGCTGAAACCTGTCGCCGAACTCTGCCTGTACCCGAAAAGACGACGATGCAATCCAATGTAGTATCATCACTACATGAAGCTCGGGCTCCGCGAAGCCAATCAGCAGTTTTCGAAGGCGATCAAGGCGGTCCGCGCGGGCAGGGAAGTGGTCCTCACCGAGCGCGGGCATCCGATTGCCGTCATCAAGCCGATCAAGGAACAAGACCGTCTCGAAATCGCCCTGCAAGCGATGGTCGATGATGGCTTCGTCAGGCCTGCCACCCGAAAGGGACCCACGCCGGCGCCGCGCTGGCGGCCGGTCAAGGTCAAGGGCAAGCCGCTCTCCCAGACGATCCTCGACGATCGCGACGACCGCGCCTGAGTCGTGTCGTGGGCCTATTTCGATACGAGCGCACTCATCAAGCGCTATGTCGACGAAAAAGGTCGACGCGAGGTTCTGCAGCTTCTGCGTCGCCACAATTGCGTCACGTCCGCGGTGCTGTCGGTGGAGCTCGGAAGCGCCTTGCGCCGTCGAGTGACTGACGGAACTCTTGACGAGAGGCGAGTACCCGAGATCTTGAAGCGGTTTGCCGTCGACTGTGCGTTCTGGGCGTTGGTCGAGGTCACTGAAGACGTGCTGATTGCCGCGGAGAAACTGGTCGCCAAGCATTCGCTCCGGACACTTGATGCCATTCATGTCGCATCCGCGCAACTCTTCGCTGCCCGGATGGCAACGTCGGAGTTGATCTTCGTAAGCGCCGACACACGCCAAACGGCAGTCGCAGCTGCCATAGGACTGCCGACGAGGGACATCGGATCCTGAGCAAAGCTACTCACGCGCGTCGCGGGGCGTCGGGGATAACACTCTGAGATCCGGTCTGTTCGCTGATGCCTTGCTCGGAGCCACTTATCGACAAGTTCACATCGTTCGTGTGAATCATCACCGTCACTGCGCGGACACCATTTAATCTTCCACGCAGGTTTTCATGCGCGACACGTCCGACGATCTGCGATCAAGAAATCACGTCGCGACCGCCGACGGTGGTCATCGATTCGAACGCGGGGACGAGTGGCGTCCTTCTCCAGTCGCCGCTCGTCAGCGCGTCAACCGTGACGCTCCAGTGGACACCGGCCTCGGGTGCTACTGATTACCTGCTGGAAGCCGGAAGCGCGTCGGGACTGTCTAATCTGTACAACGCGTCGGTGGGGCGCATAACCATGCTCTCCGCTACGGCGCCAGCGGGCACGTACTACGTTCGCGTTCGTGCTCGCACCGCCGCGGGCATTGGGCCGGTCTCGGACGAAGTGAGTTTCTCGGTAGGTCCCGGCGGGTGCACGCTCGCGCCGCCCGCACCGACTGGACTGACGGCGTCGGTAGTCGCGGGCGTCGCCAGCGTCCGCTGGAACGCCGCTCCCGCGGCGTCGTCGTACATCGTGCGGGCCGGACCGGTGGCGGGCTCATCGTCCTTCTTCGACGGCGACGTTGGTCCGAGCCTCAGTGTGTCATCTCCTGTTGCCGCTGGGTTTCGCGCGTAGGTGCGCGTGTACGCGGTCAACTCTTGCGGCGCGAGCCCGGCTTCGACAGAAATGCTGGCGCAATAACGAAACGTCGTGGCTTTCGAACGGCATCGAGCTGTGTCGGCAATGCCGAATGCGGTTCCAACTGACCGCCCCGATCAGCGGCCCATTACGAGCTTGCTGAGCGGGTATCCCACAAATGCCAGCAGGAGCGTATGCACCAGGAACAAGATGGCGCCGTGTCGCACCATCGTGGACACGCGCAAGTAACCAGACCCTGCGACGATGGCGTTGGTCGTGGTGCCTGAAGGCAGCATGTAGTCGAGCGACGGACCGATCCCGAGGACGATT
>WNGB01010946.1_pt1 | contig 12487 bp, 11 predicted proteins | sample 5400681 | NCBI WGS metagenome assembly WNGB01 (sample SAMN13153367, study PRJNA577476) | soil metagenome | isolation source: 115 cm soil or saprolite under grassland replicate 2 | place: USA:California | collected 2016-06-15 | reverse complement strand
GACTCGGGATGCCGCCCGGGAACGAAAACTGGCGGAAGAGTGCGCGCAGTCCGTCCTCGTCGCGGCCGATGTGGGAGTAGATCTCGCTGTACGTTCCTTCGAGGTACGCGCTCGCGACGAGCCCGGGACCGCCGTGGCCCGGGCCCGTGATGAAGATCGCGCTCAGGTCGCGTACGCGGATCGTGCGGTTGAGGTGCGCATAGAGCAGGGTGAGCCCGGGCGTGGTGCCGAAGTGGCCGAGCAGCCGCGGCTTGACGTGCTCGCGCCGGAGCGGCTCGCGCAGGAGCGGGTTGTCGAGCAGGTAGATCTGCCCGACCGAGAGGTAGTTGGCGGCGCGCCACCAGGCGTCGAGGAGGCGCAGCTCCTCGGCGGCGAGCGGGGCGTTCGCGACGCGCGCCTCGACGGTCATCGCCTTATGACTCTACTGGCCGAGGACCGGGCCTAGACTGGCGGGGACCCGGGCGGTTAGCTCAGCTGGGAGAGCGCCTGCCTTACAAGCAGGAGGTCGCTGGTTCGAGCCCGGCACCGCCCATAGCTGATTTGCAGGGACTTCCTCATCGGAGGTCCCATGACAGTTGGCTTTCATCCAACGTCCATCCAACAGGCGGATTTTTCGGCGCGCCGAAAACGTGCGATTCGAGCGCGTTTGCCGCCTGCCGGCGGGCGCCCCTGTAGAGGTGGCCGTAGCGCTTGAGGACGAGCACGCCGCCGTCCGAGTGACCCATCTGCTCCGCGATCACCTTGACATGGCAGCCGGCAGCAATCATCAACGAGGCACCGGTGTGACGCAGGTCGTGGAAGGTCAACTCGGGCATGCCGGCGTGGCGCGCGGCCGGCTTGAAGACCCGCGCGAAGAAGTTGTTCGCGTCCCAGGCCGTGCCCGACCGCGATGGGAAGAGCAGGCCGTCCGGGTTCGGCGAGCGCGCGAGTTGTTGCTCGCGCAGGAGCTTGAGCGTCGCCTGCCCGACGTCGACCGTTCGCCGACCCGCACGGGTCTTCGTCCGAGCGCGGCCGCCGTGCTGGTGCTGCGCGGCGACCGAGATCGCGCCGGCCTCGAAATCGATGTCGCGGTCGCGCAGGCCGAGGATTTCGCCGCGGCGCAACATCGTCAGGATCGCGATCGGGACGATGCGCCCGATGTACTCGGGCATCCACGAGCGGAGCTCGTCGGCCTCCTCCCAAGTGAGAAATCGCGGCTCGCGTTCCTCGGCTCGCGCGATCCGGACCGCGTAGACGGCCGGGTCGACCGGCTGCCCACGCTCCTCCGCGGACTTGAGGATCCGCTTGAGCAGAGCGAGCGTCATCTCAGCTCGCCGTGGCGTGCTCTCGGCGATCGGGAAGATCAGGTCCTCGACGATGGGTCGCCGGATGCGCTCGACGGATAGGTGGTAGAGCGGCGCGAGCAGCTTGAGGTTTTCGAGCGCGAGCAGAATCGAGCGCGGCCGAGGGCGAACGCGGCCGGCCGCGCCGACCTCGTAGCGCTCGAGCCATGCGTTCGCGAGCGCGGAGAATCGCTCGGGCGGCGCCTGGTAGAGAAGGCCAGCCTGGCGTTTGCGTTCGACGTCGAGCTTGAAGGTCTGCGCGTCCTTGCGCGCGTTGAACACGCGCGAGTGCTGGCGGCCCTCCTGGTCGCGGTAGCGGACGTCGTAGCGCCGCTCTCCCTTGGCCGTCTGGTACGAGTGGATCGAGGCCATCGGCTCCCTCCTTTCAGAGTTGAGGGCGGTCGGAGGCTCCGCCCTCGTGTTGGCTCTCGAGCCAGCGGAAGAACTCGTTGCGCTCGAGCAGCCGTCGGCCTTCGATCTTGTAGGAGGGGAGCTCGCCGCGGGCGGCGAGCCGGTAGACCTTCTCGGGTTGGCAGCGGAGGACGCCGGCGACCTCGTCGACGGTCAGGAAAGCCGGCAAAGACCCCTCGGCACCCATGACAGTCGCGGAACCATATCCGCTGCGTCGGACGGACTACGCCCGGTGCGCCGGATAGACTCCGATTCCGTGAGGGCCGGCGAGGTGATCCGGGAGGCGCGGCTGCTGGTCGGGTTGTCCCAGGAGGGGCTGGCGGAGCGGATCGGCGTTCCCCGCCAGTCGATCGCCCGCTGGGAACGCGGCGAGGTCGAGCCCGGCTTCGACAACGTCCGCCGGCTGCTCCGCACCTGCGGCTTCGACGTCTCGCTCGTCCGCTACGAACCGGACGAGTCGGCTGAAGCCCGCCTGGGCAGCCGGCTCGAGCTCACGCCGCAGGAACGTCTCATTGGGATGCTCGGCGACCCGGACACGAACCGCTGATGGCCAGAAGGCGGGCGCAACCGCGCTTCGACCCCTATCCGATCTTGGAGGCGCTGGAGCGTGAGGCGGTGAGCTACATCCTCGTCGGTGCCTTCGCCCGCGTGCTCGTTGGCGCCGACGAAATCACACACGGCGTCGACCTCACACCCGCCACCCGCGGCGACAACCTACGCCGCCTCGACGTCGCCCTCGGAGCGATCAACGCTCGACGTCTGGACGGAACCGAGCCGGCGGTGCAGACGGCTGACTACACGCACGAGTCGGTGGTCGAGCTCCGGACCGACCACGGCGAAGTGAAGATCGTCCCGGTCCCGGAGGGCACGCGCGGCTACGACGATCTTCGCCGCGACGCCGAGCGGCTACCGATCGGCCGCGGCCTCCGTCCCTGGGTGGCGTCGTCGCGCGACCTTGCCCGGATGCTCAACGCCCTCAACCGCGCAGAGGACCTGGAGAAGCTGATCATGATGCGCCGCCTGGTCGAACTCGAACACGACTTCCACCGCGGACGTTCGATCGAGCGGTGACTGCCCGATCACCCGCCTGTTGAGGTCTGTCAGCAGGACCGGCGCGCGTTTGAAGGCCGGTTCGGAGGAGGCTTCACGACGCCGGGACTCGTCGACGCCTGACGAGTCACAAGCGGCACGGACGACCCCACCCTAAGAACCCTCTTTCCGCCGATCGGGACGGCTCCCCTTGCTGACGACGAGTCTCACTTTCGCGCCGGCTGGGAGACGCGCGCCGGGCGCTGGTTGTTGTGCGACGACGCGCCCTTTTCTGGTCCGGTTCGAGACAGCGTGGCGGACCGCTCCAAGTGAGCAGTGGGCGCGGGTGATCGCGCGCCTTGCTTCGCCGAGCGGCTTCCGCGTGAGCTTCGGGACGAGGCAGACCGCCTGACTGTCGAGATAGCGGGCGAGCGCGAACGTGGTCGTGGCGGCGTCGGGATCTTCGCTGCTGCCCGCGGCCAGGATCTTGCCGTCACGTTGAATGGCGAGAGCATTGGCTTCAGCGTCGCCGATGTCGAACGCCGTCCGCACGACACCACCCCTGCCGAACCGGGAGTCGAGAGCGCCGTCGGCGTCGTAGCGGGCGAGCGCGAACATCGACTGTTGGTCGCGGAAGCGCCCAGCAACGACGATCTTGCCGTCGCTGCGGATGCCGATGCCGCGAACGCTCGGGTCGTCTCCGAGCGCGGTGGTCACCGTCCCGCCCGCACCGAAGCTCGCGTCGAGGCTGCCGTCCGGCTCGTACCGGGCGAGCGCAACCTTCGCGCCTTGTAGGTCTCGAGCCGTGTAGGCGAGCCCGGCCGCGACGATCCTGCCGTCCTGTTGAACTGCCACGGCGGCGGCGGCCGCTCCTCCGGAAGCGATCGTGGTCGTCACCAAGCCGCCCGAGCCAAAGGTCGGATCCAAAGAGCCGTCGCGGCTGTACCGGGCGAGCGCGAAACCGCCGAGCGAGGCGCCCTGCGGTGCGACGTCCAAGCGATAGCCGGCCACGACGATCTTCCCGTCCGGTTGAATCGCGACTCCGGAGAGAACGACGGCATCTGCGCCGAAGCCGGTCGTCACGACTCCGCCGTCGCCGAAGCTCGCATCGAGGTAGCCGTCACGGTTGTAACGCGCAAGCGCGAAGTGGTAGAGGGGCGAGTTCGCAGCCGCTGTCGTCGCCGCCAAGAGGATCTTGCCGTCCGACTGCAGGGCAAGCCGAGCCGTGAGGAAGACACCGATGTTGTCCACCGCGAACGGGGCATCGACAGTTCCACCCGATCCAAAGCCCGTGTCGAGCGCGCCGTTTCGCGCGTACCGGACGAGGACGAACTGATCGTGAACGGAGTGGGAAACCGCGGTCGGCCCTGCGGCGAGAATGTCCCCATCGGGCGAGATTGCGACCGCGGTCGCAGCGGCGTTCTTGGTGCCGAGAGCTGTCACGGTCTTTCCGCCGACACCGAACGTTCGGTCGAGCGCACCGTTCCGTTCGTAGCGGGCGACCGCGAAGTCGAACCGAGAACCGCGCTCGGTCTCCCCGACGGCAACGATCCTTCCGTCCGGCTGGAGCGCGATCGCGTACGCGTGGTTGTGGGCCGAGGCGAACGCCGTCATGACCCTCCCGCCCTTACCGAAGCCGGGATCGAGGTCGCCCGGCGCTGCCTGTGAAGAGACGACTACCAAGAAGAGGACACCGCCCAGCGCAAGCACGACGACCCACATTCGCCTGAGCGTCTCCCGTCTCAGAGCCGCTGCACCGCCAAGAGCAGCGCCCGCAACCCGAACGCACGCTCCCGTCACAGCACGAGCGCGCTGACCACATTGCGCAGCATCGTCGCTGCCGGACATGGACTCATTGTCGGGCTGTGATCGGCGCTACGCATCAGCGGAATGCCGCAGGGCCAGACGGCTGGTCGCTTACGTGGGCCAGTGCGCCGGACTGACGCCCGAGGGACTGGAGGGTCGGAGAGCGGTGTGTCGAGCCTCTCGCCTCGCCGTCGCCTGTTGCGGCCGAAGATCTAGCTTCCAGATGACGAACACCGCATAAAGTTGCAGGACGAACGGCGATCCGCGGCGGGAATCATCGGGCTGGCGAGTAGACACGTCCGTCGACTGCATGCAATCTCTCAGCAGGCGGTTGGCACCGACAGCTCGGATCTTTGGATCGAAGTGGGGCCGGTTGGGACCGGCCCAGCGTGCCATGGTCGTCCAGCTCGGCGTGCTCGCGACGCTCGACGTCCTTCTGATGCTGAGCACAACCTTCGTGCTGGTTTATACCGATGCCGACTGGCCGATCGTCGCTGTCACGTACGCGGCTGTTTGGATCGTCGGCTCGGTCGTTTCGTCGATCGGTCGGAGGAGGTTTTCTCTTCCAGCTAGACCCATTCTCGCGCTCGGCCGGGCGTTCCTAACCGCCTCCCTTGCGGTGCTCGTCATCTCTGAGCTCAGCGCTCCGTGGTCCTTCTTCGCGGTCGCACTGGCCCTGGCCGGAGCTAGCTGCTTCAGGGTTTCCGCCAAAGCTGACGAGCGAGCACTTTTTGAGTCGGCAGCGAACTCCGCGTGTCGCGGAGAGCGGACCGCTCAATCGACTCGGAACCAAAGCGCCCGCTCTTGACACTCACCACCGGGGGTGTGCTCGCCTGTGCCGTGCTGATTTGAATCGCCTGCTGATCCCGCCACCCCAAGCGACAGCGACGTGACCTGCGCCAGTGCGCGGGACTGACGCCCGAACGAACTACTCGCGCCGGTCCCTCGCCCACGACCTCGCGGCGATCTCGGTGTCCCGGATCATCGCGTCCAGGAGCGCGAGGACTTCCTGGTAGCGGCGCTGGTTTCGTCGATCGCCGGTGAGATGCTGGATCGAACCCCAGTGGCTCTGCGACTCAACGATGGATTCGCGAGCTTGCCGAAGCAGATCAAGCAGCCGCTCCGAGCTTGGCTCTTCCGCAGCGGGCATGCCCGGGAGCGTAGGCACTTGGCTGGGCGAGTGTACGCGAGTGACGCCCGAACAACCACGTGCTGGATCAGGGCCGGTACGGATGCGTTTGGCGCTCGAAGCCGTAAAGAATCACACCGTCTGGTACGTCGGACGGGTGATGATCGACGACCTCGAAGAGCTCTACCGAACGCAGCGGGCCGGGCTCTGCCGGGCGGCGACGGCGATCGCGGGTGACCGCGCGCTTGGCGAGGACGCCGTCCAAGACGCGTTCGCGAAGGCTGTTCGGAAGCGGCGCAGCTACCGCGGCCGCGGCTCGCTAGAGGCGTGGGTGTGGCGGATCGTCGTCAACACAGCCCGCGACGCGCGGCGCAAGCGACGCCCGCTGCTCGGCCTGCGCGACCGCCCGGAAGCTGCGACCTCTAACGGCCGCGGCACCTCGCTGCCGCTGGAACTGCTAACGGACCGTCAACGCGAGGTGCTCTTCCTCCACTACTACGCCGATCTCGACTACGCGACGATCGCCGAGGCGCTCGGGATCAGCGCGGGCACGGTCGGCGCGACGCTCTCCACCGCCCGCCGCGTGCTACGGCAGGCACTCGTACCGGAGGTGAAGTCATGACGACGCACATCGACGAGCTGCTCGACGAGCACGTGCCCGCATTCGAGCCGCGCTCCGACGGCTGGGAAGACGTGCTCGCGCGTGCCCACACGACGCGCAGGCGCTACGCCGCACTCGCGGTCACGGCGCTCGCGCTCCTGCTCGTCCCCACGGCCGTCGCACTGCGCGGACAGATCGCCGACCTCTTCCAGGGAACGCCGGCACCGCCCGCGGTTTCGACCAGCTTCGAAAGCATCAACCGAGGTGCCGATTTGGCCATCCGGGAAGGGTTCTCGCGGCGGTTTTCTCATGTGGATGTGAGCAAGGCACACGGAGTGATCGAGATTCAGACCGCCGACGGGCCGCAAGACCTCTGGGCCGCGCCCAACGACCAGGGCGGCGACTGCTGGTTCATCGAGTTCGCGAACGATCCTCCGCAAAACGGCGTCCAACCCGGATTCGGAAACTGCGAGACATCCACCACGCCACCACCCTCGAACATGACGGTCAACGGCCCCGGCTGGTCAGCGGCGCATCCCTCGCTGGTTACGTTCGACGGACGTGTCTACGTCGACGCGGAGACCGTGCAGCTAATGCTCGCGGACGGATCGACGGCAAACCTGCCGGTGGTCGAGGGGTTCTTCCTGGGCTCGCTCGACAAGGGCGCGAAGGTGACCCAGGTCACGGCATACGACAAAGGCGGTGCGAAAGTCGCCCAAATGGCACGGCCGTAGCGACATGCCTCTGGTCTGCGCGAGCGTTCTTACGTCAGAGCGGGCTGCTGTGAACTCATCGACTTCTTGTCGACGAGTTCTCCGCGAGCACGGCCGTCGCCACCTCTCTTCGGCTATTCTTTACTCATGCCGAGGCGAGTAAAGCGAAGGCAGGGGTTCACGCGACTGTCCCCGAAGCGCCAGATCACGCTACCCCTTGCAGTGGTCGAGCGGGCTGGGATCAGGGTCGGCGAGGAGCTCGCCGTTGAGGCCGACGATGACGGCCGCGTGATCGTCTCCCGTCCGAACGGCGAAACGATTGGCGACCGCCGCCGTCGCGCGCTCGACCGAGCCGCGGGCGCCCTGCCGGGCGTCTGGCCGGCCGGTGCGCTCGACGAGCTGCGCGACGAGTGGCGCTGACCGCTCTCGACGCGAGCGTCCTGATCGCGCTGCTCGACTCGGACGACCCACATCATCAGTCCGCGCGTGCTGCACTCGACGCGCACGCCGACGACGACCTTCGCATCCCGGCTCACACGCTTGCCGAGGCGCTGGTGCACCCGGTGCGGGCGAGCAAGGAGCGTGAGGCGCGGCGGCTGATCGCCGGTCTCGAGATCGCGGTCGACCCGGTCGACGAGGCGGTTGCGGTCGCGGCGGCAAGGCTCCGTGCGCGGCACGGCAGTGCGCTTCGGATGCCCGACGCGTTGGTGCTCGCCTACGCCGACGTACGGAAGGCGAGGCGCGTGCTGACCGCTGATGCGCGCTGGACTGCGTGGAGCCGCCGGGTCGAGCTGGTCACGTAGCTTCGTGTCGCCTCGCTAGAGCTCGAGACCGCGACCTGGCGGTTCGCGTTGGAGTGTTCGCCTGGCCGGTGGCTCCGGCCGCAGCGACCGTGTCCGTGTCAGCTCGTCGCGCTCACGGCTGGCCAGCCGCGCGGGCGTGGCCGAGGGCGGTGTCCGGGCCAGCTCGGCTCGCTTCTCGTCGAAGCCTCGGAGCGCGGTCTGCTGGAAGGTGATCTCGCGTTCGAGATCGAAGCGTCGACCGCCACGGTTCCACCAGCCGAGCTGTTTGAGCTCGCACTGGGCGGTTGCGAGTCGGTCGGCTGCCCGCGCGCGCTGCTGCTCGAGTTGTTGCTGGCGACGAGCTTGCAGTCGCGTGTTGGCGTCGTGGCACTGTGTTGCGTGGTCGAGTGCGAGCTGATCGGCGGCGGGGTGTTCGAGGGCGCGTGCGGTGCGCTCGGGCGCGGTCGTCCGGTTGGGTTGGCGGAGCGGTGTCTCGCGCTCGATCGTGTCGTATTCGGCGAGGTAGAGGTAAGTTTCGCTGCGGGCGCGTGTGCAGGCGACGTAGCCCCATTCTTGGAGTGCGCCGTGGTCGGGGAGGAGGACGTAGGCGCGCTCGACCGTTGCCCCTTGAGCCGCGTGGCCGGTGAGCGCGTAGCCGTGCTCGAGATGGTCGCGCGCGTACGTGCGCGGCAGCTGGCGCGTGGCGCCGTTGTCGGCGCGGAGGGTGAGCGCCTCGCCCTCGAGGGCGACGACGGTGGCGCGGGTGCCGTTGCGGATGCCGAGCGATGAGTCGTTTTGGCGGCAGAGGACGCGGTCGCCGACCCGGAACTCGCGCTCGCCGAGCTCGACCGCCTCCGGGCCGAGTCGGCCCGCGCGGAGCATCAGCGCGTGCGCGGCGTCGTTGAGGTCGCGGACGTCGGCGCGCCGGTAGGCGAGCATCACCGTCTGGTCGAGCTCGTGTCGGGCGCTCTGCCACCAGTCTTCCAGCAGCCGTTGCTTGGCAGCGCTCGGGTCGTCGGCGACCTGGAGGCGGCCGCGGCGGGCGGCGTGAGCGAGGTAGGGCTCGGGATCACCGTGCCGCATCTGGTCGAGAGCGTGGCGTTCGATCGGGTGGCGTTGGCGGCGGTTGTCGAGGAGCTCGAGCGCGCCGAGTCGTTCGCACAGGGCGGGGTAGAGGCCGCCGGCGCCGACGGCGGGCAGTTGGGCCGGGTCGCCGACCAGGATTGCCTTCCCTCCCGCGCGGTCGACGAGTTCGAGCAGCGGTGCGAGCACGCGCGTCTCCGCCATCCCCGCCTCGTCGACGACCAGCACGCACCGATGCGGGAGGCAGCCGCCCTCGCGGTGCGCGTCGAGCAGCAGCCGGTGGAGCGTGCGGCTCGGGATGCCGGTGGCGTTCTCGAGCTCGTCGGCTGCGCAGCCGCTCGGGGCGGCACCCACGACGGTCAGCTCGTGCTCGCGATGCGCGTCGGCGAGCGCCTGCAGCGCGGTCGTCTTGCCGGCGCCGGCGACGCCGACGACACAGACGACCCGGTCGGGACTGGACGAGGCGTCGAGGACGAGCCGGCGCTGCTCGTTCGTGAGCTCCCGCGCCTGGAGGAGCGAACGCAAGAGGGTCTTTCGGTCCGGTTTGGGAGCGTCGCTGTCGCGGCCCGCGACGGCGAGCTCGACTGCCTCGCGCTCGAGCGCGAGCAGCTCGCGCGTCGTAAACCGAGCCGGCCTGCCGGGCACTTCTTCGCTCTCGACGAGCTCGATGCCCGGGAAGCGCGAGAATTGGTCGGCTGTGTGGAGGACTTCGTCGACGGTTGCTCCTTGCCGCAGCGAGCCGGCGACCGCGCGAACGAGCTCGGCCATCGTGAACGTCGTCCGGGTCGCGGTCAAGCCGTCGCGGCCGAACAGCGCGGGGGTGAGCTGCTCCGGATCGAGCCGCTCGCGAGCAGGCGGCTGCGCGTGGACGAGCGCTTCGAGTTCACGGTTGCCGAAGCCGTGCTCGGCAGCCCGCGCCTTCCACTGCTCGCGCAGGCGCGGCAGGTCGACGTGCTCCTTCGCCTCCCGGGTCGCGAGCGCGGCCACGCGCGCGGCGGCGAAGCCCTCGGTGCCGAGCGCCTCCATGTGCTCGAGCAGCGACTGCCGCCGGGTCGAGAAGGCGCGGATCGCCTCCTCCGGTATCTCGACGAGCTCGCCCATCCCCTTCACCGGCTGCGTCCACTCGAGCCCGAGCCGCAGTGCGAGCTCGTGGCGGAGCTGGGCTTCGTAGAGGTAGCCGCCGGCGAGCCGGTAGGTCTTCAGGATCGCCTCGCCGTCGAGCGCGCGCCACTCGCCGTCGGGCGCGCGGGTCATGTTGGCGACGATCACGTGCGTGTGCAGGTGCGGGTCCTGTGCGCGCGAGGTGCGGTGGCGGAACGTGGCCGCCACGAACCCGTCGCCGTGCTCGCGGAGGCGGCCTCCCTTCCCGCGGCGAACGACGCAGGCCTCCCGCTCGAGGTAGCCGAGCGCGGCCTGCCAGGACGCCTCGTGCGCCTCGCTGATCTCGCGCCGCACGCGCTCGTCGTCGGTGAGCGCGTGCAGCAGGCTGACGCTCTTCGGACACGAGAACACGAGGTCGTAGCCGGACAAGGGGGCGAACTGCTTCTGCTCCTCGCGCCACTCGCCCGACTCGACGTCGAGCGTCCGCACCCTGATCGTCCGCTCGCGCACCGGTGTCCGCAGCGGCTCCTCGTTTGCCGGGTTGACGCCGCGCAGCAGCGTCCCCAGGTCGCCGTCCTCGACGACGCCGACGAGACCGAGCTCCGCGGACCCGCTACCGGCCCAGATCCCCGGCGACTCGCCCCGACCCGCGTAGTAGTCGTCCAGACCGCCAGCGACCTGCTGCTCGTAATAGGCCTCCTGGCCCAGCGTCAGCTTCGCCACGCTCAACATCCGCCCGCTCCCGGGAACAGCAAACGAGCCGGGACGCATATGCACCCGAGGTGCAGCAGGCGTTGCCTGTTTGCAAAACGAGCAACGAATCCATCCAACATCTGCCCAACAGCAGGTGCGCAGAAGCGCGTATCCGGGCGCAGCCGCACCCGGTTCGACAGACCGAGAAATCCCTGCTCAACGCCGCAATTCGGGGACGATGCGTTGTCCGCGCAGACGCCCCGAAGGCGCCTTACAAGCAGGAGGTCGGCGGTTCGATCCCGTCACCGCCCATGGCTTAATCCCCTGCTCGATGTTCGTTTGGCTCGCCGTCAGGCAGCCGGAGGAGGTAGCGGAACACTCAGTTCGGAATATCCTACGCGGGGTGACGACTTCGCCTGCACGTCGCGTCATCCTGGTCTACGCGACGCTTGCAGGGCTCCTCACCCTCTTTGTCTTGCTGCCAGGGAACCCGAGTACTCGTCGGTTTGGGGCTTCGTCGGAGCGATCGGGATTCAGACGCTGGTCGTCTGGCGGCTCTGGCACGGCTCGCCGCTCGCATGGCTCTTCGGATTCCTCACGACGCTGGTGACAGTGGTCTCGCTCTATCTGATGGCCGCGCCGTTGGAGATCGGCTCCATCGTGTTGATCGTCGTGTCGTTGGCACAGGCCGGCATCCTCGCTTCGCCGTCCCTGCTGACCTTCGTCTGGGCGCCCAGCAACAAGCCTGTCGCTTCGCTCTAGACGCCGGCGGCGCTTCGCCCGTTCACTAGACGCCACGCAAGCCGGGGGTGGCACGTCCAGGCAGTTGGACGCCCCGCGCGGACCACCGTCGGAGAGGCTCGTCTGTTTGGCGCGGAAGCGCCGCCCTACCGCACTCTGAAGTACACCTTTGCGACCTTACCCGTAAGGGGGGACGTCTCGTAGATGTGCAGCAGGCTGCGCACATCGGTCTTCCATACCGAGAAACAGACATTCCCGGTGATGCGTCCGCCGGCGACCACCTTCGTGGCGAAGTTCAGCTGCCCGCGAACCGACCCACCGCAAGAATCGTCCACCATCGAGTACTCCACCTTCGATCTCCCCACAGCAAAGAGGTGGGTAGGGGCAAATGGAGACGCCGATCCCTTGCCTGAATACGCCAGCGTGATGTTGATGATGAAGAACTGATGCCCGCCCTTCGGCGGCGTATTGAACCGATTCCAGTCCAACACGAGACGCGTGGCGTTGGGGATGCTCTTGTTAACTCTAAGCTTCCACCCCTGTCCCGCGGGAAGTCGGACGGTTGTTCGGATCGGGTAGGGATTGCCTCGGCTTCCTCTCGGTCCTGCACCCAACGCGGCGGACGCGGCGGCGAGCAACGCGAGTGCCAAAAGCAGGATCGCCCACCGCTTCATCGGTGCCGTCCCCCTCAACCTGCTGGACATTGGCTCATCCCCAAGTCAGCCATTTCCTCACGCTATATCGTCTGCCGCAGCGAGTCAAAGTGTGCTCGCGGGGGCAGGATGTCGCGTGTTCGAGCCACGCACCGCCCACTGCAAGGGCCTTTGCGGCGGCGGTTCCAAGCTGCATCATCCAGCGCTGCGGCGGCCGGGCAGCTACAAGGACGGCGCGCTAGGCAGCGCGTGCCGGGCGGAGGCTCTCGAGCCGGTCGCGCGTCGCGCGGCGTGCTTCCTCGAAGACGCGCGGGTCGCGGAAGAGCTGGAACTGCGCGTTCGACGACTGCGCGAACGCATCGAGTTGGAACGCGACCTCGCGTGCGCTCAGATGCGGGTCGAGCTCGCCCGCTTGCTGCGCCT
>WNGB01045128.1_pt1 | contig 12488 bp, 9 predicted proteins | sample 5400681 | NCBI WGS metagenome assembly WNGB01 (sample SAMN13153367, study PRJNA577476) | soil metagenome | isolation source: 115 cm soil or saprolite under grassland replicate 2 | place: USA:California | collected 2016-06-15 | reverse complement strand
AACAGGCCGCGGACGAAGTGAGCGAGCAGCTGGGTCAGGCAGTCCCAGCGGCGGACGTGGGCCAGCTCGTGGAGCAGCACCAGGCGCAATCGCTCAGCGCTCCAGCCGTCGGCCTCGGTGGGCAGCAGCACTACCGGCCGGAACAGGCCCCAGGTCATCGGGATGGCGCGGCGGTCGCTCCGTAGCAAACGCACACGCCGTCGAATGCCGAGCGCGGCCGCGAGTTCGGTGAGCAGGGCCGTTGCGGGGCCGTCTGTCAGGGGTCGGCAGTGCCGGCGCAGCAACCACAGACTGAGAAAGCCCGCTGCGATCCAGGCGCACGCCAGCGCCACGCCCGCGGCCCAGGCGATCACTGCCCAACCTGAGAAGCCCAGCGGCGCCGGGGTCGGGGCCGTTTGCTGCTGGACGACGGGTTCCTCGGTGCGGTTGCGATTCTCGGCGGGGAGCGTCTGGCCGCGGCTGGCAACCAGGGCAGGAACGGGCCGGACAGGCGCCTCCTCGATGAAGTGGTGCGAGCGGAGCAGGATACCACCCCGGTCCGGGTTCGCGACAGCGCTCGGTTCGGGCTGGTTGGGCTGGTCCGTGGAGAAGACGTGCCAGCGCGGCCCGACGAGGCTCAGCACAGGAAGGGCCAGGAGGCTGACAAGGGCACTCACCCAGACAAGATGCCGCACCGCAGCCGAGGCGCGGCGCAGCGCCAGCGCGGCGACACAGGCGATGGCGAGGATGACCGTCCCCTTGACGGCGGTTTCGAGGAGGATCGGCGCTAACGCGGATGGGGTGAGGGACATGGGCACTTTCCTTTCTTGCGGGCCTGGCGGATGAGGTCGGCGAGGGGCTTGAGTTCATCGGCGGACAGGTTGCTGGCCTCATCGCCGAGATGGGCGGCGACGGCCTTTGCGAGCGAGCCGTCGAAGAAGGTCTGCAGGACGCGGCGCAGGGCGGAGCGGCCAGCCTGGGCGCGCGGCCGACTGGGCAGGTAGACATAGGCGAGCCCTTCCTGCCGATGAACGAGATGGCCTTTCTCTTCGAGGATGCGCAGGAGGGTGCGGACGGATGTCTTGGTGGGCGGATCGGGCAGGTCGGCGAGAACCTCTGTAGCGGTGGCTCGACCGCGGCGATAGACGATGTCCATGATCTGCCGTTCGCGGCGGCTGAGTTGCTCCGGCGCTCGGTCGGCCATAAAGCGGCCTCCACACGGAAAAGAGAACGGGCGCTTCGTGGCGATGGGCAGAAATGTACCCGCTTGGTGGGGCCGTGTCAAGCGGAGACTGGCGAAAATTTTAGCCGGTCTGGAAAGCGCTTGCAATCCGGTCTGGTGCTGCTCATCTTGCGATGAACGACCTAGGAGGTGCGACAATCATGGCAGGCGTGCGGGCGTTCACGGAGTTGTTATGCTGGCAGCCGGATCCCCAAAGCCGCCAGCCGTTCCCGCAACTCCCCACCCTGCCGGTAGACAATCCCATGCCAGCCGCACGCCCTCGCCCCCTCGACGTTCGCCGGCAAATCGTCGATAAACACGCACTCCTCCGCGGCGCAACCTGCCAACCGTTGGCAGTGCTCGAAAAAGCCGGCGCGCGGCTTGCGCACGCCAATCTCGCACGACAACACCAGAGCCTCGAAGTGACTCAGCACGTCCTCGAACTGACGGCAGAAGTGACGCGCGTGCAGCGCGTTGGTGTTGCTGCCCAGCAGCAGTCGGTAGCGCCCCGCCAGCGCCGGCACCAGGGCGCAGACCTCCTCATTGGGCCAGAAGATGTCGGCGCAGGCGCTGGCCAGCAGTTCGTCGTCGCACGACAGCCGGCATAACTCGCGAAAACGCTCTAAAAACTCCCGAATGCTCAACCGGCCTGACTCGACCGCGTCCTCCAACTCGCTGTCGTAGATCGCCGCGTACATCGCCTCCGGCGTCAGGTCGGTGTAGCGCGCCAGCTTGTTCAGCGTCCGAAAGTGGTCGAAAAAGGCCACCACATTGCCGAAATCAAACACGATCGCTTTCATGACATCCTTTCCGTCAACGAAAACGCCCACGGGCCGCGGCCCGTGGGCTGGCACGAGTCACGGCATCACTTGCCCGTTTCGGGCATTTTCATCAGGTAGGCACTATTGAACTCTGGCGCCGGCGTCGGCCGCCCGCGCGGACCGGCGCCCAGCGCCAGCAATTTCCCGTCGGGCGCCACCGCCACCGAGTAGAAGATCCCCAGCGGCATCTCCTCGCCGTGCAGCAATTTGCCCGCCGCCGGATCCCACACCGCCAGATAGCCCTTGTTGAGCGGCGCGTCGCCAACGCTGACCAGGCGCTTGCCGTCCGGCGTGTAGCGCAGACCGTACACCCAGCCGGGGTGCGACTGCGGCGCGGTGAGCGAACGCCGCTTCAGCTTCGGGTTGTCGAGGTTGTGCGCCAGCGAGGCATCGGCAATGTTCCAGATCTTGACAACGCGCTCCAGGCCGGCCGAACCGCTCGCAATCTGCTTGCCGTCGGGACTGAAGGCGAGGCTGTAGACGGCATCTTCGTGGCCCTTGTCGAATGCCTTGTTGTCCAGGCTCGCCAGCAGCGTGCAGGGCGCCACGAGCGGCCCCTCCCGGTGCGGCGAGCCGAGCAGGCCGATCATCCGAGCGGCGACCTGGTGCGACGGCCGCAGCGGGATCGTCTTGAATTCACGGATCAACGCCCCCGTGTTCGCGTCCCACAACTTGACGATCCCGTCGTAGCCGGCGCTGGCGAGTTGCTTGCCGTCCGGCGAAAAGACGACCGAATACACCATCGTCGCGTCCTTCGTCGAGTGGGCGTTGATCTCGCGCAGCTGCACGCCCTTGACGAGGTCGAAGAAGCGCACCTTGCCGTCGTGGCCGCCGCTGGCCAGCGTGGGCGCCGTCGGATGGAACGCGACGCTATCCACATGGTTCGGGTGTGGGAAGTTTCTGACCGGGGTGTCGCCGGCGACCTTCCACCCCCGCACCATCTTGTCGGTGCCGGCCGACCACAGCGTCACGTTGTCGGCGGCGAAGACCACGTCCGTCGCGCCCTCGCCGTGCGCAAAAGCGATGCATTGTTGGGGCTGAAGGCCAACGCACGTACCGGGCCAGGGGTTTGTACCGATTTCAGCTCCTTACCATCTGCAAAGTTGTAAAGGCGGACCGTTTTGTCGTCGCCGCCCGTGGCCAGAATGGCGAGGTTCTTCGACACCGCGACAGCCCGCAGCGTCGTGGGTGAGCCGGGGACGGTGCGATCCTTGTTACCGTTGGCCAGGTTCCAGAACGTCACCAACTTGTCGGCGCCGGCGGTCAGGGCGTGCGTCCCGTTCGGCGTCAACGTCAGGGCGTGGACCGGCGCCCCCACCGGCACGACGCGCACGACAGCCGCGCTTTCCACACTCACCGCCTTGCCGGCTCCGGAGACCACATCCTTGTTGTTCGGGTGCAGCATCACGGCCCGGACCGCGTCGGGCTGAGCGAAGAACTCCAATTCCTTGCCGCTCGCAACGTCCCACAGGCGTGTCAGCTTGTCGGCTGCTCCCGTTGCGATCCGCGCCTTATCGACGCTGAACGACAGCGACAGCACCTCGGCGGGATGGACCAGCGGCGACAGTTCCTTGCCGTCGGCGATGTTCCAGACGCGGATAGTGTTGCCCATCGCCACGCCGACCTGGGCGTAATCGCGGCTGAAGGTCGCGGCCTGTGCTGGCGCCTTGCCGTCGCCGAACGTCTTGACGACCGCACCCTTGGTCACATCCCACAGTTTGACCGTATTGTCCTTGCCGGCCGACAGGGCCTGGGTGCCATTACTGTGAAACTGCACGCCGAGCGCGCCGCCCTTGTGAGCGTCGAAAACGGTCAGCACGCCGACGTCCGCGACGCGGGCGACCTTGTCGGCGCCGGCCGAGAGCAGCGTACGGTTGTCGCCCTGGAACGCGAGGGCATTAATCGCCCCTTTATGCTCCGGGAAGGTGAGAATTTCGCGGCCGAGAACGATATCGAAGACGCGAACAACCGGCGCCTTCTCGTTGATGCCGACGGCCACGCGCAGTCCGTTCGGTGTGATCGCCACGCTCTGCGCTGGGCCGTCGAGTGGAAAGGCGGCGAGCGGTTTGCCGTCGTCCTTCACGCCGGGCTTGGTCGGCGCCAGGCTCCAGACTTTCAGGCTCTTGTCGGCGCCTGCCGTCGCCAGTCGTGTCCCGTCGGCGCTGAGGCTGATCGCCGCGATTGGGCCGTCATGGGCACTGATCGCTTTCACTTCCTTGCTATCGGCGGTATTCCATATCTTGATTGTCTTGTCATCGCCGCCCGAAATGATCTGATCGCCCTTCGGGCTGAAAAGTGCCTGACGCACCGGGCCAGCGTGCGACTGCTGCCAGAGCAGGGCCGGCGTCCAGATGCGGGCCACCTTATCCTCGCCGGCGCTGACGAAACGCTTGCCATCGGGCAGGTAGGTGACCGCCCGAACCGCACCGTCGTGAGCGAAGAACTCCAGTAGTTTGCCGTCCAGGCCGTACAGCCGCGCCCGATTGTCCGCGCCGCCCACGATTACCCGGTTCCCATCCGGCGAGAACGCGACGCTGCGCACGTCAGCGGGGGTGGTGATACTCGCGATCTCCTTGCCGTCGGTGGCCAGGATCTTCACGGCCTTGCCCGCAACGGCGGCATAGCGCGTCCCGTCTTTGTTCTGGGTCAGCGCCGTGATCGGCCCGAAGTTGTTGAGCTTCAAACTCGTGATGCCGGCGGGCGTCCAGGTCGAAACCTCGTTATCCCCGCGTGCGAAGACGAGTCGATCCCCTTTCGGACTGTAGAGCAACGCCGTGACCGCGGCCTTGCCTCCCGGAATGCCGAGAATCTCCTTCTCCTTGCCCTTGACCGGAACGACCTCGTGAACGCGGATCGAGCCATCGGCCAACCCGACCGCGACGTGCTTGCCATCCGGGCTCAAGGCGACCGTCTGCACGGCGGCGGGCAGAGTCAGCTTGTGTAGCGGCTTGCCGTCGCTGCTGCTCCAGAGGGTGACCGATTTGTCCGCACTCCCGACCGCTTGCACCTTGCCGTCGGCGCTCCAGGCGACCGCGCTGACGGGCAAGGCGGCGCCGGGCAGTGCCCTCTCCTTGGCGCCGTTCGTCAGGTTCCAGACGTGGGCCTGCTTGTCGTTGCTGCCGGTCAGCAACTTCGTGCCGTCGGGGCTGAGGGCGGCGCTGGTGACGACCTCGGGATGGACGAGCGCCTTCGGGGGGATGACCGGGAGCTGCCACAATTTGACGGTGCCGTCCTCGGAGGTCGAGAGTAGCTGGTTGCCGCCTGGGCTGACGGCCAGCGCTGTGACCTTGCCGCCGTGCGCGCCCAGTCCTTCCGCCTCCTTGCCCATCGCCTGATTCCAGAAGCGAATCACGCCGTCAACGCTGCCGGAGACGAGCGCCTGACCGTTCGGACTGATCGCGACCGCCGTCACCGGGCCGGTCGTCGGGAACTGCCGCTCGACGACGCCCTTGGTCAGATCCCAGCTGCGCAGCGACTTGTCGGCACCGCCCGTGAACAGGCGCTTGCCATCAGGCGTCACCGCCAGCGCCAGCACGGCATCGGCGTGGGCGAGGTCGCGCGTGGGTAGCACGGGCAAGGCCCACAACTTGAGCAGACCGTCGGCGCCCGCGGTGAGCAGCTGCGTGTTTTGCGGATGGAAGCTGACGCCCGTGACGGCGCCACCGTGGGCCACTTTCTGGGCGAGCAGCTTACCGTCGGCCGCATTCCACACGAGGAGATGGCTGTCGGCTGTGCCCGCGGCGACCGTCGTCGCGTTGCCGTTGACCGCCAGCGCCGTCACCGCCGCCGTCGCTCCGGGCAGCGGCCGGACTTCCTTCGTCGTCGTGGCCAGGGAGATGCGCACCAGTTTGTCGGCGCCCGCCGAGAAGACGGTGTTGCCATCGGGCGAGAGTGTCAGGGCGGTGACAGTATCGGCATGCGCGGGGAGAGCGCGCGGCGGGGCGATGGGCAACTGGATGAACTTGAGCAGGCCGTCCTCGCCGGCGCTGTAGGCGGCGACGTTGTTGGGGTTCACCACCGCGGCGCTGGCGGGCGCCGTGTGGGCGCCGACGACGCCGAGCGGTTGGCCGTTGGCGACGTTCCAGAAGCGCACCGTTTTATCGCCGCCGCTGCTCACGAGGATCTGGCCGTTGGCGCTGAAGCCAACACTGACCGCCGGGCCGCTGTGGCCTTGCAACTCGAACAGCGGCTTGAAGTCCGCGACGTTCCAGAGTTTGACGAGCCCGTCCTTGCCCGCGGTGGCGAGCTTCGTACCGTCGGGGCTGAGGGTGATCGCGTTGACGGCATCGCTCGCGGCGAGGGTGCGCAGCGGACTCGTCGAGGGCACGTCCCACACCTTGAGGGTGTTATCGGCGGCGCCGCTGGCGAGCAGGTGCCCGTCCGGACTGAAAGCCACGGTCAACACCTGCTTCTGATGGCCCGCCGGACCGGCGTAGGTCTTGATCTCCTTGCGCGTCGCGGCGTCCCAGAGTTTGATCGTGTGGTCGAAACTGGCCGTGGCGAGGAGCTTGCCGTCGGGGCTGAACGCTACCGAGTAGACAACGTCGCTGTGGCCTTTGAGGGTGGCGACGACGCCCGGCGGATCGCCGCCGGCGACAACCCCGAGGTAGGCCAGAATCGCGGCGAGTGGGAAGAGGAACGCCAGGCGTCGCCAGAGGGCGGCGCGGCGGGTGGTACTCCACCGGCTCGTGCCGCCCGAAACCTTACCAAGGGAAGAATGGCTGAGTTGCATGCTGTTGAACTCCGTGGGGCGTGCGAGGAAGGAGAGAGCCGGGGGTCGTCCAGGTCCAGCCGGGGGGTGGGCCGAAAGCTCTGGGGGAATTGTAGTGTTTCGGGTGCCGGGGGTCAGGCACCCAATGGTCCGCATCAATCTGGACATTGCCGCCGCTTCTTGCTAGGGATAGGAAAGATGAAGAGGTCTTCGGCTCGTCAACCCGGGGGGCGAGCCGTTCCAAACACAAACAATATCCCAGACTTCGGGCTGGGAGCGGGCTGCGACGAAAATGACGCACACTGTCTGCCAACCGTGCTACGACTGCAAGTACACCGATTGCGTGGCGGTCTGTCCGGTCGAGTGCTTCTATCAGGACGACATGATGCTGTACATCGACCCGAACGACTGCATCGACTGTGAAGCCTGCGTGCCGGAGTGCCCTGTGGAGGCGATCTTCGCCGAGGCCAATGTGCCGGCCCAGTGGACCAGTTTCACGCCGCTCAACGCCGACCGCTCTGCCGCCCTCAAGGCCAGCGGTGATGGCCACATCACCGAGAAGGGCGACGCCAAGGAAGGGCCGGAGTGCAAGAAGAAGTGACAAGGTGACAAGGTGGCAAGGTGACCAGGTGAAAGAGCAAAGCTATCTTCATCCCCACCTTGTCACCCGGTCACCTTGTCACCTTGTCACCTTGTCATGAAAACAGGCGTGCTGCTGATCCAGCTCGGCACCCCGGACGCTCCGACCACCAAGGCGCTGCGGCCCTACCTGCGGCAGTTCCTCGGCGACCCGCGCGTCATCGAGGTGCCGCGGCTCAAATGGTGGTTCATCCTGAACCTGTTCATTCTCCCCTTCCGTCCGAAACAGTCCGCCGCCAAGTATCAACGCATCTGGGACGCCCAAACCGGCTCACCGCTGCTGCACTGGACGAAAATGCAGACGGCCGCGCTGCAGAAATTGCTCCCCGATGTCCCCCTCCGCTTCGGCATGCAGGTCGGCAATCCGCCGGTCGAGCGTGTCGTCGATGAGATGATTGCGGCCGGCGTCGAGCGGTTGATTGTGCTGCCGATGTATCCGCAGTATTCGGCGACCACGACCGCCTCGGCGACCGACGTGCTGTTCAAGGCGCTGATGGCCCAGCGGCGCGTGCCGGCCCTGCGTATCGTGCCGCCCTATTACGATCACCCCGCCTACCTCGACGCCATGACGACGGTGGCTCAGTTTTCACGGCATCCCGATCAAGTACGCCGAGCGCGGCGACCCCTACCCGACCCATGTTGCGCGAACGACGGCGGCGCTGATCGGGCGCCTCGGCTGGCCGCGCGACGCCTGGACGCAGACATTCCAATCCCTGTTCGGCCGCGAGGAGTGGCTGAAGCCCTATACCGAGGAGAAACTGCGCGCCCTGGCGGCGCAGGGCGTGAAGCGCGTGTTCGTCGCCATGCCGGGCTTCACGGCGGACTGCCTGGAGACGCTCGACGAGATCGGCCACGAGGCCCGAGCCGCTTTCGTGCAGGCGGGCGGCGAGCAACTGCACGCCTGCCGCTGCCTCAACGATCATCCCGCGTGGATCGAGGCGCTGCGTACCCTCGTGACGGAAGAGGGACGCGGGTGGCTAAAGGAGTGATATCAGCAAGCCCACGGGTTGCAACCCGTGGGCTTTACCGCGTGATAGTGGAGAGATCATGACGGACGCCGCGACTTTGGCCGACTATTTGGACGCCGCTCGCGAAGCCGCCCGACGCGGCGCCGCGGTGCTGGAGGAGTGGCGCCACCGCTTCCGCGTGCAGGAGAAGGCACGCTTCGACCTCGTCACCGACGCCGACCTCGGCTCGCAGAAAGCCATCTACGAATATCTCGGCCGGCGCTACCCCGGTCACGCCTTCCTCGGTGAAGAAGACCGCTCACCGCATGCGCGCCCCGGCCCCGACGCTCCCCCGACCTGGATCATCGATCCGCTCGACGGCACCACCAATTACGTCCACGATTGCCCGCTCTATTGTGTCTCAATCGGCTTGCAGGTCGCTGGCGAGTTGGTCGTCGGGGTGGTTTACGATCCGTCGCGGTTGGAGATGTTTGCGGCGGCAAAGGGCCAGGGCGCCTGGTTGGGCGAGCAGCGCCTGCAGACGAGCCGGGCGGCACGGCTGGAGGAGGCGCTCCTGGCGACGGGCTTTCCGCCGGATCTGCACGGCCAGGAACTGACGCTGGCGTGGTGGCGTTACTTCTCGTTGCGGACGCAGTCGCTGCGGCGCACGGGCTCGACGGCGCTGAATATGGCCTACGTCGCGGCGGGCCGCTTCGACGGCTATTGGGCGTTCGACAATCATGTCTGGGACGTGGCCGGCGCCGCAGTGCTGGTGCGCGAGGCAGGCGGCGCGCTGACGAACGTGGACGGCACCCCCTACGACCCCTACACGCCCGATGCACTGGTCAGCAACGGGCCGCTGCATCCGGTCTTGCTCGATGCCCTGCGAACGGGGCCGAATCCCTGAAGTGAGGAGAAAAGAGAGGGGAGAAGAGAGTATGGCAACGGCGCCGAAGAAGACCCTCCAGGGCCCGCGCGGACACTGGCTGCTGGGCTGTCTACGGCAATTCCAACGCGATCCGCTGACCCTGTACACGCAGGCGAACCGCGACTACGGGCACTACGTCCGCATTCGGGCGTTTCCCGGCATCTACGTCTATCTCCTGACGCACCCCGAGGCCGTCGAGCACGTCCTCCAGAAGAATCACAAGAACTACCGCAAGCCCGACTTCTTCAACAAGACGGTCGGCCTCCTCGCCGGCAACGGCATCCTTACCAGCGAGGGCGACTTCTGGCTGCGGCAACGACGGCTGATGCAACCCGCCTTCCACCGTCAGCACCTCGCGAAACTGGCCCCGCTCATGGTCGCCGCCGCCGAGTCCTTTGTCCGCGAGCAGCAAGCCGCAGGACCGGGTCAGGTCGTGGACATTCTGGACGCGATGATGAAGGTCGCTCTCCGGATCGCCGGGAACACCCTGTTCAGCACAGACATCACCGGCGAGGCGGACGAGATCGGCAGGGCCTTCCGGACCGCGTTCGCCTACGTCAGCCGGCGCATGAACTCGCCGCCGCTGATCCCGACGTGGTTCCCCACCCCGCGCAACCTCGCGTTCGCCAGGGCCAGGCGGCTCCTCAACCGGGTGGTGCTGGGCCTGATCGCCGCCCGCCGCCGGGCCGCCTCTCGTCCCGACGACCTGCTGACGCTGCTGCTCGCCGCGCAGGACGAGGAGTCGGGCGCCGGCATGACGGACCAGCAGGTGAAGGACGAGGCATTAACGCTGCTGACGGCGGGCCACGAGACGGTGGGGGCGGCATTGTCCTGGACGTGGTACTTGCTCGGCCAGCATCCGCAGATCCAGGCCGACCTCTACGACGAGATCCGCGGCAAACTTCAGGGGCGTAGCCCCACCCTGGACGATTTGCCTGGCCTGCCTCTGACGAAGGCGGTCTTCGAGGAGTCGCTGCGGCTCTACCCGCCCGCCTGGGGCCAGCCCAGGGAGTCGATTCGCCCCGACGAGATCAACGGCTTTCCGATCCCGGCGAAGGCGATCATTACCGTGAACCAGTGGGTGACACACCGCCACCCGGACTTCTGGGACGAACCCGAGACGTTCAAGCCCGAGCGTTTCCTGCCTGGCCGGGCAGAGGGCCGGCACAAGTTCGCATACTTCCCGTTCGGAGGCGGGCCGCGGGTCTGCATCGGCAACACCTTCGCTCTGCTGGAGGGGCCGCTGGTGCTGGCGACCCTCGTCCAGCAATTCCGCGTCGAACTGGTGCCGGGCCAGAGCGTCGTCCCGGATCCGACGTTCACGCTCCGGCCCAAGACCGGCGTCAAGGTTCTCCTGTGGCCCCGCTGAGGTATTGTCCGCTCTCGCAACGGACTCTGGTTGTCGCCTTATACAGAATGCCCTGGGTCGTTCATGGTGGACACCAACCCGAAGCGTCAGCGAGGACGGCCCTCGCTGACGCTTCGGGTTGGTCAAGGAAGAACCCCAAGGCCATTCCGGAATAGTGCCCAAGCGGAGCGCTGGGGAGAGGCAACACGAGGAGAGCCTGCTTCCTGTTGCCTTTTTCCTTTTCTTTTCGTCCCGCGACGCGTACTCTCACAAGGACAGCGCTTCACACCATCAGACATTCATCAACGGGAGGGTACGCCCATGGCCGGACCGGAATCAGCGTTAGGGATGTTGCTGTTCGTGCTGCTGAGCTTCGGCAGCAACTCCAGAGACCTCGTGTCGTACCTGAACGCGGACGACTATTTCAAGTCCCGTCAGGTCGAGGTCACGGTTGAGAAAATGTTGGACCTGGCCGCCAAAAGCCCCGTGGACGGCAAGGACCAGGTCATGCAGTTGCTCGCCATCCGCAAGTTGACCGCCAACCCGGCAGAGGCCCGCCGCGATCGCCGCGTGCGCGCTCTCCTGGCGGAGATTGCGGAGGGTAAAAAGGGCAAGGACCGCCTCGGCTTCGCCGAGGAGTATGCCCGGCGAGCACTGGCCCAACTCGACGGCAAACAGATCGCCACGTCGATCATGCCGAAGAATAGCTTGCGCTCCGAGGCGTTCAAGTGGTTCCCGAAGGACGCCGCTTTAGTGGCGGGCTTCGACCTGCGTCCTGTCGAGGGTATCCCGGCGGTCGAGGTCGGCGCGCTGCAAGAGGCGGTCACCAAGTTCACCCGGCAGACGAACATGGAGGAAATCTTTGACTTCATCGAGAAAGTCGGGAACATCCGCCTCGACCGCTTCTCGGTGGGCCTCGCGCCCGACCCGCAGGGCGGGAAGAACGCCCGGATCTACGTCCGGATCACCGGCAAGGCGGACCACCGGCGGCTGGTCAATTTCCTGCGGGACACGGCGAAGGTGGAGATTGTGCGCGAGGAGCGCGGCGCGGACAAGGAACTGATCACCTTCCTGCGGGCGGGCAACCGGCCCCCGGTCATCGCGGTGGTCGGCGACTCGGACCTGCTGCTTGGCGGCTACATGCGTGACGAGGGCGACCACATGGCCATCCTCCGCGAGATGCTGGAGGTGCGCGGCGGCAAGCAGCAGAGCGTCACCACTGGCCCGCTGGCGGACCGGCTCAAAAAGGCGCACGCCCAGACCTTCATTCTGATGGCTGGCGATATTACGAAGGAACTCGGTCTGGGGCCTCTCGGCGCCCCGGGGGTCGATGGCAAGCAGACACTGCCGAAGGCGGTGGCGATGGAGGCCACCCGCAAGGCCAATGGGTTGGATATCGTGGTGGATGCGGTGATGGAGAATGAGGCCGACGCCCGGCGGTTGGCCGATGAGGCATCGAAGGGCCTGCGCGACGGCTTCGAGGACATCCAGCGCGAACTGAAGCGCAAGGACGTGCCCAAGGAAGCGAGTGAACTGCTGACGAAAACGCTGGAGACCGTCAAAATCCAGGCCAAGGCCGCGACGATCAGCATCTCCATCCACGTCTCGAATGAAGTGATGAAGGCCGTCCCGGATCTGCTCGGCAAGATCGGCGCGATCCCTGGCGCCCCACCGCCACCGCCGGAGCTAAAAAAGGAGTTTAACGAGATCAAGGAGTTCAAAAAGATCCCCAACCGGCAACGCAGAGATGCTCCGCCGCCGGGGGCGAGCGGGCGGCGGGCAGGAATGCCGGCGCTGGCGCCGAGGTGGACGGCGGCTGCGGTAACTGTCGGCTGCCCTTCGCAAACATCCATCTGGCGAGCACCCCGGCTCCTTGCATAAGAGTCTGTGACT
>WNGB01021643.1_pt1 | contig 12488 bp, 10 predicted proteins | sample 5400681 | NCBI WGS metagenome assembly WNGB01 (sample SAMN13153367, study PRJNA577476) | soil metagenome | isolation source: 115 cm soil or saprolite under grassland replicate 2 | place: USA:California | collected 2016-06-15 | reverse complement strand
GCGATGCCTCCTGCCCGCTGCGGTCGGTTAGCGCGGTCGGATAGTCGCCGGTGAAGCAGTGGTCGGTGAACTGCGGCCGCAGCGGATCGCGCTGCTCGTAGCCCATGGCCCGGTAGATGCCCTCGACCGACAGGAAGGCGAGCGAATCCGCGCCGATGAAACGGCGCATGCCCTCGAGGTCGTGCGTCGCCGCCAGAAGTTTGTCGCGCTCGGGTGTGTCGATGCCGTAATAGTCGGAGTGGGTGATCGGCGGCGACGCGATGCGGAAATGCACCTCCTCGGCGCCGGCGTCGCGCATCATCTGCACGATCTTCACCGATGTCGTCCCACGCACGATGGAATCGTCGATGAGCACGATGCGCTTGCCGCTGACGACCGCGCGATTGGCGCTATGCTTGAGGCGCACGCCGAGCTGGCGGATGTGCTGGCTCGGCTCGATGAACGTGCGCCCAACATAGTGGTTGCGGATGATGCCGAGCTCATAAGGGATGCCCGACTGCTGCGCATAACCGATGGCTGCCGGAACGCCGGAATCGGGAACCGGGATGACCACGTCGGCGTCGGCCGGCGCCTCGCGGGCGAGCTGCGCGCCCATCGTCTTGCGCACGTCATAGACGTTGCGGCCGCCGACGACCGAATCCGGACGCGAGAAATAGATGTATTCGAAGATGCACGGCCGCGGCGCCATGGGTGGAAACGGCTTGTGCGAGTGCACGCCCTCGTCATCGAATACGACGACCTCGCCGTTCTCGACGTCGCGCACGTACTTGGCGCCGATGATGTCGAGGGCGCACGTTTCGGAAGCAAGGATCGGCGAGCTACCGAGCTTACCGATCACCAGCGGACGGATGCCGAGGGGATCGCGCGCGCCGATCAGCTTTTTGTTGGTGAGTCCGACGAAAGCGTAGGCGCCTTCGATCTGGCGCAGCCCTTCGATGAAGCGGTCGATGAAACGGTTGCGCTTGGCATTGGCGACGAGATGCAGAATGACCTCGGTATCCGAGGTCGACTGCATGATGGCGCCGTCGCGCACCAGCTGGCGGCGCAAGGTGAGCCCGTTGGTCAGATTGCCGTTATGCCCGATCGCAAGGCCGCCGCCGTCGAGTTCCGCGAACAGCGGCTGCACGTTGCGCAGAATGGTCTCCCCGGTGGTCGAGTAGCGCACATGGCCCATCGCCGACAATCCGGGCAGGCGCTCGATCACCTCACGGCGGGAGAAGTTGTCGCCAACGAGCCCCAGCCGCCGTGCCGTCGAAAGAGACGATGCCGGCGGCTTCTTGCCCGCGGTGCTGGAGCGCGTGCAGGCCGAGCGCGGTGATGGCAGCCGCGTCCGCGTGTCCGAATATGCCGAAGACGCCGCACTCTTCACGCAGCCGGTCGCCGTCGAGGTCGAGCCCGGCATCGTTTCGAGTTTCGGTCATCTCATCTCCTCATGAATCTCGCGGGCTTGGTCAACGCGCCTTGCCGCGGGTCAACTCCCGCAGACCGGCCCGGTCGGACGCCCCGTAGCCGGCCGCCTCGCTGGGAGCATCGAGACCCGAGCGCTGACCTGCTGCCGGCTCGTCCTCGTCCAGCTTCGGCTTCTTCAACCGCTTCAAGATGGTGCTTTCCGGGTCATCCGGCAACATCGACATTAGCCAGTCGCCGGTCCCTTGCAGCACGACGCGGGACTTTGCGCTGCGTACCCACTCGGGCTGGCTGCGGTCCGGCACCAGCCAGGCGAAGAACAGAAAAGCGATGACCACGATGATTAGCCCGCGCGCCAGCCCGAACAGAAAGCCGAGCGTCCGGTCCAGCGCACCGATGCGACTGTCCAGCACCATGTCCGAGAAGCGCACTGTGATGATCGACACGATCAGCAGCGTCACCAAGAACGTGCCGCCGACTACCACCGCGGCTGCGACGAGATCGTTGTTGAAGTAGGACTTCGCGAATGGCAGCAGCTTGGCATAGAAGTAAAGCGTCGCCACCGCTGCGATGATCCAAGCCGCGATCGACAGGATCTCGCGCATGAAGCCGCGGATCATGGCGAGCAGCCCGGAAATCAGCATGACGCCGATCAGGATGATGTCGAGCAGGGTGATGGGCATAAATCCCGATGCTCCGCACCTTCAGGACGCCGCCGGCCGAATCGGCGAATGGAATCGCACCAACCTCCGCACCTCCCGCTTGGTCCGCAAGCCCGGCCGAAGGATCGCCCCAACTTATTAATGTTCCTGCGGTTTCAGCCCGGAGGGCCGGCCCGATGCAGCCCCGCTGGGAGTCGGCAGTTTTCGGGCGCTGTATAGCTGGACCGGGACCCGTCGTCACCCGCCTTCTTGCCCGGCACGCCGACTCCGTCCTCGCGCGTCCGCGGGCCATGCAGCGATGTCGGCCACCAGGCTCGCGAGGCTGCTCACGGGCTTAAGCGACAGGCCCAGCTCGCCCGTCGCTTCCGCGCGCGCGGCCTCGGGAAGAATCGCGCGGACAAAGCCGAGCTTCTGCGCCTCCTTGAGTCTCGCCGCGGCCTGTGCGACGGGCCGGATCGCGCCCGAGAGCGAGATTTCGCCGAAATAGACGGCATCCGCCGGCAACGGCGCATCGGCCAGCGAGGAAACCAGCGCCGCCGCGGCGGCAAGATCGGCCGCCGGCTCCTGGATGCGCAAGCCGCCGGCAACATTGAGGTAGACGTCGTGGCCCGAGAGGCGCACGCCGCAGTGGGACTCGAGAACGGCAAGAACCATCGACAGCCGATTCTGGTCCCAGCCGTTCACCGCGCGCCGCGGCGTGCCGAGCGAGGTCGGAGCGACCAGCGCCTGGATTTCGACCAGCAACGGCCGGCTTCCTTCGATGCCGGCGAAGACTGCGGTGCCGGGCGAGCCGAGATCGCGCTCGGACAGAAAGAGTTCGGAAGGGTTGGCGATCTCGCGCAGCCCCCCTCCCGTCATTTCGAACACGCCGATTTCGTCGGTCGGACCGAAGCGGTTCTTGACCGCGCGCAAGATGCGGAACTGGTGCGAGCCTTCGCCTTCGAAGGAGAGCACCGCGTCGACCATATGTTCCACGACGCGCGGTCCGGCGATCTGGCCGTCCTTGGTGACGTGGCCGACGAGGATCACGGCCGCGCCGGAGTGCTTGGCGAACCGGATCAGCGCCTGCGCGCTCGCGCGCACCTGCGTCACCGTGCCGGGAGCCGCCTCGACCAGGTCGGTCCACATCGTCTGGATCGAGTCGACAATGACGAGACGCGGGGTCGCCCGTTCGCCGAGCGTCGCTACGATGTCCTCGACCGAGGTCTCGGCCGCCAGTTCGACTTGCGCCCCCGCGAGGCCGAGCCGCTCGGCGCGCAATCGCACCTGCGCCACCGCTTCTTCGCCCGAAATATAAACCGCGCGATGGCCTCCCCGAGCCAGCGCGGCCGCGACTTGGATCAGCAGCGTCGACTTGCCGATGCCTGGATCGCCGCCGAGCAGCAATACTGAGCCGCGTACGAAACCGCCGCCGGTCACGCGATCGAATTCGACGAGCCCCGACGCAAGGCGCGGCGCGTCTTGGGCGGCGCCCGCGAGCGGCTCGAGCGCAAAGAGCCGCCCCTTGCGTGGGGCGCGTCCGGGCACCTGTAGGGCGGAATTCTCCTCGGCGATCGTGTTCCATTCGCCACAGGCGTCGCACTTGCCTTGCCAGCGGCCATAGGCCGCCCCGCAGTTCTGGCAAATGAAGCTCGTTTCGCGACGGGCCATGATGCGGCGCTTATTGCACGGTTTTGTGCGGATGCCGTGCGCCCTGAAATCTGTTCCTGGTGGATTGCTTGGGCCGTGCTGCGATGCTGGCCCAGAATCATCCGCCTTTGTAAACCCGATGGTAGCGTCGTCCGAGATGGGTGAGGACCTCGTAGCCAATGGTCCCCATCCCGGCGGCGAGATCGTCCACGCTCGCGCGCCCGCCGATCAAGGTGGCAAAGTCGCCGCGGCGCACGGCGCCATCGGAAAGATCGGTGACGTCGACGGCCAGCACGTCCATCGACACGCGCCCGGCGACGGGACAGCGCTTGCCCGCGACGATGACCTCGGCCGCCGGCTTGCCCCTGGCAGCGGCGGCCGACCGCAAGAAGCCATCCGCATAACCGACGGCGACGATTGCGATCCGGCTTGGCCGCGTGGCGGTGAAAGCCGCGCCATAACCCACGGTGTCGCCCTTATTGATCGTGCGCACTTGGATGATCCGGCCCTTGAGTTCCACCACCGGACGCATGAGATTTTTCTTGCCCGGCGTCGGATTGACGCCGTAGAGCGCCACGCCCGGCCGGACGAGGTCGCAATACGCAGTCCCGCCTAGGAATATGCCCGAGGAATTGGCAAGCGAGGATGCCACACCGCGATAGAGCATGCGAACTTCGCGAAATAGGCGAATCTGCCGGTCGTTCATCGGGTGATCGGGGACCTCGGCGCAGGCGAGATGGCTCATCAGCAGCGTAAAACCGTGATTTTCCGATTGTAGGCGTGGAGCGATGGCGACCGCCTCGTCGACCGTGATGCCGAGCCGGTTCATGCCGGTATCGACGTGGAGGGCCGCGCCGCCACGCCAATTTCTGGTGGCGACGAACGCATCCCATTCGGCAAGTTCGGTGGTGCTGCTGATGACCGGCCGCAAATAGTCGGCTGCGAATGCCTGCGCCGAGCCCGGCATCACCCCGTTGAGGACATAGATGGCCGCATCCGATGCAACCGCGCGCACACGCCGTCCTTCGGCGATGTCGGCCACGAAAAACGTCCTGCACCCGGCTCTGTGGAGCGTGCGGGTGACCGGTTCGAGGCCGCAGCCATAGCCGTCGCCTTTGACGACCGCCGCGCATTCCACCGGCACGGTCATGCTGGCAAGCGCGTTCCAATTGGCCGCGATCGCGGCAAGGTCGATGGTGAGGATGCCGCCGGCAGCGTTGGGATCCGCAGCCGCGGGCGGCCCTTCGGCGGGTCGCAGGTCGGGGTCGTGCACGGTCATGAGCAGACTTTATGACGAGCCCGGATGCGACCGTCTAGGGAGCGTTTTGATGGCCGCCCGGAACCGAATGCGGGCGGTCAGCGTCGCGGTCCGACTAGACCCTATCCGGCATCTGCTCGCCTTGCGCAAGATTGTCGAAGCGGGTGACCGCCGCGTCGAATTGCACGTTGACGGTGCCAGTCGGGCCGTGGCGCTGCTTGCCGATGATGATCTCGGCCTTGCCGTGCACGTCGGCCATCTCCACCTGCCATCGCGTATGCTCGTCGGTCCCCGGCCGCGGCTCCTTGTTGCTCAGATAATATTCCTCGCGGAACACGAACAGCACCACGTCAGCGTCCTGTTCGATCGAGCCCGATTCACGCAGGTCCGAGAGTTGCGGCCGCTTGTCGTCACGGTTCTCGACCTGCCGCGAGAGTTGCGAAAGCGCCAGAACCGGCACGTTGAGTTCCTTGGCGAGCGCTTTGAGGCTCGTGGTGATCTCGGTCACTTCCTGCACGCGTCCTTCCATGGCTCGCCGGGTCGAGCCCTGCAGCAACTGGATGTAATCGATCACCAGGAGATCGAGTCCCTTTTGTCGCTTGAGACGGCGGGCGCGGGCGGCCAGTTGCGCGACGGTGAGGCCGCCGGTCTCGTCGATGAAGAATGGCAGGTGCTGCAGCTCGATCGCCACGTCCTTGATTTTCTCGAAGTCACGTTCGTTGATGCCGCCGCGCCGGATGGTGCTGGAGGGAATGCCGCTCTGTTCGGCGATGATGCGCGTAGCGAGTTGCTCGGCAGACATTTCGAGGGAGAAGAAGCCGACGATGCCTCCATTGACGGTGTCGATGTGTCCATCGGCGCGTACCTCGCCGCGCCAGGCGCGTGCGACATTGTAGGCGATGTTCGTGGCAAGCGCGGTCTTGCCCATGCCGGGGCGGCCGGCGACGATGATCAGATCGGACGGCTGCAGGCCGCCCATCTTGCTGTCGAGATCCTTGAGTCCGGTTGCCAGGCCGGACAGCTTTCCCTCGCGTTGATAGGCGCGCGCCGCCATGTCGACGGCGGTCGTCAGCGCAGTCTCGAATTTCTGAAATCCGCCGCCATAACGCCCGATCTCGGCGAGCTCGTAGAGGCGTCGCTCGGCATCCTCGATCTGGTCGCCCGGCGCGAAGTCGACGGGCGCGTCGAAGGCGACGTTGACCATGTCCTCGCCGATGTTGATCAGCTCGCGCCGGATCGCGAGATCGTAGACCGTGCGCCCGTAATCCACCGCGTTGATGATGGTCGTCGCTTCGGCGGCAAGGCGGGCGAGGTACTGAGCCAGCGTTAATCCCGCGATGTCGATTTCGGCGGGCAAGAACGTCTTCAGCGTTACCGGAGACGCCAGCTTGCCGGTGCGAATGAGACTGCGCGCGATCTCGTAGATCTGCCGATGGATTGGCTCGAAGAAATGCTGCGGTTCGAGGAAATCGCTGACGCGATAAAGCGCCTCGTTGTTGACCAGGATCGCGCCCAACAGGGCCTGCTCCGCCTCGATATTGTGCGGCGCGGCGCGGTAGGGGGGTGCCGACTCCCCTGGTTGCTTGCGTAGAGCCGAATCGAGCGGAGCCATGATTCTTAGCGAATCGCCTTCCAGTCGGTCGAAAGAGAGGCCGCATTACACCCCGACTCGATTCGAGGCGACGGCCCTTTGCCGGTTTCCCCGATACTCACCGCGGAAATAAATGTCCACGAGGCGCTTGACCGTCGGGGCTGATGTCGGGATTCCGCAAGTCCGTTTGCGGCACAGCCGGGCGCGAAGCTGGCAATCGGCGCAGGTGAGCAAACCTGTGGCACGGCTCCCTGCTCGGAACCCTCAATTTCCTAGCGTAAGAAGCGCGGCTATTCGCCGGCGAGCCGCAACGGCGGCCGGCCACCGCTTTCCAGCACCCGCAAGCGCGCCTCTTCGCGGGCGATGTAATCGCGGGTCATCGGCACGACGTCCTGCCGCTTGGTCAGCTGCAGCTGGAAAACCATCATGGCTTGCTCACGAAACGCCGTTTCCGAAGCCGCCAGGTAGAATTCCCACATGCGCGTGAAGCGCGCGTCGTAAAGTCTTCCGACTTCCTCGCGATGGGCGAGGAAGCGCTCGCGCCAGGCCTTCAGCGTCTCGGCATAATGCAGGCGCAGGAGCTCGACGTCGGTGACGAGCAGACCCGCGCGCTCGACCGCGGGCAGCACCTCCGATAGCGCCGGAATATAGCCGCCGGGGAAGATATATTTCGCGATCCACGGATTGGTAACATTGGGGCCTTCGGAGCGTCCGATCGAATGCAGCAGCATGATGCCGTGCTCGTCGAGCAAGCTGGAACATTTGCCAAAGAAGGCGTCGTAAAAGCCGACCCCGACATGCTCGAACATGCCAACCGAGACGATGCGATCGAATTTCTCCGGCACGTCGCGATAATCCCGCAGCCGGAACTCGACCTTGTCGGACAGTCCCTTCTCGGCCGCACGCGCGCGTGCAAGCGCGAGCTGTCGTTCCGATAGTGTGATGCCGGTGACGCGTGCACCGCAAACTTCGCCGAGATAAAGCGCAAGGCCGCCCCAACCGCAGCCGATGTCGAGCACAAGCCGATCCGGCGGGACGAGAAGCTTCGCCGCAAGGTGACGCTTCTTGGCAAGCTGCGCGTCGTCCAGCGATTGCTCGCGGGTTTCGAAATAGGCGCAGCTGTATTGCCGGTCGGCATCGAGGAACAGCGCGTAAAGTTGGTCGTCGAGATCGTAGTGGTGCGCTGCATTGCGCCGCGCTCGCCCGCGCGGATTGAATTGCCTGATGCGGCGATGGAGATAGCGGATGAGCCATGGCAGCCGCGTCCACGCCGGCAGCCCTTGGCGCTGACCGAGTACGATGGCAAGGACGTCGGCGATCGAGCCCTCTTCGACGATGACGCCGCCGTCCATATAGGCTTCACCGAACTTCAATGCGGGATCGAGCAGGACGCTGCGTTCGGCTGCTCGGGTGGTGAAACGAATCGCAGCGCGCGTCCCGGTCCGGTCTCCGACGGTAAAGGTCGAGCCTCCCGCAGTGGTGACCCGGAGATTTCCGGCGCGGATCAAGCTTCCGAATACCGCCCGAAGCAACCGACCCATCGGCCGCCTCCTGCCGCATCGCCTGCCTTCCCCGCCGGGCCCAGAAATTCAGCCGCCTAGGGCGGAGAAGCTGGATCGCGTCCTCCCGACGCGATCATAATCGACGCATTTTTAATAACACGACTTGCCGCAGAAACCATAGTCGGCGCCCAAGTTTAGCCGGCAGTAGCGGGCATAGGTCCGAAGTCCTGGTCTTTTTCCGGTTCCCCACTGCCGTCCGGCCCCCCGCGACGGAGGCTCCGTGGCAGCGACCGTTTTGCCGTCAGAGGCTGCGGGAACTCTTGCCGATGGCGCGGGAATGCGGACCGGCAATCCATGCGCTGCCGGGAGCGGCATAGCGAGCAACAAAGGATGCAGACGGTGCGCCTATGGCGCGGCTTTCCACCTGACACGCTCCGCTTGCTATTCGGCCGCCTCCGCGAGGCTGGCGCTCAAATCAACGTCGGACCCCCGGCGATACATGTAATCCCTCGTGAGCGGGGCGGCCTCGATGCTCTTGAGAAGCTGGATTTGGAACACGACAAGCCCGTAGTACCTGAACGATGCTTCGAATCCGGCAAGGTAGTATTCCCACATCCGAATGAATCGGTCGGCGCTGCCGAACCGCTCTTTCAGATCCGGGGCTTCATCAAACAGCCTGCTGACCTCATCGCGATGGGCAAGGAAATTGATTCGCCATGCGCACAATGTCTGCGCGTAATGAAGGCGTAATACCTCGATATCGCTGACCATCAAGCCAGAGCGCTCGATCACGGGAGCAAGTTCGGACAATGCCGGTGTGTAACCTCCCGGAAAGATATAGCGCCGCACCCAGGGATTGGTTTCGGATGGGCCATCCCAACGTCCGATCGTGTGGAGCAACATCACGCCGTCGTCCGTGAGCAAGTCGCGGCACTTGCGGAAGAACGCATCGTAATGGCGCCTGCCAACGTGTTCGAACATCCCGACCGAGACGATGCGATCGAATTTCTCCGACACCGTACGATAATCCTGAATGCGAAACTCGCACGCCAGTCCTTCAGCGGCCGCGCGATGTCGCGCAATCCGCACCTGCTCATCGGAGAGGTTGATACCGACGACGGAAACCTTGGCATTGCGTGCGAGATATGTCGAGAACCCTCAGCCCCGGCTTGAGGAGCAGTTTGGCAGCGATGTGGCGTTTCTTGGCGAGCTGCGCTTGGTCGAGTGAGGCGCTGTTGTTTTCGAAGTAAGCACACGAATATTGCAGGTCGGCGTCGAGAAACATTCGGTAAATGCGATCATCGATATTGTAATGATGGATCGCGTTACGACGCGCCCTCCCCAACGTGTTGTGCTCAAACAGCCGGCGAGCGAGCCAGCGCGACATCCGCAGCAGCCCGCTCCACGGGGGAACCGGAGTCCGGCTGAGGTTCTTGACGGCAACGTCGAGAAATTCGGCGATCGAGCCTTGCTCGACGACCAAGCCGCCATCCATATACGCTTCGCCTAGTCTGAGCTCGGGATCAGTGAGGATGCGCCATTCGGCTATCCGGCTCGCAAAGCGGATCGCCACGGGGGGGCCAGCGCCATCCCCGCAGCTAAAGGTCGACCCTGCCGCAGTCGTGATCCGCAGATTTCCTGTGCGGATTAGCCCCCGGCAGACCGCCCGAAGCAACCGATCCATCGGCCGCCTCCCTCGCGTCAACGTCTTCGCGCACGGTGCCATGGGCGTCGCGCCGGCGTCGCATCGAGGCTCTGACCGGATCGCAAGCCCGCCCTTGGCAAGAATTAAAACAAAGTCTCCTGATCGCTGCAACGCGCTTGCCTCGCGGCACTCGGGAAATAAGGCCTAGCTGGCTTAGGACAGTCCTGGCCGCATCCTCTTTTGGCCAAAAATCGCAAGCAAAGGGGTTGGGTACGGATCGGCTACAAGGGAGAATGCTCGTGTCGAGGATTGCTCGCATCGTGCCGTGGGTCGTGGTCGCGGCCGCCGTAGGGGCGATGGACGCACCGGCGCGGGCCCAAGCGAACCTCTACGCGGGCAAGTCGGCCGCACAGATTTTCGCCGACACCTGTAACGCGTGCCACCGCAGTCCGCGCGAGATCAAGCCGACCAGCGCCGTATTCTTGCGGGAGCATTATACTACCGGCCCGCGCGAAGCTGCGGCCATGGCTGCCTATCTTGCCTCGGTCGGCAGCGATACGCGGGCGGTTCAGCAGCGGCGTCCGCCGACATTGGGCGCGGGGCAAGTGCCCTCGCCAGGGGCCGATCAGGGCAAGCCAGCGGATAGTCAGGCAGCGCAGCCGGGGAACGAGCGCACTGCGGGCGCGGCTAGGCCTCGGCGTCCGTCGGAGAGCGTCGAAACGGGGAATCTCCCGATTGCTGCCGGACAAGGCGGCGGTGGCGAGGGCGGGCCGCCCCAAGCTGCCGCGACAACGCCGGGGCGGCAATCCGCGGTTGAAGAGTTCGAGGAGTAGCGCGCCGGCGTCGCGAGCAACGCACGCGCGCTTCACCGCCACTGGCACCTTTGAGGGCGGGGAACGCGAGCGCGAACATCATCCGGCGAGCCCGTGCAAACCCCGTTCCGCCGTTTGCGGACGCGTCGGCAGAAACGCGACGGCGCTATTTCTTCTCCTCTTCGGCGTCTGCTTGCGAGGTCTCGGTCGTGGTCTCACGCGTGCGCCGCGTCGCGACCGCCTCGGGCTCGAAGAAGGCTTCCGCCGCTGCTGCGGCCGCCGCTGCGGCTTCTTCGCCCTCCTCGCGAGCGACGGTGACGTCCTCGCCCCGGGCCAGCCGTTGCGCCTCGTCCGCGTTGCGCGCCACGGTCACGTTGATCGTCGCCTCGACTTCAGGGTGGAGCGAGATCGGCACCCGATGCAATCCGATCGTCTTGATCGGCGCCTGCAGTGCCACCTGAGCCCGGCTGACCGAAAAGCCTGCGTCCGTGACCCGCGCGGCGAGGTCGCGGGGCGAGACCGAACCGTAAAGCTGGCCGCCCTCGGCCGCTTGGCGCAGCACCGTGAAGCTTTGGCCATCAAGCCTTTGTGCGATTTTTTCCGCTTCTTTCTTTTGCTCGAGATTGCGGGCTTCCAACTCGACTTTCATGTTCTCGAACCGGGAGCGGTTCTCCTTGGTCGCACGCAACGCTTTGCCCTGGCGCAGCAGGTAGTTCCGCGCAAAGCCGTCCCTAACGCGCACGATGTCGCCCATTTGGCCGAGCTTGGCGACGCGCTCGAGCAGGATCACTTCCATGACAGACCTCTCCATCTGTTGAGCATTGGATCACGTTCGCAAACTGGGGGGTCCCCGCTTTCGGGCAACACGATTGCGAATGTGGAAAGCGGCTTCGGCGAGCCCCAGAATGGCCATCGCTAAGACCGGCAAGCCGAGAACGAGCACAGCGGCGTAGACGGCCGCGAGGACGAAGGTACGACTGCCCATCCCGCGCGTGATCGCGTGCAGGACGGCAAAGCCCAGCGTCGCAAACGCCATGAGCAGACTTGCCGCAAACGCGCTCGAGAGCATGCCGAAGAGATCCGGCAAGAAGGAGCCCGCGAGCGCGGCCGCGAGCAGGCCGGAGCTCGACGGTGGCAACGTCAATGCCGCCAAATCCGGCCAAGGTCGCTTGAGCCGGCCGGAGATTTTCACGATCCGGGCGGCAAGCCAGAGATTGAATAAGTTGCTGACGGTGCAAAACAGGGCGGTCGCCGGCGGATGAGCCACGACCCAAACGTCGACTGGCGACTGGTCGCGCAGCATATGCTCGTACAGCCTGCGCAAGGTGGCCTGTACGCTCTGTTGGTCCGTGCCGAGGCTGAGAACGGCGGCGGCGGCGGTAAGCGTGCCGATGACGGCCGCCCACAGTACGAGCCGGCCGGGCGGATACCATTCGAGCGCGCCGCCGCCGTTTGCTGCCGGTCGCGCGAGCAGTGCCGAATAGCCGAGCCACCAGGCTCCGAAAGCGATGACCGGGGCGGCGATGAAGGACGTGCCGGCAAGAATGGTGACCGCCGCCGTTGCAACTGCGGCCGCGATCAACCCCGCTATGTGACTCCAGCCCAGCGCCGCAATGAGGATCGGCAACGGCGCGAGATAAAACAGAAATTTCGCTGCGATCGACCCCGATATCACCGACGCAAACAGCAGCGCCGCTGCCGCGCCCGCTCCCACTCCGACCAATACGACTTGCATCATCTTCAGCTGTCCCGCTTCATCAGCGGTTAGAGACGGAACGGGGTCCGTCCCAACCATCGGAGGACGAATGATGAGGGCAGACGATAAGATCGTCGCTCGTCTGCTTTGCTCGGCTCGTCCTCCGTCGTGTGCGCGCTGTCCTCTGCTAACGGATCACGTAAGGCAACAATCCGAGAAAGCGTGCGCGTTTGATGGCGCGTGCCAGCTCCCGCTGCCTCTTGGCGGAAACGGCCGTAATCCGGCT
>WNGB01010944.1_pt1 | contig 12488 bp, 12 predicted proteins | sample 5400681 | NCBI WGS metagenome assembly WNGB01 (sample SAMN13153367, study PRJNA577476) | soil metagenome | isolation source: 115 cm soil or saprolite under grassland replicate 2 | place: USA:California | collected 2016-06-15 | reverse complement strand
CGCCTAGGTGAGCTCCAAGCCCTACGCCGTCGGGCGTCTCGAGGACATGCCGCTCGTGAAGAGCTCCGCCGATTTCGGCGTCCGCCCGGTACGGCTTCATTTCGGCATCAACTCGTTCGGCATCAACGCCTACTCCGCGCGCGCCGGCGAGCGGGTGATCGAGGAGCACGACGAGCTAGGGCACGGCGCGGGTCGGCACGAGGAGCTCTACTTCGTCGCCACCGGCCACGCGACGTTCGAGCTCGGTGGCGAAGAGATCGACGCGCCCGCGGGAACGGTCGTCTTCGTGCGTGACCCAGCCGTCCGTCGCGGCGCCGTGGCCAGGGAGGCCGACACGACCGTCCTGGTCGTCGGCGGAGTTCCTGGGCGCGCGTTCGAGCCTTCGCCCTGGGAGGCCTGGCTCGCCGCGAAGCCGCTCCTCGACGCCGGCCAGCCGGACCGCGGCGCCGCCATCTTTCTGGAGGCGCTCGAGCGCCATCCCGGGAATTCGAACGTCCTCTACAACCTCGCCTGCTTCGAGTCCCTCGCCGGCCGGCCCGACGACGCGCTAGCTCATCTCACGGAGGCGATCGAGCTTGACTCGCGCATGCGGGAGTGGGCTCGGACGGACGAGGATTTCGCGGCGATCCGCGACGATCCGCGCTTCCCGGGCTAGGCCGCGGCGGTCACGCCACGGAGCGGGCGCTGCACGAGTCGGGGCTGACGCGGCGGAATGAGCGAGGACTTCGCCGGCCGGTAGGTCGGGCAGACGCAGTTGCCCGGAATCGCACAGAGATCAGCTCGGCGAAAAAAGCAATCGTTGCAGGTGATTTCCGTTCGCTTTGCCACGCAGACCGCCGCGGACTATAGGCGGGGTCGGGTCGGTGGTGAAGACCCGGCCTTACACAATTAACGCAATTTCCGTGAAGATCTTCCAAGACGTTGCCAAGTCGGCAAACTACCTTTTTGTCAAAGCCGACAACGCCTCTCGGAACGACGAGACCGCGACCACTTTGAGTCCGTCGGCGTACTGCCGCGCGTCCTGCGCGTTTCCGTCGGGGACGAGGAAAAGGTCGGCGTGGGCATTTCGCGCGGCGATCGTCTTCTGCTTGATGCCCCCGATCTCCACCACCCGCCCATCGATGTCGAGCGCGCCAGTTGCCACGATGCGGCCATCTTTGTCCAGGTCCTCGCCGAGCTCGTCGACGATGTCCAGCGAGAAGGCCAGGCCCGCCGAAGGGCCACCGATCGACCCGGTGTCGATCTTGATCGCGAGCGGGAGGTCGATCGTCGCCGATTGTTCGATTTGAACGCCGACGATGGCGCTCTTGGGTTCGTCCGGATTTGCCACGGTCGTAAGGCGAATCTGTTTCACGCCACCCGAACGACGAACGCCGAATGTGACCGTCTCCCCGGGCTTGACCCGGCTCATTGCCTTCCGCAGCTCTTCGGTCGTCTCGACGGGCTTCCCCTCGACCGCGACGATCACATCGCCGACCTCGAGCTTCCCGTCTGCGGGCGCATCCGGGTAGATCGCCGTTACCTCGACGCCGTTGGTCTTGACGTCCACCTTGTACCCCAGGTAGCGGAGAGCGACGGCGGCCGCGACCTTCTGCGACTGGGACATCTCGTTGCGACTCTGTTGCAGCCGTTGGGACTCGCTGACTCCGATCGGGTTGACCTGCTTCGCGGGCACGAGCGACGCGCCCTCGTGCAGCTGCGGGAAGACGCGCTCGAGCAGGCTGGCCTTGCGGACGAAGATGTCCACCATGTAGATGCCGCCCTTTTCCGGCCCGTCCTTCTCGCCGGGCACCTGGACGAGAGGGTCGACGGCGCGCGGGGGATCGGGAAGGAAGATGTATTCGTTCGAGGGCACGAACCAGAGCACGCCCAGGACGGCGGCGAGCGCGAGGACGACGAGGAAGAGAGGACGGGCTCTCAGCGGGATCCGGCCAGCACGCCGACGACCTCGCGGACGGCTTCGGCAGACCGGCCAAGCTCGCTCCGTTCCTCGTCGGAGAGGTCGAGTTCGACGATCTCCTCGATGCCGCCGGCCCCCAGCTTCACCGGGACGCCCATGTAGAGCCCGTCGATCCCGAACTCCCCCTCGAGGTAGGCCGTGCACGGGAGCACGCGCTTCTGGTCGAGGGCGACGGCGTGCACCATCTCGGCCACGGCCGCGCCCGGTGCGTACCAGGCCGACGTTCCCAGGAGCTGCACGCACTCCCCGCCTCCCTTGCGCGTGCGTTCGACGAGCGCCCCGACCTGCTCGTCGGACACGAGCTGCCGCAGGGGGATGCCACCGACCGTTGTCGCCGAGACGATCGGGACCATCTGGTCGCCATGTCCGCCGAGGACCATGGCGGTCACGTCCTTGGCCGCCGCCCCCGTCTCCCAGGCGATGAAGGTGCGAAAGCGGGCGGTATCGAGGATCCCAGCCATTCCGAAGACCCGCTCGCGCGGCCAGCCCGACGCGTCCTTCGCCACGTGGCACATGGCGTCGAGCGGATTCGAGACGACGATGAGGATGGCGTCCGGCGAGCGCTCGGCGGCCTCGCGCGTCACCGAGGAGACGATGCCTTCGTTCGTGGTCACCAGATCATCGCGGCTCATGTCGCCCGTCCGCGGAACCCCTGCCGTCACGACGAGGATCTCCGAGCCCTCGCTCTCGTCGTAGCTGTTCGTCCCGACGATCGCCGGGTTGTACCCGAGCACCGGCCCGGCCGAGTTGATGTCGAGCGCCTTGCCCTGCGGGAGGCCTTCCTTGATGTCGACGAGAACGACGTCCGCGTAGTTGCCGCGGACGATCTCCTGCGCGGCGGTCGCCCCCACGTTTCCGGCGCCTACGACCGTAATCTTCTTGCGACTCACACGCGCACTCCCATCTTGTCGATGACCGCGTCCGCGACAACGCTCGTTCCGACCGCCGTCGGGTCGTCGCGGGTCGGCTTCATGTCGTACGTGACCGAGCGGCCCTCGGCGATGACGGTTGCGATGGCCGACTCCACCCGGTCGGCAGCGTCGCGCTCGTCGAGGTGGCGGAGCATCATCACGCCCGAGAGCATCATCGCCATGGGGTTGACGCGGTTCTGGCCTGTGTACTTCGGAGCCGAGCCATGCGTCGGCTCGAAGACGGCGGCGTGCGTCCCGAAGTTTCCTCCCGGTGCGAGCCCGAGGCCGCCGATCAGGCCGGCGCAGAGGTCCGAGACGATGTCGCCGTAGAGGTTCGGGCAGACGAGCACGTCGTACTCCTCGGGCCGTTGGACGAGCTGCATGGAAAGGTTGTCCACGATGCGGTCTTCGAACTCCAGCTCGCCGTTCTCCTCTGCCACCTCCCGCGCGATGCGGAGGAAGAGGCCGTCTGTGAACTTCATGATGTTCGCCTTGTGCACGGCCGTCACCTTGCGGCGGCCGCTCCTGCGCGCATAGTCGAACGCGAACTCCACGATGCGGCGCGAGCCGGCGACCGAGATCGGCTTCAGGGAGATGCCCGAGTCTTCGCGTAGACGCGGGTGCCCGTGATGCTCGACCCAGTCGATCAGGTCGTGCGCGTGTGAGCTCCCCTCCTCGAATTCGATGCCCGCGTAGAGATCCTCGGTGTTCTCGCGGACGACGACGAGGTCGACCTCTTCGTATCGCGAGCGGACGCCGGGGTAGCTCTTGCAGGGCCGGACCTGTCCGTAGAGGTCGAGTGTCTTGCGCAGCGCCACGTTCACCGAGCGGAAGCCTGTGCCTACGGGAGTCGTGATCGGCCCCTTGAGCGCGACGCCGTTTTGCTTGATCGAGTCGAGGACGTGGTCCGGCAGGGGATTGCCGCCGAACTTCTCCATGACATCGGCGCCGGCCTGCTGGACGTCCCACTCGAGCTCGGCGCCGCTCGCCTCGAGCACGCGCCGGGTCGCCTCGGCGATCTCCGGGCCCGTCCCGTCGCCGGGGATCAAGGTGACGCGATGGGCCATCTACCTTGGACTCTAGCGAGGCTTGGTGCCAACGGTTCCGGGTAGATTTGAGGACGTGGACGACTTCAAGCCAGGGCTCGAGGGGATCGTCGCCTTCGAAACGGAGATCGCCGAGCCGGACAGGGAAGGCGGCGCCCTCCGCTATCGCGGTGTCGACATCGAGGAGCTCGTGGGGAAGGTGCCCTACGAGCAGGTCTGGGGTCTCCTCGTGGACGATTCCTTCGAGCCGGGCATGCCCCGAGCCGAGGACATCGAGCTTCCGGCGCGCACCGGCAGCGCCATGTCGGACCTCCAGGCCTCGACCGCCGAGCTAGGAGGCCACTGGGGTCTCAGCCAGCTGATCGACATCTCGGACGAGCACGCGCGAGACGATCTCGCCCGCCTTTCCGCCGGCATGATCTCCCTCGTCGCCCAGTCGGCGCGCGGCGAAGACCGGGTTCCCGACGACGTGGTCGCCGCTGGCGACACCGCCGCTGAACGCTTTCTGCTTCGCTGGCGCGGCGAGGCCGACCCGCGCCACGTGCGTGCGGTGGACTCCTACTGGGTCTCGGCGGCCGAGCACGGCGCCAACGCTTCGACCTTCACCGGACGCATCGTCGCATCCACCGGCGCCGACTGCGGCTCTGCCATGTCCGCGGCGGTCGGAGCTCTCTCCGGCCCCTTGCACGGCGGCGCGCCCACCCGCGTTCTCAAGATGCTCGACGAGGTCGCCGAAGCCGGCGACGTTGCGCGGTACGTGCGCGACCTGCTCGACCGCGGCGAGCGGATCATGGGCTTCGGGCACCGCGTCTATCGCGCCGAGGACCCGCGCGCACGGGTGCTCCGGCGAACGGCGCACGAGCTCGAGTCCCCGCGGGTGGAGGTCGCCGAGGAGCTCGAGCAGGCTGCGCTCGAGGAGCTCAAGGCGCGCCATCCCGAGCGCGTCCTCGCGACCAACGTCGAGTTCTGGTCGGCGGTCGTCCTCGACATCGCCGACATTCCTCCGCCGCTTTTCCCGGCCATGTTCGCGTGCGCGCGGGTGGCCGGCTGGTCGGCGCACATCCTCGAGCAGAAGCGCTCGGGCCGGCTCATCCGTCCCTCCGCCAAGTACGTCGGGCCGGCTCCCCGCTCCCTCGAGTCCGTTTGAGGCTCACGCTCCCGGCCGGCGCGGCCTACGCGGGGCGAAGCCAGGCCTCGCCGCCGCCGGACGCCGCTGGCGACAGCATGCTGCGCTCGCGGCACCTCCCCGGGCTGTCTCGGCGCCGCTCGCTTCCCTGCCTTGCCAGCGGCGCCCCGGAAGCGTGAGCAAGCTCGCTGAGGCCGCGGCAAAGGCGTCGGAGCTGACCGACGAGCGCGAGCTCGCCGACCTGCGACGCGAGGTCGCCGACGAGGTCGAGAGCTCGGCACGAAGCGCCGACTACCGGGAGCGGGCGGTCGCCTACCGCGCGATCGGCCAGCTACGGTTCAACCAGAAGACCGAGCTCCTGCGCCGGGGGCTGGAAGACGAGAGCCCGGCCTGCCGCGGCTCGGCCCTCCTCTCGCTTGAGCTTCTCTCGCGAGACCATCCGGGCCTCGTCAACGCGAGGCGTCCGCTGCTCCACTCGCTCGCCAACGACGACCCCAACCAGGCCGTACGCCGGCTGGCGATCCTCTGCCTGAAGAACGGCTCGCCGATGGCGGACACGATCACTCTCCTCGCTCACCTCGAAGAGGAGTCGGACGAGCCGGATCTGCGTGCGGCGGCAGCCGCGGTCCAGCGGGCGCTGAAGAAGAAATCGGCGGCGCGCTAGCCGGCGCGCTAGCCGTTACAGCCGCACGACCCGCCGTGGCGCAGGCGGCCGCAGGCAGGACATCTCTCAGGGCGTCGCAAGTCGATCATGTTCATGCGGGCGGCGAGCCAGACCATCGCGAACAGCAGCCCCGCGGTCACGCTCAACGCTCCGAGCATCTGGGTGGGGACGGCGCTCATCTCTTGAGATCCTTACGTTGACGGCGCGCGTGTGGATGCGCTGAGTAATACGTGTCACGCCTCCGCCGGTCCGAAACATGGGTGTAGAGCTCCGTCGTGCCGAGGTCGGCGTGGCCGAGCATCTCCTGGACGCTTCTCAAGTCGGCTCCTCCTTCCAGCAGGTGGGTCGCAAACGAGTGGCGGAGGATGTGGGGGTGGACCCGCTGGGGGTCGAGTCCGGCCTGGCCGGCCAGCTTCCGGAGGATCAGGAACGCACCTGCGCGCGTGAGGGCCCCTCCCTGAGCGTTCAAGAAGAGGTCGGGGCGATGGCGGCGGTCGAGATACGGTCGCCCCCGGGCGAGGTAGCGGCGGAGCGCTTCCGCCGCCTCACGCCCCAACGGAACGATCCGCTCCTTGTCGCCCTTCCCGATGCAGCGCACGAGGCGGTTGTCGAGGTCGACCCCTCCTCGCTCCAGGCCGACCGCCTCGCTCACGCGCAGGCCGGCGCCATAGAGGAGCTCCACCAGGGCCCGATCGCGCAGCGAGCGGGGGGTAGTGCCGTTTGCCGCCGCGATCAGGCGCTCCACTTCGGCGGGCGAGAGCGTTCGCGGGAGACGGGAGCGGCGGCGCGGGAGCTCCACGTCGGCCGCCGGGTTGTCCTCGCGGAGGCCGAGGAGCACCAGGTGACGGTAGAAGGCGCGTGCGGCCGCTGCTCGCCGCGCGACTGAGTTGGGTGCCTGGCCTCGACCGCGCAGGTCGGCCAGCCACGCCTTGATCTCGTCCGCGGTGGCTTCCCCCGGAGCCTTGCCGAGATACCGCGTGAGGTCGGCTAGGTCGCGCCGGTACGCGTCGACCGTCCGGGGCGCCCGCCGGGCGGCGAGGAGGGCCAGGAACGCGGCGACCGCGGCGTCAGGCGCGGGGGTGGGCGCGGTCATAGACCTTCCGGAGTCGTTTGGAGTCGACATGGCTGTAGATCTGCGTGGTCGAGAGCGAGGAATGCCCGAGCAGCTCCTGGATCGTGCGGAGGTCGGCACCGCCTTCCAAGAGGTGGGTGGCGAAGGCGTGGCGGAGTCGATGCGGATTCGGGAGCAGCCGCCGGAGCGTGGAGGTGTCGAGCGGACGTCCCCGGGCCGAGAGGAAGAGCGCGTTCTCTGCGCCCCGAGCAAGCTGGGGCCGAGCCTCCTCCAGATAGAGCCGGAGCCGGTGCGCTGCCTCCTCACCGAGCGGCACGACGCGCTCCTTGCCCCCCTTCCCGCGGACGAGCAGGGCCTCCTGCTCAAAGTCGACGTCGGCGAGCATGAGGTCGACCGCCTCCTGGGCGCGGAGGCCGGCCGAATAGACGAGCTCGAAAAGCGCCCGGTTGCGAAACGCGAGCGCGTCGTCGCCCTCGAGCGCCTCGAGGAGGAAGTCGGTCTCTTCGGGCCGTGGAGCGTGGGGAAGGCGGCGGCGACGCCGTCCCGAGAGGGCGAGGTCGGGAACGCGACTCGGACCGAGCGCCGCCCGGATCAGCGACCGCACCGCCGCCACCTTTCTCGCCAGCGTGGTCTCGGACAACTTCCGGGGCGTCCGGCCGGGGCGATCCGCTCCGAGCTCGGAGGCGTATTCGGCGAAGGCACGGGCGTCGAACGATTCGAGGTCGAGGCCGCGTGCTTGGAGCCAGGCAGCGAACTCCTCGAGGTCGATCCGGTAGGCGCGACGGGTCGACTCGGCGAGTGCCGGGCTCTCGAGGAAGCGTTCGACAGCGGCTGTCGTATCCACGTCGGGGTGTTTCGCCTCACCCGTACGCTTCCTGCCCGTGGAGGCCAGGCTTCGAGTCCGCGATCTCGTGATCGCCAGCTGGGAGACGAGCCGCGAAAGCATTCGCAACGTGCTTCCGGTCCGCCTCGAGCCGGCGGAGGTGGACGGCCGCCTCCTTGTCTCCATCGTCGCCTTTCACGTTCAGGGAGGCCGTCTCGGACGCGTGCCGATCCTGCCTTTCGCGCAGTTGAACGTCCGCACCTACGTGAACTGGAGAGAGGAGCCGGCCGTGTTTTTCCTGGGCACCCGGGTGACCACCGGAGGACTCCCTGGCCGGGCCCTCGGAGCGCCTTACCGACAGGCGAGGGTGCGGGTCAGGGAAGGGAGCGTCTGCGCCGCCGGCCTCGGAGTCTCGCTTCGCTATCGCATCGACGGCCCGGCCGACCCCGGTCCGCTTGGCCGTCACGAGCTGGGTCTCTTCGAGAACGACGGCCTGCGCGCGTTCCGAATCCACCGGGGCGACGCGGACTGGCGCCGCGCCGAGGTCATCGAGCCCACACGGGTCGACTTCCTCGTTGCTCTCGGCTTCCAGCCTCGCGGAGAGCCTGAGCTCCTCTACGCCGCTCAGGCGTCTTTCAAGACCGAGGTGCCCCCGGAACGCGTCTGAGTCCGTGCGGAACGGCGAAAATCGGGGTAGGACGCGTACGATAAGCAGGGCCTATGGCGATCACGACCACCTCTAGCGGACTCGGGGGCCACGGGCTCGATCCCGAAGGCCGGGTCTACTGGAATCCGACCACCTCGCTCCTCTACACACACGCGCTCGTCCGGGAGGAAGGGCGGCTCGCGGAAGGCGGCCCGCTCGTGGTCGACACCGGACGGCACACCGGCCGCTCGGCCAAGGACAAGTTCTTCGTCCGGGAGCCGGAGTCCGAGGACCGGATCGACTGGGGTGACGTCAACCAGCCCATCTCCGAGGAGCGCTTCGAGGGCCTCCGGGAAAAGCTCGTCGACCATCTGAACGAGCGCGATCTCTATATCGTCAACGCCTTCGCGGGCGCCGACCCGGCACACCGGCTGATGGTGCGCGTGGTCACCGACTCGCCCTGGCATGCGCTCTTCGCCAAGACGCTCTTCATCGACCCGAGCGAGGACGAGTTGCGGGACTTCGAGCCCGACGCTCTGGTGCTGCACGCGCCGTTCGTCGAGGCCGACCCCGGAGAGGACGAAACCCGCAGCGAGACCTTCATCGTCCTGCATCCTTCGCGCGCCGAGGTGCTGATCGGCGGCACGGAGTACGCGGGAGAAATCAAGAAGTCGATCTTCACCGTCATGAACGACCGCCTGCCGCTCGAGGGCGTCTTTCCAATGCACTGCTCGGCGAACGTCGACGACCAGGGCCGCGTCACCATCTTCTTCGGGCTCTCGGGGACCGGGAAGACGACGCTCTCGGCAGATCCCGAGCGGCGTCTGATCGGGGACGACGAGCACGGCTGGGGAGACGAAGGCGTCTTCAACTTCGAGGGCGGCTGCTACGCGAAGGTGATTCGGCTCTCCCCCGACGCGGAGCCCGAGATCTACAGGGCGGTGCACGCATTCGGAACCGTGCTCGAGAACGTAGTGGTGGACGACGGCGGCGCCATGGACCTGAACGACGCCTCCAAGACCGAAAACACGCGCGCGGCGTACGACCTGGACCAGATCGAGAACGCGCTGCCCGAGAAGCGAGCGGGTCATCCGAGCTCGGTCGTCCTCCTGACGGCCGACGCCTTCGGAGTGCTGCCGCCCATCGCGCGGTTGACCCGCGACCAGGCGCTCTTCTACTTCCTCACCGGGTTCACGGCGAAGCTCGCGGGGACGGAGATCGGCGTCACGGAGCCGCAACCGACGTTCTCCTGCGCCTTCGGCGCGCCGTTTCTCCCGCAGAAGGCAACGGTGTACGCGCGTATGCTCGGGCAGAAGCTCGACGAGCACGGCTCTGCTGTTTGGCTCGTGAACACGGGTTGGACGGGCGGGCCTTATGGCGAGGGTCAGCGCATGCCCATCACCGCCACGCGTGCGCTGCTCCGCGCGGCCCTCGACGGCGAGCTCGATCAGGTCGAGTACCGCATGGATCCGATTTTCGGCTTCGAGGTTCCTGTCGAGGTTCCGGGTGTGGATTCGAGTCTTTTGGATCCGCGATCGACATGGAGCGACCCGGACGCCTACGACGAGAAGGCCCGCTACCTCGCGACGCGGTTCCAGGAGAACTTCCAGAAGTTCGGCGCGGACGAGAACATCGTCCAGGCCGGCCCTCGCATCTGACGCCTTTCGCAAAGCCAATCAGATAGCGTCTCTCTTGGTGGAAGCCCAGCACGACGTCCTCATCGTCGGTGCCGGTTGCGCCGGCATGCGCGCCGCCATCGAGGCTCACGACGCAGGCGCGGACGTCGCCCTCATCTCCAAGATCCATCCTGTCCGCAGCCACTCGGGAGCCGCCGAGGGAGGCATCAACGCGGCGCTTGGAAATGCCTCCGAGGACGATCCGGAGAAGCACGCTTACGACACGGTCAAGGGCTCGGACTACCTCGGCGACCAGGATGCGATCGAGGTTCTCTGCGAAGAGGCGCCCGAAGACGTCTATCAGCTCGAGCACTGGGGGGCCGTCTTCTCGCGCACGGAGGACGGCCGCATCGCCCAGCGCCCCTTCGGCGCAGCCGGCGAGCCGCGCACGGCGTATGCCGCCGACATCACCGGCCATGTCCTCGTCCATGTCCTCTACGAGCAGGTGATGAAGCGGGACCTGCAGGTCTACGAGGAGTTCTTCGCCTGGCAGCTCGTCGAGAACGAGGGCCGCTGCCAGGGGGTGATCTCGTGGGATCTCGTGAACGGCGGCCTGAAGACGATCGGCGCCAAGACTGTGATCATCGCCACCGGCGGGGCCGGGCGCCTCTATCAGGGCACGACGAACGCCTACGCGTGCACGGGTGACGGGATGACGATGGCGCTCCGGCTGGGCGTGCCTCTGAAGGACATGGAGATGATGCAGTTCCACCCGACGACACTTTCGCCCACGGGCGTGCTCATCACCGAGGGTACCCGGGGGGAGGGTGCGTACCTGCTCAACGCCGAGGGCGAACGCTTCCTCGAGCGCTACGCGCCGAACGCGATGGAGCTCGCGAGCCGGGACGTCATCTCACGGGCGGAGCAGACCGAGATCGACGAGGGACGAGGTGTGGACGGAAACGTGCTGCTCGACCTTCGCCACATCGGCGCGGAGCGGATCATCGAGCGCCTGCACGGCACCCGCGAGCTTTCGATGGTCTTCGCCGGCGTGGATCCGATCCACGACCCCATTCCGGTCCGCCCGGGCGCCCACTACCACATGGGCGGCGTCGAAACGGATGTGTGGGGCAAAACGTCGCTCGAGGGTCTATATGCAGCGGGAGAGGTCGCGTGCGTGTCTGTCCATGGAGCCAACCGGCTGGGGGGAAACGCCCTCATGGAGACGATCACGTATGGCAAGCGCGCCGGAAGGGCCGCGGCGGAGTGGGCGCTCTCCCATACGACGGTTAGCGTGCCGGGGTCGGTCCAGGCCGATGCGGAGCGGGAGCTCGGCACGCTCCTCGACCGCACGACAGGCGAGCGGCCGCACGCGATTCGGGACGAGATGGCCCAGACGATGCACGAGAACTTCGGCGTCTTCCGGCGGGAGGATCAGATGAAGCGGCAGGCAGAGGTCGTCGCCGGCCTGCGCGAGCGCTACGAGGGCGTCGTGGTCGAGGACAAGGGCCAGATCTTCAACAACGATCTCACCCAGGCGCTCGAGCTCGGGTTCCTCCTCGAACTCGCAGCCTGCATGGTCGAAGCGGGGCTCGCACGCAAGGAGAGCCGCGGCGCGCACGCCCGACCGCATGACTATCCCGAGCGCGACGACAAAAACTTCCTCAAGCACACGCTCGTCTCCTGGCGCGATGATGGCCCGGAGCTGTCGTGGGAACCCGTCCGGATGACGAAATGGCAACCGCAGGAGAGAACCTATTGATGGACGTCGCCCTCAAGATCTGGCGCTTCGACCCGGAGACCGGCGAGCGCGCGCTCAAGCACTACGACGTGGAGGCTCCGGAATGGGCGTGCCTCCTCGACGTCCTCGATATCGTCAAGGACCAGGTCGACGGCACGCTCGGCTTCCGCAAGAGCTGTCGCATGATGATCTGCGGCTCGTGCGGCATGCGCATGGACGGACGCGCGATCCTCGCGTGCAAGGAGCGGATGAAGCCGATCGTCGAGCGGGGCCACGTCCCGGTCATCTCGGCGATGGGGAACATGCCCGTCCTCAAGGACCTCGTCGTCGATATGACGCCGTTCTGGACGAAGATCCGCCGCATGAAGCCGTGGCTTGACACCGGCTACGAGGAGATCCCGGAGCGGGAGTTCCGCCACACGCAGGAGGAGATGAACCCGATCCACAAGGAGTCGCTGTGCATCATGTGCGGCTGCTGCGTCTCCGAGTGCAACTCGATGGAGTCCGACCCCGAGTTCTTCGGGCCCGCGGCGCTGGCGAAGGGCTTCCGCTTCGTCGGCGACCCGCGTGAGCGCGCGCAGGTCGAGCGGCTCGAGTCCTACAACGACGAGCACGGGATCTGGGACTGCACGCGCTGCTATTTCTGCAACGAACGCTGTCCGAAGGGCGTCGACCCGCGTGACGCGATCGCCAAGCTCGGCGCGGAGTCGATCAAGGAGGGCATCGATCGCGATCTCGGCGCCAAGCACGCCAAATGGTTCGTCCATTCCGCCAAGACGACCGGCTGGCTCCGCGAGATGGAGCTCGTCCCGAAGACGCAAGGGGTCGTCTCCGCGATCAAGCAGACGAAGTTCGCCATCTCGCTCGCCAAGCACGGAAAGGT
>WNGB01010941.1_pt1 | contig 12489 bp, 10 predicted proteins | sample 5400681 | NCBI WGS metagenome assembly WNGB01 (sample SAMN13153367, study PRJNA577476) | soil metagenome | isolation source: 115 cm soil or saprolite under grassland replicate 2 | place: USA:California | collected 2016-06-15 | reverse complement strand
GAGAGGGCGGCGCCGCGAGGAGAAGGCCCAGGATCAAGGAGGTCATCGGCGCGTCAACGGAGAATTATATCTAGGCCACGGCGATGAAGTCGTCACCGTCGCGAAGGCCGAGGCGCGCGGCGTGGCGGCGGATCTCCTCGCGCGCACCGGGCTGGCCGACGGCGGCGAGGTGGAGCGCGCCCGCCGTGGCCACCGCCCCTTCGACCGGCACCACGGGGACGCCGTGGATGCGCTGGCCGAGGCGCCGGGGATGGACCTCGACGAACGCGGCCACGCGGTGCCCGCGCGCGCTCAGCGCCCGCGACCATCCCTTCCCCACCGGGCCCGCGCCCCACACGACCGCGGGCCGCTGCGCGAGGGCTCCCGCCTCCAAGGCGCGGATCTTGAGCTCCCGGAATCTCGCGGAAGCGTAGCGGGGATCCGTGCGGGAGAGGCGAAAGGGCCCGTCGCGCCAGTCGAGGAGCACGGCCGGGAGCTTCGCGAACCGCGCGCCCGCCGCGTGCGCGCGCAGCCACAGGTCGTAATCCTCCGGGCCGTCGAAGGCGCGGTATCCCTGGAGGCGGACCAGCACTGCCGCTCGCATCATCACCGTCGGATGGGCGAGCGGCGATTCCACGAAGAGGTCGCGCACGATCGCCTCGTGCTCGACGAGGCCGTTCAGCCAGCGCACGTACGCGCGCATGCCCTCGTTCGGTCCGCACGAGCCCACCAGGCGCACACAGGTTCCGAGCACGGAGAGTTCCGCGTCCTCCTGCAGGCGAGTGGCCTGGGCGCGGAGTCTTTCGGGGTGACAGACGTCGTCGGCATCCATGCGCGCGAAGAGGGGTGCGCGCGCCGCCCTCCAGGAGGCGTTGAGGGCGGCCACCAGGCCCCGGCCGGGATTGTCCACCACGCGCACGCGCACGTCCCGGCGCGCCGCCGCCTCGAGCAGCGCGCGGCTGCCGTCCGTCGAGTGATCGTCGACGGCCACCACCTCATGGTCCGCAAGGGTCTGCGCGGCGAGGGAAGCCAGGCACTCCCCGAGCGTCTCCGCCGCGTTGCGGACGGGGAGCAGGACGGAGACGCGAGGGGAGGTCACCCCTGCCGGCCGACGAACGCTCGGGCCTCGCGCAGGGCGATCGCCGGCGAAGCCGCGGCCACCACGAAGAACGGGCCCGCGATGCCGGGGCGCCAGGTCTCGCGCGGAGCCCGGCGGATCTCGGCCTCCCAGCCCTGCTCGCTCTCGACCGGCTCGCGGATCTCGTACACCCATTCCTCCCGGCAGACCGTCGAGTGGATCCCGTGCGTCGGGTCGGGGAGGGCGACGGCCATTGGCGCCGGCCGCAGGGCGCCGGAGACGACGAGGGTGATGGTGGTGTGGCTCTCCTCCGGCACGAAGAGGAACTCCACCCCGTAGCCCCGGAACGGCCAGGCCACCTCGGGCGCCTCGCGCACGACGCGGCCGAGCGCCCTCAGCCGCGCCCGCACGCCGGGCAGCACGAACTCGAGGTCGAGGTCGGGCTCGTCCGCGAGTCGCAAGGGGCTGGCCAGGAGCATCCCGTTGACGCTGAGGTTGTGGGTGAGGCCGCAGAAGTGCACGCCCCCGGCGTTTCGCGACGAGGCGACCACCTGGCCGCTGACGGGGACGCGGGCCACCACGCGACGGGGCACGACGAGGAGCTTGGCCAGCGCCGCTTCGAGCGTGGGCCGATCGAGCGGCCGCCGCAGCACGGCATTGGCGCCCGCCCTCCGCGTCTCCTCCTCGATCTCGGCCGTCGCGCCCGCGGGAAGGATGGCCAGCACCGAGACCTCGCGCGTGGACGGCGAGTTGCGGATGCGGCGCACGGCATCCGGCAGCGCGAGGTCGGGCAGCTCCGTGCCCAGCACGACCAGCCGCGCACCGGTGGGGACGATCTCGCGCAGGAGGTCGCGGACATAGGTCCGCTCCTGGACGACATGCCGATCGCGCTGCAAGACGGGCGCCTCCAGCAGGAGGCTGCGCGCATCCAGGCCGGCCACCAGGAGCGAGGACGGCATTGCGGGAGTCTACGGCTGTGGACGAGGACCGGCAACGCCAGGGGGGTCCGACGTGACTCAGGACACCACGCGCTGGCTGCTGCGGCGGAAACGGAAGATCTGCTGGAAACGGCCCGGCAGCCAGGTTTTGAGGCCGAGCAGGGACGGGATGCGGTCGTAATGGAGCACGAGCCGCACGTCGCGCCGCCCGCCCGTGCCGACGTCCTGGACGAGGAATCCGTACGGGCCGATGCGCACGGGGGTGCCCGCCTTGAGCTCCTTGCGCTCCCCGCCCTTGCCGTAGCCGGCGAACTGCACGCGGGGGTCGAGCAGCGCCCGCCGCAGCGTCTCGTCGGAGAGGAGGTGGGCCTTGGCGTGCAGGAACTCGGTGGCGCTGATCCCGCGGCGCGAAGAGCCGGAGGCGGTGAGGATGCGCTCCGCCTCCTTCGGATCCAGGTTCTTGGCCATGTAGTCGAGGTTGAGGGCGAAGATCTTCTCGTCCTTGGTTCCCTTGGCGTTGATGTCCTCGAAGGCCTTGCGCAGCTCGTCGAGGGGCAGCGGGAGGAGCCAGGCCACCGTGGTGTCGAGGCCGGTGGTGTCGATGCCCGTGCCCGTGAGATCGAGGGTGGGCGCCTGGTAGGTGAAGGTCGCCGAGGCTTCCTTGGCGTCGCCGACGAGGCTGAGGCCCGTGTTGGACCAGCCGCCCTCCACCTTGTGCAGGCGGTCCGCCGCCACGTGCACGGGCGCGTTCAGCGACAGCTCGAGCACCTCGACGTCGCCGGGGCCGGGGAATTGGCGCACCAGGATGCCGAGCAGCAGGGCGAGGAAGAGCACCATGGGCAGGATGAGGGCGCTGAAGAACTGCGCCTCCACGAGCGGCCGGGAAGGGGTGGAGATCCGGGTCACGATGGGCGCGATCTTCTTCAGGCCCTCCTGCGGCTCGACGCGGAACACGAACTTCTTGAGCAGCACCCCGTCGTCCTGGAAGAACGAGGCCATGCTCTGGGCGAAGGGCGCGGCCTTCTTGCCGTTGGCCGCCTGCACCATGTCCAGGATGAGCCCGGGCGCGCGCTCGGGGTTGCCCTTGACGGCGACGGCGGGCGGCTCGCCGACCAGGATCACGTAGAGCGGGATGTTCATCTCCTTGATGAGCGCGAGCGTCTTCTCCACCACGTGGGCCTTGAGGTCCACGCCCTCCGGCACGTTCATGTCCGCCCAGTCCGCGGGCGAGGGATCCAGGATGGCATCCGTGATGAGCACGAGGCGCAGGTCCGCGCCGGGCGGATAGTCGGCCGCGATGAGCTCGCGCGCCTTGTCGAAGGCGAAGTAGAAATCCGTCCACTGGCCATTGTTGCGGTACTTGATGGCATCGTCGACGAAGATCTCGCGCCGGCCTCCGAACAGGATGAGGCGGTAGGGCCGGCCCTTGAGGAAGGTGAACATCTTCTCGAGGGCCTCGACGCGCTTCTCCTCCGGATCCAGCGGGGGCAGGGACGCCGAGTTGTCGATGAGGAAGAGGATCGTCGGCCCCTTCGTGGTGCGCGCGGCCGGGGAGGTCGGCGAAGCCTCGAGGCTCAACGCCGAACTGGGGGCGGGGGACGGCGAGGCCGGGCGCGCGGCGCGCGGAGTCGGCGCCGCCGCCAGTGCGGGCGCGACGAGGAAGGCCAGCGAGAGGAGGGATGCGCCCACGGCCATGGGTTGGCCGGGATTCTACTACAGCCCTCCTGAGCCCCTTCGGTATAAGCTGAACAGCCCGACCGCAGAGCGCGACGTCGCCGCGCAGCGGCGGCGGCGCGCGAGGGGGGTTTCAGGGGGGGTCCGCGAACGCCCATCGTGATGACGCGTGAGTGCCCCCCCTGAGATTAAAGAATGAAAGTCGGCATCATCGGTCTGCCCTCGACGGGCAAGAGCACCCTGTTCTCGCTCCTCACCGGCGCGCCGGCGGCCGCTCCCGGCGGACGGCCCGAGCCGCGGGTGGGCATCGCGCGCGTGCCCGACCCTCGGGTGGAGGCGCTGGCGGAGATGTACCACCCCAAGAAGAAGACACCGGCCACCGTGGAGTACGTCGACATGCCGGGCGTGGCCAAGGGCGAGGGGGCCGCGCTGGTGGACCTCCCCGCCCTCCGCGGCGTCGACGCCCTGGTGCACGTCGTGCGCGCCTTCGAGTCCGAGGTGGTGCCCCACCCCGAAGGCTCCATCGACCCCCTGCGCGACGCGCGCATGCTCGAGCTGGAGCTGATCCTGGCCGACCTGGGCACGGTCGAGCGCCGGCTCGAGCGCCTCGAGGCCAACATCAAGAAGGCCAACAAGGCCGAAGACGTCGCCGAGCGCGTGGTGATCCTCAAGATGAAGGACGCGCTCGAGGCGGAGAAGCCGCTGCGCGACCTCACGCTGAGCGAGGAGGACCAGCGCCGGGTTCGCGGATATGCCTTTCTCAGCGGCAAGCCCCTGGTGCTGGTGGTCAACATGGGCGAGGACCAGGTCCGCCAGGCGGCGCAGGCGCTGGAGCGCACGGGCCTGGTGGCCTTTGCCGCCGAAGGGAGCGCCCGCGCCCTGTGCGCAGTGTCCGCGCCCATCGAGGCGGAGATGGCGCAGCTCTCCGCAGAGGACGCGCAGGCCTTTCGCGAGGACCTCGGGCTCCGGGAGCCGGGACTCGACCGCGTCATCCGGACTTCGTACGAGCTGCTCGGGCTGATCTCGTTCCTGACCGCGGGGGAGGACGAGTGCCGGGCCTGGACCATCCGGCGCGGCACGCGCGCGCAGCCGGCGGCGGGCGAGATCCACTCCGACATCGAGCGCGGATTCATCCGCGCGGAGGTCGTCGCTTTCGAGGACCTCATCAAGGCGGGATCGCTGGCCGCCTGCCGCGAGCAGGCGACCCTGCGTCTCGAGGGCAAGGATTACGTCGTGCGCGACGGCGACGTGATCAACTTCCGCTTCAACGTCTGATGGCCGCCGGCGGGACCTGCCCGCGGTGCGCGCGTCCCGTGGCCGCCGCCCAGCCGCGCTGCGTGTACTGCGGAGGGGAGCTGCCGGCGGAGGCGCTGCAGGCGGCCGCGGCCGCGCGGGCGGCCCTGGAGGCGCAGTGGGCACGCGAAGGCGAGACCTCCACGGGCACCCCCGCGACCGGCGGGGCGCCGGACACGCCGACGACGCCGCGCGTCCTGCTCGTGCTGGAGATCGCGAGCGCGGACGAAGGCGCGCTGGCGCGCGCGCTCTCTCTGTCCGCGTTCGAGGCGGGCCTGCGGCGGCGGCGCGGAGGACCGGACCTCCATCGCATCCTGCCCGCTCCCCAGGCCGCGGAGGAGGCGGCGCGACTCCGGGCCCAGGGGCTGGAGGTGCTCGAGATCGCCGAAGCCGAGGTGAGGCGCGCGGAGCCGGTGACGATCACCCGCGGCACCGCGGAGACGGGCGCCCTCGCCCTGGAGGGAGACGAGGGCCCGCTCCGGGTCGCGGAAGCGGACCTGTTCCTCATCGTGCGCGGCGTGATCACCCGCGAGTACCAGAGCAGGCCGGAGGCGCGGCGGCAGCGGCGCCTGGCCACCCTCGATCCCGGATACCGCGTGCACCTGCACCGGCGAGGGGACGCGCGCCCGGTGGAGCTCGATCCCGCCACGCTGGATTTCGGGCCGGGCGGGGCGCCGAGCGGCGCGCAGCTCCAGGTCACGAGCTGGATCGACCGGCTCTTTCCGGGCGTGCCCCGAGACGATTCCTTCCGGGTGGTGATTCCCGCGCTTGCCCCCGCCGCGCCCATCGCCGGCGGTAATGCTGCCGCCGCCGCTGCCGCCCTGGCCCCGCCGGGCCGCGAAAGGCGCGCCGTGCTCGACAACCTCGCGCAGTTCCGTTTCCACTCCGCCTGGCGCGGCGCCGCACGGCGCCTCCGCTCGTCCTGACCTTTCGCGACGGCGCGCGCTAACCGCGCGTCGGACCCCTGTGCTACCGTTCGGCGCGGATGAAGCTGATCGTCCAGATCCCCTGTCTCAACGAGGAAGCGACGCTTCCGGAGACGCTCAAGGCCATCCCCCGCACCATCGCCGGCGTCGACGCGGTCGAGGTGCTCGTCATCGACGACGGGTCCACGGACGCGACGTCGCGGGTGGCGCGCGCGCACGGCGCCGACCACATCGTGCGCTTCACCCGCCGCAAGGGGCTGGCTGCCGGCTTCATGGCCGGGCTCGACGCCTGCGTGCGCCTGGGCGCGGACGTCATCGTCAACACCGACGCCGACGCCCAGTACGCGGGGAGCGAGATCCCGCGCCTCATCGCGCCGATCCTGTCCGGCGAAGCGGACATGGTGATCGGCGACCGCGAAGTCGGCCAGGTCGAGCACTTCTCGTGGCCGAAACGGCGCCTGCAGACCCTGGGCTCGTGGGTGGTGCGGAAGGTGTCGGGCACGAACGTGCCCGACGCCACCAGCGGCTTCCGCGCCCTCAACCGCGAGGCCGCGCTGCGCATCAACATCGTGAGCGAGTTCACCTACACGCTGGAGTCGATCATCCAGGCGGGCAAGAAGAAGATGGCGGTCACCCACCTGCCCATCTCCAGCCGGCACACGCGTCCCTCGCGGCTCTTCTCGTCCACCTGGGAGTACTTGAAGCGATCGGTCGCCACGATCCTGCGCATCTACGCGATGTACGAGCCCTTCAAGGTCTTCGTCCTCCTCGGCTCCGCCCTGACCGCGGGCGGCCTCGCCCTCGGCCTCCGCTACGCCTGGTTCTGGCTCCAGGGCGAGGTCATGCGCGCCGCGCACCTGCAGTCCGCCATCCTCTCCGTCCTGCTCCTCATCCTCGGCTTCCAGACCCTGCAGTGGGGCATCATGGCCGACCTCGTGGCCAGCAACCGCAAGCTCCTCGAGGACCTCCTCTACCGCGTGCGCAAGGGAGAGCTGGAGAGTCCGGACGGCCGTGGCTGAGCCCGCCCAGACGACCGTCGTCATCCCGGCCTTCAACGAGCAGGAGGCGATCGCGGACGTGGTCGGCCGCGTACGCGGACGAGGGGCCTGGCGAGAGGTCCTCGTCGTCGACGATGGCTCGACCGATCTCACCGCCGAGCGCGCCGCCAAGGCGGGCGCGCGCGTGGTCCGCCATCCCTACAACAAGGGGAACGGAGCCGCCGTGAAGACGGGCATCCGGGAGGCGAAGGGGGACGTGGTCCTGCTCATGGATGCGGACGGCCAGCACGATCCGGAGGACATGGCGCGCCTGGTGGCGGGCGTGGGCGTGCACGACATGGTGATCGGCGCGCGCTCGTCCGGTGACCAGTCCCCCACCCGCGCCCTCGGCAATGTCGTCTTCCGCGCGCTGGCCTCGTGGCTGACCGGGCGGCCCATCCCGGACCTCACCTCCGGCTTCCGGGCCGCGCGGCGCGACCTCCTGGTCGAGATCCTCCACCTCCTGCCCAACGGCTTCTCGTACCCGACCACGTCGTGTCTCGCCCTCATGAAGGCGGGCTACAACGTGACCTTCGTGCCCGTGGCCGCGCATCCGCGCGTCGGCACCAGCAAGATCCGCGTCGCGCGCGACGGCGTCCGCTTCGTCCTCATCATCTTCAAGATCGTCACCCTCTACAGCCCGCTCAAGGTCTTCTTCCCCATCTCCGCCGCGTCTTTCCTGGTCGGCCTTCTCTACGGGGTCTGGAACGTCGCCGTGCACGGCAAGATCCCGATGGGCTCCGCCCTGCTGATCCAGCTCGCCGTCGTGGTGTTCCTGTTCGGACTCATCTCGGAGCAGATCGCCGCCGGTCAAGACCGGGCGTGATCCTCCGCCGGGCGCGCCGCGACGTTCTCCTGCTGCTCCTGCTCGCCGCCATGCCGGCGTTGGCCTACGCGCCGGCCTGGACGGCGCGCCGGCTCCTCGGTCCCGGGGACGGCGCCGCCCTCCATTTCCCGCTGCGCGCCCTCGTGTGGGAGAGCTACGGGCGCGGGGAGCTGCCCGAATGGAATCCCACGATCTTCCTGGGGACGCCGCTCCTCGCGGCCTATCGCCCGGGCGCGCTGTATCCGCTCATGCCCGCCCTGGCCCTCCTGCCCCCCTTCGCGGCCTTCCAGGTGCTGGTCCTCTTCTCCCTGGCCGCCTCCGCCATCCTCGTCTTCCTCTATCTCCGGCGCCTGGGGGCCGAGCGTGTGGGCGCGTTCGTGGGGGGACTCTGCTTCGCGCTCGGGCCCTATCTGGTCGCCCACCTCTCGGACACGGCGACCCTGGTGGCCGCGCCGCTGCTGCCCCTCGTGCTGCTGGCGGCGGAGGACCACATGCGGCTCGGGACGCCGGCGCGGGCGGCCGGTCTCGCCGTGAGCCTCGCCCTCCTCCTCCTGGCCGGCTCGCCGGAGGCGGCGCGCGCGGGAGCGGCCCTGGTGGCCGGACGCCTGGTGGTGGGGCACGTCCTCCGGCCGGGCCCGCGCGGTCCCAGCGTGCGTGCGAGCCTGCTCGCCCTCCTGGCCGCGGGCCTGCTCGCGGCGCCCCAGCTTGTGCCCACGCTGGTGCTGGCGCGGGACGCCGGGCGCTCGGTGACGGGACTGGCCAACCGCGATCGTCCCCTGCCCGGGTTCTTCGGCCTCGTGCTGCGCTACGCCTCGCACACGCCGGCGGCATCGCTGGCCCTGGCCGCGCTGCCCCTCGCCCTGACCCAGACTCCCATCCGCGTCCTCGGCCTCGCCCTCGCCCTCTGCCTCGCCTTGCAATGGGGGCGCGGCCCGCTGTCCGCGCCGGGCGCGCCAGGCCTCGTCTTCGAGCTGACGCTGTGCGTGCTGGCGGGTCTCTCGCTCTCCGCGCAATGGCGGGCGCGGCGCCGGCCCGAGGGAGCGCGGCTGCGCGCGTACTTCCTGATCGCGGCGCTCGCCTCGGCCGCGGTCCTGTCGGTGGCGGCGGCCGCGGTGGGACCGCTGCCGGAATCGCTCGCGGGCGCGGTCGGCGTGCTGGCCTTGAGCCTGATCCTGTACTTCTCGCTGGCCACGTCGCCGCATGCGGTGCGCGCGGGCCTGTGGCTCCTGCCCCTGACCGTCTCCTTCCTGCTGCAGCCGGGGGGCCGCCGCCCCTGGGACCTCTACCCGACCGAGGCCGATCTCTACGAGGGCAGCGCCACCCGGCGCGCGCTCTGGAATGCCATGGGCGCGGGCGTGCGCGAGCGCATGCTCGCCCTCGTTCGTGACTGGCCGCGCGACCAGGAGCGCGACCTCGCCTACGCGAACTGGGCGGGCCTCGAGGGCGGCCGCTCCGCCAACGGCTACGACCCCATGGTCCCGCTGCGCACGCGCGTCGCCCTGGGCGGAATGGGCGTCGGCGGTACCCTCCCCAACGCGTTCTTCCGCTCCGAGCCGGCCCGGCTGGAAATGCTCGGCGTGCGCTGGGTGCAGGTGCCCGCCGGCTCGCTGACCGCCCCTCACACCGGTTTCGCCGGCGATCCGGTGGACCTGCGCCTGGATCCGGGACGGCGCCGCTTCTTCCCTCTCCCCATGACGCCCGCCACCGAGATCCAGGTCGTGTCGCTGCTCTCCGACGCCGTCGGCGTCGCGCAGGGACAGGAGGTCGCCCGCGTGGAGGCGCGGCTGGCCACCGGGCGCAGCTTCGAGCTCAGCCTGCGCGCGGGCGTGGACACCGCGGAGTGGTCGTGGGAGCGGCCCGACGTGCGGCCGCGCGTGGCGCACCAGCTCGCGCCCGTCTTCGGGACCTGGACGGATCCGGGAGCGGGCTTCGCCGCGCATCGCTACCTCGGGCGGCTGCGGCTGCCCGGCCGCTATCTGGTGGACGGCGTGAGCCTCGAAGCGCGTCCCGAGGCCGGCCGGCTCCTGCTCGCGCGGCTGGCCGTGTTCGACGCGCTGACGGGCGCGGTCACCCCGGTATCCCTGCCCGCGGCGTTCGTGAGCGACGCTGGGGTCCTGGCCGAGCGCGCGGTGACTCCCCTCGTCCGCCTCTTCGAGGTCGCGGGCGGCGCGCGCGCCTGGGTGGCGGAGCGGCCGCGCGTCCTCGCCGACGACGAGGCGGTCGTGCGCGCCCTGGGCACGCCCGGGGCATTCGGAGTCGACCCCCGCCGCGATGCCTTCGTGACCGCCGAGGACGCGCGCGCGCTGACGACGGACACGGGGGGCCGTGCCGGCCGGGCGGAAGCCCTCCTGCGCGCCGACCCCCGTCGCCTCGACATCCGCGCGGAGGGGCCGGGCCTCCTGATCGTGACCGAAGCGTGGGACCAAGGCTGGTCCGCCGCCGTCGACGATGCGCGCGCCTCCATCGTGCGCGTGAACCACGCGGAGATGGGCGTGCCCCTGGGCCCCGGGATCCATCGCGTGGTCCTGTCCTATCGCACGCCCGGCCTCTTCTTCGGAGGGGTCCTGGCCGTGCTGGGCGCGATCGGGCTCGTGGTCACGGGGGCGCGCGGCCCACGTCGCGGCCGAGGTTGACCCTCCGCGCGGGCGCGTGCTACGGTCCGAGATTCGCTATGGCCCCGAGTCTTTCCATCTTCTTCCCCGCCTACAACGACGCGGGCACCATCGCGAGCCTGGCCCTGATCGCGCACATGACGGCGCGCCAGCTCACCAGCGACTACGAGGTCATCGTCATCGACGACGGGAGCCCGGACCACACGGGTGAGCTGCTGGACGAGATGGCCCGCCACTTCTCCTGGCTGAAGGTCGTGCACCACGGGACCAACCGCGGCTACGGGGGGGCGCTGCGCACCGGCTTCCAGACCGCGTCCAAGGAACTCATCTTCTACACGGACGGCGACGCACAATACGACCCCCGCGAGATGACGCGGCTCTTCGAGGCGTTCTCGAGCGAGGTCGACTTCGTCAACGGCTACAAGATGTGGCGTTCCGATCCCCTCCACCGCAAGGTCATCGGCAAGCTCTACCACTGGTTCGTGCGCACGATGTTCAGCCTCCACCTGCGCGACGTCGACTGCGACTTCCGGCTGATGCGCCGGAGCGTCTTCGAGAAGGTCGTCCTCACGCGCTCGTCGGGCGTCATCTGCGTGGAGCTGATGAAGAAGGTGCAGGACCACGGGTTCCGCATCGCCCAGGTCCCCGTCCATCACTTCCATCGCACCTACGGGAAGAGCCAGTTCTTCAACTTCCCCCGGGTGGGGCGCACGCTGGTCGACCTGACGCGGCTGTGGTGGGAGCTGGTCGTGCGCAAGGAGCACCTGCGGTCCCCCGCCCCCGTCGTGCCCGCGGGCGCGCCCAAGACGCGGGCGCAGAGCGGAGAGTGAGCGCTACCGACTACCGCGACTTCTATCGCGGGCGGCAGGTCCTGGTCACGGGCGCGCTCGGCTTCATCGGCTCGAACCTCTCGAGGGCCCTGGCCGACCTCGGCGCCCAGGTGCTGGCCGTGGACAGCCTGCTGCCCGACTATGGGGGCAACCTCTTCAACCTCGCCGGCTACGAGGACAAGGTCCGCATCAACATCGCCGACGTCCGCGGCCACGCCATGGAATACCTGGTGCGCGGCCAGGACATCCTCTTCAACCTCGCCGGCCAGGTCAGCCACATCGACTCCATGGTCGACCCCTTCACCGATCTCGAGATCAACTGCCGCAGCCAGCTCTGGATCCTGGAGGCGGTGCGCAAGAGCAACCCCGGAGTGAAGATCGTCTACGCCGGGACCCGCCAGGTCTACGGCAAGCCCATGCGCCTGCCCGTGGACGAGACGCACCTGCTCAACCCCACCGACGTGAATGGCATCAACAAGATTTCGGGCGAGTTCTACCACCTCGTGTACCACTCCGTGTACGGCATCCGCGCCTGCTCTCTGCGCCTGACCAACACCTACGGCCCGCGCCAGCTCATCAAGCACAACCGGCAGGGCTTCATCGGCTGGTTCATCCGCCAGGCCGTGCGCGGCGAGGAGATCCAGCTCTTCGGCGACGGCCGGCAGAAGCGCGACTTCGACTACGTGGACGACGTGGTGGACGCGCTGCTCCGCGCGGGCGCGATGGATGCCGCGGACGGCGAGGTGTTCAACCTCGGCGGCGAGGAACCCGTCGCCCTCATCGATCTCGCGAAGATGCTGGTGGAGATCGCCGGTCGCGGCGGCTCCTACCGCCTCGTGCCCTTCCCCGCCGACCGCAAGAAGATCGACATCGGCGACTTCTACGCGGACACGAGCAAGATCAGGGCCGCCCTCGGCTGGCATCCGCAGGTCCCGCTCCGGGACGGGCTGGCCCGGACCATCGATTACTACCGCGAGCACGCCGAGCATTATCTTTGAGCGTGGTGTCCCGCTCATGACGGCCGTCCCCTTCGGCGACCTCAAGGCCCACGTGGCCGCGCTGCGGCCGGAGATCGACGCGGCGGTGGCGCGTGTCCTCGACTCGGGCTGGTTCATCCTGGGCCCGGAGGGCGAGGCCTTCGAGCGGGAACTGGCGGCGGCGCTGGAAGCGCGGCATGCCGTGGCCGTCGCGAACGGGACGGAAGCGATCCAGCTCGCGTTGGAGGCGCTCGGCCTCGCCGCCGGCGACGAGGTCGTCACCTCCCCGCTCACCGCCGCCTTCACCGCCCTCGCCATC
>WNGB01010939.1_pt1 | contig 12490 bp, 15 predicted proteins | sample 5400681 | NCBI WGS metagenome assembly WNGB01 (sample SAMN13153367, study PRJNA577476) | soil metagenome | isolation source: 115 cm soil or saprolite under grassland replicate 2 | place: USA:California | collected 2016-06-15 | reverse complement strand
TGGGCGAGCGAGCACGGCCTCGCCTGGGCTCCCTCCGGAAACGAGGTCTGGTTCACCGCGACGGAGGCGGGCGCCAACCGCTCGCTCTATGCCGTGACCCCCTCGAGCAAGTTGCGCGTCGTGACGCGCGTACCCGGAGGGTTGAAGCTCCACGACATCGCGCGAAGCGGCAAAGTCCTGCTGACGCGCGAGAGCCCACGCGTCGGGATCCTCGGCATCCTGCAGGGAGAGAGCCGGGAGCGCGACATGTCCTGGCTCGACTACTCCTTCGCCGCGGACCTCTCCGCCGACGCGAAGACGCTGCTCTTCGACGAGGAAGGGGAGGCGGGCGGCGCCAACTACACCGTCTATCTGCGCAAGTCCGACCACTCGCCGGTCGTGCGCCTGGGCGAGGGCAACGCCCTGTCGCTTTCACCCGACGCCAAATGGGCCCTCTCGATCATGCCGATCCCGAACGCTCCGTTCCTGATGCTGCCGACGGGGACGGGGGATCACAAGGAGCTTCCTCTCGGCGGCGTCGGACCGGAGCAGGCCGCGACCTGGATGCCGGACGGCAGGAGCATCCTCTTCGCCGGCAGCGAGCCGGGCCACGGCGTGCGACTCTGGGTCCAGAGCGTCGAGGGGGGCAAGCCCCGCCCGATCACGCCCGAGGGAATCACGGCAGCGCTCCCGGGATTCACCGTCTCTCCTGACGGTAAATTCGTCGCCGCCATCGGTCCGGAACGCAAGGCCATCCTCTTCCCCCTCGACGGCTCGTCGCCGCGCCCACTGCCGGGACTCGAACCCGGCGAGTATCCGCTGCGCTTCACGCCGGACGGGCGCACGCTCTACGTCTGGCGGCGTGGAGACGTGCCCGTGCGCGTTTTCCGCTTGGACGTCGAGACGGGCCGGCGCGAGTTGTGGAAGGAGCTCCTCCCGGCTGATCCCGCCGGCGTCGAGCGGATCTCCAACGTCCTTGTCACGCCCGACGGAAAGGGCTACGCCTACTGCTACGCGCGCCTGCTGTCCGATCTCTTCGTCGTCGAAGGCCTGCGGTGAGCGCGGCCGCTTGCCGCGCAGCGTCCGATCGTCTATCCTCCGCCTTCCCGTGGGCCGTTAGCTCAATTGGTAGAGCAAGAGACTCTTAATCTCTAGGTTGTAGGTTCGAGTCCTACACGGCTCACCATTCCGTCGCTCCGCGCTTGCGTGGGATCTGCGCCCTCCGGGCGCACCGGTGGGCGGCTCGGCCGGATGCGGCCTCGACCGCCCGCCTGATCCCCCGCAAGCGCTTCGCTCCCGCGGCGCGAGGCTCCTCCCCTCTGGGAGACTCCTCGCGCCGCGACCGGGGCCTGGCACGACGGAGACTGGCAGGTCGCTCCGCAGGATTAGCCAGCTTGCGACGCGGCCGGTTCGAGTAGGTCATCTCCTCGGCGGGATGATCGGGCGCGGCCTCTGGTTCAAAATGAGGGTATGCCCGTACCGTTCCTAATGAATCTCGCCCTTGATAGCTCGATCATCCTGCCGCGCCGTACCTACCTTTTTGAGTACAAGGGCGTGCGTTTCAAGCTGGTTCAGACTCACTACCGCGAGTACCACGATCATCTGCTGACGGTAGTTCGAGACATCAACGACAGCGCGGCTATGAATCGTGCCTTCGCTGCGGGCGCGGAATTCGTGAGCGCCCTGGCGTGGGAACAGGACGCGGCGATGACAGTCTGGAACAGCGGCGGAGCGGGATGGCGTGGCGGTTCCTTGCGGTCTGCAAAGCCGACAATCTTCGGGTTCCGCCGCCTGCCCTTCCGTGGGTACAACATCGGGGGGAACCTGATCTCCATTCCGCACGTCCAGACTAACGAGCAGAGAATTGCTCTCGCTCTCTTTCGTGAAGCCCGCGCATCCAATAGCACGTATCTATCGTTTCTCTTCTACTGGCAGGCGATGGAAGTCCTCGGCACGGACCCTCACACCTTCATCGAAAACGTGATGAGAAACCACCGCCATCAAGTGCCGATCGAAGACTCGTTGCTTAGTGAGCTACCGTTTGCCGGACGGTCGATCGGAGAATACTTGGAGGACGACTGCCGCCACGCGGTAGCACACATCAGGCGCCGACCTGGAAGAAGGACGCTCGACCTCGACAGCTCTGACGAACATCGAAGATTCGCGATCAGCGTTCGAGTTGTGGAAGCGCTCGCGGAGGCTTACATCACGTATTATCTTGGGATGTCGGAAAAGCTCTCCCTCGTCCGACCTCGGAGCGGCGGTTTCCCGCGCTTCGCCGACAGGGCGGAGAGGGAAAGGAGACGGTACAGACTCGCTTACCCGTACGTACCCCTTAGTCAGAATCAGCTTAGGCGTCTCGTAAGCCATCCGCGATTCTCGCCGACTCGCCGTCGGAGCCGATCCCCAAGACGCTAGCGCCTGCCGCAATGGCGGCATCGCCAGAGTCAAGACGAAGGCGCAGTCCGCTTACGACCTCGTGGTCCAGTTTGGCGACGCCAGGAAGACGCTGCTGAAGGACGCCACCGATGCTGCGTTGACCGGTGACGCCTGGGTCTCAAGAACGCCTCCAGAAATTTCTTCGAGACGATCATCGACATCCTCGCCCAGCAGCTCGCCCAAGACATCGAGCGTGTGATCCGAGACGCTCTCATTGGCGGATGTGGTGGCGATGATTACGTCAAGGGCAACCTCACTGGCATTGTGCCGCTCGCGGGTCAGCTCACCACTCGAGTCTTGGTAAGACCACGATGAACTGGCGGTTTGACTCTACTCAGCCTTGCCCGGAATGGGGAGCGGGAAATCGATCTGGTAGTGCCTACGCTGATCGAGTAGCACGATACCGTCGTATCGATTCCAAATCCGCTTCCTATCTCTTAAGAACTTCGCGACATCAGCCTGAGAGCTGCTCGCCGACTGCTCACGGTCAACAAGCCTAAGATGGATCGTGACGTTGGCTTTTTGCTTTGCAGGTACGACTACCGGAAGGTCGATCGCGAGACCAGAACCAGAGCCCATCCAGTTATCGAGCGCTCCCTCGTCGCGAACGAACAGCTCGATATCTGACACTGAACGGATCGAATAATCTTGGTTGGTCGTGTTCTCGAGTTGGTAAGAAAAGAGCGGGCTGAGCTTCTCCGCCTCGCCTTCAAGTTGTGCAGCACGGAGAGTGGGGCGAAGAGCCGAAGTATTCCAGCGGTCTTGGAGTCCTCGATCTTGATGTCCTCGCCTCGAATACCACATCCCGGCTGTAAATCCGAGTATCAACGTCACGAAGATCGAAGTTGCGAAGCGGACGGTCTGGCTGCTCATGATAGTTAGCAACTGCCTAGGTGCATGGGGCGGAGGCTCTCAGATATTCCCCCCGCTCGGCGTTTTGTCGGACCGGGCGCTCGCTTGACCTGCGGCTAGCAGTCCTGCCGATTTGGCGGTGGACAGGCCTTCCTCGCCCCCGGGCCGCCACGATGCCTCCCTTGTCAGCCCTGGCGCCCGCTTGAGCCGGAGGAACTGCTCGGTTGTTGTGGGCTTTCCTTTCATTTCGGGCCTCCGGGTTTTCCGACTTTATCAGCGCAGAGCCTGGGCGTGTTCTGTGCGTGTTCTGCTCCCGAGAAGGCCTATTCTGCGGACCCACGCACCCTTCGCCCGAGGTGGAAGGGTCAGTTTCTCCGGGGGGTCCTTTACGGTGACGGTAGACATGGCAACTCCTCAAGGTTCCCAAGATGGAATCATGATGCAACCAGGACCCGTTGTGCCGCCATTGAAGACGGCGAACGACAGCTCAAGAAGGATTCCGAATATTCCAGAGTCCTCCGGAGAGGGTCTAGAATGAGCATCGTCATGAGCGTCGAGGAGATCGTTGAGGCAGCTCTGAAGCTGGATCCGCAGACTCGGTGGCAGGTGCTCGAGAGAATCGCCGCAAGCCTCCAGGAAGAGGAAATCCCCGAGGAGAAGGCCGAGGCATTGTGGCTCGAAGAAGCGGCTCGCCGAGTGCGAGAGTTGCGCGAGGAAAAGGTCGAAGGAATCCCCGGCGACCAAGTGATGGCTCGAGCATGGTCGCTGGTTGAGTAGATACGCCTACCATCGTTGGGCGAGGACGACCAACTCGCAGTCGTACGCGGAGCAGGCCGACTCTTCGACGCGGGCGAGCACCTGCGCGGAGGGGACGGAGAACTCCCGTCCGCGCATCTGCCCCTCGGCCCCGTTCGCGATTTGAAGCGCCGTCTCGAGCTTGACATCTCCACGGCGCAGACACCCGGCGAGCACGTTGCGGAACTCGGAGCGCCAGAGAAGCGGCGCGTTCCAGTCGGAATCCTTCTTGAGCAGACGCTCGGCAGCCGCCGTCCGCGCCCGCGGGAGCCACAGGTAGGCGATGACGTCGGTATCCACGACGATCATCGGCGTCCGGCGTTGCGGAGGGTGGCGAGGTCGGAATCCGTGAGGCGGCCCGCGACCTGTCTTCGAAGCGACGCTGCGCGAGCCAGGAGGGCGTCCGGATCAAGCTTCTGCGGTGCGGTCGCGGCCTCGAGCAAGGCGATGATTTCGCTGTTCAGGCTGCGGTCGTGCCGGAGAGCGCGAGTCTTGAGCCGGCGGTGCAGCTTTTCCGGGAGGTTCTTCACTGTGACGGTAGACATGGCAACCCCTCATGCTTTCATGATGGAATCATGACGCAACCAGAACCGGCCTAGCCACACTTCCCAAATCGGGTATGATCGTTCCCAAAATGGGAAGGATAGCCGCTCGGAGCAGCCTGGCCGATGCCCTACTCACGCCGGTCCAGCAGCGCGTGCTGGGCCTTTTGTTCGGTCAGCCGGAGCGCCGCTTTCAGAGCGCGGAGCTGATCCGACTGGCGAAGGGCGGGACCGGCGCCGTCCATCGGCAGCTCGCACGGCTGGCGGCGGTGGGTCTCGTGACGGTCACGCGCAGCGGAAACCAGAAGCACTACCAGGCGAACCCGGAGTCGCCGGTCTTCACGGAGCTGCACGGCCTGATCGTCAAAACGGTTGGAGTGGCGGAGCCTTTGCGGCGGGCGCTGAAGGCGAAAGCCGGCGAGATCCGCGCCGCCTTCGTCTATGGCTCGGTCGCGAAGAAGGGAGACAAGGCCGGGAGCGACATTGACCTGATGGTGATCTCCGATACGCTCCGCTACAGCGACCTTTTTCAAACCCTGCAGAAGGCCGAGGCAGTCCTGGCTCGCACCGTCAATCCCACGGTTCTGACAGGTGCCGAGTGGCGCGCCAAGCGTGCTCGGAGGGATTCCTTCGCCTCACGAGTTGGCGTCCAGCCGAAGCTCTTCGTAATCGGATCGGACGATGACCTCGCCTGAACTGGAAAACCTGGTCAAAATCGGCCAGCTAAAACGGGAGCCGCCCGCGGCGGGCGAGGTCGAAGGCCTCCAACGATCGGGCGAAGCCCGTCTCTCAGACGCCGCCAACCCCGACCTCTCGCTCGAGAGCCGCTTCGACCTCGCTTACAACGCGGCGCACGCTCTTGCGCTGGCCGCACTGCGGCGTCTGGGCTACCGCTCCTCGAACCGCTATCTCGTATTCCAGACCTTGTCTCACACGCTCGGCCTGCCGTCCGCGACATGGCGAGTGCTGGCCAAGGGCCACGAGAGCCGCAACCTCGCGGAATACGAGGGCCTGCTTTCGGTGGACGAGCATCTCGTGAACGACATGATTGCGGCTGCGACAACGGTGCTCACCGCGCTGCGCGCTGTGGGTTCCCGGGCCAGGTGAGGTGCGGACCCGCAGTAATACATGAATTCAGGACTGACCCCACATCCGACTCAGGCTTGGGAGCGTAGATCACCGGGCGAGGGACTAGAATGAGCTTCGTCATGAGCGTCGAAGAGATCATCGAGGCGGCCCTGAAGTTGGATCCGAAGACCCGGTGGCGGGTAGTCGAGAAGATTGCCGCCAGCCTCGAGGAAGAGCAGATCCCCGAGGCGGACACCGAAGCGCTCTGGCTCGAAGAGGCGGCTCGGCGTGCTCGGGAGCTGCGCGAGGGGAAGGCCGACGAGATCCCGGGCGATGAGGTGTTGGCCCGAGCGCGGGCACTCCTTGGGTAGGTATTCCTACCATCGGCTGGCCGCGCAAGAGTTTCTAGACGCCGTGACGTGGTATGGGAGTCGGGATCGGGCCGTCGGCCTGAGCTTCGTCGAAGAAGTGGAGAGGGCGATCGGGCAGATCCTCGAGCATCCAGATGCCTCGCCTGTTCTTCACCCCGAGGGAGTCCGGCGCAAGGTGCTGCAACGGTTTCCCTATGGTCTCTACTACGTCGTGGGCGGGGAGCAGATCCGCATTGTCGCCGTGGGGCATCACAAACGCCGTCCCGCGTACTGGATTCGTCGCCTGCGAAAACCGTAGACGAGACGCTGTAGGATCGGGCCTCGCCAGGTCTGAAGAGTGGGAGAGATTCGGAAAAGAAGGAGGTCCGCGATGCGTATTCGGAAGAACGTCAAACACTTGAGCAACGACGAGAAGAATCGGTTCGTCAACGCCGTGCTCGCTCTCAAGTCGAAGCCGAGCGTTCTCCATCCGGGAGACGCGAATCTCAGCCGCTACGACGACTATCCGGAGATCCACATGAACGCGATGATGGCGAGTCCCGGATGGGCCCATCGCCGTCCTGCGTTTTTTCCGTGGCATCGCGTGATGCTGCTCGCGTTCGAGAACGATCTCGTCGCCACCGATCCGTCGGTGACGATCCCCTATTGGGACTGGCCGGATTCGGCGTCCAACCCGCTGACGCCGGGCTTCCTCGGCGGCGACGGCGATCCGGCGGACTCGGACAAGGTCAAAACGGGACCGTTTGCCCACGACGGAGCGAACGCGTGGACGCTGAAGGTCAAAGACGACTCCGGTGACCCGGACTTTCTCCAGCGGTCCTTCGGGACGGACCCGACGGCGATGACGCTCCCGACCTCTTCCGATGTCTTTACCGCGTTGAATATCGACCACTACGAGAGCTTCCCCTGGGCCAACTCTTCCTCCGGACTTCGGGCCAACGTCGAGATCAGTCTGCACAACCTCGTCCACCGGTGGCTGGCCGGAACCATGGGAATGATGACCTCGCCGAACGACCCGGTCTTCTGGCTGCACCACTGCAACATCGACAGGCTCTGGGCGGTCTGGCAGCGTATTCATCCCGGCGCGTCTCCCTACCAGCCGGCCGCGGGAGCGGCGCAGGGCCACAACCTGATGGACGCGATGATCTTCAACGCCGCGCCTCCCGCGCCGTGGCCCGGGACTTTCACGCCGGCCGACGTCGTCGAGCACCACGCCCTGGGATACCAGTACGACGATGAGATCGTCTTCCCGAAGGCCAAGATCCCGCTCGCCTTCGTCCGCATTCTCTTCGGCGTGATCAACGACGCTCCGGGCTGGGTGATCGGACCGGACGGCAAGCCTCATCCTGTGCCCGGACCGGGAGATCCGTGGCTGCGTCTCTCCCGGACAGATCGGAAAGACATCGCCGCGCTCGCCGTGCACCAGGCGGCCGGGCTCATTCCTGACAAGAAAGCGGCCGGCCAGATCCAGAAGCTGGCAGCGAAACTGGTTGGCAAGGAGGCCCAGCAGTTCTTGGGTAAAGCGGGCAGGATTAGATAAGCAAGGAGTAGACCTCGAGAGACTCATGATGCTCGATTCAGAACCTGAGTAGCCGGGCCCGGGAGGTGGTCAGTTGGAGGGGGAAGGGGCCTTGAGTTTGCGGAGCTGCTCAGTGCCGTTGGTGTTGGAGGGATTCAGGGTCAGGGACTTCTCGTAGCTGGCGATCGCGCGGTCGCGCTGGTCGTCGGCGGCGTAGGCTTCGCCGAGGCTGTCGTGGACGTTCCATGAGGCGGGGAAGTCTGCGGCGTTTCTCTCGAAGACCGCGACGGCTTCCTTCACCCTCTTCTTTGCCAGGAGCCAGTAGCCGACGCGGTTGACCTGCTCCTCGGTGAGGGCCGGGCCGGATTCGCCGGGCTTGCGCTCCGGATAGCCGGCGACGGCAACCTGTCCGCGGGCCAGGATGTCTTTGAACCAGGTCCTTGCCGGCGAGTCCCAGCGCTCGTAGCCGAGCCACGCCAATGCCGGGTGGCGCCCGCCCACCGCCGACGCGACGACCTCGGGGATGATGCCGTGCCCGCCGAGGCCGTTGGTGAAGACGACGACGCCGAGCCGCTGCCGAGCAAATCCGACGACGTAACAGTGGAAACCGGTACCGTTGTCTCCCCAGTGCCAGAGAGAGGGGCCGTCCCCGGTCTCCTGCACTCCCCAGCCCAGGCCCCAGCCGATCTCCCGCGAGAGACGCCCGGTCGGCTTGGTATTGATGCAGTTCTGGCAGCCTTCGTCCACGTGGATCTGAGGATGGATCACTTGCGCCGCGGTTTCCTTCCGGAGACCCGAGCCGTCGAGCACCGCCGCGAGGAAGCGCGCGTAGTCGAGCGCCGTCGTGTGGAGGCTGGCTGCCGCGTTGGCCAACGGGGGGCGGCGCAGGCCGAGCGGGCTGCCGACGGTATCGTGTCCCATCGCCTTGTGCCCTTCGAAGCGGTCCTGCCAGGTGTAGCTGCTGCTCCTCATCTGCAGCGGTTCGAAGACCAGACGTCGCACCAGAGCTTCGAGAGTCTGCCCGGTCAGGTTCTCGACGGCCTTCTGCAGGTAGACAAAGCCCTCGCCCGAGTAGCTGAATCTCTCGCCCGGCTCGAAGTGGATCTTGAGCGGCTGCCCGTCCGGCCGCCAGTTCGGGAAGCCCGTCGTGTGCGAAAGCACGCGGCGAGCGGTGATCGAGCGGAGCCTCGGGTCTTCGACGTAATCTCCCGGAAGGTACTTCGCGAGCGGCGCGTCGAGATCGAGCCGGCCCGCGTCAACGAGCTTCAGGACGGCGTACGCGAAGACCGGCTTGGAGAGCGAAGCCGCCTCGAAGATCGTGTCGTCGTCGACGGGGACGCCCGTGCCCTCGTCCCGGATTCCGAAGGCCCGGCGGTAGACAACCTGTCCGTTCCGAACGACGGCGAGGGAAAGACCCGGCACATCTGCGTCCTTCATCAGGCGCGGCACGAGGCGCTCGAGCGAGGCCAGCTCCTCCTTTTCCGAAGCGTGGAGCTTGCCCGGGAAGGAGGCGCCATCCGCCGCCGTGAGGTTCGCTGCGAGGAGGAATCCCGCGCCGACTGCCGTCCAGCCGCGTGTCTTCATCTTCACCTACTACGTTCGAGCCGCGGCCGGGTTTCGGGGCAAAAAAAGGCGCGGCCCTCGAGCCGCGCCCCGCGCGATGCCGTGTTCGGGGTCAGCTCTTCTTCTTTTCGGCCTTGGCCTTCTCCATAGCCTGCATCATGAAGGCGTTGAACTTGTCGTAGTCCTCGCTCGTGACCTCGAAGGTCGCGTACATATAGTTCGAGTTGGACCAGTCCCACTTCTGCCCGGCGTCGTTGTAGGTCTGTTTCGTCGTGCGCCCCTGCATGTATTCCTTGTGAATGGGATCGGCTCCGGGCGGAAGGACGATCTTCGGGTTGCCCGAGCCCATGCCGCCTGAGACCAGATGCCCGGAGAAGCTGCCGTAGCTGCCGAGAGTCACGATGTGCTCGGAGCCCTCCACCTTGCGAGAGATCGGCGCGTAACGGATCTTCGTCCTCTCCGGCGGCGCGAAGGGAGGCGACGTGGCCTTAGCGATCGCCTCAAGCGCCTTCCTCTGCGCGGGATTGGCTTTCTCGTCGATGTAGAGGTAAGCAAAATTCCAGTCTCCCATGGATTCCATCATGCTCTTACCTTCGGGGCTCTGGCCCATCATGGCGAAGGCGAGCCCGTCTAAGGGAACGTCGCCGTAGCTCCCCTTGTCGATGAAAATGACCTGACCCCCGCCACAGGTCATCTTCGTCGGTTTCGAGGCAAACCAGCAGGGACAGGCGGCGTCGCAAGAGCAGGCCTCTTCCAACTCACCCGAGACTTTCCAGGACGCCTTCTTCTCGTCGGCCCGCGCGGCCGCGGTTCCGGCGAGGAGAAGAAGCAGTACGAAAACGGTTATCTTGCGCATGGTCAGCCTCCTTTGGTTTCGCGCGCGAGAAGCATAACGCGACCGGCGAGGGTCCGGCGCGGGCACATGTCTTGCTCGTTATCATTGGAGGCCGATCTCATGACGCAAGAGAAAAAGACAGCTCGAAAAGCCAGGCCGGCGAAGCAGGACGCCCGGAGCCCTGTCGCCGCCGGGAAACGCGGTCAGAGGACTTCCCGCCGGAGGCTCGCCGAGCACGATCCGGAGCGGACCGTCCGGCGTGGAATGACGGCCGAAGCGGTCGCGGAAGACGAGGCGGAGACGAGCTTTCCCGGAAATGGACGTACGAGCTGGCTTCCGGCGAAATGGATTGGGAGGATGTGCGGCAGGCCGCCCGGGACGCCTGGCTCCGGGTGCGCAGCAAGACGCGTCCGCGCCGCTGAGAACCAGTTTGTCGCGCCAGTCCGTTGGCTCGATTCTCGCAGAATCGCAGTGGCCCCTGGCTCGCCCGCAGAACTTACCGGGGAAAAGGAGGCAGCATGCTCTGGACCATCTTCGTCGTTCTCTTGGTCCTCTGGCTCCTGGGATTCTTTGCGTTTCACGTCACCAGCGGATTCATCCACCTGGTTCTCGTCGTGGCGGTCGTCGTGCTGATCCTTGGTCTCGTCCGCCGCGGTCCCTAAATAAGGACTCTTACAGACCCGCGTTCCGGCACAGGTCGAGGTAGTCCTGTGGAAGGAACGCCGGCTCTTCGCCGACGCTGCGCGGCTCGACGATGGGTTCGCCGGCCGGCCCGGGGCGCGTCTGAGCAGGGCCGATGAGACCTGGCCTGGAAAAGAGCGAAATCGCAGCCACGGCCGCGATCAGGCCCGCTCCGATTCCGAAGCCTTGCAGGAATACCGCTGGTTTCTTCATTGTCGGCTCGCCTCCGATGTTCTGTCCACTTCGGTTCCTCTTGCGATTTTGCGATCTCAGGCGGCTCCGGCTTTCCTGGCTGGGCTTCTCTTCGCCTTCGCCCGGCCGCCGGCTTTTCCAATGCTCTTGCGAAGGGCTTCCATCAGGTCCACGACTTTGCCCTCCTCGCCCCGGCCTCGCGCCTCTCTCTTGACCGCGAACTTGCGCTTGGAGGCGAGCAGCTTCTCCAGCGCCCGGCGGTACTCGTCGGGGTGCTGCGTCGGATCCCATTCCTCCGACATCTGATCGATCAGGAGGCGCGCCATCTTCACCTCGGCCGCCTTCTTGCCGGAGGCCGGGACGCCGAGATCGGCGGGGTCCCGCAGCTCCTCGAAAGGCCTCAGGACCTCCAGTGCCAGCGCCTCCGGGCCCGGGATGAGCGCCGCCAGAAGCGGCCGCGTTCGCAGGAAGAACTTCGCGATGCCCACCCGTCTGGCCTCCGCCAACGCGTCGCGCAGCACGGAGTACGCCTTCTCGCCCCCCTTCTGGGGCGTGACGTAATACGGCTTCTCGAAGGAGAGCGGGTTGAGGGAAGCCAGGTCCACGAACTGGAGGACGTCGATCGACCTTTCGCCTTCGCCGACGCTCTTCTGGACCTCCTCGAGCTCCTCCTTCTCCACGACCGCGTACTTCTTCTTCTCGACCTCGTAGCCCTTGACGATCTCGTCGTTCCCGACCTCGATGTCCTCCTCGCTGCAGAACTTCTTGTACTTGATCGGGGCCATGTCCTTCTTGTGAAGGAGCCGAAAGGAGACCCGTTCGGAAGATTCGACGGCGGCGTGCAGGCCGACCGGGATCGAAATCAGTCCGAAGGTGATGTGTCCGCTCCAGATCGCGCGCATCGTGAATGCTCCCGAAGGAGTTACAGCAATGCTCTTGCCAACGCCCCCGGGCCACTGTCCTGAATCGCAACTCCCGGACAAATGCGTGGACAAATGGGTTCTGTCATCCTGAGCGAAGCGAAGGATCTGCTCTCGCGCTCTCAAAGCCGGAGCAGATCCCTCGTCGCTCCGCTCGCGCCGTCGCCATAGCGGCTTTCCGCCTTCGCTGGAGAGCCGTAGCCGCTACGGCGGAGGCTTTGGCGCGTCGGCGACCTCGGGATGACAGGAAAGGCGTTGTGCCCGAAGGGTTATGTCAGGCGATTTGCTCGGCCGGGGTTTCCGGACGGGTGGCGATGGGCAGGGAGGGAAGGAGAAACGAGACGGCCCTGCCGATGACCTCGGCGCTGCGCAGGATCTTGTGGTGGCCGAGGCCTTGGGTCGTGACGAGACGAGCGCCGGGCCACGACGCGGCGATGGCGCGGCCGTCCCCCAGGGGGACCTTCGCGTCTCGACGGTCATGGAAGATCAGCAGCGGATCGGGAGTGGAGGGAGCGGGCTCGACCACACGCAGCTTTTCCCACCCGACTCCGTGTCGCGCCGCGAGCCGGATCTTCATCGAATCGCAGACCGGTCCCGGCATCCGGCAGATGCTGGCGAAACGGCCCGCATATTTCTCGGGATCGGAGAGGGGGGCAAGCAGGACCGCGGCTCGGACGCGAAGGCCCTCGCGCATCGCCAGCACGCAGGCCGCCGCGCCGAGGGAGTGGCCGATA
>WNGB01013273.1_pt1 | contig 12491 bp, 15 predicted proteins | sample 5400681 | NCBI WGS metagenome assembly WNGB01 (sample SAMN13153367, study PRJNA577476) | soil metagenome | isolation source: 115 cm soil or saprolite under grassland replicate 2 | place: USA:California | collected 2016-06-15 | reverse complement strand
GTCTGATACTCTATCAGGTGAATATACACGCACGAAGTGTCGATGAAGGAGGTCACGAGATGGCAGCGACAGTCCGGCTCGGCCACGTTGGCGTGCCCGCACAGAACCCGCGGCAATTGGCGACATTCTATCACGACCTGCTGGGACTGGAGGTGACCTTGGAAGGGACGCTCCCGATGTTGGGTGAGTTCATATTCCTCAGCGATCGCCCCGAAGAGGAAACGCAGACCCTTGCGTTCATGACCAGCCCCCGCGCGAGGCATATCGCCTGGAAGGTGGAGAGCCTGGCCGTACTCAAGGCCGTCTATGCCCAGGCGAAGGCGCACGGCATTGCAATTGACCGTGTTCTCAACCACCGCGCCAGTTTGAGCATGTACCTGCACGACCCAGAAGGCAACGGCATTGAAATCTATTGGCCGACCGGCCAGAGTGTCGAGGGGCTGGCCCTGTTGGAGCTGATCTTCGGGTCCAGCGCAGCTTGACAGGGCGCAATGGTAAGGGTCGCAACCTGCACAAGTGAGGTGGTGACAGGCCAACGGCAGAGCTCAGCCGCCGCGAGCGCGCCGCACAAAACGACTTCAACATCGCATCGATCTCGTGCGCGAAGCGGTCGGCTGCAGCGGGTGTTGGGTCGTGATTTGATACGAATACTGTGCGATATGAATCACGATCTGGGACATCTAGCCCAGTGTCGCCTCGTATAGAGCCGACAACCGTTAGAGTTCGTCGACTTCGTACATCAGTATAAGCGTGCCAAGAGCCTTCATCCGATCTCTTGCATCTGGTGGCTGAGATTGCACAAATGCCATCATGTCGTTGAGCGAGTCAAACGAGACCTCGACAACCTTGGCGTAAGGCGGAGGGCCGCCCGGACTCATGAGGTCGCCGGCGCTGATCTTGAGTGAGCGCACGTCGAGTGCTTGTTTGTGCGCAGGGATAAACCGGTTGGTGAGGAAATCATCCAACTCCTTGGGGTCAGTAGATTTGGGGAAGAGAAACAGGACATTAACCATAAATGCCTCCATACATAGATGATTCGACAACATGCTATCGTTCAACCGGCTCTACCTGCTCACGTCCTGCGCAGCTTCCAATTAGCTAGCGGCAGAGGGTCGGTAGCCACCCAACGAATTACAGTGTACTGCGTGTGGTATCCTGACTGCCGCTTTATCGTGGAAACCTGTGATATGCGTAGCTAACGCCCATGTGGTTGTGGTGCATGTCACAAGCTTCGTACACCGAATCTTATCACCGCTGTCAATTCTACAGGCGGTTGGGAACGTGGGCGGCCCTACTCTCGTTGTCCCGTGCGTGTGGCAAGTACACCTATTCTACCATTTCACGCATATCAATCGGCAAATGCCGGAAGCGTCGTGTACAACCATTCTAGCTGACCACGAATGGAAAGCACTCTACACGGCCATCGACCGCAGCACTCGTCTTCCGGCAGCGCCTCCGACAGTTCGTCAAACGGTTCGCTGGATTGCCCAACCGGGAGGGTTCTTAGGCCGCAAAAGCGATGGCGAACCTGACATTGCGTCTATCTGGCGCGGATGATCTCGTTTGACCGATATGGCCGACCTTTACCTCATCACCCATCCTTCGGAAGAAACTCGTAACAGTTAGCCCTACGATCAAGTGATTTTAGGAATCCAGCGCGGCACGGATTTGCAATACTGCTCGTACGCCGCGCCGAATTTCACTTTCAACGTCGGTTCTTCATACAAAGTAACGAACAGGTGAAACACCAGGAAGACTACAACCGTGTAGGCGAGCAGCCAAATCGATTTGAACCACAGAAAGTGACCGATGAGTATGGTCAGCGCACCCAGGTAAATCGGGTTGCGAACGTAGCGATAGAGCCCGGTTGTCACTAACGCTTTCGGCGGGTCAATCGGAGCGGGCGTGCCGTGACCCGTGAATGTGAAATCCCAGAAGCACCTGAGAATCATCACTGTGCCGAGGAGCCAGAGCGGAAAGGCAAGGTAGGCGAAGGAGCCTATCTCGACGTGCGGATCTTTCGGCAGAAGAAAGAAGGGAATGTAAGCAGCACCAAGGCTCACCACGAGGATGAGAAATACAAGAGATTTGAGGGCGGTCATGGTTGCCCCCTTTCTGAGAATCTAAACAAAGGACACGAAGGACACAACGTCCTTTTCTTTTTGAAGGCCAGGCGTGGGACGTCCTACTCCACACTCGCAACCGCGAAACCACCCCATGCGCGCTCTTTCTCGCTCTCTCGCCCCAGCGTGCGCTGCTCGCGCAGCGTCAGTCCGCACGACTGGAGCAGCTCGGACAGACGCTCGCGCGTCGGCGGCGTGCTGTCGAGCCCGAACTTGAACGGTTCACCAACCGCACGTGTCGCCGCCCTCCCGTAGCGCCAATACAGCGCGTTCGACTCGATGGCCTCGGTCGTGAAGTAGTCGAACGCGACGACGCTGCCCTTGGCGGTGCTGGCGATCTTGCGCAACATGTCCTCGACGGCTTCCCGCTCCAGGTACAGCATCACGCCCTCCCAGAGGAACAGCGCTGGCTTCGCAGGGTCGAAACCCGAAGCCACGAGCCGCGCCAGCCAATCTTCCTTCTCGAAGTCGGCGGCCACGAACGTGACCACGGACGAGTCGATGCCGGCCTTCGCGAGCATCTCGCGCTTGATTGCCTGCGTCTTCGGCGCGTCGATCTCGAAGGACTTGACCCGCGTGCCCTTCGGCAATCGGTACGGGCCCGTGTCGAACCCCGCGCCGAGGATGACGAACTGGTCGATCTCGGCGAGGGAGCGATCCACGGCCGCGTCGAAGAAGGTCACTCGGGCTGAGGCCTGGTACAGCTTGGGAACATCGCCCTCAAAGGGATACCTGAAGGCCTTGGGTACGTAGCCAGTCAGGCGGTGAGCCAGCAGCGTGGGGAAGCTCGCCATGCGACTGGCAAGAGGGGGAACGCCCGGCAGCAGCGGCATCAGGCGATTGGCCGGCTCGTCTTGTCTGGTGCCGAGGTTGTGCATCGCCCAGCGCGCGGAGAGCGGACCCTGCGCGGTCGCGGACACACCCGACGGGTTCCCCGTGAGGAAACCCTTGCCAACCCAGATCACATAGTCGAGAAGCGAGACCGGGAACAGAAGTATACTGATGATGTAGTAGACGGCGGTCGCGATGAAGTCGCGCATAGCATCGAACCTCTTCCTCAAGGTGCGAACGCCCGAATTGAGCGGGCGCGGGCGAATGCCACACAAGCAACGGGAACAAAGCAATATGAGAAGCACGCTATCCCGCGCTCCGCTCGAATGACTTGTTCGGCGTGTGCTCATCTGAGAAGGTGTCACCTCAGAAGCTCGTTCCCGCGACGCTCCATCTCTGCCGGTTCGAGGTCTTCCTTCCATGTCAGGAGCACCCAGATATGACCAAAAGGATCGCGCACGCTGGCGGAGCTGGCACCGTAGAACATATCCGTCGGAGACTGGATCTCTTCTGCTCCCGCGTCGACTGCCCGCTGTAGCAAGACTCCATTGTCCTCCGCAAAAATGTGAAGACCAGCCGCGCAGCGGCCAAGCGCGCAGGGCTCGGCGTAAAGCTTGTGGTCGGGATCGCCGATCATAATCACCGAGCCGCAAATGGCGATCTCAGCATGCAGAATCTTGCCGTCAGGAGAAGCGATCCGAAACAACTCCACCGCACCAAACGCCTGCTTGTAGAACTCGATTCCGCGTGAGGCTCCATCCACGTAAATGTGCGGCACGATTGTATTCCGATAACGCTCAGGTCGTTCTGCCATTATGCTCCTCCGAAATAATACTCATATCATCTTGCTTTCTCTCAGAAAAGAGAAACGCCGAACTAGAAGTAGACGAATATTCGTCTACAACCGTTTTCTGGGATGTCTGCCCACCTGTTTCTTGGCCCATGATAGCACGCATGATTGGGCGCTGTTGGTCATCCGCTTGGAGAGACTGATCACGTTGCCGACCTACTCATAGGATCGTGCTGCTCTGTTCGTCCCACATTACCCATTCTCCGGAAGATACCGGTAACAGTTAGATTTAGGAATGGATCGCTCATGGCAGGATGATGGCCGCACGCGCGCCGCCGCTCTACCGCAATCGTGCTCCTGGCACGTTCTCTGCTGCCCGCTGGCTTGAAACGGCCAAGACATGACGATACAAGCATGCGGCAAATTGACTTCGCCTTTGATCACTGTCTGACGTTTGGGGCAGAGCTGGAAGCCCGTATGAGAGTTATTTACTCACAACACACTTGCCGTGCTGAGTTCTGCCAAAGCACTCGCAGCGACTCGGCATCAGTCGTGCGGAATGGGAGATCGCTATGCAAATAGAACCGGCACGTTCGAATCGCATTCGACACGCTGGTCCTCCCTTGGGGATTGTCGCAACGGTCTTCGTCCTACTGTTCCTCGTCGGCTTATATCCGGTCACTCTGTTCGGTGGCCAACCATACTTCCCTGGTCCATGGGAGTCTGGCGATACGATCGTGACGTTCTTCCAAACGCGGTCTGCTGCCGTTCTCGCGACTGCATTCCTTCACTTTGGCGCAGCAATCCCGCTCGGGATCTTCACCGCAACCGTGGGGAGTCGTTTGCAATTTCTCGGGGCGCGCGTGGCTGGTAGTTTCATTGCGCTGTTTGGTGGCTTCACGACGGCCTTTACCATGATCGTGTCATCGTCGATGTTGTGGACAGTGACCCAACCGGGAATCGTGCAGGATCGGGCAGTGGTGCTGGCGCTGTATTGGCTGGATCAAGCGCTCGGTGGAAGTGGCTTTTCGGTACCGTTCGGCCTGCTGGTCGCGGGAATAGCGATTCCTGCCTGGCGAATGAACTTGCTCCCGAACTGGATTGTCATCCCGGGCTTGGTGATCGCGCTGTGTGGCGAACTGAGTTGGATCAACTTGATCGTTCCAACGGCGTTGTTTCTCGTCCCACTGACGCGGTTTCCAGGCTTCGTCTGGATGATCGCCGCCGGATTCGCGCTGCCAAACACGAGTGCGACAGCATGACAAAAGCGATTCGCATCTTCGTGGTTTGCGAGGGCATCGCGTTCGCGGCTGCCGCGCTCACGCACTTGGGAGTGCTGGTGCGCGGCTATGAGCACCAGCAGGCGGGAATTGCCGAGAGCGTCATCGCGACGGTGCTCTTCGTTGGGCTCATGCTCACGTTCATTTTCGATCGAGCGACGCGAGGGATCGGCTTGGTACTGCAAGGATTCGCATTGCTTGGAACGCTGGTCGGTATAGGAACAATCGCAATCGGCATCGGTCCTCGGACAATCCCCGATATCACGTACCACAGTGCGATGGTGATTGTGCTGGTTTGGGGGTTAGTGACAACTTTGCGAGCGCGGCGCTAGCCGAATGTCGAGTCTAAGTTTATGAACCACTATGGCTTGGAGAAGTCCTACTGCATCTGGCAACCGACGGTCCGGACACTGCTAAGTGAGTACAAGCCCTGCCAGGCTGCGATGGTACGTGATCTGCTGCGGACTCCCTCGGGCCGCGTTGACTAGTCTGCTGGCCACCAGGCGCCCACTCGCAGTCGTCGGGCGTTTTGCGAGTACTGCGGCGGCGCTCATCACGACCAATGGCGTGGTCTTTGGTGAAGGAGGACAGGATGGTGTCTCATCGAACCCATGTCTTTAAGTTACCGAATCGAATACGTTTCTTGAATAAGTATGTCACCAATCGGCTCTTACGTGTGTTTGCGAAGCTTTCCCTCGGCCCGTTTGCGCTCATTCGCCACGTTGGCCGTCGAAGTGGTAAGCCCTATGAGACGGTGATCTGGGTGTGGCCGCGCAATGACGGTTTCGTGATTGCGTTAACGTATGGATCAGAGGTGGATTGGTATCGCAACCTGCGGGCTGCTGGAGGCGGTACGCTGGTCTGGCATAAGCGGGTCTATGCGGTCGGGAAACCCGAGCCGATTGATGCCAAAACAGCGCTGCCAGCGTTTCCTGCAGCGTTCCGGCCACTCTTTCGCTGGACTGGCATGCAGGATTTTGTGTTTCTGAGGACATCAGGCTCTGAGCCAGTCAGAACCTGATGTGACACTCCAGGGTCTGAAAACCGCACCGGAGGAGGCGAGCCAATCCAACTTCGTCACCACTTCGGGACAACGGGATAACGCGATGCTCAATCCAATGCAGCGAGTGGAATGGTTGATGCTGCTCGATGCGCACTGCATCCGTGAAGGAGCTCGTGTGGACGATTACGACTGCTCCGCAGCATAGCGCCCAAGGAGCGCGCTCCTGGCGCTCGGTGGCGCGGATGAGCGCGTCTGCCCGCGCCACACGGATATTCAGGAGAGGAGCGATACGTATGCAAGCAAGTATACCGTCTGCTTCAGCCAAGCCGTCGTGGGATCACGCGGCGCGATGGCTGGCCCTTATTGGTGGCGTGATTAATCCGATCGCATTCGTACTGGTGTACACTGTGGCGGGATTGCTGCGTCCTGGGTACTCCGCGATTCACCAGGCGATTAGCGATCTGGGCGTTGGTCCCAATGGACCGCTCGTGGACGCAATCGCTGTGGTCCATGCACTGCTGCTGATCGCATTTGCCATAGGTTTCGCCATCAGTATGCGCCAGGTATTGAGCAAGGGTTGGCTTGGCTTCGGCGTCGCGTTTCTGGTGCTGCGCGGGCTTTCGGGCATCACCACGGCCATCTTTACCGATGCGCCCGCGACGGTCGCCATCCATTCGCTGGCCGCCCTCGTCAGTATTATCAGCATGGTCAGCGCATTCATCATTATTGGGCTTGGGCTTCGCCGCGCCGCCCATTGGCACGGGTGGGGCACCTATTCGCTCGTCACTGCGCTGGTAACAGTGGTGCTGGTCCCGATCCTGTTCTGGCTGTTTACGCCCGGCACACCGCTCGCGCCGCTCCAAGTGGGTGGATTGATGGAACGCCTTGTCTCGGTCGAGACGCTTGCCTGGTATGTCGTCGTCGGGTGGCGCCTCTTCCACACCCAGACTGAACGTTGAGTAGTGTGGCGTTTGTTTTTCTAAGCCTCTTTACTGCACTGGTATATTACTCCACCGAGTATAGAAATAGGCATTAACTACTATCTACTAGTCCTTAAGGGGCAGCTTCTTGGCTGTTTCAATTGTAAAATATCCTCTTGTGTGGTTTGGAGCTAGCAAATCTTCTATAACATAGAAGATTTCGTGTTATAGCTCTTATAGGTTTGGCTTAGCTTTAGCACTACTCGCAAAGCGAGTTATTTATTTTTCTTCCATAGACTTGGCATGAGACTGGCCAGGCATGACCACGAAAGGCTGATGAGCATGAAAAAGCATTCCGAACAGCCGCCGCAACCGACCGGCTCGCTCAAACAGTTTGCTATCTTGGTTGGTGAATGGAATACCGTGGGAACCCATCCTTCTTTCCCATCCGCAGCGCATGGGCATTCTTCTTTCGAATGGCTGATGGAAGGGGCTCTGTTGGTATGGCACTTTGATTGGGAACGCGGAGGCCCTCCGAGCGCGATCAGTGTCATCGGCCATGACGACTCGGTTGAAACGTGTTCCATGCTCTATTCCGATGAGCGGGGGGTTGCAAGGATCTATCACATGAGTCTCGAAGGCGGGGTTTGGAAGATGTGGAGAGATTCGCCAGGCTTCTCGCAGCGCATGACTGGCACGTTCAGCGATGATGGAAACACCATTACCAGTCAGGGAGAGTTGTCGCGTGATGGTTCACATTGGGAACAGGACCTGAATGTGACGTATACGAGAAAGAAATGAATGGTATCACGACGGTGAACCCACGATCATCCAAATTGCGAATAGTGGAAAGGTTTGATTGCAGGTTGGTTTGAGAGCTTGTTGCAGACCACAAGGCAGGAAAGGAGACAACATGTTGTCTACTGTTCGTCAGTCAAAGAATATAGTGATTGTTGGTGCCGGGCCCGACAGGCTTGACACTCGCGCATGAACTGCTGCGTCAAGGCGTGCAGATACGCCTGATCGACAAAGCTCCCACAGCTTCCCAGAATACCAAGGCGCTTGGGGTGTGGCCACGGACGCTTGAACTGTTTGCCCGCACCGGGACAGGGATCGTTGAAGAGATGCTCGAACAGGGTGTGAAGACTCCAACATTTAATGTCTGGAGCGAAGGCAAACGCCTGATCCGCCTCGACTTTGCCCATCACCTTGCTGGCCCGTATCCCTTTGCACTGATGATCCCTCAGGCGGAAACAGAAGCGCTGCTGACCAGGCACGTTCTGGATCTGGACGGCACCATCGAGCGCGGCATCGAACTGGTCAGCCTGATCCAACACGAAGACGGTGTGGAGGTGCTGCTGCGCCACGCCGATGGGCAGGAAGAACAGACCAGGACCGACTGGCTGATTGGCTGTGATGGGGCACACAGCATGGTGCGGCATCTCGTGGGTGTGCCCTTTGTCGGCAAGACCTTCGAGCAGAGTTTTGTCGCGGGAAATATCCGCATGCAGTGGGATTTTCCCCTGACGAAGCCCATGCCTTCCTCTCTCGTGGCAATGCGATTGCCTTCTTCCCCCTGCCCGATGCGTTCTGCTATCGCGTGGTGATTACCTACCAGCCAGGGGTGATGCCCGAGGGAGAAGTAACACTGGAAGAGGTCCAGCGTGACATCGTGGCGAATGGTGGTCCCGCGGGAGCGCGCGCTTCGGAACCGGCCTGGCTTGATCGCTTCCGTGTGGACCAGCGCAGAGTTGCGCGCTATGTGTCGGGGCGCGTCCTCCTGGCCGGGGATGCCGCCCACGTGCTCACCTTCGTTGGAGCACAGGGCATGAACACCGGCATCCAGGATGCCTTCAATCTGGCCTGGAAACTGGCGCTGGTGGTGAAAGGCCAGGCACGGGCGCAACTGCTGGAGAGCTATGGGGAGGAGCGCGAACACGTCAGCAAAGGACTTTTAGCAGCCACAGGATTGGCTGCCCGTCTTGCGACCGTGCATCAACCACTGCTCACAGCTGTTCGCAACTTCGTGACACCACGTATTAGCGCGCTTCCGCTGGCACAGCAGCGCCTTGTCAGTGCCCTTGCGGAATTGAGCATCTCCTATCGTCACAGCTCGATTGTCTCTGACGATCAGGGCAAACGAGCCAGAGGCCGTTCTCGTCTGCGTGCCGGGGACCGTGCGCCTGATGGAAACGTCTGGAGGTTCGACCGGAATGCACCACACCGGCTTTTCGAGTTGCTTTCTGGCACACGCCATACCCTGCTGGTCTTCTCGCAGCAGCACAGTGAAGCCGAGGCGAAGGCCCTGACTCTCACACTGGCAGAGTTTCAAGATGTGGTCGATAGCTATCAGATCGTCCAGGGTACCAACCGGAGCAGCGAGCAAAGGGGGACGGGAAAACGGCTCTACGATCCAGATGGTTCACTTGCGCATCGCTATGGTCTTGCGAATGAAGGGCTGGTGTTGATCCGTCCCGACGGCTATATCGGCTTTCGCAGCCGATCAATTGAGGGAGAACATCTCTACCGTTACCTGCAACACCTCTTTTTGACTGAATCATTAAGGGGAAACCGATCCCCCATCGTGAGCGCACATTTTCAGCTTTGAATCGGCTTCCTCCATTTTCCCAGAAGGAGGGTGTTATGCCGATGCTCAAGAAGGACGTGACATATCGTAAGCTGCGCTGAGCCTCGCGGCAGCGCGGTCGGCGTGACGACTCCTGCGCTGGCCGCGACCGCAACGCGTAGCTTCGCCGCAATCTTCGACCGATCCTGACAAGCGAATGGCGAAAGGCGCTCTCATCCACAAAGTGAGATCAGCGGAGTGGTGGCAAGCGCTGCTCGACCGCCTGCCGACGCCGCTCGCGCCGGCGGTTATACTCCGCCGGCCTCTCGCCCGGGACGTTCCGCGTTCTGCACCGCCACATGCAAGACTGAGTTGATCCACAGCGGGCCGCGGATCTGGAACGATTTCTGGACCTCGGTCTACGTGGTGATCGACGACTGACGCGTCAACCGTGTGGACAACGGCGCATTCCATGGCTAAGACAAGGTTCGTAGGTACTTTACAGTGTTTGTGCCGAAATTCTGCGAACGGCTTCAGAAAGCCCTGGACCGCGATCTCAGTTTGCCAAGACTGTAAAGTAAGATTGCCGATCCTGAAACCTTGTCTAAGAAGGCAACGTCGCCCTGGTGTTCGAGGTCGCACCTGCCACCGTATTCGGCTTCGGCAAGGGCAAGGTGTTCAGCCAGACCCGCTGGCAGTTCCAAGAAAAGAGCTGAAAGGGCTTCACCGCCAATAGGAACCAAGGGTACCTACAACAGCCCATCAACGACGATGGGCTTTGCGGCGCCCACACATCCTTCTCGGTGTGAACGAGGCGGCAGTATGCGTCGGGCTAGATCGCCAGGTAGCCTCCGTCGACAGGCAGGGTCACGCCGTGGATATAGTTTGCCTTGTCGCTGGCAAGAAAAAGCGCGGCTTCGGCAATCTCCACAGGCATGGCGTATCTGCGCGCCGGAAGACTGTTGGCGATCTCCTCGAAAGCGTCAATGTGCTGTTCTGTGCCCGGAGTCCGCACCAGGTGCGGCGCAATCGCATTGACATTGACACCGCTCGGCCCGAACTCGGCTGCCCAGGCTCGCGTCAGGAGTGCCAGCGCCGCTTTCGACGCACCGTACAGCGCTCCTCCCGAAAACCCTTTGTGCGCCAACACCGTGGTGATATTGATGATTTTTCCCGAGCGGCGCTCAGCCATGTGCGGTGCAAACGCGGCGGTCAGAAAAAATGGGGCTTTGATATTCGTCGCGATGACTGCGTCAAAAGTACCTTCGTCGATCCGGGCAGTTTCGTCCATCGGGAAAATCCCGGCGTTATTCACCAGGATATCGATCGAACCGACCAGCCTGTGCGTCTCGTTGATGAGGCGCTCGATGTCGGCGCGTGATGTCAGATCGGCCACAATACACACACTTGATCCCTCACCGAGGCGATCGGCGACAGCCTGCCCACGTTGCGCGTCGCGCCCGGTGATGACGACCTGCGCTCCCTCGCGGGCAAAGGCGTACGCAATCGCCTCGCCGATCCCGGAAGTGGCGCCGGTAATCAGAGCTGTTTTCCCTTGCAGCTGTGACTCCTGGCTCATATCGCCTCCTTTGGCGCGTCTCTCGCTGATCTTGCTTCATCGGCTGCGGACGCATCGGCCAGCGCTTGATCGATCGTCATCGCCTGGCCCTCGGCGAAGGCCGCGTCCCAGGCCGTAGCATCAACGCCAGCGCGGCGCTTGCCAACAGCTGGTCATACGTGCGGCGAAACGCCTGCCACATGGCCGCCTGCAACTCCGCCAGTTCTGGGAGCAGCACGGTGGGCTGGCCGTGTTTGGCTTCCCGATCACGAGCGAGTTGGTCGAAGCTGGCCGCACGGTCCAGTACTTCGAGCGCCAGCGCTTCGAGCTGCACGACGCGCGGCCCTATGACGTGCTGCTCGGGCGGCTGGGCGCCGAAGCGCTCCAGCAGCGCGGCATCGACTGGGCAACCCAGCCCATCGTGCCAGGCCCGGTGGCTGGCTGCATGTACTTCGCGCAGACCAGGCACACCATCTGCGACCAACAGCCTGGCGTCGGCTTTCTGACTGAGTGGACGACCCACGGCCTGGAGTTTGATGGGCGGCGCGGCAAGAGCTATGCCGAGAACCTGGCGCTGTTCGGCCTGCCGATCACCGAGCCGTATCAGTACACCAATGAGCAGGGCCAGACCGTACAGGCGCAGTGGTTCGAGCGCGCGCGCTTCGAGTGGCATCCCGACAATCCGTCACCCTACAAAGTGTTGCTGGGGCGGCTGGGAGCCGAGCTGCATCCTACGGCGCCGCCGGCCCAGCCAGCCTACGACAAACCCAACAGCCCCGCTGACCTGCTGGCGTCCTTCTACGACGCCGTCAACCATCAGGACTATCAGCGCGCCTACGGCTACTGGGAGACGCCGCCCAGCAGCTACGACGACTTCGTGCGCGGCTATGCCGATACCGTCAGCGTCCAGCTGATTGTCGAGCCGCCGACCTGGATCGAGGGAGCCGCCGGCAATCTCTATGCACACCTGCCGACTGTGCTGGTCGCGTCGCAGCGCGATGGTGGCCAGCAGCTCTTCGCGGGCTGCTACGTGGAAAGCTCGCCTCGGCAGGCAGCCGGCTGGAGCATCTTCCCGACCACGACCAAGATCGCGCCTGCTCCGTCGAATGTTGCCGTCCCGACATTGCTCAATCGGCAGTGCTGAGCCGCTGGACCGGTGCTCTCCGCCTATCCGGAGTGACGCGCTTGCATCGCGTCACTCCGGTATCTATCAACATCTCTATCGCACACGCCTGCTCGTGAAGATGGTTCTCCATGCTGTTTCAGCAATCTCAATAGTCGTTTTGGCAGTCGATATCGGCCTGAGTTCAGCCCGCCGAAAGGAACGTTGCCAAGCGCCTGGCACTATCTCTGCTGCCCTGAGATCACCGTGATCCTGTGCGTGTGAACCACTCAAACACTCTCGGAAAGCACAACATCG
>WNGB01015513.1_pt1 | contig 12495 bp, 13 predicted proteins | sample 5400681 | NCBI WGS metagenome assembly WNGB01 (sample SAMN13153367, study PRJNA577476) | soil metagenome | isolation source: 115 cm soil or saprolite under grassland replicate 2 | place: USA:California | collected 2016-06-15 | reverse complement strand
GAGATCGCCGCCCAGCTGGGCGTGTCCCGCGCCGCGGCGACCACGTTCATCCAGCGCCTCGAGACCAAAGGACTGGTCGAGACCACCCCCGATCCGGAAGACGACCGCGGGGTGCGCGTCACCCTCACGCGACGCGGCCTCGAGGTGCTGCTGCGGGCGGGTCAGCTCGAGCGACGCCTCGCCGCACGCGCCATCGAGGGGCTGCCGGCGTCGAGCATCGCCCGGACGGTGCGTCTGCTCCAGGAATTCCGGCAGCGGCTCGAGGAGAAGCAGATCGGCGTGGTGCACTGACGGGAAGGGGGAAGAGGGAAGGGGGAGGGGTTACAGATGTGGGTATCTTTATGCAGGCGGGCTCTGCCTCACTTGAGCCGGCGTGGCGGGTGAGAGGGTGCTTGAGCTCGGCCTCCTAGCGTCCCGGTTTCGAATCACTTACGACCTCCGCCTCGACTCGGCTACACGTCCTCCTGAGCGTGCGTGCAGCGTGCTCCCGCCCGCGTAGTTTTCCACATCTCGGGGGCGTTACAAAAATGTGGATTACTCGATCCCAGGCGCCGGCGGCCGACACGGCGCGGGCGATCGCGGCGGCGGCGGGGGTGCTGCGCGCGGCGCAGCGCGTCGTGGTGGCGACCGGCGCGGGGATGTCGTGCGAGAGCGGGATCCCGACCTTCCGGGACGCCCTCACCGGCCTCTGGGCGCGCTACGATCCCGAGGAGCTCGCGACCGAAGCGGCATTCCGGCGGCATCCGGCGCGGGTCTTCGGGTGGTACGCGTGGCGGCGGCGCCTGGTGCGCGCCGCGACGCCGCACCCCGGCTACCACGCGCTCGTCGCCCTGGAACGCTTCGTGCCGGAGCTCGTGATCGTGACGCAAAACGTGGACGGGCTGCACCGCCGGGCGGGGAGCCGGCGCGTGGTGGAGCTGCACGGCTCGCTCGACCGGTTCTCGTGTGTGGACGCGCGCCACCCGTTCCCCGCGGCGGCGGCGCCCGAGCCGGCGGAGGACACGGAATGCGAGCCACCCAGCTGTCCCGAGTGCGGCGCGCCGGTGCGCCCCGACGTGGTGTGGTTCGGCGAGACGCTCCCCGCGCAGGCGACGGCCGAGGCGTGGGACCTCGCGGCGTCGTGCCAGGCGATGCTGGTCGTGGGGACGTCGGGGCTGGTGCAACCCGCCGCGCAACTGCCTTTTATAGCGCGCGACGGCGGCGCGACCGTGATCGAGGTGAACCCCGATCCCACGGACGTCTCCGCCGCCGCGCACATCATCTGCCGCGGGCCGGCCGGCGTGGTGCTCCCGGCGCTGGTCGCGGCGCTCACGGAAGGAGCTGCGACCTGATCCGCCGCACCAAGATCGTCGCGACGCTCGGGCCCGCGACCGGGACGCCCGAGCGCATCGCGGGACTCATCGAGGCCGGGGCCAACGTGATCCGGGTGAACGCCTCGCACGGCGCCCCGGAGCTGCGGGCCGAGTGGATCGCGGCGGTCCGGCGGGCGGCGGACGCCGCCGGGCTCGCGGTGGCCGTGCTGGTGGACCTGCAGGGCCCACGTATCCGCGTGGGCGCGCTGCCGCGGCCGCGCGCGCTGCGCGCGGGCGAGACGGTGGCGTTCGCTCCCGAGGACGCGGCGCGGGGCGACGACGTACCGACGACGTACGCGGGGCTCGCGACCGACGCGCGCGTCGGCTCCCGGATCCTGCTCGACGACGGGCTGCTCTCGGTGGAGGTGACCCGCATCGCCCCGCCGCGGGTGGAGGGGCGCGTGGTGGACGGCGGGACCCTGACGTCGCACAAGGGGATGAACCTCCCGGGGCTGCACGTGAGCGCGCCGGCGCTGACGGAGAAGGACCGGGAGGATGCAGCCCACGCCGTCGCGGCGGGCGCCGACTACCTGGCGCTCTCCTTCGTGCGGCGGGCGGAGGACCTGGCCGAGCTGCGCCGGCTCGTCCCACCCGACCTCAAGCTCGTCGCGAAGATCGAGAAGGCGACCGCGCTCGAAGACCTGGAGCGCATTCTCGACGCCTGCGACGCCGTGATGGTGGCGCGCGGCGACCTGGGGGTCGAGCTGCCGTTCGAGGAGGTCCCCCTCGTGCAGAAGCGCCTCATCCGGGCGGCGAACCGGCACGGCAAGCCGGTGATCACCGCGACCCAGATGCTGGAATCGATGGTCCGCCACCCGCGGCCCACCCGCGCCGAGGCGTCCGACGTCGCCAACGCGATTCTCGACGGCACGGACGCGGTGATGCTCTCGGCCGAGACGGCGGTGGGGGAATACCCGTTCGAGGCGGTCCGCGCGATGGACCGGATCATCCGGGAGATGGAGCGCCAGGGCGCGCCGGCGGGCGTGGGGGGGAGCCGCGACGAGCGGCGCATGGCGGCGGAGGAGAACGTGTCGGTGGAGGACGCGATCGCCCTCGGCACGAGCGCCGTGGCGCGGATGCTGCGCACGCCGCTCATCGTGACGCTCACCAAGGGTGGGTTCACGGCGCGCAAGGTCGCCGCACTGCGGCCGCCGGTGCCGATCCTCGCCGTCACGACGGAGACGATCACCTACCGCCAGCTGGCGCTGGTGTGGGGCGTGATGCCGGTGGTGGTGGACCGCGTCCCGGGCTACGACGCGATGCTCGCCGTGGTACGGGACCTGATCCTGAAGCGCGGCTATGCCCGTCCGGGTGACCGCATCGTGATGACCGCCGGAGTGCCCTGGGAAGTCTCGGGGACGACCAACCTGCTCAAGGTCGAGGCCGTCTGACGTGCGGCTTGTGTTTCTCGGCACCGGGACTTCGTACGGCGTGCCGCAGATCGGGTGCGCCTGCCGCACCTGCCGCTCCGCCGATCCGCGGGACCGGCGGACGCGCACCGCGGCGCTGATCGAGGCGGGGGACCGGCGCGTCCTGATCGACACGCCGCCCGAGCTGCGGCTGCAGCTTGTCGCGGCGGGCGTCGCCGCGGTGGACGCGGTGCTGCTCACGCACGCGCACGCCGACCACCTGCACGGCATCGACGACCTGCGAGCGATCTCCGCACGCCATCCGGGGGGGCCGGGGGGGCCGGGGGGCCGGCTCGAGGTGTTCGGCTCCGCCGACACGCTGGCGGAGGTCGGGCGGCGCTTCGGCTACATCTTCGACGAAACGCCGGCCCAGCCGGGGACCAGCAAGCCGGAGCTCGCCGCGCGCACGCTCGAGGCCGGCCGGGAGACGGCGATCGCCGGGCTGCCGGTGCTGCCGCTGGCGCTGCCCCACGGCGACCGCACGGTGTTCGGCTACCGCGTGGGGCCGCTGGCGTACGTCACCGACGTGAAGGCGGTCCCCGAGGCGGCGGCGGCGCGGCTCGCGGGGCTGGACGTGCTGGTGCTGAACGCGCTGCTCTCGCGGCCGCATCCGCTGCACCTCTCGATTCCGGAAGCGGTGGAGACCGCCCGGCGCATCGGCGCGCGCCGCACGTTCCTCACGCACCTGACGCACGAGACGCCGCACGCCGAGCTCGCGGCGCGGCTGCCGGACGGTATCGCCCCCGCATACGACGGGCTGGCGATCGAGGTGAGTGGGCTCTAGGAGAGCGCGGAACAGATGGTTTCGGCGTCCGAGTTTCCCATCCTGAAGGATGGGCTCGGCACCGCACAACGCTAAAGCGTATTGTGCTTCAGCACAGTGCTTCGCCGAGCCCACGCTTTAGCGTGGGAATTGTCGCCGCCCCCGCCTACGACGGACTGGTCATCGAGGTGGGCCCGGTCTAGATTCGGCGGAAGGAGGGCCGGGGTATGTCCAACGCACCCGAAACGACGCTGCGACGGTTCCAGAGCCCCGCCGTGCGCCAGAGCGCGGCGCTGGACGAGCTGGTGCGCCAGGCGGTCTTCGGCGCACCGGAGGAGCGGGAGCAGGCGCGCTGGCTGATCTGGGAGATCGGGCAGGCGGTGGGGGTGCGGCCCGCGTCGATCCACGAGCTCTATCTGGCGCGCGGTCGCGGCGAGGTCCCGCCGTTCACGACGCCGGCGATCAACGTGCGCGTGCTCGCCTACGACTCGGCGCGCGCCATCTTCCGGGCGGCGAAGCGGCGCGACGTGGGCGCCGTGATCTGCGAGATCGCCCGCTCCGAGATCGGCTACACCGAACAGCGGCCCGCCGAGTACGTGGCGGTGATCATCGCCGCGGCGCTGCGGGAGGGCTTCATGGGGCCGCTCTTCATCCAGGGCGACCACGTCCAGGTGAACGCCAAGAAGTACGCCGCCGATCCCGAGGCGGAGCTCGGCGCCGTGCGGACGCTGATCGAGGAAGAGCTGCACGCGGGCTTCTACAACATCGACGTGGACACGTCCACGCTCGTGGACCTGTCGCAGCCGACGCTCGACGCGCAGCAGCGCGTCAATTACGAGCGCGCGGCGGAGCTCACCACGTTCATCCGCGACCGCCAGCCTGAGGGCGTCACCGTGTCGGTGGGCGCCGAGATCGGCGAGGTAGGGGGTAAGAACTCCGACGTGCACGAGCTGCAGGCGTTCATGGAGGGCTACACCCGCGCGCTGCGCCGGGTGGGCGGGCCCCCCTCCCGCTGTCCCGGCATCAGCAAGATCTCGGTCCAGACCGGGACGAGCCACGGCGGCGTGGTGCTCGCCGACGGCTCGATCGCCAAGGTCCAGATCGACCTCGAGGCGCTGAAGGCGCTGTCGCGCGACGCGCGCGCCAAGTACGGGCTGGGCGGCGCGGTGCAGCACGGCGCTTCGACGCTGCCGCCCGACGCGTTCGGCCACTTCCCCGCGTGCGAGGCCATCGAGATTCACCTGGCGACCAACTTCCAGAACCTCGTCTTCGACCATCCCCGCCTCCCGGGCGATCTGCGCGCCGAGCTGAACGAGTGGGTGAAGGCCGAGTGCAAGGACGAGTGGAAGAAGGGCGATACCGAGCAGCAGTTCATCTACAAGAGCCGCAAGAGGGCGATCGGGCCGTTCAAGCGGCGCCTGTGGGACCTGCCCGCGGACGTGCGCGAGGACGTAGGCGCCGACCTCGAGCGGACGTTCGCCTTCCTGTTCGAGCAGCTCCGCGTGACGAACACCCGCGCGGTGACCGACCGCTTCGTGCGGCCGCCGCTCCAGTCGCACGCCCAGCCGCGCCCGGTGGCGGTTGCGGCGCCGGACGACCTCGAGGCGGGCGAATGAGCGAGCGGGGCGGCGGCTTCGGGTCGTTCCTGCTGGGCCTCGGGATCGGGGCGGTGCTGGGCTTCCTGTTCGCGTCCGAGCCGGGCGACGCGGCGCGCACCAAGCTCACCCGCAAGCTGCGCGGGCTGCGGGACCTCGCCGCCGAGAAGGCGGGCGAGCTGGGGCAGCTGCTCGAGGCGGACGCGGACGCGGAGGAGGACGAGCCGCCGGCCCGCGAGGCGCTCGAGCGCCGCCTGACCGACGCGAAGCACCGGCGGCGCGGCGCCCGACCCGCCGCGGGGCGCCAGGCCGCCCTGCCCCGGCCGGCGGAGGAGGGGGGCGGTGAGGAGGAGGACGAGCCGCTCGCGTGAAGGCCGACGGCGGCTGGCATCGGTCGGTGACCGGCGTCGCCCGCCGCACCCTCGAAGCGGCCTACGAGGACAACATCCCGTTCCTCGCCAGCGCCCTGTCGTTCGACCTGCTCCTCACCGTCTTTCCCTTCGTCGTCCTGCTGCTCGCCGTGGTCGGCTATCTGGTGCAACACCAGATCACGACCCAGCAGGTGGACGTGCACGAGCTGCTGGCGCGCTTCCTCCCCACCGCGCGGCTGGGCCCGACCGACGGGGGGGGCGGGGGGGGCGCGTTCGCGCAGGTGGAGAGCGCGCTCGGCGGCGTGGTGCGGCACCGCGGCCGGCTCACCGCCGTCGGCCTGCCTCTGTTCCTGTGGTTCTCGACCCGGCTGTTCAGCGGGCTGCGCGCCGCGCTCAACGAGGTGTTCGATACCGACGAGCGGCGCCCCTGGCCCGTCGCCAAGCTGCTCGATCTCGCGATGGTGCTGTGCACCGGGACGCTGCTCGTGCTGAGCGGCGTGCTGGCCGCGTGGGAGGCGCGGGCGGCGAGCGTGGGGGGCGGCCCGGCGCTCGACTGGGTGTGGCGCTTCGGGCTCGAGACGATCGCGTTCGCGCTCGGCGTGCTGCTGTTCTTCGTGATCTTCAAGCTGCTGCCGAGCCGGCGGATCTACTGGCGCACGGCGCTCGTCGCGGCGGTGTTCTGCGCGCTCGGCTTCGAGGTCGCGAAGCGGCTGTACGCGCTCTACGTCACCCACTTCGCCACCCTCGACCGCGTGGCCTCGGACGCCAACGTCGTGGCCCTGTTCCTCTTCCTCCTCTGGGTCTACTACACGGCCTACCTGTTCCTGCTCGGCGGCGAAGTGGCGGAGACGTACGACCTCATCCGGATGCGGCGCTCGCAGCGGGTGCAGCTCGGATGAGCGTCGCGCCGATCGACCTGCGCAGCGACACCGTCACCCGGCCGTCGCCGGCGATGCGCCGCGCGATGGCCGAAGCCGAGGTCGGGGACGACGTCCTGGACCGCGACCCGACCACCCGGCGCCTCGAGGAGCGCGTCGCCGAGCTGCTGGGCAAGGAAGACGCGCTCTTCTTTCCGTCCGGCACGCAGGCGAACCAGACAGGCGTCGCCCTGCTGACGCGCCCGGGCACCGAGCTGCTGCTGGAAGCGAACGCGCACCTCGTGCATTACGAGCTCGGCGGCGTGGCCGCGAACTGGGGCGTGCAGATCCGGCCGATCGCGACGCCGGACGGCCTGCTCACGGGCGAGCTGCTGCGCGACGCGCTCCGCCCCGCCTCGCCCCACGTGCCGCGGGCGGGCGCCGTCGCCGTCGAGAACACCCACAACGCTGGGGGCGGTACCGTGATGCCGCCGGCGGTGATGGCGGGCGTCGTCGCCGCGGCGGCGCAAGCGGGGCTGCGCGTGCACCTGGACGGCGCCCGCCTCTGGAATGCCGCCGCCGCGCTCGCCGTCCCGCCCGCGCGCCTCGCCGCCGGCGCCGCGACGGTGATGGTGAGCTTCTCGAAGGGACTGGGCTGCCCCGTGGGCTCGTGTCTCGCGTTCGCCGCGGAGCAGCGGGCGCTCGCCTGGGAAGTGCGCAAGCGCCTGGGCGGGGGGATGCGCCAGTCGGGGATCCTCGCCGCGGCGGCGCTGTACGCGCTCGATCATCACGCGTCCCGGATCGCCGAAGATCACGAGAATGCCAAGCTGTTGGCGAAGCGACTGTCCGGCTGTCCGACTCTCCGACCGTCCGTCCCCGAGACGAACATCGTCATGCTCGATCTCACCCGCCCCACGGACACCGCCGACGCCGTGATCCCGCGGCTCGCGCAGGCGGGCGTGCTGGTGGTCTCGTTCGGCCCGCGCCGGCTGCGCGCGGTCACCCACCTCGACGTGTCCCGGCGCGACGTGGAGCGGGCGGTCGAAGTGATCGCGCAGGTGCTCGGGTGACCCACGTCACGCGGGGCCCCGGGCGCCCAGGCATTATGTTGTCACGATGAGCGCGGGCGGTCCTCTCTCTCAGCCGATACCCGTCGCCCGGTCGATTCTCTGGGCCCCCGCGCCCGGAGGGGGGGGACCGCGGCCGGCCAACATCCCGTTTCCCGTCTTCCTGTCTCAGGCGGCGCTCACCGCGATCTATGAGCATGTGGCGGCGTCTCCGGCCCGGTCGGGGCAGGGCACCCTCGGCTTCCTGCTCGGGGATCTGTGCGAGTGCCCCGACACGAACGTCTCTTACCTCGTCGTCGACGCGGCGCTGCGCCTCAATCAGACGATCTACGGCGACCGCACCCGCGACCTCGTCACCCGGCTGTGGGACAAGATCGAGGCGCAGCTCGAGGAGCAACAGGCGCACCTCATCGGCTGGTACCACACGCACCCGCCGCTCCCGCTCGCGCTGTCGCCGGACGACCTCGAGACGCACGAGTACTACTTCGCGGAGCCGTGGCAGGTCGCGCTGCTGGTCGGGACCGATCCGGAGGAGCCGGCGGGCGCCCTGTTCCGCGCGGGCGGCGACGAAGCTTCCGCCGCGACGCCGTTGCCGTTCTACGAGCTGCTCGCGGAAGAGTCGATCCGGCCCGGCGGCAAGAAGCGGTCGTTCGTGACGTGGAAGAACTACCGCGCGTACAACCCCGTCATGCCGCAGCCCACTCCCCGGGGCCTGGCCAGGCCAGAACCCGAAGCTGAACCGGAGCCGGAGCCCGAGCTCGAGCCGGAGTTCGCCGAGAGCGAGCCCGAGCCGGAGGCCGAGCCCGAGGCGGAACCCGAGCCCGAGCCCACCCCGCCCCCCCCGCGCCGCGAGGAGAAGACCAGCGAGCTCAAGTTCCTCACGACGGCCGAAGACTTCGCGGCGCCGGTGGCTCCTCCTCCACCCCCATCCTCGCGGCCCAGGTCCCGGGCGGCGCCGCCTCCTCCTGCTCCGCCGCCGGTCACGCCCGCCGCCGAGGAAGAGAGCGCGGCGCCCGAGTGGCCCGCGGAGTACGAGGAGGGCGGGGAGGCCGTAGCCGAGGAGTACGCGGAGCCCCCCGCTCCTCCTCCGCCTCCCCCCCCGCCCAAGCCCCGCAAGCGCCGCCGGCGCCGGTCGTGGCGGGGGCTGTGGCGTACGCTGATCGGGCTCGTCCTGATCGGGGGGGCGGCGGGCGCGTACTGGTGGTTCCAGCCGAAGCTGCCGCCGCTCAAGGTACCGCAGGCGGTCAAGGATCTCCCGACGCGGGTGGTATCCTGGGTGAAGACCTTGCCGTTCCTGAAGCGGCGCCCCGCCCCGAGCAAGGCCCCTCCCCGCCCCACGCCGGCGCGTCCGGCGCCCGCGCGCGCTGCGGCGCAGCCGGCGAGTCCGCAGCCCGTCACGGCGCCGCCGCCGTCACCGTACGCGAAGCTCGACGCGATCGGCGACGAGGTCACGCTGGTGACACAGAGCTTCAACGCCCGCGCCGCGGAGTTCGGCCGCGGGCAGCTGACCTGCGCCGGGCTCGCGCGCGCGCTCGCGACGGTGGAGCAGCGCTGGACCGCGTACACCAACGCCCGGAGCGCGGTGGGCGTGCTCGATGCGGCGCGTGCCGCGCGCGACCAGACGCTCTACGCCGGCGTGGACGCGGCGGAGCGGCGCTTCGACAAGTCGGGGTGCGAGCGGCAGTGAGACCAATGCGGAGTGCGGAATGCGGAATGCGGAATTGCCGTGGGGGGTCGAGCGGCAAGACACCCACCTTTACACTCCGCATTCCACATTCCGCATTCCGCATTATAGTTCCGGCATGATCGCTCTCGCCCGCAAATACCGCCCCAAGCACTTCTCCGACCTGATCGTCCAGGACCACGTGGCCGCCGCGCTGCGCGGGGCCGTGGCGGGCGGGCGGGTGGCGCACGGGTACCTGTTCGCGGGGCCGCGCGGCGTGGGGAAGACCACGGCGGCGCGCATCCTCGCGATGGCGCTGAACTGCGAGCGCCGCGGCGCCGACGGTGAGCCGTGCGGCGAGTGCGACTCCTGCACCCGGATCTGGACCGGCGCCGCGAACCTGGACGTGGTCGAGCTCGACGCGGCGTCGAACCGCGGGGTGGACGACGCGCGCGACCTGCGCGAGCGCGCCATGTACGCCGCGTCCGCCGAGGGCCGCCACAAGGTCTACATCGTGGACGAGGCCCACATGCTCACCCGCGAGGCGTGGAACGCGCTCCTCAAGATTCTCGAGGAGCCGCCGTCGCGGGTGGTGTTCGTGTTCGCCACGACGGAGCCGCAGAAGATCGCGCAGAGCGCGGCGCCGATCCTGTCGCGGCTCCAGCGCTTCGATTTCCGCCGCATCGGCCCCCACGCCATCGCGGCGCGCCTCGAGCAGGTGCTCGCGGCGGAGGGCCTCGCGGCGGCCGAGGACGCCGTGCGGCTGATCGCGAAGAGCGCCGGTGCGCGAGGTGCTGGGGCTGATCCCGGACGACGTGTACGGCGAGCTGCTGCGGCTCGTCGCCGAGCGGGACGCCAAGGGGGTGTTCCCGCTCGTGGACCGGCTGGTGGATGCGGGGGCCGATCTCGGTGAGTTCGTGGTCGGCGCGGGGGAGGCGCTGCGGGCGGTGCTGCTCGTGGACCTCGGGGGCGAGCCGGAAGGTCTCACCGAAGGCATGGTGCCGCTGGTGCGAAAGTACAGCGCCCTGCTCCCTGCTCCCGATGTCGTGCGACTGTTGACCGTGCTCTCGGAGATGGAGACGCAGCTGCGCTCGAGCGGCAACGCGCGCCTCGCGGTCGAGTTGCTGCTGCTGCGGTGGGCGATGATGGCTCGAACGGTGCAGTTGGAGGACGTCATCCGGGCGCTCGGCAAGGGGACGGGGGAGGGGGGACGAGGGACGGGTGACGCTCCCGTGCTGCGGGATGCGGCGCCACCCGTCCCCCGTCCCTCGTCCCCGGTTCCCGAGAAAGGTCCGCTAACCGTCGACCGTCTCCGCGCCCTGTGGCCCCGCATCGTCGAGGATGCCCGAGCGAAAAGTCCGATGCTCGGCGCGTTGCTGCAGCAGACGGAAGTGGTGGGGCTGGACGGTACGACCGTGGCGATCCGGCTGCTCGACACGAACCCGGTGCATGCCGAGGGACTCGAGCGCCAGCGTGAGGCGTTGGGCCGGCTGGTTGGGCGTTACGTGACGGAGCCGGTTCGCATCAAATTGGAGGGAGCGGGGAGCGGGGGGGGGGAGCGGTCCGCTCCGCGGCCCGCCCGGCTGACCGAGGACGGGGCCCGCGAGGAGCGGCTCAAGGCGCTGCGCGCCCGGGACCCGAGCCTCAACGCCGCCGTGGACGCGTTAGATTTGGAGCTGTTGGAATAGCGTGCTTGCGACCCGTTTGGACGAGGGGTAACTTTCGGCGTATGGCGGATTTATCGAGCCTGCTGCAGCTGGGGCAGCAGATGCAGTTCCGGTTATCGGAGATCCAGTCCCAGCTGGCGCAGCAGACCGTGACCTGCTCGGCGGGCGGGGGGATGGTGCAGGCCACGGCCGACGGGCGGGGTCAGATCCGCGCGATCAAGATCGATCCCCAGGTCGTCGCCCAGGGGGACGTGGAAATGCTCGAGGATCTCGTGCTCGCCGCGGTGGCGCAGGCGCAGCAGCGCGCCGCCGAGCTGTACCAGGCGGAAGTGAAGAAGCTCGCCTCGGGCCTGCCGTTCCCGTTTCAACCGCCGCTGTAGTCCGCCGTGTCGGCCATCGATGATCTCGTGACGGAGCTGGCCAAGCTCCCCGGGATCGGACGGAAGACGGCGCAGCGGCTCACGTTTTACCTGTTGAAGCAGCCGGTGGAGACCGCCACGCGGCTGGCGGACGCGATTCGCACCGTCCGCGAGCGGGTGACGGCGTGCGGCGTGTGCGGCACGCTCACCGACGAGGATCCGTGCCCGATCTGCCGGGATCCGCGCCGCGACGCGACCCTGCTGTGCGTGGTGGAGGAGGCGTCGGACGTGACGGCGATCGAGCGCGCCGGCCGGTTCCGAGGCTGCTACCACGTGCTGGGCGGGCGGCTCTCCCCGCTCGAGGGGGTGGGGCCCGAGGCGCTGCGGCTCGACCGCCTGCTGGAGCGCGTCGCGAACGGCTCGGGGGTGCGGGAGGTGATCATCGCCACCAACCCCTCGATGGAGGGGGAGGTCACGGCGACCTACCTCCAGCAGCTCCTCAAGCCGACGGGGATCCGGGTGACCCGGATCGCGCGGGGGTTGCCGGTGGGCGGGGATCTCGAGTACGCCGACGGCGTGACCATCGCGCAGGCGCTGCTCGCGCGGCGCGACATGGCCGAGTCCGACTGACCGAGGGCACGTGATGGCGGGTGCGGCGAGCTGGTCGTTCTCGGAAAACGATTTCAAGCAGATCCAGGGCCACCTGCAGGCGTTCCTGCGGGACTCGAACGCGCGCTGCGCCCTGCTCGTGGACCGCACCGGCCAGCTCGTCGCCACCGTGGGCGACGCGCCGCAGTTCGATTCCGCCGCGTTCGCCTCCCTCACCGCCGCCGATTTCAGCGCCAACGACCAGCTCGCCAAGATGATCGGCGAGCACGAGTTCGCCTCGCTGGTACACCAGGGCGAGAAGGAGTCGATGTTCCTCGCCGACGTGGCGAAGCGCGTCATCCTGGTCGTGCTGTTCGACCAGCGCACCACGCTGGGGCTGGTGAAGCTGAAGGGGAAAGGCGCGGTCGAGCACCTGACGAAGGTCTTCGAGGAGATGTTCAAGGGGGTGAGCGCGGGCCCGGCGGCGCCGCAGAAGGGCGTTCTCGAAGGGGCGGAAGACGAAATTGACAAACTCTTCGGTTAAGAGGACGCGCCCATGTCGATGATCAACTACGCGTCCCGCGAGATCAACTGCAAGCTCGTCTACTACGGCCCCGGCCTGGGGGGCAAGACGACCAACCTGGAGCACATCTACGGGAAGGTGTCGCCCAACACGCGCGGCAAGATGATCTCGCTCGCGACCGAAACGGAGCGCACCCTGTTCTTCGACTTCCTGCCCGTCGACCTCGGCACGATCCGCGGCTTCAAGACCCGGTTCCACCTCTACACGGTGCCCGGGCAGGT
>WNGB01010933.1_pt1 | contig 12496 bp, 11 predicted proteins | sample 5400681 | NCBI WGS metagenome assembly WNGB01 (sample SAMN13153367, study PRJNA577476) | soil metagenome | isolation source: 115 cm soil or saprolite under grassland replicate 2 | place: USA:California | collected 2016-06-15 | reverse complement strand
CCGCCGTCGGCCTGGTTCTATGCGCTCGGCACCGTTGCGCGCGTGCTGATCATCATCGGCCATATCGGCTTCGCGCTGCTGGTGTGGCGAGCCGTCAGCCAGCAGCGCATCGGCTACTACCTGGCGGCTGTGCTCAGTCACATCGTCATCGACCTGATTACCTTCTGCCAGCCGATCCTGCTGCCTGGCTACGATTGGATCAGCTACATCACACTTCTCACATTCTGTGGTGGCGCGTTGTGGCTCATCCACCAGAGCCGACCGCTGCCCGAGGCCAGCGCGACGAATGTGCGTGCGCCGGCCGCAGGGCAGCCAGAGCAGATCGCGTAAGCGACACGATCAGCATTGGGCAAGCGGACGGCGGCTGTGCCGCTGCCAGAAAACACAGCCGCCGGTGCATTCCACCATCGGGCGCCCACAGACGGCACCGCCTATATCTTTACCACCAGGAGTGACAAGGCATATGGCTATTGGTAGTATCGCTCGATCCCAACCACGCTCACTGGTCGTGTTTTTTGCCCTGGCCTTTGGCATCTCGTGGGCCGTCTGGATACCTGCGGCGCTTGCGTCCTATGGCCTCCTTTCCGTTCAGGTCGATCCATTTGTCAGCAACTTGCTTGGCGCGTTTGGGCCATTTGTCGCTGCAGTCGTTACAACGGCTTGCTATGAGGGTCGAACCGGCCTCGGCGCATTGTTCAAACGCCTGTTGATCTGGCGGGTTGGCATCCAGTGGTACCTGTTCGTGCTCTTTTGGCCGGCTACCCTTTCGCTGGCGAAGACCACGCTCGCGATCTTGGCGGGGAGTGCGGCGCCTGACTTTGCACACCCACCGTTTGTGCAGCTGTATTCGCTGCCGCCCGGCCTCGCGAAGGCCAATCCGCTGCTGTTCTTGCCGTTCGTTTTGGTGTGGCAAACGCTGCTGGGCAGTTCCATGGGCGAAGAGATCGGCTGGCGGGGCTATGCGTTGCCGCACTTGCAGAGCAGGCACAGCAGCTTGCGAGCCAGCCTGCTTCTGGGTGCCTGCTGGGGCATCTGGCATCTGCCCGAGTGGCTGACCAACGGTTTCCCGCTACCAGCGACCTTCGTGGGGTGGTCGCTCCTTGGGCTGATGGCGAACACGGTCCTGTTCACGTGGGTCTTCAACAACACCAAGGGAAGTCTCTTACTCGCCCTCCTGTTTCATACATCGATTGCGATTACAGGGCTGTTCCTTGCGACAGTGGAAACACATCCGCTGATCGAGGTGGCGCTCAGTTGGGGCGTAGCTATGCTTGTGGTCGCTGCGTATGGGCCGAAGCAGCTTTCACGTGTAGCCAGTGGGACATCAATACCGGCAAAAACGCACCCGCTGCTCTAGAAGTGACACTGCGCACGAGCACGCAGCATGGATGTAGCTGTCTTCGCCGCGAGGAATGCGGCCGGATGTGCGTCCTATTTCGCCAGCGGCAATTTGGAGGACGCGCTGATGCGCATATCGCATTGTTTTAGCGTAGCCCTGCTGGTGGTCTTCCTCAGCAGCGGATGTACCTTCGACGCGGAACCAGAGGGCGCTCCGACTGCCGACACTATCACGAGTGCAGCGGCGACAGCGCCTGTTACTGCTGATACCGCGGCGTCCGTGACGATTACCTTCGCCGCCGAAGGCACCGATCGCGCGGTCTCTACCGCACTCATCCAGCGCTTCGAGCAGGATAATCCCGCGATCCATGTCCAGTTTGTGGCGCTCGACTCGCTCCTCACACCCGAAATTGCCGCCAATGGCAGTAAACAGCTCAATCTGTTTCTGACGCTGCGTGACGTCATGCATTGAACAAGGCGTCGTGGGCATCATTTGCACGCGCCTTGCGCTTCTGTGAGGACCCGTCCCAGGTCATCAAGTTGCGGCTGATCCTTCGCGGGAACAGCCTGGTTTTACTTACGGTACTGGTGGCGCTGCTGACCGACGTGGTAGCGGTCCTGCTCCATCCGCTCTCGCCGTCGTATTGGAGCGGCGCCTTACTCACCGAACTGGCGCTCATGTTCCTGCTGGTGCTGTGCGCGGCGCTCGTGCTGTTCTCGACCTTCAGGCGATGGCATCTCGGCCCATCCCCACGCGGCCTGACCCTCGCCGATGGGATCGATGATCTGTGGACGCTGGTGCGTGTTCCTATCACGAAAGCCGAAGCATTTCTGCCGCGCACATTCGTCGACTGGGTCAGAAGCTTTGATAGCGATCGCGCCTTTGCGCACACACGCTGGCTGCATCCACGCACGCACCCATGGCGGTTCGTAGGTCTGTTGGGCGTACTAGCCGGGTTCGGTCTCACGCTGGCCGAATGGCGGGAGGGGCCACCGCCCAGCCTGGCGATCGGTGTGCTCGTGGCCGCCATTTTTGTTGGGGGCGAACTGATCGCCTCACTCGTCGGATTCGCCCTCCTTGGCGGCTATTTGGGACTACGCGAACGTGCCGCGCGGCGCTGAATGCGCCGGAGATCCAGGCATTCGAGCAGGCCGGTTTTCACCCTGTTCAGACATTTCAAGACAGCGAGCACGGCCAGTCATTCAGCGTCCTCACGGAACCAGCCTAAGGACAGCGTATCGCAGATGTGTTCGGTGTTTTGACGCTGGACGAAAGATGATCGATGGTAGTTCACCATGGATCGTCTATCATTGATGGTCGATCGTCTATTGCCCGTCAGACGGAGATGATATTTCCAGTAGGCTGGGCTAAGAGTCACTCCGAATAACTGCTTTGCTTGGCTTCTTAAAGCCTTCCAAAGTGGTTATTCGGAGTGACTCTTAGAGTAATGTATCGATCGCCGCGCTCGCCAGGGCTAGGTAGCGCCGGTAGAGCGCGCTGGTCTCGGCCTGCCAGCCGGCCGGGCGTGCGGCCAGACGCCGGTCACCGTCGCGCAGCACCTCGTACAGCGTGCGGGCCAGGCGCACAGCCCACCAGGCCAGCATCAGCAGGTGATACGCCCGAATGCGTTGCTCAATCGCTGGCTCGCCGCGCTCCGCGCAGTAGGCGGCGATCAGCCACTCCCAGCGCGCGAGCGGCACGCCGGCATAGGCCGGGTGTGTGATCAGATCGGCAATCTCAAAGGCCGGGTCGCCCCACCCACTATTCTCCCAGTCCACCGAGGCCCAGCCGCTGGGACGGCGGATAAAGTTGCGTGTATTCGGGTCGATCCGGCAGAGCACAGGGGTCGGCCAGCTCCATTCTGGCAACTGCACCCGGGCAAGCTCCTTCATCAGCGCTCGCAGTTCGACTGGCCGCTCGGGCGGCGGGATGCGCGCGAGCTGCTGGTCGATCTCGGCTCGGCCGGCGGCGGCGCTGTCCATGTTGAGCACCGCCGGCTGGATCGGCTGCGCGACGTGCGCCGGCACCAGCGTGTGAATTGCGAGGTAGTGATCGAGCAGCGCTTGCCACTCGGGTTCGCTCGCCGGCGGGGCGGCAGTGACCGATCCGGCCAGCCATACCTGCACCACCACTGGCTGCACATAGCGCTCGCGGTCGAGCCACAGCGGCGCGGGCGCGAGATCCAGCCCAGCCGCGCGCAGCGCCGCCAGCGCGGCATACTCACGGCCGGCGCGGTCGCGCGTATCGCGGATCGTCCATTTGATCGCCAGATCGTGCTGGGAGCTGGTGGCATGGTAAATCAGGTTATTCGCGCCGCCGCCGACCGGCTGGATGCGCCAGCGCCGCCACTCATGCTCGGTCGGCGCCGCTGCGGCCAGGTGGTCGAGCAGCGGGATCAAGATGTGGCAAATCCCTGGTACGCTGGATCGACCTGCTTTGCACAGCTCCCCCGCGCTTTGCCGTCTCGAACGCAGGCGAGGAATTGCTCCGTCAGCGCCTGGGCCTCGCTCAGCTCACGCTCCAGATTCTTTCCTTGCAACGCCCGGTCGATCGCGTGGAAGAACCAGAAATAGTCGATCTGGGAACGATCGAACGATTCAAGTGGACGATCGGTGGTTGGCATGTGCGCAAATGCGTCGCGGTAGGCCTGGTACACCGCAGCAAATCCCGATGGCGCTGTGCTTGTAAAAGCGTCTGAGGTGGCCAGCGAGTTCCGCGCTGGAAATCCGCCCGCGATCCCGGACAAGTCAGCGCTCAGATAGCTCAGCCACGACCAGCAGGCCTGGGCCTGCTGGGTCTGTGCCGAGATGTACAGCCCGCGTAGCAGCAAATCGTTTGCCGTGACCCTGCCACCGAGCGGCGGCGGTGCGACCGCGACGTTTACACCCTGACCTCCTGATGCCGCATTCTGGTCAAGAAACGTGCGCCCATAGCCCAGCCACATCCCGACCCGGCCACGCGCAATCGCGTCGTAGCCATCAGTGGGCGAGTCGTTTGGAGTGTAGCCCTGGAGCCGTTGATAGGGTGACGCTGTTCGCAGCAGGTCCAGGTAGGTCTGGATGGCCTGCACGACCTTGGGATCGGTGAAGTTGGGCCGTTGCGCATCGTCACTGCCAACCACCGGTGATGCCCCGAGATGATCCAGCACAAAGAACACATCGCGTGTCTGGGGACCTGGACTGGCGTAGCCATACTGTTTCGTTTGGCCAGAGCCATGCGTCAACTGGTGCGCCGCGTTCAGTAGGTCGTCGAATGTCCAGGCCGCGCTCGGGGCCGCGATGCCGGCAGCGTCAAAGGCACCCACATTGTAGTTGAGCATGCGGAAGAGCACCTGGTAGGGCAGCCCGTGCAGTTCCGCGCCACGGCGGTAGGGCGCCAACAGCGCTGGCAGGTAATCGTCGAGGGAGACACCTGCATCAGCGGCGATCAGCGGCTGGAGATCGAGCGTTGCGGTGAATGTGGTCTGATCGGGCAGTTCGAACGTCGTGAAGCAGTCGGTCGTCGCGGCGACCTCTTTTAGCGGCAGGGCTGCGGCGTCAGCTGCGACGTAGCTCCTGGGCGGGCTGATCTCCGTGACGTCGACGAACACACCGCGGTCACTGGCATTGAAGGCGTCGGCCAGGCGGCGGGTCTGCTCGATGGCCAGACTTGGCGTCCCAAAGGTGATTCGAACTGTGTCTGGGGCTGCCTCCGGCTTTGGCGTGGCGACGACGATCGGGCTGGTGTCGGGTGTCGGTGTGGATGGTGGCAGCGGATGCTGGTCGTGCTCGCGCTGCGCATCGCGGAGCGCCTGAGCCACCGTCTTCGTGCCGCTGATGGCCTCGTGCCAGGCAGCCTGAATGAGGTCGTAGTCCAGTGAAGCGTCCAGGAATGACAGTGGCGCAGCGCCAATCCGCTCGAGTGGGTGGCTCCCCACCGCCTGCTTAAGCGCCGCAGCATTTTCCGCGTCGAGTTGCTGCCAAAAACCACTGTGCTCCGCCACCGACTTGCGCGCGGGCACGGTACTCGTCCACAGCGAGCGCTCGGTCGGCTTCAAGCCCGCCTGATGGCTGAGAAACGCGAGCCAGCGCCACGCCTCCTGGGGATGCTCGGAGCCGCCGCTCAACGTGTAGCCCTCCACGGGCGTGAAATAGGAGATCGCCGGTTTCGGCAGCGGGACGCTACCAATCGCGAAGGTGGGCGGTGTGGAAAGTTGCGCAGAACCACCCAGCGCTGGGGACCACATCGCGAGTCGCTCGTTGCGGATCAGATCGGCGAACTGCGGCTCACCGGGACCTGCGTTCGCGCCGAGTGAATCGAAGGACAGAATGGCCCCCGACCGAATCAGGTCGACGACACGCTGGACAGCGGCGATGACCTTCGAGTCGTCATAGCGCCAGGGCTGCTGATTGGCCGCCCCGTTGGCGGCGAGCGCCTCGCGCAGCGCGGTCTGCGCGAGCACATCCACCATTCCATACGCCTCAACGGCGTTGCCCTGCTTGTGGGCCAATTGTTCGGCTGCGGCCAGGGCATCAGCCCAGGTCCAGTCTGGTTTAGGTGCTGGCAGGCCGCGCTTGGCCCACAGGTCTTTGTTGTAGAACATGAGCGGGACATTGAACGTCCGGGGCAGCATATAGATATGCCCATCCTGGCTGACGGCATCCAATGCGCCGGGGTAGAGATCGGCACGGTCGAAGGCCGCGTCGGCGTCGATCAGCGGCGCCAGATCGCGCACCCAGCCGTTGCGGATCGCCTCGGGGGATGGTGGCTCGGTCGAGGCATCCGCCGCGCTCAGGATGGCTTTCTGCGGATCGGCAGGCTCGCCGTTACGGAACAGCGTGTCGAGCGGCACCAACTGCACGTGGATATCGGGGTTCTGCCGTTCGAAAGCTGTAATGAGCGGCTCATAGATCGCGCGCTCGTTCTCCCAGAGTGCAAAGGTAATCGTCACAGGCTGGCTGCTCGTTCCAGCGGAAGCATCCGGGGTCTCAGCGCTGACAACCGTCGAATCTGCTCCATTGGCAGTCGTGGCGACCATCGTGTTGGTCGTAGCCGTGGGAGTATCCGCTGGGCTCGCGCCAAAGGCGCATGCGTTCAGTAAGCACGTCAGGGCGAGACAGAGCGTTGATATCCGATACAGTCGCATCTTGTATTCTCCATGCAGCATTCAGAATTCCTGATTGCTCAACTATGTGTCGCACATACATACTCACCACAGCCAGCAGGATAGCGCGCTGGCGAGTTCGCGCTCCAGATCCTGTCACTGCAGCATCCGCTCGAATCAAAAGCGACATGCTTCATGAGACGCGTCGGATACGGTGGGCATCACACACCCCTCACGTGGAGCCGCACAGGCAGTGCCCGGGCGTGATCTCTTTCCATACTGTCTCACTCTGAGCGTGGTGACGATGCGGTAGGCCGGCTCGTCATCGTCCGTCCAAGCAGGCCAAGCAAGACTTTGTACTGGTCGGGCTCGCCCGGGTGCCACTCGAAGCGCGCGCGCTCGAACCACTGTGTGAGATAGGGTTTGCCGTCCATCGGGTTGGTTTCGACCGTCGCCGCCGTCAGCGGGGCGCCGAAGAGCAGCAGGCTCGCTTGATAAGGGTCGAGGCCGAACTGCCTTAGACCGTGGGTGAGCCAGTAGGTCTTGAACCCGATTTCGCTGCCCTGATCGCAGACCGCATGACTGGTTTGTGGGAACCAGAGGCACCGCTGTTGCGCGCCAGTCTCACGCGGCTGACGGGTCCAATCGACACCGCCCTGGCGAAGAACATCATCACCCAGCCGCCCGAGCAAAATCGTGTAGGGATCGGGATTCTCCAGGTGCAATTCGAAACGGGTGCGCTCAAACCATTGGGTGAGGTAGCGCTGTCCACTATCACGGTTGACCTCATCACGCGCGGGCGTAATCGGATAACCAAATACCGGAAGACCGCCATTGGCGTCCCAGAAGGCGAGGAACTGACCCTCGATACAGAAGCCCGTCTCCGAGAAGCAGCGCTTGAGCGAACCAGGTGCGGCAGTGGCAGTACGGGTGGAGGCGGGGCCGATGCCGAGCAGTGTGATGATGGCTATACAGACCAGCGATGATCGTCGCAGCACGTGATGTATCTCCTGGCGATGTCTTGTTTGTGGGTGCTTATGAGGGCGCTGTGCGGGTGGAGGCCGCGATTGGACAGACCACCGCGCTACCATAGCCGCCAGCACCCTCTCTATCACTGCCACCGACATGTACACGCTACCCCACAGTGACCAACACATGCAAGCTCATTTCGCGGACTGTGGCTCAACACTTTGTGGAGGTTCATACCCTCCGTTGGTCGGATGGCCGCAGGCTGCGGAGGACTGAGCGCGCTGGTCGCCGCGCGCCCCCGCGCTGAGCCACCCCTTGCCGCGCGTGTCCCGCAGCGCCACCCCACCGCGGGGCGCGCTTGAGCTGCGCACCATCCTGCAGCAGCACGATACGCTGGTCCTAATTCACCGCCCCAACAACGACTCCGACGAACGACTGAGGACGGTCTCCACAAACTGTGCAGGTCGATTTGGTGATTTGTGGTTGGATCGACTGTTGGGCGGGGCTAGACTATGAGCAAGTATGACGTAAGGCTGCGGGGTGTATTCGGCCGGCACAGTGGGCGATCCGCGCATGAAGGCGGAAACGACGGACTGGCAGCGCTCAGGATAGCTATCCAGTGGCCGATCCTGTTTGTGGCGGCGAAGCGCAATGTGTCGTCGCTCGCGTGATGTCAGATGCTTCTTGTAGCGCCCGCTCGATCCTATGCCTACAGCCTTGGTGGCACGAGAAAGGAACCTCACATCCATGACCATCCTTGAGGTCGATGCAGTGGCGCGACCGCGTACGACGACCGCAGCGCACCGTACGGCGCGCCTGGCCTATATCGACAATCTCCGCGTCCTGCTGGCCACGCTGGTTGTCGCTCATCACGTTGGACAGGCGTACGGTCCCACCGGCGGCGACTGGCCAGTGTTCAATCCGACCCGTGCGCCAATCCTGGGCGCATTCTTCGCGGTCAATGCGTCCTTTTTTATGGGGCTGTTTTTCCTGATCGCGGGTTACTTTGTGCCGCAGGTCTACGAGCGGAAGGGCGCCGCGGGCTTGCTCAAGGATCGCCTGCTCCGTCTAGGACTCCCACTGCTGTTTGTCTCGTTGGTGCTGTTTCTCCCACTGATCTACGCGACGCGGGGCCAGGGGCAGGCGTTTGGGTCATTTCTCATCAGCTACCTGCGTCAGCCGGAGGTGGGCCATCTGTGGTTTGCCGGCCATCTGCTTGTCTATACCGGCGGCTACGTTCTGTGGCGGCGGCGGCTCAGGCGCGGCCCGGTACCGGAGCCGCAGCACCTCGCCCCGCTCCGGCACCGCCATATCCTGCTCTACGTTCTGGGGCTCGCGGTGGCGACATTCGTCGTACGCATCGCGTTCCCGATCGACCGGTGGGTGTACCTGGCGCCGTTCTTTCGGGCGGAGGTGGCGCACGTGCCACAATACCTGAGCCTGTTCATCCTCGGCATCGTGGCCTACGGGCGCGACTGGCTGAGCCAGTTGCCCACCAAAACGGGCATGACCTGGCTGAGGATCGGGCTGGCCGCTGCCGCGCTGCCCTATGCCGTGACCATGCTGCGCGAACTCGGCGTGATCGATCTGCATCTGTTCGCCGGCGGTGGGTTGAGTCTGAGCGCGCTGATGTGGAGTACGGTCGAGGCGTGTATCTGCGTCGGGCTGTGCGTGGGTCTGCTCACGCTGTTTCGCGAGCGTGTCAACCACCAGGGCAGGCTCTCACGCAGTTTAGCCGCGAGTTCGTACGCCGTCTACCTGACTCACTTCTTTCTCGTCGTCGCACTGCAAATGGCGTTCGCCGCTTCGGGGTGAGGGCCACTCACAAAGTTTGGCGTCGTCACGCTCCTTGCGCTGCCGCTGTGCTTTGGGCTGGCGATGGTGCTGCGGAAGCTGCCTGGGATGCGGCGGGTATTGTGACAGCAAAACCATACCATCTCCGGGTTATGCCGCATGGCCGGCACATCCCAAGACTCACATGGAAACCAGTTCAAGTGCATTGTTGGCACGGCTAACATCGTTCGTGACACTCATTATTGAGAAGATACACTTTCTGTCCGTTGCTGTCGAAATCAGCAGTTTGTCGCGGTCAAGCAGCTGGACAAAGCGCCGGTGGTGCTGTCGATGAGCGGCATCAGCCTGATGGAAAGCATACGCATGGCCTTCGATACGCTGATGGCCAACAAACTCCATAGCATCCTCACAGCTCTCGGTGTGATTATCGGAGTCGCGGCTGTGGTGGCGCTGTTGGCGCTTGGGCGCGGTGCGCAAGAGCGAATTACCGAGTCGATCACGGCCAACGGCGCTCATTTGCTGACAGTGCGGCCCGGTTCCCTCGATACTGGTGGTTTTACGAGTGCGGGCAGCAACACGCAGAAGCTCACCAGTGAGGACGCCGAAGGGTTGAGCGATCCCGGCAACGTTCCGAATGCGGTGCGGGTCTCACCGGAGTATTCGAATTTTGGGACGATCTCCGCCGACTCGCGAAACACGTCGGCGATGGTCATCGGCGCGACACCTGCGTACCTCACGATCCACAACCACACACTCACGCAAGGAGAGTTCATTGACGATAGCCAGACAACAAAGATGGCGTCTGTGGCAGTGTTAGGTGCGCAAGTAGCCACAAAGCTCTTTCCCGACCAGGATCCGATCGGGCAATCGATCAGGATTAAAGGGCAGCGCTTCCGCGTGATCGGTGTCCTTGCGGAGAAGGGACGCGACGCCTTCGGTATGGTTGACAACACGGTCGTCGTACCGCTTTCGACGGCCCAGCTGAGGCTCTTCGGGGCACAGGACGCGATCAGCGGCAAACCAGTGGTGACTGAGATCGTCGTCCAGGCGCATGATGAAAAAAGCATCGATGCCACATCGGCGCAGATCGCGGCGACGCTCCGCGAGCGGCACCGGCTGACGCCTGGCGAGGATGTCGACGATTTCTCCATCGACAATCAGCAGGACCTGATCAAGACGCTGAGCGACTCGCAGCGCACGATGACGCTGTTCATGGGGTCGATCGCGGCGATTTCGCTCATCGTCGGTGGCATCGGGATTATGAACATCATGCTGGTTTCGGTGCGGGAGCGCACATGCGAGATTGGCCTACGCAAGGCGATCGGCGCGCGCGAGCGTGATATTTTGACCCAATTCCTGATCGAGGCGCTCACGTTGAGCACCTGCGGCGGCTTGATCGGCCTCCTGATCGGTGCGCTGATCGCGGTGATCGCGAACCAAAGCGGCCAGTCGCGCGCTACGGTAACTCCTGAGTCGGTGGTGCTGGCGTTCGGGTTCGCGCTGGTCATCGGTCTGTCCTTCGGAATTGAACCGGCACGCCGGGCCGCGCGCCTCGATCCGATCGTGGCGCTGCGCTATGAATAGCGGACCGGGGACCGGTTTTCGTCATTGTCGTTCGTCGTTCTCTACTGTATTTGAGGAGGCAATTTCCTATGTGTCGCTCACGTCTTCTTCTCGTGTTCGTTCTAATGATGGCCTTTGGGCTTGGCGCCTGCGCCAAGCCTGGCAGTAGTGCAAGCAGAAATCAGGACCAGCAAGCAGCACAACAATTCCTTGCCGAACGGGGCGGAACCCCCGGCGCAGGCGCTGGGAATGCAGGTGGCGCACCCCAGATCGTGGATTTGACCGGAACGGTCGAGCGTGTCGACGGCGATAGGATCGAGGTGCAGACCAGGGACGGCACGAGCAAGACCGTGCAGCTTGTCCCGAATGGGAAGATTCGAAATCTGGTGGCGATCACGGCTGCTGATATCAAAGCCGGCGAGACCATGATGGCGGTTGGCGCTCAAAATGGCGATGTTTTTCAGGCCCAGAACGTCATGATCGGCGGCGACACCCTGCAGCTCCAGGGACCTGGCGGAGCGCCGAGTGGGGGGCTGGCAGCGGCCCAGATCAAGCACCGATCAATGAGCCGATCGGGGGACCAGCCGGCGGGCCTGCCGGGGCGGATGGGCAGGACGTGCAGGTTCCTGAGCCGGTACTTGGAACGGTCGAGCAGGTCGCCGGGGATACGATCACGATGAAGGGTCCTGGCGGCCAGAGTGAAACAGTGCAGCTCGCCGCCAATGCCCAGATCACCAGACAGGTCGAGGTCAAGCTTGCTGATCTGAAACCTGGAACGAGCATTGTCGCGTTTGGCTCCACCAAAGGAGATATGTTTCAGGCGATTTCGGTACAGGTTGATCCAGTCTCGCGGTAGTCTTGACCTCCCTCAGCCGGCCCAGGCCTCAAGGCTCGGGCCGCGGCGGGCCTGGCCGTCGTTTCACAAGGGCGCCTGGCAGATGCCGGTGATGGTGGGTTGTGGCCAACATCTGTGTGCGGGCTATTTGGCTGGCAGCTGCATCGCTCCGTCGTGGGATGCGCTCCGCTTCGATTGGCTACCGCCCACGACCTGAGAGGAAACATCTACTGGAGGCGTCTTATCTCTTGATGACCCCGTTGACCGCGAAAGGTGCCTCCAGATGCATCGTACACACGTGCAGCTCGTCGTTCTCCTCACAGTCCTGGTGTGTGCCGCCTGCGCTCCTGGCGCCGAGCCGCTGGCTGCGCCAACCGCCACCGACACAGCCGCGCCGCTGGCGGTTGCCACACCGTCATCCGATCCAGCCTCGGCTGTGTCGACAGCGGATGCTGATGAAACGATCACGATTACGTTCGCTGCCTCGGAGGAGGAGCGCCCGATCTTCGAGCCGCTGATCGCCAGATTCGAGGCCGGCAACCCCGGCATTCGCGTGCAGTTGGTGGATATCCAGCAAGCCGCGACGACGATTACCATGCCCGACGGCGGCGAGATGACGACGATCGGCCCAGAATCGATCCGCAAGGTGCTGAGCCTGGCCGATACCGTGACCGGTATTGGCCCAATCCCCGAGGCGATCGCCAATGGCTGGGTGCGCGATCTCACGCCCTTTATCGACGCGGATTCGACCTTCGAGCGCGACGATTTCTACCCCCATTTCCTGGGCAAACGGGCATGGAAAGCAGTCGAAGGGCGGCTGTTTCACCTGAAGCGGGCGCTGCAAAAGAAGGGCACGAAGTCGGCCAAGCGGCACTTGAAGCGGGTACGCGGAAAACAAGCCCGCTTTCGTCGG
>WNGB01010930.1_pt1 | contig 12497 bp, 7 predicted proteins | sample 5400681 | NCBI WGS metagenome assembly WNGB01 (sample SAMN13153367, study PRJNA577476) | soil metagenome | isolation source: 115 cm soil or saprolite under grassland replicate 2 | place: USA:California | collected 2016-06-15 | reverse complement strand
CGCAAAAGCCATTGGTCGAGTCGCCCGCGAATCCGGAAAAAGTACCGCTGTGCGCCTGATTGGTGCTGACTACAGGCGTGGGCGGTCCGCTAGGTACCCAGCCTGTGAAGTCGCCGGTCTCGAATCCACCGTTAACTATCGCTTCACTCGGCGTGCAGGTGGGCGTCGGAGTTCCTCCGCCAGTGGTCCCGACGATCCGGAACATCTGGTCAGGCCAGGTAAGGCCGATGCAGGTCGATAAGCGTCCCCAATCGGTGCAGGGTGTGCCGTAGCCACCGCCGGGGTTTCGCCAGGCTGTAGAGAAGGTGTTGCTGGTGACACTGCGCCCCTCCCAATACCAGTTGGTGCCCGATATGGTGCCCACGGCCGAGACCCAGTAAGTCCCTGAGCTCAACACCGCCGGACTAGTAAGTGTGATGACGTAGTCGGGATTTCCCGTGACGGCCAGGCCACTCGAGGTGTAAACCTGGGTGCCGGGAAAACCGGACCCGTTGTCGAGGTAGAAGGTGACAGCAAACGAGCTGGGCGCCGTGAACCCGACAGGGGAACGGATATCCACCTCTGTGATAGTCCATGTCTGGCCGCCCGGAACTACGAAGTTATCGGCGGCTTCGGCTGAGAGCGAACTGTTATCAGTGCGATTGGCGGAGACGATACCATTGTTGAGATCGTTATCGTACTGATCGTAGAGGACTACCTGCGGATAGACCGGCATTCGCAGGACCCTAACTGGACTACCACCCGTGGGACCACTCGTGACCTTGGAAGACCCCTTCGCAGCCGCGGCGAGCTGCACGTCATAGGGAAGAAGCTGCGATTGGTCGGTTGCCGTAATGCTGCCCGACGCCGGTTTCGCCGGGAGCGTGCCGGGAACGGCGCCGGTGGAGAGCGGCACGGTCTTTTGCGCCGGGGCTACCGCGCTTTGTTTGGCCGCGCTTCGCTTGGTAGCGTTTCGTTGCCCAAGTGCGTGGGGGATCACTTGGAAACCGAGAAAGAGCAGAACGAGGAAAAATACGCCCCAGCAGAGGCGCGTCATGATGGTGGAGGAAGGTTGTGTTTTCATTTTTGGTTGTTTCTTGATTTTTTTAAGATTTTCTTGAATTTTTATTTCTTAAAATTGCAATGGTTGGAATCGATAAATCGAGCCCCCTTTTTAGTCAGGCGCGGGCGAAAGTGTCAAGAAAATATTTTTATTTTTTTTACGAATTTTTTCGGGGTTCGGTTCTTAACCACGGATCGCCACGGATGGCGCGGATGCAGGGTTCGGAGAAATGACGAATGGCTACGCCCCGTTAAAGCGTTGAAGCGTTGTTTAACCACGGATTTCGCTGATTTAAACGGATTGGATTAGAAAATTACAGCGTTGCCCACGAACACACTAAAAACGCAATGGAGGGTCAAAATCTCCGGAAGACCACGGATTACCCGGATGGCACGGATGCGGAGGAAGTCTTGACCGCGGATTACTCGCCACGGCGGGCAAGCTGCGGATAGCGCGGATTCAAAACAATCTTCTCTGAATTTTCGCGTCTTTTGGTGTGTTTCGTGGGTAAACTGATTGTTCCAGATCGCGGCTTACCTCGAAGGATTTCTAACAGAAGATAACCAAGAAAATGAAGGTTTAGATCAAACAAGTTTCACAGAAAAATCTTCGTTTTCTTCGTTGCCTTCTGTTTACAGTTCTTTGAACCACGGATGGCACGGATGCAGGGGTTCGGGAAATGACGAAGCTCGAATGCCAAATGACGAAAGAATGCCGAAGCCCGAATGACGAATCCGTGTTATCCGCAGCCTGCCCGCCGTGGCGGGTAATCCGCGGTTGTCCTTCTCTGATTCGTGTCCATTCGTGGTTAAACGGCCTCGCCTTCGCGCGGCTTTTGCAACACGATGGCGTCGCAGAGCTCCGCCCTCCACCTGCTGGAAGACAAGATTTGCCCACGAAACACACCCGCCTTCGCGCACTTCGGCGTGGCAGGCGAAATACACGAGAGGGACAAGAGGCTTCCGCGGCCAGGAAAGCATTACATCTGTGTCGATCCGTGTTCATCCGTGGCGAACAGAATTCTCCCTCCGGCAGCTGCCGGATCAGCGTAATCCGCGGTTAAACTTCGATTGCGGCAGAGCTGCGCCGCAGTCGCAGGCACTCGCGAAAATTCGCGAGTCCTTGCAAATAGACTAGCTGGGGCACTCCCTACGGTCGAGGCGGTGGACTCTGGTGAGGCGGCACAGAAGCGCCTGGAGTTGGCCGAGGCAGGGGTGGTGCAGTCGGGGTTGGCGTTGGTGTGGGCGGAGGAGTTGGACTTGGAGTGGGAGTAGGCGTTGGCGTAGGGGGAGGTGTCGGCGTTGGCGTTGGAGTGGGTGTGGGGGTCGGCGTTGGCGTCGGTCCGCCTGACGGAAAGACCCGAACGTAATAAACGTCTTCTTCGTGCTGTCCCCTGGTCGGGTTGAAGTTGAAGGTGGCGGCATAGGCCACGTTGCCCCCGGTACTGTCTGAAACAATTGTGATGTAATCGCCGATCTTGTTCTGGTTTGGATAGCCTTCGAAAGGATTAAAAGGATTGCTCACAGCGACATTTGCCGACCAGGTGACGCCGCCGTCGGTGCTATAGGAATAGAATAGCTGTGAATCGGTGTTGTTAGCCGCGTTTCGCGTGTCATACCAGGCGGCGTCGAGCCGCCCATTTGGCGCTACGGAAAATGTGCCAAACCAGTGCCACTTGCTGGGGTTAACGGGATCGTCATTGATCTTGTGCGGCGCGCTGAAGGTTAGTCCGCCATCGGTGCTGCGCACAAACATCACGTCGGTCGTGCTTCGCCCGGGCGGGACCACGCTGGCCAGCATGTAAATGTTATTGTTAGTCGAGCCGCCGGAACGATCAATCGCCAGGAATAACTGTCCATCCAGTCCTGCTGGATTAATCCCCCCGCCACTGAGGTCGCCACCCATGTTGACGGGGGTGCTTTGGTCAAAAGTTGGCGTCTGGCCTCCGAACTGTGCATTGCTCGAGCGCACGCAATAAAACGTGCTGAATCCTTCGCCGCCGATAAACAGGTTACCATTGGTATCCACGTCGAGCGTTCCGTCTGTAGGCGAGTTAGGAATAATAATCGGCGCCTGCCATGTGACCCCGCCATCGGTGGAACGCTGAAATTGCACGCCGCCGCCACTACAGTTAATGCCGTCGTCTGCCTGGTATTGGAAGCCATGCCCGGGGCCGTTGGTCTTATCGATGGTGAACCACTGCTTGTCGCCTCCGCCCGCGCCTCTCTCGCCAGATAGCAGCACCCAGGATTGGCCGCCGTTGGTCGAGCGCCACATATCGTCACAAAAAAACGACTGTTGCACGTTCGACTGGAGACTGAGATAGAAAAAGTTGCCTACCTCGTTCGATCCTGTTACCGGGTCACTACGGAAGACGCCGTTTTCGAGAACGCCGGGAAACGTCCAGTGCATGCCGGCATCGGTGGTGTAACCCCAGCCGCCTTGCCGGAAGTTGGAGCTAACGTCATTGAACTGTCTCCATGCGATTACCATCTTATTGCCGTCTGTGGGGTCAACGGCGATCGGGCACTCGTTCGCAGCGTCGCCGATGATGTTCTGGCCATTTTGATCGACGTTTACCTGATAACTCGTGAATAGGCCGAATTTCGAGATCATCCGTGGCGAAGTCTCTATTTTCCGAGGGGGAGCAGGCGGGTTATCGTATTTCTCCAGCGGCTCATTTCGGGGCACCTTGTAGATGGGCGCCAGTTGGGCTGAGGCGCTGGCTAGCGCAATCAGTAAGGTCAGACAAATCAATAAGGCTGCGTTAAAAACTGTAAAAGATCTCATATCGAATTAAGTGGATTGCGTCGTTGAGGTGATGAGCCGTTGAATCATCGAAGCGATTCACGACTGTCCAATCTCGAACCACCTCGGTGGCGCTTCTCTTAATTCAAAACAGCAAGCGTGTCGAGATTTATCTACGAGACATTTGGTAACAAAATTGAAATGTGGAGTTTTCTTGCAGAGCAGCCCCGCGGAGTTCTGGGGAGCACAGGCTGCCAGCCTGTTGTCGTCGGCAGCTTGCCGACGACTCCTCGGGCCATACAGGAATTCCTCGCTACGAACATTCGGTGAGCTTTTCGGCAGGCTGCCGAAAAGGACAGGCTGGCAGCCTGTACTCCCCAGAAGCTCGCCAACCCGAGTGGTCGATCCCCGACCTACCGATCACTGATAACCAGCCTTCGCGCAGCTACGGCCTGGCAGGCCGATCACGATTCATTACCCTACGGTCGAGGCGGCGGACTTTGGTGAGGGGGCACAGTACCACCCGGAGTCGGCCGGGGTAGCGGTGTTATACTCGGGCTTGGGGTGGGGCTAGGTGTCGGCGTTGGAGGCGGCGTTGGAGTAGGCGTTGGAGGTGGAGTTGGGGTAGGACTTGGTGTGGGCGTGGGTGGAGGTGTAGGAGTAGGCGTCGGGGTGGGACTAGGTGTAGGCGTGGGCGTCGGTCCTCCTGTTGGCGCTACCCGGACGTAATAAACGTCTTGTTCGTGCTGGCCTCTGGCCGGGTTCAAGTTGTAAGTGGCGGCATAGGCCACATCGCCGCCGGTGTTGTCTGAAACGACCGTGATGTAATCGCCTATCTTATTCTGGTTCGGCCAGCCTTCGAGTGGATTAAAGGAGTTGCTTACCGCGACGTTAGGCGACCAGGTGACTCCGCCGTCAGTGCTATAGGCATAGAATAACTGCGAATCGATATTGTTCGCAGCGTTTCGGCTGTCGAGCCAGACTGAATCGATTCGTCCATTGGGCGCCACTGCAAGTGTCCCGAACCAGTGCCACTTATTATGGTTGATGGGATCGTCATTTATCCGGTGCGGTGCGCTAAACGTTAGTCCGCCGTCGGTACTGCGCGCGAACATCACGTCGCTCCCGTTGGTGGCGCCGAATGGTTCCACGGTGGCCACCATGTAAATGTTGTTGTTAGTGGGGCCGCCGGAGCGGTCAACCGCCAGAAAAATCTGCCCTGCAAGTCCGCCAGGGTTGACGGCGCCGCCATAAATCAAGCTGCCGCCCATGTTAACCGTCGTGACCTGATCAAACGTCGGCGTGACAGCCGGGTTCTGCGCGTTGCTGGAGCGAATGCACCAAAAGCTGCTTCCCTCGTCTCCGCCACCAATAAAGAGATTGCCGTTGGAAGCGACATCGAGTGTTCCCCAAACAGGACCATTGGGAATATTGATTGGACTCTGCCAGGTAACGCCGCCATTGGTGGAGCGGCTGAATTCTCCGAAGTCGCAAGCGAAGAAGCCGGTCCAAAACTGATATTGGAAGCCGTGACCCATGCTGGTGGGGGTCCTATCGATCGTGAACCACTCCTTGTCGCCGCTGTGCGCGCCTCCGTCAGGTGACTGCTCGGTCCATGATTGTCCGCCGTTGGTGGAGCGCCAAATATCGCCACAAAACGTGTTCACTAACAGGCTCAGGTAGAAAAAATTCCCGGTATCGTCGGAGTTCGTTACCGGGTCGCTCCGAAAGACATTGTTTTGCAGAACACCGGGGAAATGCCACGTGCTGCCGGCATCTGTGGTGTAACCATAGCCGGCCTGCCGGAAGTTAGACGTATAGGTATTAAACTGTCTCCAGCCGATTGCGATCTTATTGCCATTTGTCGGGTCAACTGAAATCGTCGGCTCGTTCGCGGCGTCGCCGACGATGTTGTTCCCATTTGCATCGACGTTCACCTGGACACTGACGAATCCGCCATAAGGCGAGATCATTCGCGGCGAGCTTTCCAGACGGTAAAGGCCCGGCGGCGCCGGCGGCATCTCGTATTTTTCCAGTGGCTCGGTCAGACGGCCCTTGCGTGACGCTTGTCCAGAAGCGGTGGCCAGTGAGGCGAGTAAGCCGAGAAAAATCAACAGGCTGGTGGTTGAAGCGGTGGAAGATCTCATATCGAATTACGTTGATTGGATGATTAAGGCGTTGCGACGTTGGATCATCGAAGCGATTCACGATTTTCCGCGACCGCGAATCACCTCGGCTGCGCTCCTCTTAGTCCGGAACGACAGTCTTGTCGAGAATTATCTGCGCTTGTTTGGTAACAAGATTGAAATGTGGAGTTTTCTTGCAGAGCAGCCCCGCGGAGTTCTGGGGAGCACAGGCTGCCAGCCTGTCCTTTTCGGCAGCCTGCCGAAAAGCTGCCCGAATGTTCGTAGCGAGGAATTCCTGCATAGCCCGAGGAGTCGTCGGCAAGCTGCCGACGACAACAGGCTGGCAGCCTGTGCTCCCCAGAAGCTCGCCAACCGGGATGGTCGATCCCGACCTACCGATCACTGATCACCAGCCTTCGCGCAGCTACGGCCTGGCAGGCCGATCACATTGCAGGACGTTACGGTCGAGGCGGCGGTGTGCCGTGAGGCGTCCCGCTAGGCCCTGGACTCGGTCGAGGCGGCACGGTTGGAACCGGTGTCGGAGTAGGTGTCCCACTTGGAGTTGGAGTCGGTGTAGGAGGTGGGGTTGGAGTAGGCGTCCCAGTCGGAGTGGGTGTCGGCGTAGGCGTTGGAGTAGGAGTAGGGCTTGGGGTTGGAGTGGGAGTCGGAGTTCCGCACGGAACCAAGAGCTGCACGTCGTCCACCCACTGCCCTGTAGTGTCGCCGGGAGGGTTAAATCCATCCTGGTGCACCAGGAACTTGATGCGCACAGTTTGCCCCGCATACGGCGTCATGTCCACTGTCTGTTGGGTCCAGCCCGTAGTATCACACAGGTGGTAGATCGTTTGCAGGATGGTGCCCGAGCTATCGGTAATGTAAGCATCCTGCCAGTCGAACGAAATGGTGTCGTTCGTGCAGTCCATGTGCCAGAAACTAAGGGTGCTGCTACCAGCAGGGACCACGAACTGCTGATAAAAGGAGCTGTCTCCCAGTGGTTCGTTATTATTCTCCTCGCAAAACGTGTTTTGTTGTGGGTTGCCCCCCGCGAATGCGGAAAACGTCCCGCTGTGCGACTGGGTGTTGGTGACTACCGGATCGTTGGTGTGGCCGTCAATTACCCAAGGCGGGAAGCTACCGGTCTCGAATCCTTCGTTTTGGATTATCCCACTATCGCAGGGCGTCGGGGTCGGTATCGGCGTCGGTGTTGCCGTCGGCCCGCATTGAGGCGGTGTGGGTGTTGGCGCAGGAGTTGGGGTGGGCGTGGGAGGTGGCGGCGTCCCTACAGCGGCAGCGATATCGATCCGGCCCCAACCATACACGTTGTTTGGCGGACCGGCCGCGCCGCACTGGGTGGAAGCGATGTGAACAGCCGCGTTGTTTAAGGCATCGCGGCTCGCGGTAATCTGGTGCCGCAGGCTTGGCAGCGCGCACCAGAGCAGGGCCATGGCGCCCGAGATATGCGGAGTGGCCATGGACGTGCCGCTGGCAGTGGTATATGCGTTATCGCCGGTATTAGTAGCCGAGCGAGTGCCCGTGCCCGGAGCAGTGATATCCGGCTTGATCCGGCCGCTACCATCGATTGTGACCGGTCCGCGACTGCTAAAGGAGGCGATGTTATCGGTGCCAGTGGTTAATGCTCCTACCGAATAAGACGCTGCATAGATGGCAGGGGGATCTTGCACAGTGGAACAAGCCGAGCCGCCGTTACCCGCTGCGACTACCATCATGATTCCCGCAGCAGCTTGCGCTTCCACAGCAGCTTGCAACGTGTTAGCCGAACAGCCTTCCGAAGGCGGACAACCCCAGGAGTTAATCGTAATATCGGGTGCTTTGGTCGGGTCGCCCTCGTTGGGCGTGCAGTTAAGTGGGTAAGGCGCAAGGAAAAATTCCATGCACTCGATGTACCTGGCCGGTGTGCCGTTCCCAACGTCCATGTTACGGCAACCAATCCACTTTGCGCCAGGCGCCATCCCGATCTGGTTGCCAGCCCCGTCATCGCCGATCGCGGTGCCGGTGGTATGGGTGCCATGGAAGAAGTCGTCGCAAGGAAACGGCGAATCGTTGCCGCAAGGATTGCCCACGCTGTCGTGAATCGAGTCATGCCAATTGTAATTGTGGTCGGCGGCTACTCCGTTCCAGCCGCGATAGTGAGGCTTAAGCGCGTTATGCGTCCAGCGCTGGCCGGTATCGGCGCTTGCGACTACAATCCCCTGCCCCGTAAATCCCAGTGTCCAGACTTGCGGCGCGTGCGTGTAATTGATACCCGGCTCGATCGTCTCCGGACGCTGGAGGTAAGGAGGCGCTTGAACGACAGGCTCGGGTTGAGGCAGGTCATTGTGGATTTGTGGATTGCCTTCCACTCGCGCCACGTCCGACCGGCCTGCCAATGCTTCAGCGATCTCGCGACTGCCCTTCACTAGAATTGCGTTAACGATATAGAAGGAGCGATGCTCCAGTCCGCGTTCGCGCAGCCATTGCAGGATTGGCTCCTGGGTGGTCTGGCTTTTGTTCTTTAACGTCTCATACACGTAGCGGCCCTTTTCCGCCTTTGTCGGCAAAGCCACCGCTCCGCTCACATCGGCCTGGTCAGAGAGCACGACGAAAAATTCAGCCTGCTGGCCGTTGGCCGTGTGCTCGATCACCCAGGGCGCAATCTTTTTCGCGATCGCGGCCTGGTCAGGCGGATTACCCCGACTGACGCCGCGCGAGGAGGCGAGCGCCCCAATCGCGATTACGGCAGCTGCGAGAAAGAATATTGAGCAAGTGAAACGCCGCAAGCGCGACGGTGTGAATGCGCGGTTTGAAGTCATAGAACGCTTCTTGTATCGGCTCTGCATGGACAAGGCAAGAAGAATTTGGCGACGAACGCTTCAGGCCGGCAAGGTTTGTGTCAGGCAACCCGGAATTAGAAACTTAAAGTTTTTATGTTGACACGCTGGCCAGATTTTTCGTAAACGGATTCCACTCTGAAACGCTGAAAGCAAAAACAGCGCAGACAGTCTCCTTCGCCGAAGCCCTGTGACGGCTGGACGCCCGCGGACCCAAAAAAACTTAAATTTTTATGTTGACACTCCGGGGAGATTTTTCGTAAAACCGTTTTTTCAAAGATAAAACTTCACCCTGAAACCCTGAAAAACTACACTAACAAACGAACCCTAAAAACAACAACCTCTGCTTAACAAATGACAAATCATATGAAAGTACCAATTAAATTCAAAACCACGACTCCATCGCTTTTCATCGCGCTGGGACTGGCACTGGCCTGCTTTGGGCTTTTGCCAAATGCTCAGGCGACGGATCTTGAAAGCGCGCTGCCCAATGGCAACACAGCTGATGGCGTTGGCGTTCTCACCAGCCTGACGACCGGCGCCTGGAATTCCGGCTTTGGTCATCAAGCGCTCATGGACTTAACCACGGGCAACCTGAACACGGCAGTCGGTCTTCGCGCCCTGAGAGTCAACAACGGCGAGGCCAACACGGCTACCGGCATGATGACGCTCTTTAGCAATACTGTCGGCTTCGAAAACGTCGCCGTCGGCGCTCAAGCGATGGTTTTCACCGATATTGGCAACCGCAATACAGCAGTCGGCACGCAAACGCTCTTTGCCAATACCAGCGGGGCGGGCAACTGTGCCGTTGGCCAATGGGCACTGGCGTTTAACAACGTTGGCGATACCAGTAACGCATTCGGTTATGCTGCGCTGTTTAACAATGACACAACCGCGAACAACGCGGTTGGTTTCGCAGCACTGGCCAGCAACGTAACTGGTCCGAACAACTCCGCTTTCGGCGATTTAGCGCTCGTTCTTAACGTAACTACCTCGGACAACTGTGCCTTTGGCAATGGAGCGCTCTTGAACAACGACTTTAGTAATGTCGGAACGGCAAATGGCAACAATGCCTTTGGCGTTGACGCGCTCTTTAGCAACGACGGCGGCAATTCCAATAACGCATTCGGTACGGCCGCGCTTCTTAACAACAACACCGGATTCTGGAACGAAGCGTTCGGGTTTGGCGCGCTCGGTAACAACGTAAGTGGCTTCCAAGACACAGCCATTGGCGATTTAGCAGGAGTTGGCGTCACTTTCGCCGATCACGTTATTGCAATCGGCGCAGGCGTGAGCGGTGTGTCCACTGGTTTTGGCGAAGTGAGTAACAGCTGCTATATCGGCAGTATTTACGGTCAACCTACAGATCCCGGTGGCGTCCCACTGATCGTACTGGCCGATGCCGATGGAAAATTGGGCACGGTCATCTCCTCGCGACGGTTCAAGAAAGATATTAAACCGATGGATCAAACCAGCGAAGCGCTCCTGGCGCTCAAACCGGTGACGTTCCACTACAAGAACGACAAGAAAGACGTCCCGCAATATGGTTTGATCGCCGAGGAAGTGGCCGACGTAAAACCGGACCTGGTGGCGCGCGACAAGAACGGCGAAATCCTAAGCGTGCGCTACGACCAGGTGTGGAACATGATGCTCAATGAGTTCATCAAAGAACACAGCACGGTGGAGCAGCTAAAGTCCACAGTGGCAAAGCAGGAAGCGATCATCGCCCAGCAACAGAAAGGCATGGAGGTTCTCACGGCGCAACTAAAGGACCAGGCAGCGCAAATCCAGAAAGTGAGCGCCCAACTTGAAGTGAGCAAACCAGCTCCGCAGGTAGTCATCAGCACTCCCTAGCTGTAAAATATAAAAGGGTGCTTTGTTAAGCACGGTAAACTAATGTGGCGGCCCCGAAGGATTTCGGGGCCGCCGTTTTTTCTGCCCAAAAAACGCCAAAAAAATGCTGGCGGTAAGATCGAGAAAGCTTGGTAGGGCGCGACCGCCGGGCGCGCCGCTTCGTACTCCGGACTGTCAAAGTCTCCCCAATCCCGCAGGTGAAACGCGATCTCCCCTGGCCCGCCAGACCCCGCGTGATTGGTTAAAAACGTTACATCGCCTGCTCGCGAAAGCCTTCGGAGTTACATCGGATCGACGATTTACGGTTCAACGATTTAACGATTTAACGCCGCCAAATTAGGGCGTTTCTATTTAACCACGAATCCTCCTTTGCCAAAACTACGGCGCGACATGTGGACACTAATAAACACTAATTATTCGTATCGATTCGCGTTGATTCGTGGTTACTCCGTCCCCCCCCACCCGCAGGGTGTTTCTTCTGGGGAAGCACACTGTCTTGTCCTGCCTGCCATGCCGTAGCCGCGGCGACCGAAGGCGGGTGCGCTCCCCCGGAATTGCTCGCCGCGCCGCGAATAGAAAGTCTGCATTACATCTGTGGCGATCTGTATCCACCTGTGGCGAACAGAATTCTTCGTCCGGCAGCCGCCGGGGGAATTTGCGCATGAAACATGGGAAAGAGGTTACCCGCGAATCACGCCAATAGACGCGAAAAAAATTCCGGAGAAAGAAAATCATTCGCGTCAATTCGCGTGATTCGCGGGTAAATCTGCTTTCCTCTCTTAATGAATGGCGGTTTGCATTACATCTGTGTCGATCTGTGTTGATCTGTGGCGAACAGAATTCTCCGTCCGGCAGCTGCCGGGGAATTTTCTCGGTAACGCGGAATCGTTTTTGCGTTGGAGGGGCGCGCTCCCGCGAGCCCCCGCCTTCGCCAAGGCTTCGGCGTGGCAGGCTGGCTTGCATGCGCGCGGCTTCTTCAACAGATGGCGTCGCAGAGCTCCGCCCTCCACCTGCCGGAAGACAAGATTTGCCCACGAAACACACCAAATACACGAAAGTTTAAGCGTGCTTTGCCCTTTGGGTGAACCTCCCCGGTCCCGTTTTTTTACAGAAGATGACGAAGGAAACCAAGTTGTAGCCCCGAAAGATTTCGGGACTCTCCTCAGCGGATGCCCCTTCATTGAATCTTCGTTTCCTTCGTTTCCTTCTGTTAATGTTTCTCAATGATCTGTGACATCGTCCCGGAATTGCTCGCTGCGCCGCGAATAGAACTTTAGCCATCTCATAACTGCTAGGAACCTCGGCTAGAACTGGAAGATAGGCTTCCCAGTTCGGTCGCCGCGGCGACACGAATCCGTCCGCAGTGCGGACCTGTCCCGGCCGGCCGGCTCGCCGCAGCGAGTCCGTCCGGTGGCGGACAAGATGCTCACCCGCCGAGTCAGGCCCGCCACGGGACGAGTCCGTCCGACTGGCGGACTGGAAGCCTAACCTCCGATCGTAGCCGCAGGCACTCGCGAAAATTCGCGAGTGCCTGCAAATCTGCGTCCTGCGCCTCTAGCCTTTAGGGTCGAGGCGGTGGCGAGCCGCCTGGCGTTGCGCTAGGCCCCGGAGTTGGCCGAGGCACCGGCGTTGCAGTCGGGATCGGCGTTGGGGTTGGCGTCGGAGGTGGTGTCGCTGTTGGCGTGGCTGTCGGTGTTGCTGTTGGTGTTGCCGTCGGCGTTGCCGTTGGAGTAGCCGTTGGTGTTGGTGTGGGTGTTGGGGTCCCCTGCGGCGGCACCTGGGGATCGGTAAAGGCATCGCCACTGGCGCTGATGCGCGAGTCGAACCACATGCCGAGGACGCGCCCGTTGCGCGCGCCCAGGCCGTGATAGTCGCCGATGAAGGTGGAGGGCTGGGTCT
>WNGB01010928.1_pt1 | contig 12498 bp, 10 predicted proteins | sample 5400681 | NCBI WGS metagenome assembly WNGB01 (sample SAMN13153367, study PRJNA577476) | soil metagenome | isolation source: 115 cm soil or saprolite under grassland replicate 2 | place: USA:California | collected 2016-06-15 | reverse complement strand
CCGCATGACCCTCCCAGCCGGCACGACGACGGTTGACTCGCCGGGCGCGAACGGCGACACCTGCCCCAAGGCCCGGTGCGGGCGGTGCACGTTGTAGTGATCGGCGTACTCGGCGAGCACCCACATCAGCTGCCGACGCCCGAAGATGAGCATCCGGTCCAGCACCTCACGCCGAACAGTGCCGACCCATCGCTCCGCGTAGGCGTTCGCCCGAGGTGCCCGCACCGGCGTGCGCAGCACCTCGATCCCCGCAGCGGCAAAGATTGTGTCGAACGCGGCGGTGAACTTGGCATCCCGATCGCGCAGCACAAACCGGAACCGGCCGATGCCCTCCTCGAGGTTCATCAGCAGGTTTCGGGCCTGCTGTGCCACCCACTCCCCTGCCGGATGCGCCGTCACCCCGAGCACATGGACCCGGCGGGTCGCGACCTCAATCGCGAACAGGACGTACACCCGCTGCAGGAAGACCGTGTCCACGGTGAAGAAGTCCACGGCCAGCACACTGGCAGCCTGAGCTCGCAGGAATCGCCGCCAGGTGAGCGCCGACCGCTTAGTGCTCCTGTTTGTAAGTTCGTGCGTGGTGGGTTATGCGGCCTTCGTGAGCGGCTCCTTTTCGTCCAACCGGCGCAGCAACTGGTCGAGGTCGGCATGGGTGAAGCGCCAGTCGAACGGGACCGCGGTCTGCTCGTAGCGGCGCTGGAAGGCGAGCAGCCGCCGTTCGACCTCGACCAGGTCGGTGAAGTCGTTGGGGGTGAGGACTTTGCGCTGGATCACCGAGAAGACGATCTCGATCTGGTTCAGCCAGGAGGCGTGGATGGGCAGGTGGACGAGTGTGAGGTTCGGCCAGGTGCCTTCCAGGCGCTCGACCGATGCTTGGCCCCGGTGGGAGCTGCCGTTGTCGACGATCCAGAACACGCGGCGGGCCGAGCTATAGGGCTCACTTCCCATGACCTGCCCCACCAAGCGGCCGAACGGCGCGATGCCGGTGGTGGGCTCGCAGCGGCCGAACAGGCGGGCTTGGTGGACGTCCCAGGCGGCCAGGTAGGCCAGCGCCCCACCGCGCTCGTATTCGTGCTCGACCCGCATCGCCCGCGCCCGGCCCGGTGGCAGGGTGGGATGGCAGCGGCAGCGTGCCTGGATGCTCGTCTTCTCGTCGGCGGAGATGACGAACTCGCCGGGCTCCAGGCGACGGCCGGCCAAGCGCCGCTCGTACAGATCCAGGACCACCCCGGCCTTGGTGGCGAAGTCGGGGTCACGGGGAAAGATCCACGAGCGGTGCCGCCACGGCTTGATGGCGTCGGCGTCCAGCCAACGCCACAGCGTCGAGATCGACACGTCGTCCACCAGGCCACTGGCGACCAGCTCCTCGCGCAGCTCGGCCAGGCTCCAGCGGCTGAGCGGGGCGCCGGTGACCGCTGGCAGCTCGCACGCGATCGCCTTGGCGTGGGCGACCACCGCGGCTGGGTAGGCTCGCGGCCGGCCGGGTCGGGGGCGGTCGGTGAGGCCGGCCAGGCCCTCGGTGGAGAACCGCTGGCGCCACTTGCGCGCCGTGTTGACCGCAACGCCAAGCCGCCGAGCGATCTGCGCGTTCGCGAGTCCCGCTGACGCGGCCAGCACGATCCTGGCGCGCAGCACCTGCCGGTACTGGGCCGTCGGTGCGCGCACCCGGACCTTGAGCAGCTTGCGCTCCGACGCTGTCAGCCTGACCTGAAACGGGCTTTGGTTGCCCTGCCTGCCCACTCCCACCTCCAACCATCGGTTTCGATCCAGCGGTGGGACGATACGGTGGCGGATCGGCGAGAATGACCCGATGCCCAAGACCATCCCCGAATCCACCAAGACCTCCCTGCACCAGCGGCTCCTGCAACGAAAGCGGGAGCGGTGGTCGCAGTTGGCCGACGTGCACGTGCGCTTCCGCGGCCGCTTCGCCTACGTCGACGGCGAGCTTGCCAGCGGCGAAGCCCTGCCGCTGTGCCGGCTGCGCTACAACGGCTCCGCGAGCCTGTGGGGGTTTGCCACCTACCTCGCCAGCCGGGACGGCTACGAGGACTCGGTCCTGCCCAGCGGCCTGCCGATCGGCTCCCCGCAGGAAGCCCTGGACTGCGCCTGCGGCCTGTACCTCAACGACCCCAGCGCCTGGCAGCAAAACAAGCAATCACCGAACTACTGACCAGGCACGAACTTCCGGGCCGGACCACTAAGAGCGCGCGCGGATTGGCGTCGGGGTTTAGGGGCGTCGTGGGGGTCGGTGCTCCCAGCGGTACAGGGTCCAGGCGCGGCGGATCAGCCGGCGCAGCGTGATGATCGCGTGGGCCAGGGCGAGGAACGCGTCGATGACCGGGTCGCAGCGTTCGGTGTTCCAGGCCAGCTTCTTGAACTGGTTGCCCCAGGCGTTGGTGCGCTCCACCGGCCACCGCCTGCTGGCCTGGATCGGCGCGGGCTTGCCCTTCTCCGCGACCTGGCCGGTCATGCCCCGCTGGTCCAGCAGCGTGCGGGTCGTGGTGCTGTCGTAGCCTGCGTCCAGGTGCACCGTGGGCCGCGCCGGCAGCGGCCCCAGCCGCGCAAGGGTGTCCAGCGTGGCACCCAGCAGCGGCGAGTCGTGGGTGTTGGCCCCGGCAGCCACCGCCCCCAGCGGGATCCCGCAGGCCTCGACCACGGTGGAGCGCTTGCGGCCCTGCTTGCCCCGGTCGACCGGGCTGCGCCCGGCGGCATCCCCGCCGCAGGGGGCCTTGGTGATGCAGCCGTCCACGGCCAGGTCGGCGAGCTCCAGGCCGACCATGCGGTCGTAGGCGCCCAGCACCAGCAGTTCCAAGGCGGCGAAGATGCCGAGTTGGATCCACTGGTCGCGACGGTCGCGGATGGTGGTCGCCGAGCAGGCCGCATCCGCGATCTTGCGGTAGCCGCAGCCCAGCACCAGGACCTGGATGAGCTTGTCGAACACCACCCGGTCGGCGACCCGCCGCCGGTGGCAGCCCAGGGGGTGGTCGGGGTGGTAGACGCCACGGTCGGGCAGGAGCGCGGCGAACTGGTCCCACAGGGGGGTGGTGAGCCACGATGGCAGCGCAGGCACAAGCTCTCCCAGGATCGCGAAGTGGTAGCACCTTCATGATCCCGAGGCTTGTGCCTGCCTTGCTACAACCCGCCCTTCCGCCCCAATCCGCGCACGCTCTTAGTCAGGGCTCGTCCTCGTAGCTGCCGGCACCTTGGGCCGCTGCCTTCAGGTCAAGGGGCGCCGGCACTCGAACCCGGAACCTGCTGTTTACAAGAGACCTGCCCAGGGTCTACGGAGGCCACTCGCGTAGCATCTGGGCAGGTCAGGTTAGGTGCGGCGTCTAGCGGGTGGCCTCGCGTCAACTCGCGTTTGCCCTGGTGGAATGACTAGCGGAATGACTGCTTGGCTCTCCCTGTCGCTGCGTGGATCCAGGTCCACTAGATGATTGATTCCAAGGGGTTGTCAGTGGTCGTAGGCGAGCAGGGACCTGGCGGTCGGCTGGCCGGTGTGGTCGTTGTGCCAAATGGCGGCGGTCAGGGCCAGGATGCGTTGCAGCACCCGTACGGCCACGCCAGCCGGGGTGTGGCCGCCGTGGCGTTCCAGGTCGAGCTGGCCCTTGAGGGTCTGGTTGACCGACTCGACGACCTGCCGCAGCGGGCGGAACAGCGCCGCGCCGGCCCGCTCGGGCTCGCCCTTGCGGGCTGGGCGCAGCAGCCGCACCCCCTGGGCGGCCAGCTCGGCTTCGAACGCCATTCCGTAGTAGTTCTTGTCGGTGATCAGGGTCTGGCCGGGCCGGGTGGCCAGCAGGGTCGGGTCGGCGGCCAGGATGCCCAGCAGCACCTTGCGCTCGTCGGCCTTGGCGCCGGCCAGCGCGAAGCCGACCGGCAGGCCGTGCAGGGTGCACACCAGGTGCAGCCGCAGCCCCCAGAAGTAGCGCGAGTGGCTGGCGCAGTAGCCGTACTGGGCCCACCCTGCCAACGCCGAGCGCTTGACCGTTTCGGTGGAGCGGCCGCACTCCACCGGGGTGGAGTCGGCCACCCAGACGTCGTCGGTCCACCAGGTGGTGTCGGCGGCCAGCACCCGGATGACCCGCCGGAGCAGCAAGGCGGCGGCGCGCAGGCGCTTGTTGTAGCCGGGCTGCTTGGGCAGGTAGGGGAACAGGTGGCCGGGGTGGGCGCGGGCGTCGCGCAGCCAGCGGGCCTCGGAGCAGAAGCCGAGCAGGGCCTGCAGCACCGCCAAGGTGACCAGCTCGGCGTCGGACAGCTTGGGCGCGATCCCCACCGCCGGCCGCCACGGTGCCAGCTGCGGGGTGCGCTGCAGCAGCTCGTCGGTCTTGACGTACAGTGCGGTGGCGAGGGTGTCCAGGGCGGCGTCCACCGGGCCTCCCAAGGCTCGACGTTGGGTTTGCAACGCCGATCCTGGACGCCCTCCTCAACGTTGGCACCCCGGGCCGCTTGGAGCCGTCACGGCTCCAACCCCTTGGAATCGATCATCTAGAGTGAGGACCAAGCGTATGGTCCACGCCGGATGTCCGCGGGCCTGGCGTAAAGGAGGCACGCATCCTCATGCCCGCCCCACGCCGCCGCCCGTCCCGGTTTGCTCTGGCTGCCCTGCTCGTCACCGTCCTCGGGGTGGCCCTGGTGGCGGTCTCGGGTTCGTCGGCCGCCCAAGCCAAGGGCACCGAGATCGCCGGCACCGCGCAGCTCAAATGGGAGCCGAACACGGTGACCATCAAGCCCGGCGAGTCGGTCACCTTCAAGGTGACGGGCAACCCGCCGCACCCGGTCGCGTCGGGCGACGGCTCCAACCCGGCGGGTGACGACAAGTTCGACGCCTCCGCCTGCGCGGCCGACAAGATGAGCAAGGTCGGCGCAAGTTGCACGGTGAAGTTCCCCAAGGCCGGCACCTTCCCCTTCTTCTGCCAGATCCACCTCTCCGTCGGCATGACCGGCACCATCCAGGTCGGCGCGGCCAAGGCCGGGGCGACGACCACCACGGCCGCCGGCGACCAGCGGGTGATCCCACCGCCGGAGGCTGGCGGGCCGCCTACGCCGGGCAGGCCGGTGGTCTTCTGGGCCGGCTACGGCCTGCTCGCGCTCGGCGCCCTGCTGTTCCTGGGCGCCCTGGCCGGCTACGTCCGCTACGCCCCGAGCTTCCGGCGCGAGGGCCGCAACACCGAACGGTAACGCCACGGCGGGCGGCGGCGCTCTTTTGTTGGTGTGACGTGCCGCAGGAGTGCCCAACGCGCGGCAGATCCCTGGCCCGTGGGCGCCGCACGCGGGCCAGGGAGGCGGTCAGTGGACTGGGCCGCCTGGCGGAGCTGCGGCGGCGGGACTGGGGAGGCCCCCCGCCCCTCCTGCCGCCGCGGCACCCGCCCCGGGGCGGTGCGGCGCTTTGGGTGTCTGGCGGCGTGGCCTAGTCGGGGCCGGCGTGGGTGGCCCCCAGGAGGGTTGGGCCACGCCGGCCCGGCCGGCCGGTGCCATCCGGGGGGGCGTCGGCGCCGGCCGGCCGCCTCGACCTGCGCCCGGGCGCCGGGGCCGGGCTTCGCCTTGGCGGGCCAGAGCCGCCGCAGGCGGCCCGTCGCGCGGGGCGCGTGGCCTCGTCCCTGCGGCGGCTCTGCGGGAATGGCGAACCGTCTCGGCAATGATCATCGGCGGATGTGGGCAAGTGTGGTAATTCCTTTCGTTGAAATGTGGGAATGGCCGCGCAGCGGCACAAATCCGTGCCGCCCACGATCTACCTCCCGGTTGGGGCGGGCAACCTTGTTCCTCCGGGCATTCCTTCGTGCAGCATCCAAGTCCGCCCCAACCGGGAGGTGGCGGCACACCTACGTAGCGAAGCGGGGCCGGGTCACGCGCGCTCTTCGCGCGTGACCCGGCCCCGCTGAGCCACCTGACCAGGGCGGACGGCACGACGCCGACGTCCACAGGTACGCGGTTACCTGTGTACCAGACGAGCATGGCAGGGAGTTCAGGTCTCGCCCCACGGTTGTGGCATTGGGCCCGGACACGGAACCAACCCAGAGGAGAGATGCGCCACGTGATTCCGGTCGTCGCAATGGGGCGCGGACGCGTGATTCCGGGAGAATCAGCGTCGAGGGTGTCGCGGCCGGGCGGCCTTGGCTTCACGCCGCCGAAGGCGGCCGGTAGGACCGGCCCACGGGCGCAGTGGCCGGGTCAAGGACGGCCCGCCAGGGCCGGTCCGCAGGACCGCGCAGCGTCCTAATGGGGCTTATCCGGGTCGGCTCTGGGCAGACTCCGGGTCCGGTAGTTGCCGGTGGGTGAGCACTCCAGCGTCCTGGACGCCGAGGGAGTCCTTCGTCAAGACCGTGCCCTTGCCGGCGGTGGCGGGGAGGCGTGACCGCTGATGGGATGACGTGCCGGTCCGCTTAGCGTGAGCACTGGTCCATTAGGCCGCGGGTGGCCCTCCCCAGGCAGGTGCCGAGACGACCAAAGGGATGGAGGTCCGGGTTGCTGTTCGTGGGAGACGACTGGGCGGAGGACCACCACGACGTCGAGCTGCAGGACCAGGCCGGGCGGCGGCTGGGTCGGGCGCGGCTGCCCGAGGGCGTGGTGGGCATTGCCAGGCTGCACGAGCTGGTCGCCGGGCACCTGGGGGCCGACGAGCCGGGCGAGGTGGTGGTCGGCATCGAGACCGACCGGGGGCCGTGGGTCCGGGCGTTGGTCGCGGCGGGCTACCGGGTGTTCCCGGTCAACCCCCGGCAGGTGGCGCGCTACCGGGAGCGGCACCACACCTCCGGGGCCAAGAGCGACGCTGGGGACGCGCACGCGCTGGCCGACATGGTGCGCACCGACCGCCACCAGCTCCGCGCGGCAGCCGGCGACAGCGACCAGGCCGAGGCGATCAAGCTGCTGGCCCGGGCGCACCAGACGCTGACCTGGGAGCGGCAGCGGCACGTGCTGCGGCTGCGGGCGGCGCTGCAGGAGTTCTTCCCCGCGGCCGTGGCGGCGTTCCCCGACCTGGCCGCCGCCGACGCCTTGGCGCTGCTGGCGGCCGCGCCGGACCCGGCCAGCGCGGCCCGGCTTCCCCGCCCCCAGGTCGTGGCCGCGCTCACGCGCGCCGGCCGCCGTGGCGTGCCGGCCAAGGCCGAGAAGGTCCAGCAGGCGTTGCGGGCCGAGCAGCTCGCCCAGCCGAAGGCGGTGGTCGCCGCCTACGCCGCCACGGTGCGCGCCACCGTCGCGGTGGTCGGCACCCTCAACGCCGAGATCGAGGCGCTCGGGGAGCAGGTCCAGGCGCAGTTTGGCAAGCACCCCGACGCTGCGATCTACCGCAGCCAGCCGGGGCTGGGCGGCGTGCTCGGCGCCCGGGTGCTCGGGGAGTTCGGCGACGACCCCGACCGCTACCGCGACGCGCGAGCGCGCAGGAATTACGCCGGCACCTCCCCGGTGACCAAGCAGTCCGGCAAGCGAACGGTGGTGCTCGCCCGGTTCGCGCGCAACGACCGCCTCGCTGACCCCCTCCACCAGCAGGCCTTCTGCGCCCTGACCGCCTCACCGGGCGCCCGCGCCTACTACGACCAGCTCCGCGGCCGAGGCGCCGGCCACCACGCCGCCCTGCGCCAGCTCGCCAACCGGCTGGTTGGCATCCTCCACGGCTGCCTCAAGGCCCGCACCCGCTACGACGAAGCCACCGCGTGGTCGCACCGCACCGCCGACGCCGCCGCTTGACACCCAAGAGCCTGTTTCACAAAGCCATGGGAGCGGACGGGGAGGCTGTCGCCGGCTGTGACGCCGCCCGGGATGCGTCCATGCGGCGCTGGTCATGGGACGCAGGGACGGACGGTCGAAGCCACAGCGACGCCTGGGTCGGCTGCATGGTCTGGTCGACTACGGCCAGCAGCTCGCTGGTCAGGGTGTCCAGGTCGACCTGCTGGCGCAGCCTGGCGCTGAACCTCTCGATGGTCTGGGCGGCGTCGTAGCGGCGCCGGTTGAAGCGCCGGTCGACCGCCTGCTGGACGCGGTGGCGGGCCGGCTGGAACGCCGCGGCCACGGCCAGGGTGGCGCCGGCCACAGCCAGGCTGGAGCTTCGGCCCAGGAGCTGGCCAAGCCCGAGGACCAGCCCGGCGTAGCCGCCACCGAGCAGCACGGTGAGCAGCCCGTAGGCGAGCGTGCGGCTGACGATGCGGTCCAGGTCGTACAGCCGGTAGCGCAGGACCGCCGCGCCGATCGCCAGCGGCAGGATCGCGAAGGAGCTCCCCGCCACCCAACCGAGCAGGTCCGGGCTGGCGCCCATGGCGGCCGCTGCGAGCAGCACCACGGACCCCGGCGCCGCCAGGGCGGCCGCCAGCGCCACCCAGCGCAGCTGCTGGCGTTCGATGCCGCGGGCGCGGCGGAAGCGCACCACGAGCGACGCGGCGCCGACCACCACCGCGAGGTTGGTGACGGCGAAGGCCAGCTGGTAGGTGACCAGCAGCGCCCCGCCCAGGCCGCGGAGGTCGAGCGGGTTCCCGGCTCCCTGGTAGGGCCGGTCGAAGGGCCGGGCGGGAAGCGTGATCGCCAGCAGGCCCACGGCCGGCGCGGCCGCGGTGGCCTTGGCCCACCAGCGCCAGCGCGGCGAGGGCAGCGACCCGGTGGGCGTGAGCAGCAGGACGAAGCCGAGGCAGGCCAGGGCCGTGACGACGGTGGCGGGAAGGTACAGGGCCACGGAGGGGGCGGCCGGCAGGGCGCCGGGACGGGCCAGCAGCCCATAGTCTGCGTACGCCGAGGCCACCCCGCTCGCGATCAGCGACAGGCCCAGGGCCAGCAGCAACCATCCCACCGGGTGGCGGGGCCGGCGGCTGGCCAGCACCGCCCCGACCGTGGCCGCGCTCACCGCCGCCAGCACCAGGGCGGCGACGCCGGCGCCGAGCGGGGCGAGGTCGGGCCGGCCGGCCCGGCGCAGCAGGTGGTCCTGCCACCAGTTCAGGCCCAGGCTGAGCATGGCCAGCGCCCACAGCGCCCAAGCCACCGCGGCCGGCCACCGGCGCGCCCGCGCCGGCCGGCCACCGGCGGTCACCGCCATGATCCTCGACGCATGGAGGCCCTCCGACTCCGGTCACCGTCCCGAGCATCGTCGCTCACGCGCCAGTGTGGTCGGGTTGCGTCCCGGCAGCGTTACGGACGAGGGACCTACCAACCATCAGGCCTTTGTGAAACAGGCTCCCAAGCGCCCGGGGAGGGGGTGCCGGGGGAGGACCTCCTCCCCCGGCCTGCTGGCCATCCGGCTCGCCCGGAGGCCGGTGGTGCAGGTCGGGCGGTGGTGCGTGAGGTCAAGCCGCGGGGCGGAAGAAGTTGGCCTTCTGCCAGGCCGCCGCCGAAGGCGGCCCAAGGGCCAACTTGTTTAGGGGGAGCGGCTTGACCGTGGCCACGCAGGGACGCCGGCCGGCTGGCTGTCCCGCCAGTGGTGGATCATCGCCGGGTCGCCCGCGCCGCAGACCAGTGGAGGCCGGCATGGACCGCGCGCAGTTCTGGGCGCTGATCGAAGCGGCCAAGGCGGCCACCGCCGGCGACTGCCGCGCCCAGGCCGCCCACCTGGTCACGGCGCTGCGCCAGCGCCCGGTCAGCGACGTCCTGGCCTACGACCGCGTCGAGGGCCAGCTGCTGGCCGAGTCCTACAGCTGGGAGCTGTGGGGGGCCGCCTACCTGATCAACGATGGCTGCTCCGACGGCGGCTTCGACTGCTTCCGCGGCTGGCTGCTCGGCCAGGGCCGCGCCACCTGGCAGGCCGCGCTGGCCGACCCAGACTCGCTGGCGTCGCACCCGCTGCTGCCGGCTCGCAGGTCGCAGCAGGAGCCGTTCGACCGCCTGCAGTGCGAGGACATCCTCGGGGTGGTCTACCGGGCCTACCAGGCGTTGACCGGTCAGGAGTTGACCGTGGAGGTCGCCGGCATGCGCCCACGGCCAGCCGAGCTGGGCCAGGACTGGGACTTCGACGACGCCGCCGAGATGCGGCGGCGCTACCCAGGCTCTGGGCGCTGTGCGGCTGGGACCGGCCGTCGCCTTGACACCATCCACCATGGGATGTCTTGACGCGCGCCGCCACGGGCCGTGGGATTTGCCGGCCGGCCGCGACAACGGCCGGTCCGCGGACGGGCGCAGGGTCCCGGCCGCGGCGCCGGAAGGCGAGGCCGTTCCCCACTCACAGAGCTGCCCGGCGAAGCCGGACAGCGTGACGCGTCTGCCCTCGTCGGGTTCGGGCGTGCTCGTGCCGGGTGCCAGACGAAGGGGCGGCGCCCCGGACGCCCGTCCGGGGCGCCGCGAAGCGCAAGGCCTGGTGGGGCAAGGCGTGAACTGGGCAGGCTGGTCGACCGGTTCAGGGTATGAGTTTGGTTAGTCAGGTTCGTCGCCTGCACGAGGCTGGTTCGTGACGAGACGTCGGATCGTGAAGCGCGGCACAAAGTTCCCTATTTCACTTTATTACTCTAACTTCTTAAGTATGTTAGATAGGCCAACAGCCCTGATCGCCCCTTAACCGCTTGTACCTTCATGCCATTCTGCGGCTTACGGACGCCTTGGCTGGAGGGGGAGATGGGGGGCTACCGTGCTCTTTCCGTGAAACGAGTCGTCTTGTCCCTGCTGCTCGTCGCGACCGCAATCCTCCCAGGCGGAGGCACAGGAATAGCCAGAGCCGCTGAAGCGCAATGCGGCCCCTACAGCCCTACGGTCCGCTACTTTGACGGGTTCGACAAGAAGACGAGCGAGACGTACCTATCCTGGGGTGTTTCCGCAGACATCACTGTGCGTAGCACCAACCTCTGCACCAGCAACCTGAACGGAAGCCAGAACATCGTTGTGACGTGGTCGATGATCACTGCGCACAACGGCGACGGTTGGGCGCAGACCGGCTACCACCGGGCGGCCGGTGATCTGACGCACCACTTCTGGCAGTGGAAGCAATGCCTTAGCAGTGGTTGCCCGGTCCACACTGATGTCCACTATCAACACCTTCTCGATGGTGAGGTGCACCAGTACTGGACTGGCTATATTTCGAGTGGATGCCCGAGCAGCAGTAGCTGCCTTGCGCTTCGAACGGACTCCACGACCTGGGACCGTACGACCTTCAACCCCAACGGGGGACTGGCCGGGTCCCTGGCTCACTCAGTACAATGGAGAAACCCTCCTTCGCGGGAGCGACGTCCCGGGACGGCCGAGCGGGGAGGCCAACTTCGCCCAGATGCAGCACCAGTCGTCCCCGACCACATGGGCCTCCCAGCCGTGCGGCATGGTGGCTCCCATTGACGTTCCAGAGCGTTGGACGAACCATACCTACGGATGCCCCTCTCGCTCCATCTGGACGTACAACCCCTAGCCAAGCCGGTCTGTGAAAGGTCGTGAGGACCAGTGCGGTACCGCTCTCGGCTGGTGATCGTGGGGGGTGTGGTGGCTGTAGCAGCCGCTGCCGGCGTGTTCTCGGTCGGACGGGCCACGCGCGCGGCGCAATCAGTGCCGACCATCGTGCAAAAGCAGCAGACCGCAGTTCAGCGTATCAGCCACAATAGCATTTTGCTGAAGCCTTCTGCTGCCAGTCCCGCGATTACTGCGGAGGCCGCGTGGAAGGCGGTCGAGGCGGAGCAGTCGCTACCGAAACAGGACCAGATCACCGCGACGCTGGCGAGCATCACGACCGAGCAATCCGGAGAGACCCGCACGGACGGGACCATCGATCCGATGTACAAGGACCTGCTGGCGTGGGTGATTGAAGCCCCCGAGGTCGAGCTCGTCCCGCCCCTCGGCCCGGCACCGGCAGGGGGACTAACCCAGCAGCCAGTGCAGCACACATTGTGTCCGGCGTTTTTCTTCGTCGATGCGACGACGGGTCAGCCACTATTCGCTCGTCAAGACTGCTGACAGGACATTCCGGCATGGCCCCACACCTGGTGCGTGCTGACTAGGTCCCCAGTGCGCGATATGTCTGCTTGCGCGTGGCCGCTGCGAGGATGGGACCGGGCGAGTGGAACCAGGGATACTGGGAGGCTGGGATGGGGAACGACGGATCGGCAGGCACGGGCAATCCGGTCACGAGGCTATAGAACCCGCACGACCCTGGGCATTCGTGCCTGCGCTTCACGATCCGACGCCACGTCACGAACCAGCCAATCCACAGAACGCCAGAGCCATGCGCCTGCACGACGCTCCGGATCAGGCCTACATGGCGGCTGCCTCCTGCGGCGGTGCATGGCGGCGCGAGCCTCTACTGGGGCACGGCCGGCGTGCAAGCGGGGTCCGCCCCGGGCACTGGAGTGGCGAGAGCGAGGGCCGCCAGCAATTAAAGCATCCTCGTGATGCAAGACGCTTCTATGGCTTGTCAAGCCCAGACGGCCACCGTCTGGGGCGTTGCCGCGTCTGCCCTTGGCGGGGTGCCCGGGCGCCTGGTTGCGGTGATGGCGTGGCAGTCGCAAGCTGACGAGGTAGGCAGTCGGGTGAGGGCTGGCTGCCGGGACGATCGGAGCGTGCGGGGTGCGGGCGGCGGTGGGCGCGACCGCGTTTGTGCTGGGCGTCGCGGGTGGT
>WNGB01020446.1_pt1 | contig 12500 bp, 12 predicted proteins | sample 5400681 | NCBI WGS metagenome assembly WNGB01 (sample SAMN13153367, study PRJNA577476) | soil metagenome | isolation source: 115 cm soil or saprolite under grassland replicate 2 | place: USA:California | collected 2016-06-15 | reverse complement strand
GTCGCGCCCGCCGGCCTCGGCCGCTCGATGCTGTGGGCATACAAGCTGTACTGCGTTCCGCTCATCGGCCGCGCGCTGCTGCGTCCGTACGAACACGGTACCGGCGCGATGCTGCGCCGCTTCCTCATCGGCAGGGCGCGACGCGGCGACGACCACTTCATCCGGCAGCTGCAGCGTCGCGACCGGAGGTCTCCGGCGACGACGCGCTCGATCCGCGCGATCGTCTGGGCGAATCAGCCGCCGCGCTGGCGACGACTGCTCCTCATGCCGTTCCCCGGCGGCGAGCAGCTCGGCTACACGCTCCGCGGCCACGTCTCCGCACTACGCGACATCCCGACGCTGGTGCTTTGGGGCACCGACGACCGCGTCTTCTCGGCACGTGACGCCGCGTTCTTCCGGCGCGCCAACCCGACGGCCGAGGTGCACGTGGCGCGCGGGATCGGGCACATGCTTCCCCTCGAGGCGCCGGGCTGGGCGAACGAGCACATCGCCTGGTTCGACGCACTGCATCTGCGGCGGCGCCCGCTGGCAGCCTAGACCCGTCTTCACGCGGCGCGCTCGGATCGATTCAGGTCCCGGCGACGTTCATCGAGCTTCGCGCCCATGCCTCGCGCGTCTGGCGCGGATGCGGCTGGGCACCCGCTGCTGGCGAGGGTGTCGGTCGTGACGGCTGCTCCGCGACCATCGGCGGCTGGGGGCGCGGCATTGGCCGGGGCTGGGGTCCCGGTATGGCGTCGGTCCCGTAAGGAGCTGAGACGAGGCTCGCGTCGGCGTTGCCTGCGACCCCGAGGACGAGCGCGGATGCGATCCCGAGCGCGACGAGCGCGCATGTTCGCTGTCTCATTGAGCGAGCCCTCCGATCGTTCGTCATGAGCAGGACGCTAGGTCGCGACCGTTACGGAAACATCGGAGGCAGCCCCCGAAATCGGTGAGGGTCGCGCAGTCCCTGCGAGGAGGGCTGGCACTCCCCGCTCTCGCGCCGCGCAAGGGTGAGCACCGTTCCTGACCGCTGGCGTCTGGTGGGAACATCGTCGCCATGAATCGGGGCGGAGCTCCCATGCGCGTGACGATCGCCGATGACTCGGTGCTGTTCCGCGAGGGCCTCGCTCGACTTCTCGAGAGCGCCGGCTTCGAGGTGATCGGCCGCGCCGGGGACGGCAAACAGCTGCTGGAGCTCGTCGCCGGGGACCGCCCCGATATCGCGATCACCGACATCCGGATGCCCCCGACGCACACCACCGAAGGGCTCGAGACCGCGGCGGTGATCCGGGAGCGTTATCCCGGCGTCGCGGTCCTGCTGCTGTCGCAATACGTGGAGACGACCCACGCCTTGCGCCTGCTCGAGCGCGGCGCGGACCGGATCGGCTATCTCCTGAAGGACCGCGTCTCCGACGTGCGGGAGTTCGTCGAGACCGTGCGACGCGTCGCGGCGGGTGGGTCCGCCATCGATCCGGAGGTCGTCGCGCAGCTCGTCGTTCGGCGCCGCCACCGCGACCTCGTCGGCGATCTCACCGAGCGCGAACGCGACGTGCTGAAGCTCATGGCCGAAGGACGGTCGAACTCCGCGATCGGTGACGCGCTGTCACTCAGTCCTAAGACCGTCGAGGGACACGTGCGGAGCATCTTCATGAAGCTGCAGCTCGAGCCCGCCGATGAGGATCATCGTCGCGTTCTCGCGGTGCTCACCTACCTACGCGCCTGACGCCTCCACTGTGAAGTCGAATACGTTCCGACTGTTCGGAGCGAGGCGGGAGGTTGGCACGAAGCAGAGGATGATTGACGAAGGATCATGAGTGCCGCTTCCGTCGGTCTGCGCTCCCGAGCCGCAGGTGTCTCGAGCGACGCCCGGTTCGACTGGATCATGCTCGCCGGCGCCACGTGGCTGGTCGCCGGTATGGCGATCGACGGATGGGCGCACAACACGATCCGGCCGCTGATCGACACGTTCTTCACGCCGTGGCACGCGATCCTCTATTCCGGCTATCTCGCGACGTCGGCGGTACTGGTGGTGACCGTCGCGCGGAACAGCTCGCGGGGGCTCACGTGGCGTGACGCGCTGCCGCGTGGCTATGAGGGGGCACTCGTGGGCGTGGTCGTCTTCGGGGTCGCGGGCCTGCTGGACATGGTCTGGCACATCGTCTTCGGCATCGAGGTGGACGTCGGGACCCTGCTCAGCCCCACGCATCTCGGATTAGCCGTCGGTGGCGTTCTCATCATCACCGGTCCGCTGCGCGCCGCGTGGTCCCGGACGGGCGATGAGTCCTGGTCCCGGCACCTGACAGCGGTCGTGTCCCTCGCGGGACTCGTGACGCTCCTCACGTTCATGACCCAGTACGCGAATCCGTTCGCCGGGCTCTCGGTCAGCGCGGGCTCCGAGCCGATCTGGCTTACCGGCTCGCTGCGTGATGGATCAGATCTCACGCTCTCGCGCGTGATCGGGTGGCAGGAGACGCGCGGTATCTTCGGTCTTCTGCTGCAGGCCGGCCTCGTGATGGGCCCGGTGCTGCTAATGCTGCGCCGCGCCTCGTTGCGGCCGGGCGACATGACCGTGGTGCTCGGGCTCAATGCGCTCGTGATGCTTCTGATGCGCGGCAACCTTCCAGCGCTCTGGCCGCTGCTGGCTTACGCCATCGTCGCCGGCATCGTGGGCGATGTGTTGTTGCTGCGTCTGCGCCCCGCGGCGGCGCGACCGCTGGCGATCCGTATCTTCGCGGCCGCGGTCCCGACGGTGTTCACGACGGGCTACTTCCTGACCGCGCTGGGGTTCCCGGGCGGGGTGTGGTGGGCACTGCCGGATGTGACGGGCGCGATCGTCCTCACCGGGATCCTCGGCGTGCTGCTCAGCTACCTGGTCTTCCCCGGCGATCGCTAGCAGACGCCTTCCTGCGGCGCTCGCGGTCGATCCACGCGGCCTTCGGAGACAACCCGAGCTGACGGCGCTGCCGCGCCGGAAGATATTTCGCTCCCTCGCCGAGCGTAAGCCCGGAGACCTCGTCGCGGTGCTCGCGCAGGAATACGAACGTGAGGTCCGGCCGCTTCTTGCTCACCTCGCGCAGTACCCAGCCGACCGCTTTACGGATGAAGAATTCGCGCTCGCGGAGCATCGGCGCGGCGAGACGGGCAAAGAGCGGGAAATCGCCGGCCTCGTGACTCAGCGCCCGGAGCTGCGTGAGAAGCGCCGTACGTCGTACCCAGAAGTTCTCGTCGCGGGCCCAGGCTGGCAGCCGTCGCAGCGCGGGTCGCGACTCCCCCACCACTCCGCCGATCACATCCGCGGCGAGCCAGTCGACGTGCGCCCAGGTCTTCGACCGACGCACGAAGCCGAGGAGCCACGTGATGTCGCGCTCCGTGAGCAGCTCCGCGTACTTCGAGAGCAGCGCGACGCCCGCTGACCGAAGCTCGAACACGTCCGTCGACCACAGCTCGTCAACGATCTTGCGCAGCTCCGCGCGCGTGAGTTCTGGATGCTCCCGCGCGAAATCGTTCGCTGCACAACGGATCTCCGGCATGCTCGTGCCGTAGAAGCGCAGCTCGCTCTTGAGGTACGCCTTTGCGCCGGCCGCGCGCGCGGGCGAACCGGCCGCGCGATAGCGGCGCTCGAAGAAACGCCGCGCGGCCGTCGGCGTCGTCCCGGTCAGCGGCCGACCTCGTCGAGCCACCGGCCGATCGCAGCGTCCTCGATCCCCGCGACATCGAGCTCCGCGTCACCGACCACAAGGACCGGGACGCGCACGACGTAGCGATCCAGGAGTGCCGCCTCACGCGTGATGTCGACCTGCTCGATGTCGAGCTGTCGTCGGCGGCCCAGGCGGCGCAACGCCGCGAGGGCCTCGTCGCACACGCCGCAGTCGGGCCGCGCCATCAGCCGAACGCGGATCACCAGTTCGCGGGAAGACCGGGCACGTTCGGCGGCAACGCGACGCCGACCGGGTGGATCACGTAGACAGTCCCAGTGGAGCCGAGGAGCCACACGGTCTCGAACTCGAGGCGCGGATAGACCTTGCGCGCCTGAGCGTTCGCCCGCACCGCCGGATCGTTGGTGATGACGTCGCCGTTCGCGTCGAAGCCGCGGATAACTAACAGATGCCCGTTCGTGCTGGTGAAGAGGAAGCCCGGCAGGACCCCATTGATGGACGCGATGAGCGGGATGCCGGCCGCGATGAAGCGCTCCGCCTCGGTCAGCGAGCGGAGGCGAGTGACGAACCCCTCGAGACCGTACTGCGCTGCGTACGCGGTGTTGAACGGCCAATTGCCCGCGCCCTCATAGCTCCAGTCGTAGGTGAACCGAGCGGCATGATCGACCTGGCCGTCGGCGTGCGACGCGCCCGGGAAGGTCGCGGAGTCTGGGTTGAACGCGCGGCTTCGGTCCGGGCCGGTGTTCCAGAAGCCGAGCACCATCGCCGTCGACGTCGGGCTGCACCACGCCTCACCGCCGCCGTCATATTCCGGGTAATGCCCGGTGTGCGTCTCCTGGGACAGCATCGGCACGTCCAGGTCGCGCACGACGCCGCCGAATGGGCTGGGCAACGATGGCTGCGCGACGCGCGACGTCGCAGCAGCGAGAAGCGCAGCGCTCGGGGTCGCGTCGACGCCAGCCGCGCGGTGAAGGGTGAGGCGCAGCTCATAGGAGGTGAGCTCGGCCGCGCCGGGGCCCGCCTCGAACGTATCCACGTTCACGCGGCCATCACCGTCGCCCTGCCCCCTCACCGTGGTGCGATGGATGGCGTCGTCCCCCGACGACCAGATCGCGAGCGTGTACCACTTCGTCTGGCGCGACGCTCCGCTCGCGCGCATCTGCACGTCGATCCACGTTCCGGCCGGGGTGGTCGCGTTCCAGGACGCGATGAGGCGGTCGAACGCGAACGGCGTACGCACCGTGGCGGAGGTCCATATTCCGCGCTCATCGGAGATCGTTCGGCCATACGGGTCGACGTAGCTGCCCATCGCGGGAGATGCGCCGAGCTGCAGGCGTTTGTCGCTGGTCATCGTTCCCTCGTGCGTGCCGGCATCGAACGCGACGCGCGTGAAGCTGCGTGGCGGCCCGCCGGCGACCGGTGTCGGCTCGGTCGGCGGCGATGGGATCGACGGTGCGGTGCTGACTGCGACGGTCGCCGCCTGGCTCGGTGTCGCCGACGCCGTCGCTGTGGCGGATGGCGGGCTGCCTGAGCACGCTGCGAGGAGCAGCGCGCCAAGGCCCAGCCCGCGAATGGCCGCTACCAGTTCTTGTCGAGACCCTCGACGTTGGCCGGCAGCGGGTGGCCATCGGGATAGATGACGTACACGATCCCAGCGGAGCCGCCCAGCCAAACGTCCTCGAAGTCCGCGCGCCCGTAGAATTTGCGGACGGCCGCATCGGCGAAGACCGCGGGATCGTTCGCGATGACGTCGCCGCTCGCGGTGAAGCCGCGGATCACGAGCAGATGGCCGCTGGTCTTCTTGAACAGGAAACCCGGCAGCTTGCCATTGATCGACGCCACGAGCGGGATGCCCGCCGCGATGAAGCGCTCCGCTTCCGCGAGCGACCGCAGCCGCGTGACGAATCCGTTCATCCCCGGGAAGGTGGCGGCGTACGCGGTGTTGTCGGGCCAGTTGCCCGCACCTTGGTAGTTCCAGTCGTAGACGTAGCGCGCCGCGTGATCGACCTCGCCATCGAGGTAGCCCGGGCCCGGGAAGGCCTGGAGCTGCGCGGCGGTCGGGCCGCTGCTCCATGAGCGGAGGACCATTGCGGTCGAGGTCGGGCTGCACCATGCCTCACCGCCGCCGTCGTATTCGGGGAACTCGCCACGATGCGTTTCCTGCGAGAACTGCGGCACGTTGAGCTCGCCAACCACTCCCGCGGGTGCGCTGGGTATCGCGAAGCTCGACTCGGCCGAGGTCATCGCTCCGATGAAGCGCACCGACGGGGTCAACGTCGCGCTCGCGCCGTCCGCGCGGTAGAGCGTCACGCGCAGCTGGTATGAGCTGAGTGGCGCGGCCTTCTTCGACCGGATGAAGGTGTCGATCGCGATGAAGCCGTCCGCGTCGCCCTGGGCGGACACCGACGTCCGGTGGATCGTGCCGTCTCCTGACGCCCAGATCCCGAGCACGTACCACTTCGTCGTGCGACCACTGCCCGTGGCCTGCAGCTCGGTCTTGATCCAAGTGCCGTCTGGCGTCGCAGCGTTCCATGACGCGACCAGCTCGTCGAACGCGAACGGTGAACTGACGGGAGCGGACATCCATGCTCCGCTGTGGTACGGGATGGTCAGCGGACCGCCGGCCGCGAACGGATCCGTGTACGTGCCGGCTGTGAGCGTGCCCGAAAGCGTCAGCACGCCGCCGCTCGCCGCGGTGCCGCTGTACGAGCCGGATCCGACGTTGAGTCGTGCGAAGCTCGCGGACGGCGCGCCGCCTTGGTTCTTCGCAGCCGCGGGGATCGAACCAACGACGATCGCGGCGACGGTCAACGCAAGCGTCACGATCAGAGTGGCCGAACGGCGCGCATTCATGGACATCCTCCTCATCGCGCAGATCGAACTGAGGCTAGAGTCTGACACGTGAGCCCCTTCGCGCGTCCGGACCTGTTTTGGTCCACCGAGCAGACAGCCGCGAAGCTCGAAGACGAGCAGGTTCGGATCGTCGATTGCCGCTTCTCGTTCGAGGCCGACGCGAAACAGGATTACCTGAACGGTCATGTGCCCGGTGCGGTCCACTGCGATTGGTCCCGCGACCTGTCCGCTCCCCCACCCGCGTCCGGCCATCCGCGCTGGATGCTGCTGGGGACCGAGGCGTTCGCGGCGACGATCGGCCGCCTCGGGATCGGTAATGACACGATGGTCGTTGGCTACGACGCGGAGGGCGGCCATCACGCGGCGCGGCTATGGCTCGCGTTGCGTCGGTACGGCCACGACAAGATGGCGGTGATGGAGGGCGGCATCCAGAAGTGGATCGCCGAGGGTCGTCCGCTCGAGACGGGTGAGACGAAGGTCGCGGCGGCACGGTTCACGCCGCATCCGCGCGAGGGCGTGATCGCGACGAAGGAAGAAGTGCACGACGCTGTGAAGACCGGTCAGCCCTGGCTCCTCGACGTGCGGCGCGACAGCGAATTCACCGGCGAGGAGAAGCGCGCGGCGCGTGGCGGGCACATCCCGGGCGCGGTGAACATCCTCTGGAAGGACGCGCTACGCGACGACTGGACGCTCAAGGATGCCGATGAGCTCGAGGACATGTACTCCAACGCAGGGTTCGGCGCAGAAACGTCCGCCGTCACGTACTGCCAGGCCGGTGTGCGCGCGGCGTTCACGCATCTCGTGTTGACCGCGCTGGGTCACGACGACGTCCGCACCTACGACGGCAGCTGGGAGGAATGGGGCAACGACCCCAGCCTCCCGATCATCGTCGGTCGGAGCTGACCACCCGGGTCTGTCGCGATGTCAGCTCCGCGGCGAGATCCGCGGGCACGTCGGCTTCGATGTGGATGCCTGCCTCTCCGTACTCCGCGTTCCGGAGCTTGCCGCGCTCGCGCACGCGCTGAAGCATGCCGCCCTCGCGATGGGGAAGAGTGACGTCGACTTTCGTCCAGTGTGACGCCGCGATCGAGCCGAGCCGGTCGCGAAGCGCATCGATGCCTTCGCCGGTCGTAGCCGACACGAAGACCGCTGCGGGGAACTCGGCACCGAGCGCCTCGCGCAGGGCGTCACCCTCCGCGCCGCGCAGCGTGTCGGCCTTGTTGAACACGATGAGGGTCTCGCGCGACGCGAGGCCAAGCGCGGTCAGCGTCTCGCGCACCACGATCATCCGCTCATGAAGATTCGGATGCCCGACGTCGACGACGTGGACGAGCAGATGCGCATCGTTCAGCTCCTCGAGCGTCGCGCGGAACGCCGCGACGAGCGTGGGCGGCAGCTTGTTCACGAATCCGACAGTGTCGGATAGCAGCAGCGTCGTTCCCGACGGCAGCCGGAGACGCCGCGTGGTCGGATCGAGAGTCGCGAACGGCTGGTCAGCGACGAGCACGTCCGCATTCGAGAGCGCATTCATGACGGTGGACTTGCCCGCGTTCGTGTAGCCGACGAGCGCCGCGAGGTACAGGCCATCGCGACTTCGTGAGAGCCGGCTGCGCTCGCGCTGCCGCTGGACTTCGCCGAGGCGTGCCTTGAGATCGATGAGGCGCCTCTCGATGACGCGGCGATCCGTCTCGAGGAGCGACTCGCCGGGTCCGCGCGTCCCGATGCCGCCGCCGAGGCGAGACAGGCCTTTCCAGATCCCGCGCAGTCGCGGCATCTGGTACTCGAGCTGCGCGACCTCGACCTGCACGCGCCCTTCTCTTGTGCGGGCGAAGATGTCGAGGATCACGGCGGAGCGATCGACGACGCGACGTCCTGCGAGCTCCTCCAGCCCGCGCTGCTGCCGCGGCGTGAGCTCGTCATCGCAGACGACAAGATCGGCGCCCACGCGCGAGCACTCGGCCACGATCTCCCCGGCCTTCCCCTTCCCCACCCAGGTGTTGGGGTCGGGCGCGCGCCGCTGCTGCACGACGCGACCGGCGACGACCGCTCCGGCGGCCTCGACGAGCGAGGCGAGCTCGTCGAGCGAATCGTCAGCATCAAAACGAGCGCGTGGCTGGTCGACGGCTACGAGATACGCGCGCTCTGGAGGCGTCGTCGTGTCGATCATCCTGACAGTGTCGCAGGCAGTGGATCCTCCGCGGTCGGATCGACCCAGCGGATCGCGCCGTCGCGCCGGAACCACGTCATCTGCCGCCGTGAGTAGCGCCGTGTGTCTCGCACCGTCAGACGCGTGGCCTCGTCGAGCGTGATGGCGCCCGCGAGGTGCTTCGCCCAGTGGACGTACCCGTGCCCGCTGAAGCTCGGCAGCGCCGGATCGATCCCGGACGCGACGAGGGTGCGTGTTTCGTCGAGAACCCCGGCGTCGACCATGCGCCCCACCCGCGCCTCGATCGCGCGGATGAGCGTCTCGCGCGGCGGCGCGAGGCCGATCCTGTTCGCCGCGATCGCCGCGTCCCGCCGCCAGCTCGCGGTGAGCCCGCCGGTGAGGAGCGCGGCCTCGACGTAGCGCACGACCCGGCGGACGTTGCGCGCGTCGACGCGGGCGGCGGCCTCGGGATCGAGCTCTCGCAGCCTGCGGTGGAGCGCGTCCGGCCCGTCGCGTACGGCGTCCGCCTCGATCTTTGCGCGCAGCACCGGATCGGTCGGAACGGAACCGAGGTCGAGGCCGTCGAGCAGTGCGCGAACGTACAGGCCGGTCCCGCCCACGACGACCACGGCGCGACCGCGCGCCGCGATGGCGTCGAGCGCGGCGCGCGCGTCTCGCTGATAACGGAACACGTCGTAGCGCTCGCCGGGATCGGCGACGTCGATGAGGTGATGCGGCACGCGCGCACGCTCCGCGGCCGTGGGCTTCGCGGTGCCGATGTCCATGCCGCGGTACACCTGACGCGAGTCAGCGGACAGGATCTCGCCGCCGAGAGCCTCCGCCACCCGCAGCGCGAGCGCGCTCTTTCCGGACGCCGTCGGACCGAGGATGGCTATGACGCGCGTCGGGCGCTCTCCAGCGTCCGGAGCGCGACGCGGGCGTGCTCGAGCGTCGCCGGGTCGGGCGCAGATTCTCCGTACCGCATGTCTTCGAACGCGCGTACCAGCCCGTCTCCCGCCGACCATCGAGCGTCCGCGTTCGCGATGCGCGCGAGATGCTCCGCGGGCGTCTCCTGCGGCTGCCGCCATCCGACGCCGGCGCGCTCCGCGAGCGTGAGGAATCGCCAGTACAGAAGACGGAGCGCGCCGCTCGGAGTGCCGTCGTCGCGCGGAGTGCGACGCGCTGCGCCGCGGCGTGGTCGGAGGCGTCGCAGCATGTCGCCGAGGCCGAACCCCTCGGCGGTGCCGCGCTCGAGCGTGACGCCCTCGGGTAGCTCGAGCCGCCGCTCGCGCAGCATGCGATCGAAGAGGAACAGTGCGACGAGCGCCGCGCCGAACACGATGAGCAGCTCGACTGCGCCGAAGACGAGTGGCCGCGTCTGCTCGATCTGACGAAGCAGGGCTTCGTCGTCGGCGGGCGTGCGCGCATTGATCTCCAGAGGCTCGCGGCGCCAGAACTGGGCGACGATCGGCGCGAGGAACTCGACGATCCACGCGGCGATGTAGCCGAGCGGAAGCAGGAGGAAGTACACGATCCGCGTGAACGCGGGCTCGATCGCAGTACCGAAGGCCGAGAGCGCGTCCTGGACCACGGGCACGAACACCGCCGCGAGGATGGCGACGACGCCGACGACGAAGCTCACACCGGTCGCTGACGACGCGCGCGCGCCGCCACGCGTGCCGCGCGCGAGCGCGAGCTCCTCCGTCGTGCGCGCGAGGGAGAGTGCGAGACCCGACAGTGCGACGACGAGCAGCGCGAGGATCGGGAGCGGTCCGTGATCGATGGGCCCGGTCGCAAGCGCCGCGAGGCCGACGCACGTGCCGGCGAAGAGCAGCGCGTTCCGTGAATCGTTCCAGCGCACCGCACCGCGCGCGATCGACAGGTTGCGCCATAGGAATGCTTCCGCGATGAGGCCGAACGCCACCATACGCGACAGGACCGAGAGACCGTCGGGATCGCGCGCGGGAAGCACGAGTCCCCACACGACCCCCGCCGCGAGCGTGACGACCAGGATCGTCGTCCCGCGTCGCTCGCTCCTCACCTCACGCTGGATGGTGACGAGCAGGATGCCGATGCCGAAGAGCACCAGCGTCCACGGCACGATCGGCAGCGGTAGGGTGCCGGTGGTGGCGACGTGCGCGAGCGCCGCGACGGCGGTGAACGCCACGGCCTCGACGAAGCACCGCGCGCCGATGAGGATCGCGACGGCGCCGCTAGCCCGCACGACGCAGCTCCGCGGGATGCAGGACGTCGAGGACGATGCCGCGTGCGCGAAGATACCCAGCGAGCTCGACGTCGACCGGCGCGATGCTCACTCCCAGCACGCGGTGATGCGCGCGGCGCAGCGCAAGCATCGCGCCGGCGAGACCGGTCGTGACCTTCGGCGTGACGACGATCAGCGTCGCGCCCCAGGGAAGCCGGCCGCGCTCGCCGAGGAACACCGCCTCGGGCGAATTCGCGGCGTACGGTCCGAGGCGCGCGAGTATCTCGAGGCTGCGTGTGAGCGAATGGGGTCCGCGCCCCAGCGCCGAACGCGGGCGCTCATGCGTGAGGTTGTCGAGACCGTTCGTCACCAGTCCGATCTGGCGGCCGGCGTTCGCAGCGATACGCACCATCTCCGCCGCGGCCGACACGACGAACTCGACCGCCTCGGGGTCCGCCTGGATCCAGTACTGCTCGTACGACGCGACGTTGACCAGGAAGATCGCGTCCAGGCTCGTCGCGGGCTCGTACAGCTTGGTCTGGAGCTCCCGCAGCCGCGCCGACGCCTTCCAGTGGATCTCCTTGCGCGGATCGCCGCTGCGATGTTCGCGCACGCCGCGGAAGCGCAGCGGATCGGGCAGCAGGCCGCGCCGCGTCGCGAGCTCGGCCAGCGGTCGCAGCGACGGGAGCTGCCGGTCGCGCACCGCGAGCGGCGGCGGGTAGGCGACCACCTGCACCGTGATGGGGTCGTTCCGCTCGGACACGGTGAAGCCCAGCCAGTCCCCGCCGCGGAGCCGGATCGGGCCGACCGCGTAGGCGCCGCGCTGCATGACGACGAGAGGGAAGCGCAGCACCAGCCGCTCGTGCCCCCGCGGCGCGAAGCCGGCGTTGACCCAGCCGCGCGCCAGCCCTGGCGTCGGCTCCGGGATCTCGATGCCCTCGGGAAGGAACAAGCGCAGGTCGAGCCAGGGCAGGGGCAGCGGTTTGCGGTTGATGATCGTCACGGTCGCGACCAGCGGCTCACCGGCGATGAGGCGATCCGGAGAGACCTGGAGCTGCGTCTCGAGACCGACGAGAGCGAGACGTCCGGTGATCCACACGACCAGCCACACGACCAGTCCGCCTGCGCCGAGCACGATGAGCGCCGGCGAACGCGAGATCGCGGCGATGGCGACGATCGCGATGACGATCGGCCACTCGAAGCGGCCGGACCGGGTCATCGCGATGCGGCTCCGCGGAGGGGGGTTGCAGGGGGTTCTCCCCCTGCGATGGACCGGTGGTCCTCCGCCGGAACCGGCGTGCGCGCGAGCACGTCGGTCACGACCGCGGCGCCGGTGCGTCCGCGCATCTGTGCGTCGGCGATGAGGAAGAGACGGTGCCGGAGCACCGCGGACGCCTGCGCCTTCACATCGTCGGGCAGGACGTAAGCCCGACCGCGGATCGCGGCATGGGCCTGCGCCGCGCGATAGAGCGCGAGAGCCGCGCGCGGACTCGCGCCGAGCTCGACACCCTCCGCCGTCCGGGTGGCACGGACCACTTCGGCGACGTAGCGGCGCACCGGATCGCTCACGCGGACGGGCTTACGTCCTGCCCGACGATGTGAAGGCGCAGGCGTCCGCGGTGCTCCGGCACCGTCTCTTCCTCATCGCCGACGCACAGATGCG
>WNGB01012526.1_pt1 | contig 12501 bp, 9 predicted proteins | sample 5400681 | NCBI WGS metagenome assembly WNGB01 (sample SAMN13153367, study PRJNA577476) | soil metagenome | isolation source: 115 cm soil or saprolite under grassland replicate 2 | place: USA:California | collected 2016-06-15 | reverse complement strand
CCATTGCCAGAGGCTTCCCCGAATTTGAGAGGTGATCGCATGCGAGTTTCCTCGCATGCAGCCCATTGCAAAATCAACTCCCAAGCGTCGCGATATTTAGCAGAAAAAGGTTTTCGCTGTCGCTTGTCGGCTTCGACCAGGTGAATTTCACTGGCGTGGCCTAAGTCAACTTTGCGGAATCGAGCCCAACGAGCTACCAGACTGCTCCACCCCGCGACAAAATTGTTTCAAATAACGAAAGAGGCACTTTACAGGCCGGGTTTGGGTTTGTCAATAGTGCGCTTTTGGAAACTCCGAGTTAAAAGCGGTTTGGCGAAAATGCGCTGATTTTCTCAGCCCCTGCCGCGTTAGCGGCGGGAGGGCTGAGCAGCTACAACGCGCTCATCTCATAAGTGTCTTTTTCCCCACTCCCCACTCCCCACTCCCCACTCCCCCATTTTTATGCTAAACACTCAGCCATGCCTGAGTTGCCTGAAGTCGAAATTGTCATGAGGCGGTTGCGCGAGTTGATCGTGGGAAAGACAATCGTCAAGGCACGGCTGATCAGAGCCGGACTCTCGCCCGAGAACTCACCGCGCCAGTTCGCGGCGTCCTTGAAGGGCGCGCGCGTCGAGGACGTCACGCGGCGCGGCAAACACATCCTCGCGCGACTTTCGAACGGCCGCACGCTGGTCGTTCATTTGCGAATGACCGGGCGGTTTATTTATCTCGACCAGGAGGCCGAAAACACCCCGCATACGCATGCGGTGTTGTGGCTGGACGACGGCAAGAAGCTCCTGTTCGACGACCAGCGCCATTTCGGGTTGATGATGGTCGCGCGCACGGCTGGACTCGACCGCGTCAAGTATCTGAGCAAGCTCGCGCCCGAGCCTTTCAGCTCCGAGTTTTCACCCGAATATCTATACGACACGCTCAAACGCAGCTCGCAGCAGATCAAGCTCGCGCTGCTCGACCAGACGAAGGTCGTTGGTCTGGGCAACATCTATGCGTCCGAGGCCTTGTACCGCGCGAAGATTAATCCGCGATTGCCCGCAAAGAGGCTTTCCAAGCCGCGAGTCGTGTTGCTGCGCGAGGAGATTCTGGCGGTGCTCGGCGACGCCATCGCCAACGACCGCCAATTTGACGTAGAGACGGGGGACCTGGATTCTAGCTACGGCAGGTATGATCAGGTGACGCGCATCTACGAGCGTGAAGGCCGGCCATGTCCGGTCTGCGGCGCGCCCATCCGCCGCATCACCCAAGGCGCCAGATCGACGTATTATTGTCCGCGTTGCCAGAGCAGGTAATGGCGCCACGGACTTTAGTCTATCCTGGCCTGAATCGGGGTCGGGCAGACACAGGCTGTCCCACTGTAAAAATGCCCTTTTCCAACGTATTATTGGCGCCGCAGAATCTAAAGGCGCGGCGGAACCGAGAATGAAAAATCGTCCTTCGTCACATTTCCTCTTGCTAATTCTGCTGTTCGCGCTCGACGCGCTGGCGTACTTCACGATCTACCGGGCGGGCGTGGCGCGGGGCTATTCGCCCTCGCTGCTGTTGGCGCTGCGTGACCTGGCGCTTTTCTTCCCGATTTTCACGATCGTCGTTTGGATCGCGCGGAGGCATCGTTACGCCGGCGACATGGCCTTGCTCACGGTCGCGGTCCTGCTCTTCAGCGTCGGCCAGTTCACGCAATACCGCCTCTTCACCGACCCTGAATACAGCGCCGACAGGCGTTCCGAGGCGCGAGATGCGCGGCTGGCGAAGGCCAACACGCTGCGGCAGCGCTACGTGAATCAATACTACGACGCGGACAAGAAGCGCGCGCTCTTCGGCGACCCCGATTTCAACATCCCGATCAAGGAGTCGGCGGCGTCCGCGGGCGAGGAGAATTACTGGACGCTCAAACGAATCCTGTCGTCGGTCTCGACGCTCATCCCGATACTGGCGATGCTGGGCTTCTGCGTCGCGTTCGCCTTTACCAAGCGCGACGACGTGTTACTGTGGATGCAGCGGCGCAGCTTCCTGATAGGCTTGCTCACGACCGCGCCGTTCGCGGTGATCGCGATCGTTTATTCGAGCGGCGGGAAGTTCCTCGGCAATACCACGCCGTGGGAACCGGTCAAAATCACCTTCCTGCTCAGTTACGCTGGAATCCTTGCCGATCATTACCGCAATCTTTCGCGGACCTACTGGGGGATGCCGCCCTGGCGGTTCACGCTGCCGTTCCTGCTGGTTGCCGCCCTGCCGGTGGTCCCGTTCTTCGCGCTCTCGGACTTCGGGCAAATGTTGGTCTTCTTCGGGGCCTACGTGACGCTTTACGTGGTGGCCGTGAGGCGGTTGCCGCAGGTGACTATGGCCATCATTTTGATCGCCGTGTTGCTCGGGGTTTCGATCTTCTCGGCGGGAATCTACAACACAGCCGTGGACGTCTTCAGCGACAAGTCGCAGGTTTCGGCTTTCGAGCGCGTCAAGGGGCTGGTCGGCCGCGGCGTCCCGGCCCGCATCCACCAGCGGTTTTACCTGTGGCGGAATGGCGGCGTCGCCCCCGACCCCGAGGAACATTGGTGGTGGGCGGCGGAATCAGCGGAGGCCGAAGGGCGAGGTGTGTCGAACGAGGAAGCGTGGTATAACAAATACGCTTACCAGCCCTCGCAAGCGCTTTACGGGGTGAGCGACGGGCGGGCGCTCGGGCTGGGACTAGGGCGCGGCTACCCTGAGAGCGTGCCGATCGCCGACTCCGATTTCATTTACGCCGCGGTCGCGGAGGAGATGGGGCTGGCCGGCGGCGCGATCATCATCGCCGCGTTCGTCATCATCGTCATCGCCGGGATGCGCGTGGCCATCGAAGCGCGCGACATGTACACGAAATTGATCGCGGCCGGCGTCACGGCCTTCTTCGGCTTTCAGGCTGTCGTCAACGTCGGAGGGGTGATCCGCATGATGCCGATGACGGGTATCACGCTGCCGTTCGTCAGTCACGGCGGCTGGTCGCTGCTGACCAGCTTTTTCATGCTGGGGATGCTGATGGCGATTTCGCACAGGAATAACAGTCAGTAGCTAACGCCCCGACCATTGATCACGATGAAAATTACTGTAGGACAAGTCACTGACAAGGGGCTTAACCCGAAACGGTTGTCGAACGAAGACAGCCTGCTGGCGATGCCAGAGCGTGGACTGTTCCTGGTCGCCGACGGGGTCGGCGGGCGGTTGGGGGGCGCGCGCGCCAGTCAGGTGGCGGTTGAGACCTTCACGAAAATCTTCGCCCAGCGGCATCAGGAAGATTTGCGCAAAGTCGTCGAAGACGCCATCGATCTGTGCAATCAGAAGATATACGAAGAGGCGCGATCGGACCCCAACTTCGGCGGAATGGCGACGACGATAGCCATGCTGGTCGTCGAAGGGCATCGCGCAATTGTCGCGCACGTCGGCGACAGCCGCGTCTACCGCTTCGATCGCAAAGGGCTGATCTGTTTGACCGAAGACCACAGCGAGGTCGGCGAGGCCCTGCGCGCCGGCCTGATCACCGCCGAGCAGGCGGCGCGCCACCCTCGCCGCAACGTGATCAGTCGCGCGCTGGGCGCCGAAATGGAAGTCGAGCCGGATATCCGCGAAATAGAGATCGACGACCGGACCAGCTTCATGCTTTGCAGCGACGGCGTCACGCGCCACGTCACCGACGAGGAGATCGCCCGCTTGATGAAGAACGGGCAACGCCCGCAGGAGATCTGCGAGCGGTTGAAGCACCTCTGCTTTCAGGGCGGCGCCGAGGACAACCTGACCGCGATTGTGGTCGATTTCGGCGCGCGCCCGTACTTCGATGAGGCCACGAAACCGCGCCTCCCCGCGCGGGCCGCGCAAGCCCGAGGGGCTTCTGATGAACTCGGAGGGGCGCAGCGACAGGCGAACAAAATCGAGGTCAATCTCAAAACGCGTGAGCCGGCCTCGGAGAAGATCGAAAGCGCCTCCGCAGGCGGCAGAAAGGGGAGCGCCCCGGCGTCGCAAGGGGGCGCCAACCACCAAGCCGCGCGTCAATCCGAACCTCAAACCGAATCCCGGTCCGGGGCGGCTCAATCGGAAGCGCCCCAATCGGAAGCGAGAAAATTCAAAAAGCCGAAGCCCCGCGCCTTGAATACGCAAAGCGATGAAACGCCTCTGGAAGGGGAGATGTCGAAATTTATGAAGATGAGCTGGTTGTTCATTACGTTAATCATTGGCGTGGTCGGTGGCGCTATACTTTATGGATACACTCCATTGAAAGGGATCGTAGACAAATGGATTCCGGGCAGTATCGCTCCTTATGATGGGGGACAGATTCAGTATCGCTTCAAAGATACTGAGGTCAGGTCCGCGTTCGCGCGCCACCTGGAAGGCCGTTCCGACGAAGCCCGGACTCGCATCAACGCCGCCCTGACCGCCAACCCGGCCAACGCCGAAGCGCTCTATTGCCTGGGCCGGGTCGATCTCGATCAGAAGAAATATGACGACGCGGTGACCCATTTGAAAGAGGCGGCGAAGTTGGATGCGAAATTGCCCGACGTGTGGGCGTATATGGCGACGGCCTACCTGGGATTGGGCCAGTCGCGCAACGCGATGGACGCTCTGCAGCGAATTTCCGAGCAGCCTCCTGGCGCGTCCGGCGCGAATCCGCAGTCGAGTCCGACGCCGGCGGGGTGAAGAGGAATGGAGCGGGGGAGCGAGAGAGCGAGAGAGCGAGAGAATGGGAGAGTGGGGGAGAGAGGGAGTAGGAGAGCGCGAGAGTTGGCGAGAAGGGAATTTTCTTTCTCCCGCTCTCCCGCTCCCTCACTCTCAAAAAAGATGCCTGAACTGAAACTTGAAAACAGTCTGGTCGACGACCGCTACGAAGTGGCGGAGCGGTTGAGCCGCGGCAGCTTCGCGGAAATTTTCGTCGCGCGCGATCGCGAGGCGGACAAGATGGAGGTTGTGCTCAAGGCGCTCAACACCAGCTTGCAAGGCACGCCCGACGCCGATCTGGAGCGGACGCTGATCGAAAACTTCCAGAACGAGGCCGTCGCGCTCGACGCCGTGCGCCATCCGCATGTGATCCTGCGGTGGGGGCATGGCGCCGCCGCCGACCTGCGCGGCACGCCTTTTTATTACCTATCGCTCGAATACATGCCGGGCGGCGACCTGCTCAAGCTCTGCCGCTCCCGCCCCCGCGCCGCCCTGCCTCTCGACGAGGCGCTCTTCTATTTCAAGCAGGCCTGCGAGGCGCTGGCCTACGCCCACGACAAGGGGATCATTCACCGCGACCTTAAGCCGAACAACTTTCTGCTCAGCGCCGATCACCGCACGCTGAAGATCGCTGATTTCGGCGTGGCCAAAATAGCCACGGGCGAAGACAACGAGATCACCCGCGTCGGCGCCGATATTTACGCCCCGCCCGAGCATCATCCTGGAGAAGCGTACGGAGACGGCGCGGGCGCGCGCATCCGTTTGACTGCGTCGGCGGACATCTATTCCCTCGCCAAGAGCTTCTACACCATCGTTTGCGGGCGTCCGCCCAGCCAATTCACATGCGACCCGATAACCTACCTGCCAGCGGATTCGCCCGCGGGGTCGATAGATGAACCTGTGAGGCGCCGCCTGCTCGACGTGCTGCGGCGCGCGACAGATGAAGACCCGGCGGCGCGCTACGCGTCGGTGATCGAGTTCTGGAGCGACCTGGCGCAGGTCCCGTCCGTCTGCGAGGAGAAGAAAGTGGACGAGACGCCCGACGACGCCGATGACACTACGATAGTCAGGCCGAGGCTGAACGTGACTCCCGGGGCGCTTCCCAAAGGCCCTGCGCAGCCCGATTTCGATCCGGCGTTGGTGACCGGTCCCTTGCAAGCCAATTTTGCGACCGCGACGCTGGTTGAAAAACTGCGAGCCGTTCAACCGGCGCCGGTCCAGTTCACGTTCGAAGACAATCATCTCCGTCAGACGCAACCGGCGCAAAAATCAATGCCGGGCGACCGTTCATCGAAATTCTTCATCGAACTGCAGGATAGGCGCCCCGCGCCCGCCGTCCAGAGCCAGGTCGAAGGCGAGCCGCCGGCGGCCCGGGGCGACTCAAAATCGCCGGCGAAAGTCGAATCGCCGACCAAGACCGAACCTCCGGCCGCCAAGCGGGCGATAAAGGCCGTTGACAAGTTCAACTGGAAGGTGCGGCGCAACATTTTCATCGGCCTGTTGGTTTTCACTTTTCTGGGCTTGACTGTCCGCCTCTACAACTTCGTCAGCGGTCAGAACGCGCCTTTAGGTTTCGGCTCGCCGATCAAGATCGAAGTTGTGGCAGACGGGTTGAACGTTCGCTCGGCGCCGTCGGGGGCGTTAGAAAAGGAGAAAGTTCTCGGAACGGTGGCCAAAGGCAGCAGCCACGAGGTGGTCGGGCAGGCTAACAACAAATGGCTCAAGATTCGAGTCAGCGAATGGGCCAAGAAGGAGCCGGGCGTCGAGACTGACAGTGGGTGGATATACGGCGATTTGGATGGAAATCCGCCCAACGTTCGTGTAGTCTCGCGGAAGTTCTGGCGGTAGAAAGCGCGCTCGCCGCGCCAATCCTGATACTATAGTTTTATGAAGATCACTGGACTTTTGACCGATTTCAGAAAGTGGCTGGACGGCGAAGACGCCGTATCTCGCGGGCCTTTGTCCCAACAACAACAGCTCAGCGAGTGGGACGAGTTCTTCGTCAAGATCGCGCGCGAAGTCGAGGCGGTCATGAAGCGCGAGATGTTCACTCCGCCGGGCGGCGCGACCTATCTGCCCGGCGAATACATCATCTACCTGAGTAAAGAGGACGACGCCTTATGGCAGGGGCGCAAACGCGAAGGGCTGGAGGAGGGCCTGCGGAACGGTCTGACCGAGCGCGCGCGCGAACTGATCGGCGACCGTCTCCTCAAGACCGACAAGATCGCCCTCTCGCTCGGCATCGACGGCGCGCTCGACAAGGGCCAGGTGCGCGTCCAGGCCATCTGGGACGAAGATTCGCCCAAGACTCAGGTCACCGCAAGAAAGAAGAAACCTGCGGCGACCACGGCGCCCTCGGCTGCGCCTTCGCCCGGAGAGACGGAGGCGATTGCGGAGGACGCCGACCGAACCGTCGTACGCCCGCGCGCGCCGCTCTTCACCATCGCCTATTCCAGCCAGTACGAAGGGGAAGCGATTTTCGCCGCGAACAAGAACAGGATAGAGATCGGTCGCGGTTCGAAAGACTTTTTCGTCGATCTGAAACTCGAAGGCGACCAGGAGATCAGCCGCAAACACGCGATCCTGACTCGAAGCGACAATGACTCGTATAAGCTGGAATGCGTGGGGCGGAACTCGATCGAAGCCGACGGACGTGAAATCCAGCCCGGCGAACAGACCGAGGTCAAAGTCGGGCAGACGATCAAAATCGGGGTTTACGAATTGAAAATAGTGGGAAAATCATGAATAGGACTCACAGGACTTATGGGACTCATGAGTCTTATAAGTCCTATGAGTCCTATGAGCCCTATAAGTCCCATTCATGATATCCACAGGAATTTCCCCCAGGAGACACGAGATTATGACGCGCATCCGACTATTAGCGACCAGGTCATTCGCATTGTTATCGTTGGTTCTGGCGCTCTCGTTCTCGCCCGCGACAATCGCGCAACAGAAAGTAGAGATCAACGAGAAGCGCTACGACTTCGCGCAGCTCGTCAACCGCCTCTCGGAAAGGGCCGGCTACTTCGGCTCGGACAACCTGGTCTCGAACGAGTTGTCTTACGAGCATGTGCTGGGCCGGCTGGAGAAGATGGATGTGGAGGGCGGCGCCTATCTGGGAGTGGGGCCGGATCAGAACTTCACCTACATCGCGCAGGTCAAACCGCGGATCGCGTTCATGATCGACATCCGCCGCGACGCAATGTTGCAGCACCTGATGTTCAAGGCTATGTTCATGATGTCGCGCAACCGCGTCGAATACCTCTCGAACCTCTTCGCGCGCCCGCTGCCCAAAGACCACAAGAAATGGGGCGACCGCCCGATCCGCGACTTCATTGATTACTTCGACCGCACGCCGCTCGACCAGAGGCTGGCCGACAGGCTCAGGGCGGAGACGCAGAAGAGAATCGCGTCGTTCGGATTGCAGCTGTCGCAGCGCGACGTCGAAACGATCGACGAGATATATCAGGCCTTCTACACCGACTGTCTCGAAGTCCGCTACACGATCCGCGACCGCCCGACGGGGCGCTTCTTCCCGGCCTACCGCGACCTGCTGCTCGAAAAAGACCTCGAAGGCCGTCACCGCAACTACCTGGCGACCGAGGCCGATTTCCAGGTGGTCAAGAACCTGCAGGATCGCAACCTGATCATCCCGGTCACCGCCGACCTCTCCGGGCAGCAGGCCGTCAAAGCCGTGGGCGCGTTTCTGAAGGAGATTAACGAGAAGGTCTCAGCCTTCTACGTCTCGAACGTCGAGTTCTATCTGTGGCGCTACGACACCATGCCCAAATTCGTCGAGAACCTGAAGGCGCTCCCGATAGATGACAGGAGCGTGATCATCCGCAGTTATTTCAACTACGCCTACTACACCGAAGTCCACCCGCAAACGGTCGGGAACTCCTTCAGCGTCCAGTTGATGCAAACGATAAACAGTATGTTGGAAGATTTCGCTTCGGATCGTCCTTACGATTCTTACTGGGATCTGGCCACACGCCGCAGCCTCGATCTGAGGCTTAACTGATTTTTAACGTAAATCCCTCCTGGGAGCGCCGCCCATCCCTGCCTGCTTGCTTCGGGCAACGGGCGACTGACCGAAGCAAGCAGGCAGGGATGGGCGGCGCTCCCAGGGACTTTCCGCAGGAGCACTCTAATGAATAGCGCCTATCGCCGCTCGGGCCTCGCGTCTATTTTGGTCATCGCGTTGATCGCCGCCTCCACTTCGTCCGGCGCCTCTTCGGGCGCGCAGAAGCGGCTGATCACTGAGGCGGACCTGTTCAAGTTCGCGTGGACAGCCGATCCGCAGATTTCGCCTGACGGATCGCGGGTCGCCTTCGTCCGCGTCTGGGTCAATCAGAAGGCCGACCGCTACGATTCAGCGTTGTGGATCGTACCGACAAACGGCGGCGCGGCGCGGCAATTGACCGCCGGGCCGCGAGACGCGTCGCCGCGATGGTCGCCCGACGGCAAGCGGCTGGCCTTCGTCCGATCAATCAGTAAAGAGGGCAGTAAAGAGGGCAGTAAAGAGGGCAGTAAAGAGGGCGAAAAGGAAGGCCGTCCGCAGCCCGCGCAAATTTACCTGCTCACCTTCGAAGGCGGCGAGGCGCAGGCGTTGACCGAATTGCCGCGCGGCGCCGGCGCGCCTCAATGGTCGCCGGACGGCAAGACCATCGCTTTCACGAGTTCGGAAGATTTGAGCAAAAAAGATAATGCGATGACCGAAGGCGGCGAGGTTAATGAAAAACTGCCCGAGCGCGCGCCAGAGCATGTGAGTGACGTTCGCGTGATCACGCGCGGCGCCTATCGCTCAAACGGCCCCGGCTACCTCAATCCGAAAGTCAAGACTCACATCTGGACCGTGGCGGCGCCCACTGCTCCGGGCGAAGCGCCGAAGCCTAAGCGGATAACGAATGGCAATTTCGACGAGGGCAACGTCAGTTGGTCGCCCGACGGCAAGCGCATCTATTACATGGCCAACCGCGCGCTGGAGCCTTATTACGAGCCGCCGCGCGCCGACCTCTATTCGATAGCGCCTGACGGGAGCGACGAGAAGAAGATCGTCAGTTTTGACGGCAGGATGAGCGACTACAGCCTCAGTGACGACGGCAAGCGCATTGCGCTCAGCGGCTCGCCGACGCGCAAACCGATTCAATCCTACACGCAACCCGACCTCTTCGTGGTCGACAACGTATCCAATAATACAGATGGGGCGACGCCCAGGAACCTGACCGCCGATTACGACTTCGACGTCGGCGGCGGCATCGGCGGCGACCAGCGCGCGCCGCGCGGCGGGTCGTCGGACGGTTCGATTTGGAGCAAAGACGGACGATACCTCTACGTCAACGTCGCCGAACACGGTCGCGCCAACCTGAAGCGAATTGACTCGGCGACGGGCAAGGTCGAACCGGTCACGACCGGCGATCACGAAGTCCAAGCGTATACGGCGACGCCCGACTCCTCGAAGATGGTTCTGCTGATCTCGTCGCCGGTCAACATCGGCGACCTCTTCCTGCTAGACACGGCTTCGGGCAATTTGACGCAATTGACGAAGATCAACGACGAACTCTTCTCGCAGTTTGACCTCACGCCTCCCGAAGAGATCTGGTACACGAGCTTCGACGGCAAGAAGATCCATGGCTGGATTCAGAAGCCGCCCAACTTCGATTCGTCGAAGAAGTACCCGTTCATTCTGGAAATTCACGGCGGGCCTCATTCGGCTTACGGGTTCACGTTCACGCACGAATTCCAGTGGATGGCGGCCAAAGGCTACGTCGTGCTCTACACCAACCCGCGCGGCTCGACGAGCTACGGCCAGGATTTCGGAAATATCATCCAATACAACTATCCCGGTGACGATTACAAAGACCTGATGGCCGGAGTGGATGAAGTCTTGAAGCGCGGTTACATTGACGAGAACCGTATGGGCGTGACCGGAGGCAGCGGCGGAGGCGTGTTGACGAACTGGACGGTCGGGCACACGACCCGCTTCAAAGCGGCGGTGTCGCAGCGCTCGATAGCAGATTGGGCGGGCTTCTGGTACACGGCCGACTTCACGCTCTTCCAGCAGACCTGGTTCCGCGGCGCGCCGTGGGAGGACCCTGAAGATTTCGTCAAACGTTCGCCTATCACCTACATCAAAAACGTCACGGCGCCGATGATGTTCATCGAGGGCGAAGCCGATTACCGTACGCCTCCCGCCGATGGCGGCGAAATAATGTTCCGCGCCTTGAAGTACCGAAAGATTCCGACCGTCATGGTCAGGTTCCCGAACGAGTCGCACGAACTGTCGCGCTCGGGCGCGCCGTGGCATCGCGTCGAACGGTTGCAGCACATCCTGAACTGGTTCGACAAATACCTCCAGGATAAGCCGATCAAGCTTTACGACGTAGACTGATCTTATGGAAAACAGGAAAATCAGAACCGTGATGAAATACTTGCTCGCCATCTCATTCATTGGCGCAGGACTTAATCATTTCGCGAATCCTGAATTCTACATGGGCATTATGCCGCCATATCTGCCCTGGCCTTCGGCGTTGCATTTGACCGCGGGGTTCTTTGAATTTGTATTCGGCGTGATGTTGCTAATTCACTGGATCAGATTGCCGCTGCAATTCGTCATGATCGCCTGGGCATGGTGGTACACGAAGGCCGACGAAGTGAAGGGATTGAATTATGACCCTCGAAAAGATTCGTGAATATTGCCTCTCGCTGCGCCACGTCACCGAAGTGGTCTTATGGCAGAAAGACCTCGTCTTCAAAATCGGCGGCAAGATGTTCGCGGTCATCGGCCTCGACGCCGGCCCGGCGAGCCAATTCTCGTTCAAATGTACTCCGGAAGAGTTCGCCGAATTGACCGAGCTCGACGGGATCATCCCCGCGCCTTACGCGGCTCGCTACCACTGGGTCGCCGTGCAGAAGCCGGGCGCTTTGAAGCAGGCCGAGATCAATCGGTTGATCAAGGATTCTTACGAGATGGTAAAGGCGAAGTTGCCGAAGAAGACTCTGGCGCGGCTTGGCTGACGCCTCGATCCTGTCTTTCTAATTTGCTGTGTCTCTCACGACTGCTTTGTCGAGGTTCAATCCTTACCTTGCCCAGCCTCGGCGGCGCTTGGTTTCGGGGTGGCGACACCACCATTCCAGTGGTAGCAAGGGGCTCCTCAAAAGGAGTGCGATTGTCCAGCAGTGGATACGACTTTCTTCCCAGATGAAAGATATATAGTCCCAGGCCAGAAACGAAACTCAACACCATTCCGAGAACGACTTGCGCCACCCACGCCACCCGGCGTTTGATCGCTTTCAGCCCGACAGGACAATTCTGCGTCAGGATCGAGCCGTCCGCCCTGCGATAAAACCTGACGCAAAGGCGTCCTTCGGTTTTTGTGATGAGGGCTTCAGCCTCCTGCCTGCTCATGCACGATAGATTGTAGACGTTAAGATTGCACTGCGAGCAAAAGCGGACTCGCTCGTCTTCGAATGAAAACATCTGATCCCAGTCGGCGGGACACGGGGCCGCTATTCTCAGTTGATCGAGAGGGCTGGTTAACTTCGGCATGGACGCTCCTCCGGGAATTGAAACAGTCGTCAGAGATAGAACGACATGCTCAATAGACGCTTGCACAGGCTGTGGGTTCCAATAAACCTGGCTATTTACATGAAGCCTGTGCGAATTAAAGTTGAATGCAATCAACCAATTGGATTCTGCGCATAAATCAGGAGACGCCTGGGTACGCATCGCTTCCAGCGTGCAGGCGTGGATCGTAGTACATTGGGAGGACCCGCAGCGCCTGGAGCCGATTCGTATTCCTGCGCATTTGATTCCAATCAATGCGC
>WNGB01012214.1_pt1 | contig 12502 bp, 9 predicted proteins | sample 5400681 | NCBI WGS metagenome assembly WNGB01 (sample SAMN13153367, study PRJNA577476) | soil metagenome | isolation source: 115 cm soil or saprolite under grassland replicate 2 | place: USA:California | collected 2016-06-15 | reverse complement strand
CGCTGCGAACCGTGAAGTCGACGTCGGGCACCGGGCTCGGGATCCCGGTGTCGTGGAACATTGCAGCCAGGTACAGGAGCTCACGGTCGAACGTGATCCCGTGAAGTGCGGCGATGGCCGCGCCCCACGTGTAGGCACGACTGGAATGGTTGAGGAGTGCCGGTGTCAAGAGGTCCTGCGCGGCGACCTCGGCATCTCTTGCGAGAGGGGAGTCGGGAGGCACCAGGCTCGCCGGATCGATGGAACTCCGGCGTCCCGAGTGCATTCGGAGCACCATCGCGAGACGGCCGGCAAGAATGCTGAGCTCCCCCCGCAGCAGGGGCCGGGCAAGTGTTAGGCATTCCCGAGCGGTCAGCACTCCCCCGGTGCGTTCGGTCCATCCAATGGATCCGATCGGATCGGTGGGTCGTGGCTGGCTCATGAGGGCCTCTCAGTTCGGTGGGTGTCGCGGTCAGGTGGCGGGGACAAGCACGCCGATGAGTCACCAAGCCAGCGCCGGGGCCCGAGAGCCCTGGTCAGCATCTTAGTGTCGCCGATAGGCGCGACCGCGAACAATCAGCCGTCGCGGAAGGTAAAGAGAGATCGACCTCGGTCGCCCTGTCGCCCGGCCAGCTCCGCGGTACGGCCGGTCGTCATCGCCGAAGTGCTCGAGGGGACCACTGGAGGACCAATACCCGCGGCGATTGTTGGGTGTCCGCCTCAGCGGCGGAACGCCACGGTTCAAGAATCGACCTGGGGAGGGTCAGCCCTCGGCTGCGGCTTGCGGCCGCCTGCGCGACTCCGACGACCAGGCCCAGACGACCGGCGCCCGCCGTCCTGCGCGAGCCGAGTGGGCAACCGCGACCGTGCTCACGTTCACCTCGATTCCACGCCGCGAGCGGCCTCCGGAGCGACGGTGAAGCTGAACATCATCCCGCTCTCGTGGTGCTCGGCTATGTGACAGTGCGCCATCCAGAGGCCCGGGTTGCTCACGTCCAAGAGGATGTCGACGGTCTCTCCGCGGTGTAAGAACTGATCCCTGACTGGGTGGGGAGCGAAAGGGAGCCGTAGTGTCTGATGAGGCAACGCTGGATGTGGTGTCGGTGCCGGTCACGAGGAACTCGCGAGGGAGCCCCCTGGAGCGGCGCACACGGAAGGGTCGAGCTGATTTCCCACGCTTCGCACTGCGATGGTGCACACGTCTCTGCGTCGACAAGCCCAGCATCGGACTCGACGACGTTGGAGGAGAACTTCGACCGTTCCGCTCAGCCGCTGGGCCAGTTCTCGAGTCGGCCCGCTCACGCATTTGCCCGTTGCGGGCGACGGGCCGTCGTCGTAGGCGACGGCCCATGCGGGGCTGGCGGCTCTGTCAGCCACTGGCCTCGATCTTCCTGCCTGCCGGTGAGAGCACATCCCACTCGGCGCCGAAAAGGTCGAGCCCCTGCCCGGTCGTGTCGCCCGGCTTCGTGTCGCCCGCGTAGTAGTAGAGCGGGTGACCGTTGTAGGTGACCTCGATCTTCCCGTCGGTGCGCTTGGTCGTGCCAAGCTTGCCGGCCAAGGCGCCATCCCCGGCCAGCGGCTTGCCCGTCGTCGTGAACGGGGGCCAGATGCTCGCGCAGGAGCCGTCGCAAGTGCTTGCTGTGCTCGTGTCCTTCTCGAACAGGTAGAGCGTGCGGCCACCTCCGTCGACGAGAATCCGACCCAGCGGCGAGTTCGCGACGGCGACCTTGGCCGCGCCGGCGGCAGCGTTTGGAGGGCTAGTGGTGGCGGCAGAGCCGTAGGGCCCTGAGGAATTCGGTGCGCCGCTCGCCGAGCCGCCGCAGCCGGCGGCGATGAGCGCGATACCAACGGTCTCGGCGGTGGCGATGAACAGTGTGATCTTGCGCTTCATGAGAGCTCCTTTTCGGTTGTGAGTGGGGGTCAGGTGAGGTTCCTCTACGGGACGAGCACGCCGTCCACGAAGAGCTGGATCGCACCGGCGGCCAAGCCGCTGGAGTCGACCGCGTCCCTGCCCGCGAGGGTGTTGATCTCGAGCCGGTCGTTCGCGGCCTCGGGGTGGAGGATCCCGACCGTCGCGGCAAGCCTGCTCACCTTCACACCGCTTGCGTCTCCCTGGACGTTGATCGTGTCCTCGCCTTCGGTGGCGTTGACGACGACGCGGTCGGGCTGGCCGTCGCCGGTGGCGCCGCCCAGGGTGCCTGCGAGGTCGACGTTCACCTCGTCGACGTCGGTTCCCGTCAGGTCGTTGACCGTGACCAGGTCGGCGCCGCCAAGGGCGTTGAAGTCCACGCGCTCGACGCCGGCAGTGTCCATCGTGATGGTGCCGAGGTTGCGGAAGAACCTGAGCCGGTTTCCGTTCGCCGTCAGCTCGACCTGCTCGGCGACGCCTGCGCCGTTGAAGCGCATCGCGTCTGCGCCGGCTTGGCCTTCGACTGTGTCGCTGCCGTCGCCCGGATCCCAGACGAAGGTGTCGTCGCCCGCGCCCATGAACGCCAGGTCGTTGCCCCCGTTCCCATCGAGCGAGTCGTTCCCCTCACCGCTGCGTAGCGTCTCCGCTCCGGAGCCCCCGGCGAGGTTGTCGCTTCCTTCCCCACCGGCGATCGTCGTCGGGATGCTGTCGGTGAAGACCCCGTTGCTTTCGTCGATGCGCACACGGTCGTCGCCGGCGCCTGCGTTGACGGCGATCTTCGCGATCTTGGCGCGCGCAAAGCTGAAGTCGGCCGAGCCGTCGTCACCGACGTCGACCTGCAGGATGCCGGGCTCGCCGGCCTTCAGGCGCAGCGCGATCTTGTCGCTCGCGCTGGTGCCCTTCACCCGCAGGACTCCGTGCTGGAGCTTCGAGGGCGCGGCGCTACCCGGTCCGGCCACAATCGCAGATGCGACGGCGAAGGCGGTCGCCACGGCCGCCGCCGAAGCCGCCAGCCGCACGCCGCGAGACTCCTTGAGTCGAATGAGGTTCTTCATCTGTGCACGTCTCCTCTCGAGTGAGCCGCAGGGCGGCTCGGGGATTTGGTCTTTGCGATGGTGGGGGCGGCGGACGCGCGTTCGCACCGTGGCGACCCCCCTGTCTTTTCCGGTCGTCCTCCGCCGCGAGGCGTTCTGCTGGAGGTGCCTCAGAACCGGAGCGCCCGTGTCAGGCTGATCGCCCAGTCGCCTACTCGCCGTCGAGCAGTTCGTCCCCGGCGACCTTCTCGATGCCGCCGCGGTCGCGTCAGCCACGGCGCCTGCTTCGTCTGCGTGCCTGCTCAGTGCTCAGTTCATGAGGACCATCGTGGGGATCACGAGCTCGCGATCGCACCGTGGCGACAGCCGTGACTTTCCGCGTATGGGGAGTAGGCTTGAGGCACATGAAAGTGGCCGCGGCCACCGAACCGCTGCTCGAGCGGAATGAGGAGCTGGCGCGGATCGAGTCGGCGCTGGCCGAGGCTCGCACGGGACGGGGCACGTTCCTGGTGATCGAAGGGCCGGCTGGGATTGGTAAGACCGCGCTGCTTGCCGCGGCGCGGACCGCGGCAACAGACGCGGGAATGCGCGTGCTTCGGTCGCGGGGGACGGAGCTCGAGCGCGATTTCGCTTTCGGAGTGGTGCGTCAGCTCTTCGAGCCGCCGCTGGCCGAGGCATCGGAGCTCGAGCGTGCCGATCTGCTGCAAGCCGCGGCCGGAGTGGCGGCCGGGCTGCTCGGACTTCCAGGCGCAGCCGCTGCGGACGGCTCGCCTTCGTCGGGCGTCGATCCCTCGTTCGCGATTCTCCACGGCCTCTACTGGTTGTGCGCGAATCTGGCCGCCGTCGGTCCACTCTGTCTGGTCGTCGACGACGCCCACTGGGCAGACGCCGCGTCCCTGCGTTACCTGGCCTTCCTGCTCACGCGCCTCGAAGAGCTGGACGCCGCGCTCGTCTTGGCGACCCGCCCGCGCGAGACAGGCACCGATGCCGAGCTGCTTGCGGCGGTGACGACGGATCCCTCCGCTGAAGTGATCCGTCTCCCTCCGTTGACGAGAGCCGCCGTTGCCCAGCTCCTGGAGTCGAGGCTCGGTGGGGCTCCGGATCCGGTCTTCGTCGATGCCTGCCTGCGCGCAACGCGAGGGACGCCGTTCCTCGTGCGGGTACTCGTGGACGCGCTGAGCGAAGGAGGGATCGCTCCGACCGCGGAGGCGGCGCGCCACGTCGAAAGAATCGGTGCACGAACGGTCGGTCGCTCGATTCGCCTCCGGCTCCGTCGGCTGCCGGACCATGCCGGGCGGCTCGCTCGGGCGCTGGCGGTCCTCGAGCAGAGCGACCTTCTCCAAGCGGCGCGACTCGCGGGCCTCGAAGAGCTCGAGGCTGCCGAGGCAGCCGAGCTGCTGGCGACCGTCGGGATCCTCGAGCCCGGCCGGCCGCTGACGTTCATCCATCCGATCGTCCGCAGCGGTATCTATTCGGAGCTCTCCAGCGCCGAGCGCGCACAAGGCCACCGCCGTGCCGCCCAACTGCTCGCCGAGGAGCCGGGGGCGTCCGAGCGCGTCGCCCAGCACCTGCTGGTCAGTGAGCCCGCCGCCGATGGCTGGGTCGTCGAGCGGCTGGTCGAGGCCGCGTGCGCGGCGGGGAAGCAGGGCGCTCCCGAGTCGGAGGCCGTTTTCCTGCGCCGAGTGCTCGCAGAACCACCGCCGTCGGGTGACCGGTCGGGCTTGCTGCTCGATCTCGGAATGGCCGAGGCTAGCGCCGGGCTCGCCGACTGGCCCGAGCACCTGCAGGGGGCCCTGGACACCGCGCCGAACGCCGCGGCAGCCGCCGATGCAGCCATGGTGCTGGGGCTCGCGCTCAGCCGCGCTCAGCGCTTCGCCGAGGCGGTCGAGGTTCTCGATCGCGCCGCGTCGTCGCTCGATTCTCGCCACTCCGAGCTCGCGCTCCTGCTCGAGGCTGCGGCCGTGGTCGCCGGGCTGAGCGACCCCGCGACCGCACCCTCGCTGGCCCTGCGCCGTGAGACGTTACGCAAGCGGGCCGCCGACCATCCGGCACCGCCACCTGAGCTGCTGGCGGCGGCCGCGTTCATCTCCGCCCTCACCAACGAGCCCGCCGAGGTCGGCGCGGAGCTCGCGAGCCGGGCGCTTCTGGCCGGAGGCGGCGAACCCGCGGGCTCGGGCGGCAGGCCATGGTTCGCATTCGCAACATGGTTCTTGCAGACGACGCTCACGCTGCTTTGGGCTGAGCGGTACGCTCAGGTGCGACCGCTGCTCGATGCCTCGATCGCGCAGGCCCGGATCACCGGCGACGGCAGCCGGCTCGCTGTCGGCCTGGCTCATCGCGGCTGGCTCGCGCTCCGACGCGGCGATCTGTGCGCCGCCGAGGGCGACACCCGGACGGCACTTGCCGCAACCGAGCTCCCCGCACCACCCCTGTACCGTGTCCTAAACGGCGCTCTGCTCGTCAAGACGCTCCTCGATCAGGGCGAACTCGACGCAGCAGAGCAGGCGCTCGCGCCGCTCGACTCCGAAGCGGAGAGCGGCTCGCTCGTCGCCGCCGTTCTTCGCTTCGCTCGTGGTCGGCTGCGGGTCGCACAGGGACGAGTCGCCGAAGGGCTCGAGGACTTGCTGGGCGTTGGCACACTCCTGACGCGAGCGCTGGTCAGCTGCCCGAGTTACCTTCCGTGGCGGTCGGAGGCCGCGCTCGCGCATCTCGCGCTCGGCGATCACGAATCGGCGGGACGGCTCGCAGAGGAGGAGCTCGAGCTCGCCCGGGCATTCGGCGCTCCGCGCGCACTCGGCGTGGCGAAGCGTGCCGCCGGCGTCGTTGCCAGCGGTAACCGTGGAGTGTCCCTGCTCCGTGAGGCGATCGACGACTTCGAGCGGAGCGACGCCAGATTGGAGAGAGCACGCGCCCTCGCCGACCTCGGCGCCCTGCTCCGGCGGCGCAATCGGCGCACCGAAGCGCGAGAGCTGCTCCGCGAGGCACTCGACGCTGCGCATCGCTCGGGCGCCAAAGCGCTCGCCGACCAGGCGGAGACCGAGCTCCGCGCCACCGGCGCGCGCCCGCGCCGGGTCGTTCTCACGGGGCTCGACTCGCTGACAGCGAGCGAGCGCAGGATCGCCGAGCTCGCCAGCCAGGGCCTCACCAACCGCGAAATCGCCCAGAACCTCTTCGTTACCGCGCGCACGGTTGAGGGTCACCTCACGAGCATCTTCCGCAAGCTGCGGGTCGACTCGCGAGACGAGCTTCCTGCCGCACTAGGCAGCGGCGCTCCAGTCCCGGCCTAGCGTCCTGAGGTACTCCGAAGTTCAGCACCACTGTCGGGCGCTCGCCACACACGTTCGCCGTCTGCTTGCTCGTCGGTGGGTCGGAGCCCGGCTCGCAGTGCGACCGCCGCTGAAGCCTGGTGATCCGGATGGATGTAGGCGACCACGTTGTTTGCACCGTGCTGCCGCAGCCAGCCGACGAGGGCTCGGGCTGCCTCTGACGCGAATCCCTGGTTCTGCCAGTCCACTCCGATGACCCAGGCGATGTTGGCAGTCGCCTCGCCGTCTCTCATGGTGAGTGTGGCCTGCATGGTGCCTATTGGCTGCGCGTCCGAGCGGCGGCGGACGATCCAGTTGAGCCACACCTCGTCCGGGTCGGGAGAGCCGGCGACGAGCTTTGCGTAACGCTCGCGCAGTCCGGTGATCGTGTCCGGGTCGCCGCCGATGAACTCATGGAGCCGTTGATCGTCGAGCACTCCGGCCATCTCCTCGGCGTTCTCGAGCCGCAGTGGTACCAGGTGGAGGCGTTCCGTGACGATCTTGTTCAAGCCGTCACCGTCTCGCCGCTTCCCGGGCGTCTCCCGCAACGGCGGAACGGCCGTTGATCGTGGCGGTGACGACGCGACGCACAGTTCTCTCGCTCATGACCCGATCGTATTCGGAGGCTTGCCGATCGCTACCGGGGGTGGACGAGCTGCACAGGCGACTCAAGCGGATGCGCGAGCGTCTCGCCGAGCTCGCCGGGCGAAGCTGTCGCCTAGCACTCTGGGCCAGGCCAGACGAAGATCGACCGCCTCACGGCCATTGCCAAAGCCACCAGCCGCACGGGCCGCACGGTGCATCGACTCTTCGAGTCGAATGAGCTTCTTCATCTGTGCGTCTCCTTTGGAGTGCGAGTGCTTGCCCTCCCGGGGTGAGCCGCAAAGACAGGGGGGTCGCCACGGTGCGAACGCGGGTCCGCCGTCTCCACCATCGCCAAGACAAGCCAATCCCGCATCGCGATCAAGGAGGAGTACGTGCGATCCGCATTCGAATTCATCATCAGCAAGAGGCGCGCCGGCAATGGCCGACGCGGAGCGATCGTCCTCGCGGCGGCGCTCGCGGTGTTCCTCGTTGCCCTCACCCTCACCCTCATGTTCTCGTCGTCGTCGGCCTACGGTGCGCTGGAGGCCAACCCGCCGCCCACGAACGCGGCGACGACGAAGCCGAAGGTCGAGGCGGGCATCCGCCGCGGCCAGCTCAACGTCCTCGGGACGGTGAAAGGCGACAAGATCACGCTGCGGCTGAAGCCGGGGAACCAGTCCCGACTCCAGGTGGATGTCGGCGGCAACGGTTCCGCCGAGTTCACCTTCAAACGCTCGGCCTTCAACCGGATCGTCGTACGCGGCGCATCCGGCGACGACACGCTCTCGATCAACGAGCGCTTCGGCGTGTTCACCAACACCGAGGCGACGAGCCTCTTCGGTAACACCGGCGAGGACCTGCTGCGCAGCGGCTCCGCAGCCGAGCGGCTGTTCGGTGGCGTCGGCAACGACACGATCGACGGCAAGCGGGGCAACGACGCCATCAACGGCGGCGACGGAAACGACACATTGCGCGGCGGGACCGGGAACGACGCGATCGACGGCAGCCGCGGCGACGACACCGGGCTCCTCGGAGCCGGCGACGACTCGTTCCGCTGGGATCCCGGCGACGGCAGCGACGTCGTCGAGGGCCAGGACGGCGCCGACACGCTGCGCTTCAACGGGGCCGGCGTGGCCGAGAACTTCGACGTCTCGGCCAACGGGGAGCGAGTCAAGTTCTTCCGCGATGTCGCCAACATCACGATGGACCTGAACGACACCGAGTTCATCGACGTCCAAGCGCTCGGCGGTGACGACAACGCTGTCCTGAACGACACCACCGGGACCGGCCTCAAGTCCGTCGTACTCGACCTCGAGGCGGCGATCGGCGGCGGCGCGGGCGACGGCGCGGCCGACTCGGTCACGGTCAACGGCACGAACGACCCGGACGACATCCAAATCACCGCAACCGGGAACGCCGTGGACGTCAACGGGGCTCCGGTGACCGTCCAGATCGACCACTCGGAGGCCGCGAACGACAAGCTGACGGTCAACGGCCTCGGCGGCGCCGACACGATCACGGCCGGGCGTGGCCTCGCGGCACTGATCCAGCTCGTCATCAACGGCGGGGCCGAGGTCGACGTCCTCACCGGGGGCGACGGCGACGACCGGATCGTTGGCCAGCAGCAGAACGACTCCATGTTCGGCGGTGCCGGCAACGACACCCTCGTGTGGAACCCGGGCGACGGTAGCGACCTCGTCGAAGGTGAGGCAGGTAACGACACGATGGAGTTCAACGGCGCCGGCGGCGACGAGGCCTTCGAGGCTTCGGCCGTGGCCGGACGGCTCCGCTTCACCCGCGACGTCGGCAACATCGTCATGAACGTCGGCGGCACAGAGACCGTCGACCTCAGGGCGCTCGGCGGCGCGGACACCGCCATCCTCAACGACCTGACCGGCACGGACGTCACGAAGGCGAACATCGACCTGGCCGGCGTGATCGGCGGCGGAGCCGGCGACGCGGTTGCCGACACGATCACAGTCAACGCCACCAACGGCCCCGACACCATCGCGGTGGCCGCAAACGGCGGCATCGTCGACCTGACGGGCCTCTTCACCGCCATCGGGATTAGCCACTCCGAGGTTGCGAGCGACTTGCTCGCGATCAACGGGCTCGGCGGTGACGACGACGTCGCAATCGGCGGCGGCGTCGCAGCGCTGATCCAGACGATCGTCGACCTCGGGTCCGACGAGTAGCACGACCCCTAACGATCGGGGCTCCTTCGGGGGGCCCCGATCCCGTTCGCTACGCGACCAGCGTAAGAAGGAAAGAAGGAGGCGAGCACAATGAGCATGACTCTCGCAAACACCCTCACAGCAGAAGATGGCTCGGAAGCAGCGTGGGTCACCTGGATAGGGACCCTCGAATCTTGGGAGCGGAGCTTGGTGCTTCGTCACGAGCTCGAATGGCACGACCTGTTCAGCTCGGGCGAGTGGACGTGGGCTGATCTCGAGCACGAGATAGCCGAGACCATCGCCGCTTGGTAGATGCGATGAGCAAACACCGCCCCTCGAAGGAAGTCACAAATCAAGGAACCGCTCCGCAAGTAGCACGCCCCGGACCCGCTACGAGCTGCAGAGGAGACATTCGCGGCCCCTCGGCTTCGTGACGCTGGCCGAGCGCGCCCAGCAAGAACTCCGGGCGACCGAGGAAACCGCTCGGCGACGAGAGCCCGAGGCGTCGCGCGCGGCCGGCTGCTCGGCAAGCAACTCCTGGAGATACTCGCCGATCTGACGATCGTCGCCTGCGAACGCCTCGAGAAAGGCTTGCTTGTCCGCCAGCGCCTGCAGCGACAGGCCCGCAAGCTGAAGGCCCGCCGCCCAGCCCTCGGTCCGGGCTTGCAAGAGCTCGAGGTCGGACCGTTCCAGGCCGAGGTCGAGCGAGCCGTTCAGGAGTGCGTCGGCTTCTTCGTCGCTGAAGCGAAGCTCCTCCGCCCGAAGCTCCGTCACCTCCCCGGACGCGCGCAGGCCCGCGAGCGGAAGCGGCGGGTCGGCGCGGCTCGCGATCGCGAGCTGCAGCGTCCGCGGAAGATGGCGGAGCAGGTAGCTGACCGAGGTGTGGATCAGCTCGTTGTGCACGAGGTCGTAGTCGTCGAGAACCAGCACAGACCGCAGCGACGATCCTGCGAGCTCGTTGATCAGAGGCGGCAGCACCACGTCCACCAGGTTAGGGCCGGCGCTCGGGAGCCCCACCAGCGCCTCGTCGCCGAAAGCCGGGTCGACCGTCCGCAGCGCTCCGATCAGGTAGCTCCAGAACCGGACCGGGTCGTCGTCTCCCGGGTCGAGCGAGACCCAGGCGAACGGTCGCGACTCATCAGGGGAGGCACTCCATTCGCTGAGGAGAATCGTCTTCCCCCAACCCGCCGGCGCGCACAAAAGCGCCAGCTTGCCCTCGCCCCCGGCACCAAGCGCGCGACCAGTTCCCCGCGCGAGACGAACCCCGGCCGCACCTCGGGGACATGCAGCTTCGTGGCGACGAGCACCGGCCCAGTCGAAGGCACAGCGGCGCTCACGGAACTTGCCTCATCGTCTCACCGTCGCATCGTGGTCTCGTCCCGGGAAGGTGCGCGTGGTCGAGCCGAGGCCAGCTCCTCCCGAGGTGCGCAGAAGGAGTGGAACTCTCAAACGAGGGGACGCCTCTCTCGACGAGGAGTTCGCCACGCTCAGCGTCCGAGAACGCCGACGTCAGGCATGCACCTTCGCCATCGCGAGTTCGTCGACGTAGGAGCCCGCCAGGTAGATGGAATGCTTTCGAGTGCCCCTCGCTCTTGTAGGCCGTGACTGTCCCCCTGCTCTTGGTCCATTTCTATTGGGGGACCATCCCGGCCGCGCAGCCCGCAGGGTCCGCTCAAGGCGGTGTAGCCGCGGATCGTGGACTGGTCCAGTTTCGGTGCGGGGGGCTGCTATCACTTCGGTCCCACTGTGCAGCTTGCCTGAGGGGTGCGTTAACTCGGTCAGGTTCTGGAGCCTGCGTCTCGTCCGTAGAGTCGGTCGCCCGTCCCGTTGACCCCGAGGAGCTGGTTCGTGTTCTGGTCGCTCTGGTACCTGGCGTTCCGCTGCCTGCTGCAGCTCGTGCTCCTGCGCCCCCGTTCGGAAGGATTCAAGCGGGGCACTTGTGCAGCCGACCGCTGGCCGACCTCCGGCCACCTCGGCCGGTCATCCTTCTCGGGGGATTACCGGCTACGGCCGGCTCCCTGCGGCGATTTCAGGCCGATTCCCGCGCGGGATCTGCGCGGGATGCCGAGAAGCCGGCGGTCGTTATGTCAAATACATATGCTGATTTGCAGGTCTTTTACGGGAGCGACGGGACTCGAACCCGCGACCTCCGGCGTGACAGGCCGGTCATGGTGCTTCCGGGCTGAGCGGGGATACGCGGGGATTCCCGGCGAGAGCAGGGACTTTCGACCCCGGTGTTGCGGGGATTGGCGGGTGCGGGCGGGAGCTTCCGCGAGCCTCGTGCGGGATCAACGCGGGATGAGTAGTTGCCGATATGGCGAACAGAGCGGGATGTGCGGGGATCCCGTCGAGCTCGATTCCGCGACTATCAGGCGAGAGGCATGGTGGCCCGGCCGCGTCTGCGGTCGAATCAGCTGTTGTAGTGGACCTGGATGTTGCCCGCCGTGGCAGGGTAGTGCGTGGACGAGCTCGGAGAGCACCCTTCTCACCCCGGAGATTGGCCGCGCCCTGATCGACGCGTCGTTCCGGCCGAAACGCCGCAACGGCGGCGACCCCTAACGGCTCGACCGAACGTTGCCGAGCGCGTGCCACGAGGATCAGATCGTGAACCTCGGGCTGATGGCGACGGACTTCCCGCAGTACCGCCTGAGCTTCGACCGTCCCGAGCGGGCGTCACGTAGCACGCGAGTAACAGGACCCGACCCGGATGCGGCCCACGGGTCGGGCGTCTGTTTCGAGCCCGAGGCTGCAGGCAGACCTACAGCGCCCCGGCAGCCTCCGGCGGCCAACCTCTCGGGCTGACCGGCCGGAGGCCGTCCAGCGATCCTTTAGAGCGCGGCGCGCGATAGCGGTTGCGCAGCGCGTCCACCGACGCTGGATCGACGCGAGGAGGGCGACTTAGTTGGCCTTCTGGTAGAAGAAGTAGTCGGCCGTGTAAGGCACAAACGCAAAATTACCGACGTCTGTTAGCGAGCTGCAGCCCGTCTTCGGTGCGAGCCCTCCAGTGGTGTTCAGCCGCTGGACGAAGGTGGTCTTGAACAGCGTGTCGCCACCGGTCGGTCCCTTCTGGTCGCCACCGGTCGGTCCCTTCTGGACTCCAGCCTTATCGAGCAGGACCCAGGCAATCGCCGTCAGGTCGACGGTGACTGCTCCCTTCTTGCCGTCTGGGTCAGTTGCGTGCACCTTGGCCCAGACGCGGCTCGTGTCCCGGTGCTGCCACGTGGCGCGAATCATGCCATCGGCCACCACCTTTGGATCAGTGTTAGGCTCAAACGGGTTGGGGGTGAAGTCGTGGGTGATGACTTGCCCGCCGTCCTCGCCGGACAGGGTGGCCTCCGGCGTGAAGAGTACGTAGGCGAAGCCAGCGCCTGAGGGCCGGCAGACGTAGTTTTGGGTGCCGACAGCGTGAGTCCCCAGGAACAACTTGTTCCCCGCTGGCACCGGCGCCATGTCGGGGGGCAAGGGTGGCGGTGTAATCTCGCCGGCCCGGGCCGCCTGCGGCGACGAGGCCGTGAA
>WNGB01013466.1_pt1 | contig 12508 bp, 10 predicted proteins | sample 5400681 | NCBI WGS metagenome assembly WNGB01 (sample SAMN13153367, study PRJNA577476) | soil metagenome | isolation source: 115 cm soil or saprolite under grassland replicate 2 | place: USA:California | collected 2016-06-15 | reverse complement strand
CGCTCCCTTCAGACTGTCGGCCTGAATGAGCAGCTGAAGAGCCGTATGCTGGGAAAGCCGCTTGTACGGTTCTGTGAGGGGTAGGGCGGCAACTAGGCTTATCCTAGGGAGCACCCTACCTACTCGACCGGCGGGAGCGTGTTTTGTAGCTAACTTGGTGCGACGGAAGATGCTTTGATGCGCGCCGCCGCGTCAACTCCACCGTTAGGCCCCTACTCTGTGGAGAATGTACATGAAAAAATGGCAACTCGCGATCGGCCTTGGTTTCGTGTTCCTAATTGGCGTGGCTACCGTCGCCGTCGTTCGCCAGAAATTGGATGGCACCAGCCTACGGCAAAAGTAGATATTGAAATTGCTAAAGCTGCTTTAAGTGGATGTGTTGTAGCAGTGATCGGTGCAGTCTTGACTGCTTTAATTAAAGCTCGTGAACAAAGCGTACAGGCGGCTAAACTTCGAGCCGAAATATTAGATCGAACGATTCAACAGCTCGGTGAGATATATCGTTCCGTCAAGGCTACGCGACGCAACTTGCGATCTTGGGGTCTCCCTTCATACTATGAAAAACCACCAACTATTTTATCAGCCGATCAATTAGAAGCTTATAAAACGGGAATGAATTCGATCGAGAAGGCGCAGCTTTCACTCGAGGGTTTGAAAATCCAGGCTATCAATCTACCACCGTTTGCCAATATGAAAAACGTCGGAGAATATCTAGGAAACATGGAAGACTACTTGCGTGTTCTTCTTAGAGAAAGTGAGGAAGAGCTACCCAACATCGCTACTGAGGACGGAGTCAAATTTGAGAAGTTAACCCATCTTAATGAATTTACATCATCAACAACAAAAGAGTCACCTATTCCGAAAGAAAGGAAGAAATCAGACTATCGATTTAAGACTCATTTTGCTAACGCCTATGATGAAATCCTAAAGGCTATCAGTCGCAATCTAAAAGACCTGGCCGGTGCCTATAAAGGCATGCACCCGACCGCGAATAGCGTTGCTCTCATGCGCGAGACTTGGATGAATTCGGTGATGAATGCACGGCGGCTGATGGCGGGCGTTCGGCGCTAACGAGTTATCAAATAAGGATTGAGAGATAAGTTGAGAATAATCTTTTTGATGTTGCTCGTCACTGTTGCGTCAGGTGAGGCAGCATTCGCGCAGAATAACTCTATCAACGAACTGCGGCGGATGTTTGACTATGACCAGAAATTGCCGCTTGATGTCAAAGAAGTCGGATCTAAAGACAGCAATGGTGTCCGCATCCATGACATCAATTATGCGAGTCCCAAGTTTGGACGTGTTACGGCTTATCTCGTTGAGCCTTCTGTTAAAGGCAAGTATGTGGGCATGGTCTTCGGTCATTGGGGGTACGGGAATCGCACGGAGTTCCTCGCGGAAGCCATATTGTATGCAAGAGCAGGCGTTGTCTCACTGCTGATTGACTATCCGTGGGTGCGCCCTGCCCCGTGGCGTCGGAATGAACCTGGTGAAAAGCCTGAAGCCGTTCGCGATAACTATGCGGCGACCGTGATTGATTTACGTCGTGGCATAGACTTGCTCCAGGCGCGCTCGGACGTTGACTCAAATCGAATCGCTTATGTCGGCCATAGCACTGGCGCACAATGGGGCGCGATTCTTTCGGCGATAGATAAGCGCGTCAAAGCCGTCGTGTTGATGGGCGGGATTCCCACCGAAGCTACCATAGCCCTGGAGAGTGATGACCCGGAGTTTGTGGATTTTCGTAAGACTACGCCTAAAGAGCAGATGGATAACTATTTCAAGACCATTGGTGTGATGGATGCCATCAACTATGTGCCTTATGCCGCGCCGACTCCTCTGCTGTTTCAATTTGCTCGGTATGAAAGATATTTCAATGAAGCTGCAATGCTCAGATATGCACAAGCGGCGAGCCAACCGAAAATCGTGGAGTGGTACGATACAGGGCATGATCTTAATGATGTTCAAGCTCTCATTGATCGAGCTAATTGGCTGCAGAGACAAATCGGCATCAAACCCGTCGTGCCAATCTTGCAGAAGAAATTTATCAAGTGAAAGGGGTGTGTTCCTGAAGCCCACGCCGAACAAAGCCTTGCAGCGGACTCGGTTGCAGCTCTCGGTGGGAGTCATTTCGTTCCTAGGACAATTCCAGCTCTTGGGTGAGGCGAGGCCTCGCGGGCCTTTTGCGCCGGAGAGGGAAGGTAGTCGGCTCATGCGCAGGCGACGTTTTCTCACACTATCCGGCCTTGACAGAGTTAGTGCATATAAGATCATGAATGGATGCTAGCAATTCGTTTGCTCTGGTCGTGATGATCGCGCAGGACGCGATCGGGTTTCCATCGCCTTGCCACTCATCCCAAATGCCGGCAAAGGCGAATGGCGATTCATCCTGCATCTGAAAGTAATAAGGCTGAGCGATTTTTCCTGACCTCTGCCACAGGGTTATGTGGACATTTCCTACCGTCAAAACTCAAGATGCGTAGCTGCGGATAAGTCCCGCAACTCACCGCGTCGAGGATTCAATTGATGGGAGGCATGGTCCATGCGTGTTCAGAAAGTGCATGTCGACTCCGGGTATGAATTTGAGCTGCTCGATGACGAAGGGTTGGCGATTCCGATTGTTAGCAACTTCCTCGGCTACTTGCGCGCCAGAGGTTGTTCGCCGAACACCCTTAGTGCCTACGCGCACGACCTGCGGCACTTCTATCAGTTCCTCAAAGGTGCGAGTATTCGGTATCAGAACTTCACTCCTCGTCGGACTCTGGATTTTCTCCAGTACCTCCGCGTGGTCCCAAGTCGCCGCAAAGTGCGCAAGCATCCGCCAGACCTAAACTGCGGCGCAGCGCTGCAACCAAGCACCAAACTTGCTCCGACTACAGTGAATCGCATCCTCGCCGCGGTCTCGACCTTCTATGAGTACATCATTCTCACTGACGTTGTTTCCGATGGTGAAAACCCGTTGCGGAAGATTCCGGACATCGCCAGGGCGCGCGTCGTGCCCAGATACACACCTTTTCTGAGTCTCACGACGAAACAGCATCCGGTGAGGCGTGTCGTTCGTGTGCGGACGGCACAGCGCCTGCCGCGGCCTCTCACTGACGAGCAGGTGACAAGGCTTTTCAGTTCGCTCATACGACGTCGCGACAAAGCCATATTCTTACTAATGCTCCAGGGCGGGTTACGTCCCGGCGAGGTGCTCAACCTTCATCTTGAAGACGTGCAGTACGGTCGGCGGCGCGTCATCGTGAGGCATCGCACCGATCACCCGAAGGGCGCGCGCACGAAGTCATGCTTCGAGAGAGTCGTCGATCTTCACGAGCCTGAGACCTTAGCCACGCTCAGCATGTACGTGTTGCACGAACGCCCTTCAGACACGATCGCAAAGCATCTATTTCTGGTCGGCAGAGGCGGCCGAAGGCGGCATGAACCCTTGGGCTATGCCGCACTCGTTAAGCTGTTCAAGCGCCGTTGCGTAGCCCTCGGTTTTGATGAGCCCTGGGTGACACCGCATGCTCTTCGGCACACGCACGCCACCAAGATGTGGGAGAGCGGGATGCGTGAACTAACCTTGCAAAAGCGTCTCGGCCACGCCTCGCCCGAATCAATCCGGATGTACACCCGCGTCTCCGATGCCGCCATGCTCGAAGATTACCATCGGGCGCTTAAGCGCATAAACAAGGATGGTAAACAATGAGCGCCTTGCTGAACCTGCAACCCTCGCGCCCGCACTTTCAGCACGTGACTTGCGAAGAGTACTGCGCATTCACGAGGCAGCGACAGACGATCCGATCCGGGAACAACCTAATCAAAGCCTATCGCAGGTTCATCCGTCATTATCCTGACTTGGACCAGTGGTTCCACGCGCCGCTTGTTGACCGCGTCGGCAGAACGAAAACGCGCTCGGGTGACGCATATGTTTCCGCCATTGCTCGACCGTACTTGTATTACCTGGCATTGGTCGGGAAAGTGTCTTTCGACTGGGACTGGATCATTGGAGTGAACTGCCACGTGCTCTCAGACGAACTGCTACCTCAGGCGATTGCAGAGTTGATCAAAGAGCTGGTGAATGAGGCCGTGCGCCTTGGGTATAAGCGCCGAAGTGTAACTTACAAACTCTCGCGTGTCGCAAAAGCTCTCTATCTTAACCATCGCGCGTCGGGAGTGGCCAAAATCACTGAAGCAGACCTTACTGCTTTCGAGGGCGCAATCGCAGCTTTCGGCCAGCGTTCAGACTTGGGGAGCTTTTTCCCTTCCACCGAAGCTTTCGGGTGCACAGCAAAAGGATACCGGCAGGCGATCTACAGCTTGCGCGTTGTGCTGTACCACCGTGGCGAGATTGCGGCCCTCCCGGACCGAACAGCGTCACGTCCGAAGCGACTGAGTCCGCGACCAAGGATGGACACCTTGCTGGAACGCTACCTTTGGGCACGGCGCGTACAATACACGCGACCTGCGACGATCAAAAAAGTCGGTTGTGACGTTCGGCTTTTCATCAACTGGCTATCGCTAGAACACCCGGAGGCCGATTCGTTCTCCGAAGTAACACGTGACCATGTGCTTTCGTACTCGGCTTCGTTGGAAACAGCTCTATCGCCGCGAACTGCCAGGCCATTAACGGTCGAGTCGAAGATCACGCGTCTCTCTAGCCTGTCAGTTTTCTTCCAGGACACGACTGCTTGGGGCTGGAAGGAAGCGCCCCTGCGCCCATTGCTGGGTGCTCGCGATCTACCGAAGCGGCCCAAGCGCATCCCGCGATATATCCCCGCAGATCAACTAGGAAAGCTCTTGCCTGCGGTGCGACGGCTTGCGTGCCCCTTTCAACGGGCGGCGTTAATCATCGCCCGCTGGAGCGGTGCCCGTCGGAGTGAGATCAGGAACCTGGACCTTGATTGTCTCGATGCATATCCGGATGGAACTGCGCGTCTCCGCATACCAGTTGGGAAGGGCAAGAGTGAGCGGCTCGTGCCATTGCATGAGGAAGCGGCTACTGCCATCCGGGACTTACAGCAAATTGCCGTTGCCGTGCGCGGGTTCCGTGACGACCAGACGGGTGCAGAGACACGCCGGCTGTTCGTGCATCGTGGCCTTCTCTTATCCGCCTCGCATCTATTCGAGACGGCCTTGGAACGAGCGTGCACACAGGCCGGCCTTATCGATCAAGACGGGAAGCCGATAATCACCGCTCACCGGTTTCGCCATACCGTTGGCACTGAACTGGCTGAAGGAGGCGCACGTTTGCATACGATCATGAAGATGCTGGGCCACACCAGCACGGAGATGACACTCGTATACGCCCACATCAGTGACAAGGCAATGGCGGAGGACTATCAGAAAGTGCTTGGGCCAGGTGCCGAACTGGCAGGACCGCTCGCCGAACAATTGCGGACGGGTGTCTTACCAGAAGAATCAGTCGAGTGGCTCAAGAAGAACTTCTTCAAGACCGAACTGGAACTGGGTCACTGCCTGCGCTTGCCGCAAGAAGGACCCTGTGAGTGCGATCTGTATCTGACTTGTGCGAAGTTCGTCACGACCAGAGAGTATGCGCCGCGGCTGCGGTCACGCAGGCTGCGGGAACTGGAGTTGATCGAAGACGCGATCTCACACGGATGGGATCGTGAAGTCGAGCGACACCGCTGCGGCACCAAGCGCATCGAGCAACTACTCGAAGAGTTAGGCGAACCGCTCTAAGTGATCGAGGAAGTCAATCTTTAGGGATAAGGAGAATCGGGTGTTTGAACCCTTGCTCTTGAATCTGGCGCTCAGCAATATAAGCCTTACCGTTCTTCGGCTTTCCTAAACGACGCCGAGGCCACTGCATCATCAAGTGCTAGCTGTTACAGCCTATCTTGTCCTAGAATGACTCTCATTTAGCAGGAATTATTGGCGCTTTCTAAGAGTCTCTAAGCAAGCTCTTTCGGTGCTGCCCAACGCAGCTTCCGTTCCCATGAGTTCAAAGCTTCCCCTAGGCGCGCGTTTAGGTCGCTACGAAATCCGCTCCCAACTCGGCGCGGGCGGAATGGGTGAGGTTTATCTCGCTCTTGATACGGAACTGGATCGCAAAGTAGCAATCAAGATTCTGCCCGCCGATGTGGCCGCGAATCAGGATCGCATGCGTCGCTTCACTCAAGAAGCAAAGGCTGCCGCGGCGCTTAATCACCCGAACATCGCGCACATCTATGAAATCGGCCAGGCAGACGGCGTGAACTTTATAGCGATGGAGTTCGTCGATGGGCATACGCTGGGGGAAGTAATTCACGGCGGGCAGACCGACTTGGCGAAGCTCCTGCGCTATTTGCAACAGGGGGCGGAAGGTTTGGCGAAAGCGCACGCGGCCGGCATCGTGCATCGCGATCTTAAGCCCGACAACATCATGATCACGCGCGACCGCCACGCTAAGATTCTCGATTTCGGATTGGCAAAGCTGCTTGAGACAGCGGGGCAGAAGCCCGACCGTGAGGGAGGGCTCGGCTCGAGCGAGATCGCAACCGCCATGATGCCCGTTCAGCATTCCATGCCCGGCGTCGTGATGGGCACGGTCGGTTACATGTCGCCCGAACAGGCCCAGGCGAAAACAGTTGACCAGCGCTCCGACATCTTTTCTTTCGGCTGCATCCTCTACGAAGTAGCCACTGGTCGAAAGCCGTTCGTTGGAGACTCCATCATTGACACGCTGCACAAGATAATTTTCGAGCCGGCGCCATCCATCACTGACCTTAATCCGTCAGCTTCGCCTGATTTGCAACGCGTCATCCGTAAGTGTCTGGCGAAAGAGCCGGAGAAGCGATACCAGACGATCCGCGACACCGCCAACGATCTTGAAGAATTGATCGAAGAGATGAAGGGCGTGAGCGACATTGAACGCTCTGTGGCGCCTTCAGCGAACGCGACGACGAGCGAGGCGATAAAGAGCACAGACGACGACGTGCGCGCGGAAAGTACTGTGTCAGTTAGCCAGCAGTCCGCCTCGAGCGCAGAATACATCGTCTCCGGAATCAAGCAGCATAAACTCGCAGCGGTGATTGTGCTCCTGGTGCTTGTCGTCGGAGCAGTTGGTCTCGGCATGTATCTGCACGCCCGCAACACCGAAGTCGCGATTGAATCGATCGCGGTTCTGCCGTTCCAGAACCGGAGTACCGAGGCCGACAGCGAGTATCTTTCCGAAGGTTTGGCAGAGTCGCTCATCTATCGCCTATCGCAGTTGCCCAACTTGAAAGTCAGTCCCACCAGTTCAGTGTTTCGCTACAAAGGAAAGGAAATAGACCCCGTCAAAGTCGGTCAGGAACTTGGCGTGAATGCCGTGCTGTCGGGAAGGATCGTCCAACGCGGCGACAACCTGACAATCAGCGCCGAGCTGGTGGATGTTCGTTACAACAAGCTGCTATGGGGCGAGCAGTACGACCGCAAGATGTCGGAGTTGCTTCAGACCCAGCGCGAGATTGCGCGAGAGATTGTCGACAAACTGAAGCTGAAAGTTTCGGGCGAAGAGAAAGGGCTGGCCAAGCATTACACCGAGAGCAACGAGGCGTATCAACTTTATTTAAAGGGCCGCTTCTACTGGAACAAGCGTAACGCAGACGCGCTCAGAAAATCAGTCGAATATTTCAACCAGGCGATTGAAAAAGACCCGAACTTTGCTCTGGCTTACGCTGGTCTGGCCGACGCTTACTGCGTGTTTCCCACTTATTCCGCCGCCTCGCCACGGGAGTCTTACCCGCAAGCAAAAGCGGCAGCAAAGAAAGCGATGGAGATAGATGACACGCTCGCCGAACCGCATGCCTCATTGGCCTGGGTGCTCTTTCTTTTCGATTGGAACTTTGCGGAAAGCGACAGAGAATTTCAACGAGCTATCCAATTGAATCCGAATTATCCGACCGCTCACCACTGGTATGGTGATGCAAATTTGCGGGTCACGGGCCGATTTGATGAGGCCATCGCGCAGGAGAAGCGGGCGCAGGAGTTGGATCCGCTCTCGTTGATTATCAACGCCGATTTGGGAACGACTTACATCTACGCTCGCCGGTACGACAAAGCAATCGAGCAATTGCGCAAGACAATCGAGATGGATCCGAGCTTTTACTATGCGCGTTGGCGGCTAGGCACGGCCTACGAGCTGAAAGGCTCTCTCCACGAGGCGATGACTGAATATCAGAACGCAAGAGCATTGAATGATGATCCGACCGTGCTGGCACTGATGGGACGTGCCTATGCTGCGTCAGGCAAGAGAGATGAGGCGTCTAGAACCCTCGACCAACTGAAGGAGATTGCCAAGCATCGCTACGTTCCGGCCTACGCTTTTGCATTGCTTTATGCTGGACTCGGGGAGAAAGATCAAGCATTTCAATGGCTTGAAAGGGGCTATCAAGATCGCGCTTTCGATATGCCCTATCTTAAAGTTGATCCGCTCATCGACAGCCTGCGCTCCGACCCGCGCTTTGAAGACTTGCTGCGGCGTGTCGGACTGCCGCAATAATTTGATAGAAGAAAAGGCTTTGACGATTGCGACTAGCACACGATTTGGCCGTTGCGAAATCCGCCCTCAGATCAGCGCCGGCGGGATGGGACGCATACTGAAAGCGATCAGCTGATGAACGAAATTGGAAGCATAAGTTGGCGGCTTGCTAATTGGAAGCATCAGCTGTCGTTTGCCGCCAACTCATGCTTCAAGTCACAGCTACCCTCCATCATCGCAAGGCGTGAGATGTTGACTCACGTGATAGAGTCTTCACTGCCACACGGAGGATAGGGCAACCCTGGAGACCCGAGCGCGTCGTCGGCGAGTATAAGGAGGGCAGTGCTGGTGGCTCTGCCCTGAGTTTGTCTATCCCTCCGGCACTAGATGAGGCGATAAACTTATTTTCTTCGTTGGCGAACTCCTAATGCGACCCCTTTTTAGGAGCAATGGGAAGTGTCTACATAAACTCATAAAAACCGTCTGCCGGAATCAAGCACCTTCGTCTTTGAAATGACTCGCCGAAGCTCGGTTTATCCTCGATTGTTTCGGAGCGCGCATTGATGAATCCTTTTCCGTCTTTGCTCCAAGACGGAATAAGACCCCATTGAAGGAACGCAGCCTCTCGTTCACCCGCACGCCGAACTATCGTTAGGACACTCTGACTTGGAGCGATGTTGTAGCGTGGAAACAGCGGCGGCAGGCTTGACCGATTAAGGCTATCGAACTTTACTCTACCCGGTGATTTGAGTGTAAAGCGGCCACACATATCGACTCACACCATAACTGAAGCATTCCACCTTGGACCAAAGACTCTAATCAACCGAGTTGTCCGCTGCAATTGGATGTGATGTTATTCACTGGATTTCACTCTCAGCCGCAGCAAACTCTCTCATTGCCTCTTCCAAGTCTGTAAGAATCTCCTTCATCAGCGCTTGAGGAGTTGGATCTCCGTCCGTATTTTTCGTCGCTTGACGCCACTGTATATCGAGGCTGGCTTTATCCTGCGCGACGATCTCCGCGTACTCAAACCGTCGAAAATGATCTCCTTCTTTCCGCTGAGCTCTATTCGCTCAGCAACAGAGCACTCGTCTATAGGTTGCATCGATAAAGAACTTACAAAACGGCCTTTCGTCAGTTGCGGACTTATTGCGGACTTTTCCTAGGGAGTACGTAAATACGCTAGCGCATAGGCTTACGATAGTTACGGATCGCTAACCTTCCAACCAGACAATTCGGGCTGCACGGGTCGCTTCATAGACTCTCCGGCTGCCTTCTTGGCCCAATAGCCGCGTCCTGGCCATGGAATATCTACCGTGAGGACATGCAACATAAATTGGCTGTCGCTGCCCAGCTAAGATCAGCGACAGTTTCTCGCCTTACCATCCCTCCCGCTTGCCAACTACAATACGTGTTCTACCGTTTCGGCGCGTCGCACTTTGATTTTCACTTCCTCCCGTGACCCGAGCCGGTTGATGATCGACATCAGGCGATCGACGGTGAACCGCCCGAGGTCCGCGTTGCGGATGCGCGAGAAGTCGGCCGCCGCAATCCCGGTGCGGCCCTGTGCGCTACGGACGCTCAGGCCCTCCCGGTCGAGCGCCTTGATGATCTCCGCGGCCAGGATGGCCTTGAACTGATCGGCATCCGCATTCTTGTGTCCGAGGTCGCGAAAAACATTTCCGCTTCCCTTTACTATCTCTAATTCTTTGCTCTTCATCGCAACATCTCCCTAAGTCTCCTCAAACGATCTTTGATCAGATCGATTTCATGTTTGGGTGTCTTGATGCCCCGTGTTGACTTCTTCTGAAAGGCATGGACAACCCAAATGTCCACGCCGAGCTGCAACTCATAGACCACGCGGAACGCGTCACCGCGAAACGGCAAGGCAATCTCGAACACACCCGAGCTAGACCTCCCATAGGCTTCGCAATGTCGGCCTTGCCCCCTCAGCCGCAATCGTCAAGGCGGTCAGACAAATGGAGCCCGTATCTCCCGGGAGTCGGGAGGACCTAGTCTGCCCCACCGACTATCATCCCACTGCTCATCGTTATCTTCTTTCTCTCACGATCCACTCGCGGATATACCCTGGGCAATTCTCCAACTTTGTGCCGGCTGCTTCACAACCGTCCAAGAATTGCATCTGACGTTTCCACGCGCGCCAGTCTCTCCATCAACCTAATCACGGCCGAGAAGTCTTCCTCCTTACTCTCGCTGAATTCCGCTACATTCATTTGAAACGCTGCCGCAGTTGCCGGCATTGGTACCTTCGCGGCAGCCGCGGTTGCGAGAACTAAACCAAAATCTTTGTTCATGAGCCGAATCCGATCGAGGCCTTCCTTCTGACCCAGGGCAACCGACTCGGCAATCGCCTGCATTCCAACTCCCAGCAAGGTATTCGCGACGAGCTTCATCGCGGTCCCTGAGCCACTGCCACCCAGATAAAAATATTGGCGGGCGATCGAGCTGAAGATTGGCTGGGCGGCTTGAAAGAGTTCTTCGTCTCCCCCGCAGAAGAGCGTCAACGTACCCTCTTCAGCGGAAGGAGTGCTGCCCGACACCGGCGAATCCAGAAATTTCACTCCAGCCTCGCGACTCAAGTCGTACAGTTCGCGCGAAGTCGCGGGAAGCACGGTGCTCATCTCGATAATTGCCGAGCCGCGACGCAGATGAGCAAAGACACCTTTCGGATCGGTGTACACACTTTTGACTGCATCATCATTGGTAAGGGACGACAAGATGACGTCAGCTTCTGATGCGAGTTCAGCCATGCTGTCAGCGACCGTTGCGCCGTATTTAACCAACGCCTCAGCAGCTTCGCGACTCCGGTTGTACGCGATGACTTGGTAGCCGTGGTCGAGCAGACGTTTAGCCATGCGGCTTCCCATGTTGCCGATGCCAATAAAGCCGAGTCTGGTATTTTCCTTGGTGAGCGAGTTCATTTCACTCTCCTTCCTTTCGACCGAAAATGCGCAACGAACTGCAAGATTACATCCGACGACTCCTTAATGAACACCCGGCGCGATCAACCATCAACTCAACCGCCAACTGTGTGGAATAAGCGTCCTATCAAAAATCCGACCGCTGCAGCGCCAAGACCGATTGCGACCATCTGACAGCTTATCGCGATGGCATCGTGCGCTCCCTTTAAGGCGATGAGAAAAAATCGGGAAAAGCGTGGCCCACCGGCCCGATCCGAACTTTGACACGAGAGGGCGACTGGCGTATGGTTTGCGCAAAACAAAGTTGAAATCGCGGAAGTTCCGGCTAAGGAGGACTCGAATCATGAGCGGAACCGCAGCAAAAACAGCCCGAACCTACAAGAGCAGCGTGGGCGTGCCGGAAGCGAACCGCCAGGCCATCATCGCGTTGTTGAATGCGCGGCTTGCGGACAGCGTCGATCTCCGCAGCCAGGTCAAGTGGGCCCACTGGAACGTCAAAGGCATCAACTTCATTCAGCTTCATGAACTATTTGATTCGGTCGCCGCGCACATCGAGGAACAGACCGACACAATTGCCGAGCGCGTCGTGACTCTTGGAGGCGTGGCCAACGGAACCGCGCGCGAAGTCACAGCCCACAGCGGCCTGAAAGAAGCCGATCTTTCTGCCTCCGACGGCCCGTCTCAGCTGAAGTGGCTCGTTCACAATGTCGCGCATCATGCGAATGCCCTTCGCGAAGCTGTCAACGCCAGTGAGGACCTGGACGACAAGATCACCGCTGACCTCTTTACCAGCGTCACTCGTGAACTCGACAAAGACCTCTGGTTTCTCGAAGCCCATCTCCAAGCCTGACTCTATTCTGTGTTGGGGGGGTGGGCCCTGCCCTTTTTTCTCTCTGGGTGTGATCCACAAGCGGAGAGAGGAGCGCTGTGGGATGCGGGTTGCAAAGCGAACACAATTGTGCGTCCCGCTTATGCTGGTAGTAGGTGCCGCTACGCTGATTCTCGGTTGCAAGGGTGCGCGCAAACAGGCCAGTTCGGTGCCAGAAACCCCGCCACACGGAGCGACGCAGCAAGCCACCGGGAAAGCGCCGCCCATTCCCGAAACGGGTCCGTTAGC
>WNGB01032731.1_pt1 | contig 12509 bp, 9 predicted proteins | sample 5400681 | NCBI WGS metagenome assembly WNGB01 (sample SAMN13153367, study PRJNA577476) | soil metagenome | isolation source: 115 cm soil or saprolite under grassland replicate 2 | place: USA:California | collected 2016-06-15 | reverse complement strand
GCGGTGGATTCTGGGAAACACCTGAAAGATTTCGCAGACTTGGTGACTTGCGTTGCGCAGCGCCTGGACTGCGGCCGAAGCCAATCCTGTCGCGTAGTGCGCGTCAGACGCAATCTGGGGAAGTTTATCATCGAGTTCGAAGTTGAAACGGAGGACCGCGAGGACGCCGACCTGCGACGGCTCATCGGTAAGGTTTATAAAGGCGACTGCGGCCAGGGCCACTTCGACACTCTATCGCGATTACGGGAAGTGGGATTTCGCCCACCCTCGCCTTTCACCGTGGTCTACCCTGTCGCCTACGTTGCTGATAGATGCTTCCTCTTGCAAGAGAAGGCGCCGGGGAGTCTGTTGGCGGACCTTATTTTCGGCGAACCCGACTCTGCGGCGTTTGACGCTATGGAGCGCGCCGCGGCTTGGCTAGCCGCGTTGCACGGCGCGGAAGTAACCGCACAGCCCCGGCTGGAGCGGGTCAGGATGCTCGTGGCGCGCCAAGGCCGCGAGTTGATGGAATTGCTTCCCCAGCAGGCCCCCCGAGTGGAGCGCCTGGCGGCTCGCGCGCTGACGGGGCTGGATGCGCGCCACGTGACGCCTTTAGTTCCCAGCCACGGCGACTTTCACCCCAAGAACGTTTTCATCACCGCCGAGGGCCGGGTGACGGTCATCGACTTTGACACATTTGGATTGCAAGAACAGGCGGCGGACGTGGCATACATCCTGGCCCAGACCGCCATTATGGGGTACCGCCGCCGGGGCAGCTTTGCCGCCACCACACGGGTTCGCCACCGCTTACTACAGGCCTACCTGGAGGCGGCGCCGATGTTGTCGGGCCAGCGGCTGGCTCTCTATCTGGGCATGGTTTTTCTGCAAAGTCTCCACTACGAGCTGTGCACCCTCCGCAACGGCAGGACTGCCATCATCGAGCCCTGGCTGGCCAACGCGGAGCGCTGTTTGTTGGATGAGGAAGTAACGCTGATTGAAGATTCTGAATATGGCATTGACGAGTTAGAGGGAGGAGGTAAGGCCATGCATTTTCAAATCGAGGCGGCGCGACGGGTAGATGATTCAACCATCATCCACCCTACGGCCGAGGTATCAGAGGAGGCGACGATTGGACAGGGTTGTCGTATCTGGCATCAGGCTCAGGTGCGAGAGCGAGCCCGGATTGGGCGGAATTGCATCCTTGGGAAGGGCGTATATGTCGATTTCGATGTGGTCATCGGCGATCACGCGAAGATCGAGAACGGATGCTTTCTCTACCATGGCGCGACACTGGAGGATGGTGTCTTTTTCGGGCCGGGAGTAATCCTGACCAACGACAAACTGCCCAGAGCGATCAACCCGGACGGTTCGCTGAAAACTGGCGCCGATTGGGAGGTGGGAAAGATTTTGGTGAAGCGAGGCGCTTCGCTGGGGGCAGGCGCGGTGGTGTTGCCAGAGGTGGTCATCGGGGCGTTTGCGATGGTGGGATCCGGGACGGTAGTTACCAAAGACGTTCCGGATCATGGGCTTGTTGTGGGCAATCCCGCAAGATTGGTCGGATTCGTTTGTTACTGTGGGGCGCGGTTCAAGGAAGGCAGGCAAGGGCGCGATGAGATGAAAATTTCCTGCAGCCGATGTGGGATGGCGGCTCCGGCGCTAATTCAACAATCGAGACTGGTGGAGGTTGTTGGCGCGATTGGCGCCTCTCATCGGCGAGGAGAGAAATCGGGCGGCCTTAAATGGAGGGAAATACCATGATCAAAGCGGCCGTCATCGGCGCCGGGCACATGGGCTCTAACCACGTCCGGGTCTATGCCGAGATGGAGGCCGTGGAACTGGTCGCGGTAGCCGACCCGGACGAAGCATCGTCTCGGAAAGCGACGCATAGTTAAGTGAAGGCTGTGCAAATAAAAGCCCTTTGAAATCCATACATTGATTAGCGCAAGCCTGGGTACGCATCGCTTCCAGCGTGCAGTCTTCGGCGGGAGGCGCATTGATCGGAATCAAATGCGCGGGAATACGAATCGGCTGCAGGCGCTGCGGGTCCTCCCAATGTACTACGATCCACGCCTGCACGCTGGAAGCGATGCGTACCCAGGCGTCTCCTGATTTATGCGCAGAATCCAAGTGGTTGATTGCATTCAACTTTAATTCGCACAGGCTTCAGTTAAGTGAGTATGCTGAAATTAGCGGGCAAAAGCGTGCTGGTGACAGGTGGGGCCGGGTTCATCGGTAGTCACCTGGTGGACAGAATTGTCCGCGAGGCGCCGAGCAACCTGGTGGTGATCGATAACCTCTTCCTGGGTAAAGAGGAAAACCTGGACCAGGCCCGACAGACTTTCCCCTCTTTGAAGTTCTACCGTCAGGACGCTTCGGACTACGAAGCCATGAAACGGATCATTAGTACCGAGGCTGTAGAGGCGGTCTTCAACCTGGCTGTGGCGCCCTTACCAGTCTCTTTGGAGAACCCTCGCTGGGCTGTCGAGAACAATGTAGTTACTACGACGGTGGTTTGTGAGTTGCTTCGAGAAGGCTATTACCGGACTCTGATCCACTTCTCTTCATCTGAGGCTTATGGTTCGGCCCAATACATCCCGATGGACGAAAAACACCCCCTCCTCCCCTCCACGCCTTACGCAGCCAGTAAGATCGCCGGCGATCATGTGGCGCTATCTTATTACAAGACATTTGGCGTCGATGTGTCGATCCTACGGCCGTTTAACAATTTTGGCCCGCGGCAGAACGAGGGCGCTTATGCGGGTGTGATCCCCGTCGTGATTGGTCGCGCCTTACGAGGGGAACCGGTGATCATCTATGGAGATGGGGAGCAGACGCGCGATTTCATCTTCGTGCGGGAGGTGGCCGACGCCGCCGTGCGCATCTACGAGGAGCCGGCCACTAGGGGACAGATCCTCAACATCGCCACGGGGCATGAGCTTTCGATCAACCGTCTGGCGCGGACGATATTTGAGATTCTGGATAGTGAGGTCCCAATACTCTACGAGGCTTGCCGCCTTGGCGACGTACGGCGCCATTGCGGAGGCGCAGACCTGGCCCGGAGACTCATCGGTTTTGAGCCACGGGTCACTTTAAAGGACGGGTTGGCGGAAACAGTAGCCTGGTACAGAAAGGCGCTCGCGGCTGGAGAGAGGGGCAATGGCGATTGAGACTTTCATGCGTTTGGCCGCGCCGTATACCGACGAAGATGAACTTAGAGAGATTCGCGGTGTATTGGACTCGGGCTATCTCACCCAGGGGCCCAAAGTGGCGGAGTTCGAGCGCTCAGTGGCCTGCTGCGTGGGGACCAAGTACGCCTTTGCCACGACTTCGGCGACCACGGCCTTGCACCTATCCCTCGTTGCGCTGGACGTAGGTCCGGGGGATGAGGTCCTGGTACCAGACTTCACCTTCCCGGCTACGGCCAACGTGGTGATACAGCGGGGGGCCAGGCCGGTGCTCGTGGATATTGACCTGGAGACCTTCACTATCGACGTCGATGATCTCGCAGAGAAGATCACCCCTCGTTCCAAGGCTGTCATCCCTGTGCATGCCTTCGGGCTATCGGCAGACATGAATCCGATCAGGGAGTTGACTCAGAGGCGCGGGCTGGCCGTGGTGGAAGATGCTGCCTGCGCCCTGGGCGCAACTTATTACGGCAAGCCATGTGGCAGCCTCGCAGCGACGGGCTGTTTCAGTTTTCATCCGCGCAAGGTGATCACCACGGGCGAAGGAGGGATGATCACTACCGATGATGATCTGCTTGCGGAGAAGGTCCGGCTATTGCGCAACCATGGCGGGGCGCCGCGAGAAGGTCGCTTCACCTTTGAGGCGGCCGGATACAACTACCGGATGAGTGACATTCTGGCGGCCGTAGGAGTAGCTCAGATGCGAAAGCTGGGTGTGATTATCGGCCGCAAACGTGAGCTAGCGGCCCAGTTGACAGAGAGATTGGAAGGAATCGGCTGCGCTAAGGCTCCTCGCGAGCCCGAGTGGGGAGGGCACATTTATCAATCGTACGTGATACGTCTCGACGACAGGATTGATCGTGATCAGGTGATCGGGTTAATGAGGCGGCGAGGAATAGAGACCACCCTGGGAACCTATGCCCTGCATGCCCAACCCTTCTTCGCCCGGCAATACAACTGCAGACCGGGAGACCTCCCCAATTCGTATCGGGCGTATCGCCAGTCACTGACCGTGCCGTTATACCCCCCGATGGACGAACTTGATCTGGAAAGGATCACCCGAACGCTGCGTTGGGCAGCGGAATCTAAGGGATATTGACACCCCTGAGAAAAGAGAGACCTATGAAAGGAACGAGAAAAATTCTCATAGCGCTGGGGGATCGGAGCCTCGGCGAAGCGGCGCGTGTACTGCCAATTTGTCATGCGATCAAGACTTATTGGCCTGATTCTCAACTCTCAGTCGGTTATGCCAGAGATACCCAGCGAGCATTGCTCGAGATGTGTCCGCAGATCTCGCAGATGGTTGAATCGCGGGATCTCAAAGTTACAGGGCTCAAGCACTTTTGGCGAACAATCAAGTACTTTGTTCCGGTGGCTCGGGCGATGTCAGGCTTTGACGCTATTCTTCTCCTTCATAGGAAGGACTCGCGTTGGCCCATGTTTCTCCTCGCTCGGCTAAGTGGGGCGCGGGTGTACGATAAGCGAAGGTTCACGGGCCCAAACATACCTCCGCCAGAGTTGTTCGGTGAGCGGATTACACAGATGATGCTCGGAGCCGGGTTTGCAAAAGGGATTCTTCAATATCTTCCTGCCCTCCATGTCCCTGAAAAATACAAAGGATTCGCCGAATGGTTTTTCTCGAGCAACCGGCTGGCAGGTTCGACGACGGTCTTCATGAATCCGTATAGAACCAGTCACCAGAGAGCCTGGGGTGGAGTAGAAGCGAGTCACACTTTGGCGCGCTACTTCAGCGTCGCAAAAACTCTTAGCGATTGTGGAGTAAAAGTCCTGATGCATGAACGGGGCGGGCCGGATGAAACATTTGATAAGGAAAACCTCCGGTACTACCAGGAAGAGTATGAAAGTCGCCGCAGGGAGGTTGAGAAGGCCGGCATTATTCTTACTGGGAAGATCTCCGTGGGGCAGCTCGTCGCAATGATAAGCAAGTGTGACATGCTTTGGGGTGAGCCGTCTGGGCCGAGTTGGATGGCTGCGGCTCTAGGCAAGCCCACAGTGACCATAGCGCCCTCCATCACTTGCTCCTTAGCCTCCTGGCTGCCGGTTATCATGTGATCGTCCACGAGGAAGGAAAGCCAGTTACCGAGGGCGCCGTCGCCAGGGTTCTTCTGGAGCGGCTACAGGCGCAGCCCCGTAGGTATCCCGGCGATACCTCTGACCTGGAACTAAGCAGGCAGTCAACGGTTGTGCTAGACGGTATGGAGCGCGCTGCGTGATCGGAACAGTAACAGCGCTCCCGAAGCGGATGTGAGAAATATTCGGAAAGCAAGGATCTCGGATGGTTGCCAAACCCTTTGCTTAGTTTTGCACTGAGTCAAAGGTCAAGCTTGAAAGCGAACGGAGACCATAGACTCCCGCCAATCCTAGAAGCTCTAGAGTTTTCGCGGCTTTGAAGTCGGCATGATCGGAATGGCCACAAAAGACACAACAAAACTCATCGCCTCTACGATTTCGCCTGTCCCACTTACCGCAGGCCGGACAATGCTGCGAGGGCTCGGGGCGTTGCTTCTCGAAGATGATCTCGATCCACAGTCTGCCTCGTCTCATTCCCAGCCGGAAGGTATTGGAGATCGTCCAACCATCAGCAAGGAATTTGTTGATAGGCGCAGTAGATCGAAAGGGCGCTGTCAGGCGAGGCGCGCCAGAGCCAACGAAGATGGCGGCAAAATCAAACTCTTCCCCTCGAAACCCTTCGAGTTTGAGAAAATGGTAGAAGAGAGTAACGACGTGACACTTCAGTGTGGGCTTTTTGCGCTCTTTGGCAGGCTTCTTTCGCTGAGTAGCGACTATTTCCATGGCCTGCTTGGCAAGCGCCTGAGCGAGCCGGGTAGTAATCGCGAAGCGATTGACAGCAAAGTGAACGGTTTCAAGATCGGCAAAGCCTGCCTTCATTTCCCCGCGTGCCCAAAAGACATCAACGAAATACTGCAGCACGTCGTGGCAGAGATGAAGAAACTCTTTGAGCGATTTTGCCTTCCCTTCATTCAGGTCATTCAAAAACACTTTGCACGAACGCTTGATTGTGTTCTTGCTGCTTCGCTTCATTGCGGCTCCTTTCAGAGCCTTGATAGCCGCTTGCGTTTTCTGTCTTATCCTGCGGAGATTTTATCTGGTAGCTTGCCCGCCATAGAAGGCGAATTATAGCAAAAGACCGCAAGAGAATCGAGAAGTAGATCAAGTATTTGATGGCGTACAAGCTCCTGATGTTGGGAGTTCTACTTGCCACGCTAGCCAGCACGGGCGCAAAGATGCTCTACCCATGGCCTATGAAGCTGTTGGTTGATAACGTTCTGGGCAAGCAGCCGTTCTACGGTATTGTTCTCGAAGGCTCCCTGTATATTCTGGCCCTGATCGCTCTGGCTTATGTGTTGCTCGCGGGCCTGAATGGCTTTACGAACCTGCTTAGCCAGCGCTGGTTGACGAAGGTAAACCAGAAGGCCAGCCTGGCCTTGAGCGGCGATCTCTACGCGCAGATGCAGCGCCTCTCCCTCCGCTTCCACGATCACGCCCGTGTGGGAGATATGGTGGTGCGCCTCACCGACGATGTGGAACAGCTTCAGAAAGCCTTTATCAGCGGGCTGAGCGTGATCACCATCAGCGCGTTCACCGCAATCGGCATCGCCGTGACCATGTTCCTGGTGGACTGGTGGTTCGCGCTGGTGTCGATGGTCGTAGTGCCACCCTACTTTCTGATCTATTCGACCTTCCGAAGCCGCGTCCGGGACGCCTCCCGGGCCGTGCGCTCCAGCGAAGGAGACATCGCCTCCATGGCCTACGAGACGCTCTCGTCCATCCGTGTGGTGAAGGCCTTCTGCCAGGAGGGAAGGGAGCAGAAACGGTTCATGGATCAGATACGCTCCAAGATGAGGGCCAGCGTCCGGGCCGCGACTTTGGAGGGAATGTTCTCTCTTTTGATCGGGGTCGCCAGCGCCGCCGGGGTCGCCCTCGTCATGGGCTACGGGGGGTGGCGGATCATCCAGGGCGGTCTGACACTTGGGCAGATGTATGTGTTCATGCATTACCTGACCGCTTTGTATGCTCCCCTGCAAGAGCTGACTCGCCTGACGACCATTGTGCAAAGAGCTTCAGTCAGCGCCGAGCGTATCTATGAGTTGTTTGAGGCGGCGCCTGAGGTACTGGAGTCGCCCCGCGCCGTGACTCTGAAGCGGGCCCGCGGCGGCATCGCCTTCGAAAGGGTGTGGTTTGGCTATGAACCGGACCGCCCCATCCTCAAAGGAGTCAACTTGCCGATTATGGCGGGAGAGGTGATGGCTGTGGTGGGAACTACCGGCGCAGGCAAGTCTACGCTGGTAAGCCTGATCTCCCGCTTTTACGATGTTACTCATGGTCGCGTCCTTATCGATGGTAAGGACGTGCGGGACCTGACCCTGAGGTCACTGCGCAATCAGATCTCCATCGTCCTGCAGGACACGATCCTGTTCTCCGGCAGCGTCTTCGACAATATCGCTTACGGCCGCCCTGGCGCTACTGAGCGCGATGTGCTGAAGGCGGCCCGGGCCGCCCACGCCCATGAGTTTATTCTCGACTTCCCCGAGGGCTACGACACCTATGTGGGAGAGCGGGGGGTGACCCTGTCTGGCGGGCAGCGTCAGCGCATCGGCATCGCCCGCGCCCTCCTGAAAGACGCTCCGATCCTCATTCTGGATGAGCCGACCTCCTCGGTGGACAGAGAGTCGGAAGCGCTCATTCTGGAAGCGTTGGGGCGCCTGATTGTCGGCCGCACTGTCGTCATCATCACTCACCGGCTGGCCGCTTCCGATCTGGCTGACTGCGTGGCAGTCCTCTCGGACGGGGTGATCACTGAAGTGGGCAAGCCTGAAGAACTGCATGCCAACGGACGCTTCTACGGGCGGCTGCTTGCCGTCTAGATTTCTCCTTCGGTCACGATTGGTCGTGACCCGTTTCGCCCAGGCAAGCGCCAGGACGCGGCGGTTCTTGAGATTTGGTTTTACTTGGAGGTACCGAAATGAGAAGGATATTTTTCTGCATATCAGCATTAACTGTGGTCGTCCTCTCGTGGGGGGGCGCTACGGCGCAAAATAACGCTACTCTAAGAGACGTCCTTAGCAGGAAGCCATGGAAACTTACTTTTGTGATAGCGCAAGATGGCGTTACACTGAGCGGCGTCGTTGAGGACCAAACGGAGGCGGTTATCCCCGAGGCGAAGCTCACCCTCAAAAATAAAGCGACAGGCGAAACCCGCGAAACTAAGGCTGACGGCGTAGGCCATCTCAGTTTTAGTAACGTTCCGCCTGGCGAGTACTCCCTCAAAGCGGAGGCGAAAAATTTTGAGGCTGTTGAGTTGGCTATTACTGTGGGCGCGGCGCCGCCGCCTGCCGTCAAGGTCAAGATGAAGACCAGCATTAAAGAAGCAGTGACGATCACCGCCGCTGTTGACAGGCGGTCGAACCTCCTCTCGCCGGAGAATAACGCTGATGCGGCGAGATTCGATGATAAGCTCTTCAACGATCTGCCGACACAGGGCAGGAACATTTTGCCTCTCCTCACCGATTTTGTTTCTCAAGCGGCGCAAGGCACAGAAGGGCCTTCCGTCGTAATCGACGGGGTCGAGGCCAACCAGCTCAGCTTGCCGACTTCGTCCATTAAGCGCGTGTCCATCAACAAGAATCCATACTCCGCCGAGTACCGAAGGCCGGGTAAGGCGCGCGTCGAAGTCATCACGGAAGATGGGTCGGATCGGCATATTCATGGGGGCGTCGCCGTGTTCGCGCGCAACTCCGCCCTCGACGCGCGTAATCCATTTGCCCGAGTGAAACCTGACTCGGACGGTCAGTTGTTTGAAGCGAGATTCAGCGGCCCGCTGCCGAGCAAGCGCGGAACATTCTTCCTGAGCGGAGAGCGCAATATGAACGATGAGGGCGTCGTAGTTAATGCCCGCACCCTGGCCGGTCCGTTCGTTGATAATGTCCTGGCGGGCCGGCGTAATACCAACTTGCTCGGGCGTGTCGATTTGCCCCTGGGCAAGGTCAACATGCTGAATGCGCAGTATGTGTTCGACGACGAATCCGAGCGCAATCGCGGAGTAGGAGGCTTTCGCCTTCCCGAACAGGCGATCAGCGCGAGGGAGCGCGAACACCGGGTTCAACTCTCGGAACGCGCTTTCTTTTCAAACAGCTTTCTCAATGATCTGCGCTTCGTATTTAAGCGGGAAAACGAACGCGTCGGCGGCCTCGCAACCAGACCTGCGATTGTGGTGGCGGGGGCTTTCACCGGGGGACCTTCGCAGACCTTTCGAGCGAATCGAGATACGACGCTGGAATTGCATGAGATAGCCAGCTACTTCCGCGGCAAGCACGAGCTGCGCTTTGGCGCGGAGTTTCGGCAGAGTTTCATCCGAGCGACCGACGCTTCGAACTTCGGCGGCGCGTTTGAGTTCTCCAGCCTCAATGATTTTGCGCGCGGGACGCCGTTCGTCTTCCGGATCAACCGTGGCCAGCCGGATGTCTCTTTCTCACAACACGAGGTATACAGCTTCTTCCAGGATGATGTGAGGCTGCGCAAAAACTTCAACCTCACTCTCGGCCTACGCTACGGATGGCAGTCGAATCTCGATGACCCCAACAACTTTGCGCCGCGTCTGGCGTTCACTTTCGCCCCCGGGGACCGGAAGACCGTCTTGCGCGGAGGCGCCGGAATCTTTTACGAGCGCTTACGCGAGACGATCACCCAGCAAGCATTGCTCTTTGACGGCGCGCGAATCCGGGAACTGGTGATCCCTAGTCCCTCTTTCCCTGATCCTTTCGTGACGGGCGGAACGAGCCAGACTCTGCCGAGCATTGTGCGAAGAGCTCCTGACATTGACGCTCCTTATTTGACACAGGCGAGCTTGAGTCTCGAACGGAAGCTGTCGGCGGGGATGCAGTTGACAGTTGACTATCTGACGCTTCGCGGCGTGCATTTGTTGCGTTCGCGCAATATCAACGCGCCGCTGCCAGCGACGGGGCTGCGGTCCGATCCGAATTTTCTCAATATCAACCAGGTGGAGTCATCCGCCTTCATGCGGAGTAACGCTATGAGCGTCACCCTCCAAGGTCGCATCGGCGACCGGCTGTTTAAAGGCCTGATGCAGTACACCCTCTCTCGCACAACTGATGACACGAGCGGCGCATTTGCGCTACCCGCTAATAACTTTGACTTGCGGCCCGAGAGGGGCCGGGCAGATTTCGATCAGCGACATCGATTTAATTTTTCAGGCAGGTTTAGGGTCCCGCTCGACTTTACTCTTGGCGCGAGGTTGGCGCTCGCCGCCGGCGCCCCGTTTAACATCACCACTGGATTCGACGACAACCGTGACACCGTCGCAAATGATCGGCCATCAGGAGTAACGCGCAACACGGGTCAGGGGCCAGAATTTGCGCAACTGGACCTGCGTTTAACGAGGCGCATCCGCGGCATCCCTTCCCCCTTCAAAAACGGGCATGGCCCGGGAGATTCGGGAGGTTCGGGGGATTTGTTGATTAGCGCTGACGCGTTCAATGCGCTCAATCGCACTAACTTTAACCGGATTGTCGGGGAGCAGAGCTCGACCTTATTCGGGCTGGCGAATTCCGCGTTGCCAGCAAGGACGTTGCAGCTATCAATCAAGTATAGTTTCTGAAAAAGGCGCCTAGATGGAAGACACATTTATCCGGCAGCTAAAGGGCGCATACATCGCTCTGCGGAAACAGATGAAGCAGAAGTTCGATCGACACGTGTCCTTCGGCGATCTATTCACAGATAGGTGGGAAACCTCCAGGCACTACGGTTTTGGAGAAGGAACATCTTGCTATGACAACGTTTTGATTCTTGGTAATGTCGTTGTCGGTAGAAATACATGGATAGGTCCAAACGTCATCCTTGATGGTAGCGGAGGACTGGAAATCGGAGACTACTGCTCGATCAGCGCAGGCGTGCAAATATATACGCACCATACGGTCAGATGGTCTGTATCATTGGGGAAGGAAAAAACAGAAACTGCGCCCGTTAAAGTAGGTTCAGGTGTCTATATTGGTCCTCAATCTGTGATTCAAATGGGCGTGAATATTGGAGACAAGGCTGTAATCGGAGCCATGTCCTTAGTTAACCAAGATATTCCTCCAGAAGCAAAAGTATGGGGCGTTCCTGCGCGCATTCAAAGTGAGTAGCCTCGCTTTCGAGGAGTACACTGGCAATATACGGCGGTCGCCTCGGGAACTGGCCTCGCGCTCGCTTGCGGCCTCGCGATCTTTGGGATCGCCCGAAGAAGCCGATTCTCTCTCCCCGTCCTTCTAGCGAGAGCGTCACCGCTAGTACTTACCTTCATTGTCAGCTTGAGACGTGTCATCGATGAAATGCCGATGGGCTCTTTCCTGTCCCTCGCCAAAACTCGTTCACCTTAAGTTTCAACAACTTGGGAAATGGGATGTAACGTCGTCGAGCTGGGTTACATGAGACCCAGGCGAGGCATTTTGGAATCGGATGACATTTTGGCGAAGGGCAGGCGCGGCCTGATGGAAAAGCGAAAATTTGCCGCCTCCTAACCTTTCTGTTAGACTGCCGCGCGTCATACATTCCATCAACAAATCTTTTGCGAAGACCAACCGGCTCGAGAGGTCGTTGTGACCGGGAATATCACTCAACTGTTGTTAAAATGGAGCGATGGCGACCAGACGGCGCTCGACCAACTGATGCCTCTGGTCTATGATGAGTTGCGACAACTGGCCCGCAGCTACCTTCGACGGCGCGGCAATCAACACTCGATGGAACCTACGGCGCTCGTCAACGAGGCCTATCTGCGGCTGGTCAATCAACATCAGGTCAACTGGCAGTGTCGCGCGCAGTTCTTCGGCCTGGCGGCGAAGCTGATGCGCAACCTGCTGGTGGATTACGTTCGTGAACGCCGCGCCGCAAAACGTGGCGGCGGCCAATATAACCTTTCATTAAATCACGCCGATCAGACAACGCGGCAATCGGAGATTGATCTGATTGCGCTCGATGAAGCTTTGAACAGGCTCTCCGCCCTTAGCGAGCGGCAAAGCCGGATCGTCGAATTGCGTTACTTCAGCGGACTGACTATTCCCGAAACAGCGGAGGCGTTGGGCATTTCCAGCGCGACCGTCGAACGCGAATGGAGCGCGGCCAGAGCCTGGCTCTACAGCGAGTTGAGCCGATGACCCCTGGCCGACGACGCCGGCCCTGACACTGGCCATGACTCCGGCCATGACTCCGGCCATGACTCCGGCCATGACTCCGGCCATGACTCCGGCCATGACTCCGGCCATGACTCCGGCCATGACTCCGGCCATGACTCCGGCCATGACTCCGGCC
>WNGB01024167.1_pt1 | contig 12509 bp, 8 predicted proteins | sample 5400681 | NCBI WGS metagenome assembly WNGB01 (sample SAMN13153367, study PRJNA577476) | soil metagenome | isolation source: 115 cm soil or saprolite under grassland replicate 2 | place: USA:California | collected 2016-06-15 | reverse complement strand
TCGGCCGAGCAGCAGGCGCTCTTGGCGATGCACCGGGTCAGGCAGGGGTTCGTCGTGGAGAGGACCGCGACCATCAACCGGCTGCGGGGATTGCTCTGTGAATTCGGAGTGGTGCTGCCGCTGCGCTCGGTCACCGTGCGCCGCCAGGCGGCTCAGGCGGCGGAGAATCTGCCCGAGCTCGCGCGCCGCGCGATCGGGGATCTGCTCGAGCAGCTGCGCGTACTCGATGAACGCATCGATGGCTACGACCGTGAGATCGAAGCCCAAGCCCGGCTCTGTGAGCCGGCGCAGCGCCTGATGAAGATCCGCGGCATCGGGCCCACCACGGCGCTGGCCATCGTCGCCACCGTGGGGAACGCGCGAGAGTTCAAGAACGGCCGGCAATTCGCCGCCTGGATCGGCTTGACTCCGAGCCAGCACTCCACCGGCGGCAAGCCGCGCCTGGGGCACATCAGCAAGCGCGGCGACGCCTACCTTCGCAACCTGCTCGTGCAGGGCGCGCGCTCGGTCCTGAACAGCGCCGGCAGGCACCAGGACCGCATGTCGCGCTGGATTCTCGAGCTGCAGCCGCGTCGCGGCTACTATCGCACGCTCGTGGCGATCGCCAACAAGAACGCGCGCATCGCCTGGGCGCTGCTCGCCAAGAACGAAACGCTGCGCGCGGCATGAACACACCCATCCGCTGAGACTGCATCTGTCGATGACGAAACGGTCAAACCGGTGTCCGGAGAACCTGATCAAACACGACGGCAGCACCTATGCCGACTAACGAGCGAGGACCGGGCATGCGGCTTTCATCAGGGCCAGAGCATTCATTGCTCACAAACAGGCCGGTTATAGTGACGCAGTCCGACCTTCCTTCGTCATCGCCGTCACCCTTGCAGTGCCGGGGAAGTCCTTATAGTTCGCGTTAACTTCCGAAATGTCCCCTATATTGGACACCCGCAGTCCGGTGCCTGTCATCTCTTCCGAAAATCAATGTATTACGGCGCTGCATACATGTATGCGCGCATGGTGCGCCGCGATGTCGTGCCAATTATCACAGGATAGGCGCCTGGGAGGAAAGAAATGAACCAGGATTCAAGGGAGTCTGCGATGCGGGTATATCATGCTCCCGCACGACATTTCCGGATTTGACGATGGCGGATTACCGCATCGAGCACGACAGTTTCGGCGAGGTCCGCGTTCCCGCCGACAGGCTGTGGGGCGCGCAAACGCAGCGCTCGCTCGAGAATTTCCGCATCTCCGGCGAGCGCATGCCGATGGAGCTGATCCGCGCGCTCGCACTGGTCAAGCGCTCCTGCGCGCGGGTGAACGTGGAGCTGAAGGAGCTTCCCGAGGAGAAGGCGAAGGCCATCGCCGCCGCCGCCGACGAGGTGCTCGCCGGAAAGCACGACGGCGAGTTTCCGCTGGTGGTGTGGCAGACCGGCTCGGGCACCCAGACCAACATGAACATGAACGAGGTGCTCGCCAACCGGGCGAGCGAGCTCCTGGGAGGCGAGCGCGGCGAGAAGCGCCGCGTGCATCCCAACGACGAGGTCAACCGCGGCCAGTCCTCGAACGACGTCTTTCCCACGGCGATGAACGTCGCCGCCGTTCAGGCCATCCACGACCGGCTCATGCCCGCGCTTTCGTCGCTGCGCGACATCCTCTCGGCGAAGGCCGCGGCGTTCGCCGGCATCGTCAAGATCGGGCGGACCCACCTTCAGGACGCGACCCCCCTCACGCTCGGGCAGGAGATCTCAGGCTGGGTGTCGCAGCTCGACCACGGCATCGCCCACGTGCGGGCTTCGCTCACGCATCTGTGCGAGCTCGCCCTGGGCGGCACCGCGGTAGGCACCGGGCTCAACGCCCATCCCGAATTCGGCGCGCGCGTCGCCAAGGAGCTCGCGAAAGCGACCGGACTGCCTTTCGTTTCGGCGCGCAACAAATTCGAGGCGCTCGCGGCGAACGACGCCCTGGTGAACGCCCACGGCGCGCTGAAGACGATCGCCGCGTCGCTCACCAAGATCGCGAACGACGTCCGCTGGCTCGCGAGCGGCCCGCGCTGCGGCTTAGGCGAACTCTCGATTCCGGAAAACGAGCCCGGCAGCTCGATCATGCCGGGCAAGGTCAATCCCACGCAGTCCGAGGCGATGACCATGCTGTGCGCGCAGGTGCTCGGCAACGACGTCGCGATCAATATCGGCGGCGCCTCGGGAAATTTCGAGCTGAACGTGTTCAAGCCGCTCATCATCCAGAATTTCCTCCAGAGCGTGCGGCTGCTGGCCGACGGAGCCGAGAGCTTCCGCGAGCATTGCGCTACGGGCATCGAGCCGCGGCGCGAGCGCATCGCCGAGCTCCTGCAGAATTCGCTCATGCTCGTCACCGCGCTCAATCCGCACATCGGCTACGACAAGGCGGCAGAGATCGCGAAGAAGGCGCACCAGGAGGGCACCACGCTCAAGGCCGCAGCGCTCGCGCTGGGCTACGTCACCGCCGAGCAGTTCGACCAGTGGGTGCGGCCGGAGAAAATGGTCTGAAGGAACGGATTCAAGGGAGGAAGCATGCTCTACGTCATGGTCAACGAAGACCGGCCCGACGGCCGGGCGATCCGCGACGCGACGCGCGAGGCGCACCTCGCCTATCTGGAGCGCCACAAGAACATCGTCGTGCTCGCCGGCGGGACGCTCGCCGAGGACGGCAAGACGCGGACGGGCAGTGTGTTCATCGTCAACGTGACTAGCCGCGAGGCGGCGGAGAAATTCTCGGCCGAGGAGCCGTTTCGAAAAGCCGGTTTGTTCCAGACGGTGAAAATCACCCGCATGCGCCGGGGGCAGTGGCATCCGCAAAACGCACCGCGGTCGGAGGAGGGGAGCTGAGCCGGAGGTCGAGAGCGCCTTTCAACCGCAGACCGCGCGGACCTGGAGCATGTCGGTCAGGCCCTGCAGGACCTTGTCGATCCCGTCCTGCTTGAGGGTCCGCATGCCGGCCGCCACCGCCACGTTCTTTACATCGGTCACGGGCGCCCGCAACTGCACCGCCCGCCTCACCGCCGGATCGCCCACGAGCAGCTCGTACAGCCCCAACCTGCCTTGGTATCCGGTGCGATTGCAGCGTTCGCAGCCGCGGGCGCGGTAAAGGGTGATCTTGCCGCCCTTGCCGGTGTAGCGCTCGCGCCAGCCATTCATCACTTTTGCCGCGTCGAGCGAGGTCTCGAGGCAGTATTCCCTGAGGAGCTCGTCGAGATTCGCCGACGTCGGCGTATACGCTTCCTTGCACGCCGGGCAAAGGCGCCTTGCCAGGCGTTGCGCCAGGATGCCGAGCAGCGCATCGGCGAAATTGAACGGATCCATGCCGAGATCGAGCAGCCTCACGATGCACTCGGGCGCGCTGTTGGTGTGCAGCGTCGACAGCACCAGGTGCCCCGTCAGCGACGCCTCGATGCCCATCTTCGTCGTTTCCGCGTCGCGCATCTCCCCGACCATGACGACATCGGGGTCGGCGCGCAGGAAGCTGCGCATCGCGGCGGCAAAAGTCCAGCCGATCTTGGCATTGACCTGGACCTGGCGCAGGCCGGGCTGCGTGATTTCGATCGGGTCTTCCGCCGTCCAGATCTTGGACTCGGACGTGTTGAGGAATCCGAGCAAGGAGTGGAGCGTGGTGGTCTTCCCGGACCCCGTCGGGCCGCACACGAGGATCAGCCCCTGCGGCTTGGAAATCAGCCGCTTCATGGCTGCCAGAGTCTGCGTGTCGAAGCCCACCTGCTCGATCGGGACAGGCTTGGCCGCCGCGAGCACGCGCATCACGACGTCTTCCAGGCCGTCTTTCGTGGGAACGGTGGTGACCCGCAGCTCCACCTTCCTCGGACCGAACCGGCTGAAGTCGATCTTGCCGTCCTGAGGCTTGCGGCGTTCCGTGATGTCGAGCTGGCACATGACCTTGATTCTGGAAATAACGGCCCTGCGGAACCTGGACGAAAGCTCAAGATAGTCGACCAGCGTTCCGTCCTTGCGGAAACGTATGCGCGTGCCCGTCTGGGCCGGGTTGGATTCGATGTGAATGTCCGACGCCTTCTGCTCCACTGCGTCGAGGATTATCTTGTTGACGAGCCGCACGAGCGCGCTGTCGCTCTCGACGGCCTGCTGCTCGCCCACCTCGAGTTCGCCGGTTTCCGCAGCCAGGCGGGATGCGAGCTCATTTATTCCGACATCACCCGCCGCAGCATGGGAAGCTGCGGGCTCGCCGGAACCGCGTCGGCCGGGCTTCGCGTCCGACGAGCCCCCGGCGGGCTGGGGCGCGCCGTAGTGGCTCTCGAGCGCGTACCGGATGTCCTCTTCAGAGGCCATCACGGGGATCACCTTCATGCCGGTCATGAAGCGCAGCTCGTTCAGGCTGGTCATGCCCAGCGGGTTTTCGGTCGCCACGACAAGGCCGCCTCCCGACTCGCACACCGGAACGATCCGGTAACGGTACGCCACGCGCGCCGGAACCTTGCTGGCGATTTCAGGTGCGATCCTGAACTTGCGCAGATTGACAAACGGAATTCCCAGCTTGTGCGCCATCACCGCCTTGATCACTTCGGAATCCACGATTCCCAGGCCCAGCAGGATCTGCCCGATCGGCATCTCGCGATTTTGGGATTGGATCTTGTGCGCCTCCCCCAGCTGCGACTCGGTCAGGAAACCGAGTTCGATCAATGATTCGCCCAGCTTCAGGATCGGGCGGGTATGCTGGCGCTTCAATGCCGCCGCAAGCTGATCCGGCGCGACAATCTGGTTCTCGGTCAGATATTCCCCGAGCTTTTGCGTCCGCAATTCCCGCTGCTTCTTCAGCGCCGCCTCCACCGCCTCGGGCGACGCGAGGTTCTGCTCGATCAGCATCTGCCCGAGGGGAGCACCGATGCTGCTTGCCTGTATCGCGTGTGCGGGCACGAACCACCGCGCCACGCCCGAATCTTGCTCCGGCAAATACAGGAACAGCCCGCACAGCGCATCGACACAACCCATCGTCTCGCCCTGGATTTTCTTCCCGTTCACCAGATCCACGTTGAACGGCTGGCGCTCGGACGGCGCGAATATTTCCTCTTCAGCCACTCCAAGGGTGCGCTGCTCGGGTTTGAGCTTGAGCAGCCGCAGCAGCTGCAGAGTGAGAAAACTGGAAAACGCAACGTTGATTTCGGAACTTGCGTCGGTCGGCTGAAACTTGAGCAGCGCCTCGTCCGGCCGAAAATCCGTCACCCGGCCGGTCGCCCGCGTGTCGTCCTTGAAGATGAGCAGGCATTCTTCCGGAACCTTGCGGTCCCCGCTCCGGATGAACTCGAAGTAGGGCGGAGCGGGCCAATGGAATAATTCCTCCGTTCCGGCCCTGTTCGCGGCCAGATCCAGATACTCACTCATCTCCATCGTCGTGAAGAGCGGCGGCTGGGTCTTCCCGATGCTTCGTTCTTTGGCCACTCCAACCTCCTTCGCGTGGCTGTGCCATAGTAACATTCGGCTGTCGCCGATACAGGAGAATCCATGAAGAGGTCGTTTTGCCGTCTGGTTTGCCTCACGGGACTCGCAACGCTGTGTGCCGCGCAGACCGTCCTCGCCCAGGGCGCGAAAAACTATCCGGACAAACCCGTGCGCGTCGTCGTCGGCTATTCGCCGGGCGGTCTGCCCGACACGATCGCGCGCCTGGTCGGCCAGAGGCTCGCCGAGCGCTGGGGCCAGCAGTTCGTCGTGGAGAACAAGCCCGGGGCGAACGGCATCCTGGGCGCGGATTACGTCGCGAAGTCGGCGCCGGACGGCTATACGCTGCTGATGACGGACAACTCGACCCACGCGATCAACCCGTTTCTGTATTCCAAGCTTCCCTACGACGCGGACAGGGATCTCATTCCGGTCTCGCTCACCGCGCGCGCGCCGCTGTTCCTCGCCGTGCATCCGTCGGTCAAGGCGAATTCCTTCAAGGAGCTGATCGCGCTCGTCAAGGCCGAGCCGGGCAAGTACGGCTACGGCTCCTCGGGAATCGGCAGCACGCATCACCTGTGCATGGAGTACCTGAAGTCGTCGCTGCATCTCGAGATGACGCACGTGCCCTACAAGGGTACGGGGCAGAGCGTGCCGGCCGTCGTGGGCGGACAGGTGCCCATGGTGCTGTCCGGCTATCCGACGCTCGCCGCCCACGCGAAGGACGGGCGCGTGAAGCTGCTCGCGATCAACTCCCTCAAGCGCTCGGATCTCGCCCCGGATGTGCCGGCGATCGCCGAGACGATTCCCGGATTCGATTTTGCGCCGACCTTCGGCCTGTTCGCGCCCAACGGAACGCCGCGCGACATCATCGTGAAGATCGGCGCCGACGTGGCGCAGGTGGTGAAGCTCCCCGACGTCGCCGAGCGCATGAAAAACCTCGGCATCGATCCTCTCGGCGTCTCGGGGGACGAGTGGGCGAAGCTCCTGAAATCGGACGCGGAGCGCTACGCGAAGGCCGTGAAGATCTCCGGCGCCAAGGTGGACTGAGCGGAATCCGATGGGCATGGCGTAAAAGGACGCGACATGGCTGCCGAATTTTCGATGATGGTCGATTCGGATCTGGCGCGGTTCTCGAAGGAGATCGCCGCGCTCGGCATGAAGCCGCTGTGGGAGCGGGTGATGCGCCTTGCGCCGGGCACCGCTGCTCGAGCCGCGATCTGGCGCTGGAAGGACACGCGCCCGCTTCTGATGCGCGCCTGCGAGCTGATCACGGCGAAGCAGGCCGAGCGGCGCGTGCTGATGCTCGAGAACCCCGCGCTCGCCGGAACGACCTTCATCACACCGACCCTGTACGCGGGGCTGCAGGCGATCCTGCCCGGCGAGAACGCCCCCACGCACCGCCATACGCCCAACGCGCTGCGCTTCATCATGGAGGGCGAGGGCGCCTACACCGCGGTCGACGGCGAGCGCATCGCGATGCGTCCGGGCGACTTCGTCGTGACGCCCGGCTGGAGCTGGCACGACCACGGCAACCTCGGCACGAAGCCCGTGCTGTGGCTGGACGGTCTGGACACGGCGTTCGCCAATCTTCTCGGCGCGCACTTCCGCGAGGACCATCCCGAGGAGTCCCAGCCCGCGTCGGGACCCGAAGGCACTTCGGTCCTGTCGTATCCCTACGAGCGCACGCGCGGGCTGCTCGAAAAATTGTCGAAAGCGGGGGTGCCCCACCCGTCGCACGGCTGGAAGCTGCGCTACACGGATCCCGCCACCGGCCGCGACCCGTTTCCGACCCTGGCGGTATTCATGCAGCGGCTGCCCAAGGGATTCGCCGGCCGCGAATACCGCAGCACCGACGGCGCGGTCTACTGCGTCGTCTGGGAAGTCTACCGCTTCTCGGCGGAGGCCGACTGCGTGATCTTCAGCTACTCCGACCGGGCGGCGCAGGAAGCGCTCGGCTTCTGGCGGGAAGAGACCTGACCACCCCGCCCCTTCGGGGCACCCCTCCTCGAAGAGGAGGGGATACTCACATCCTCCACTCGACGTAGGTGTAGAGGTAGTTCGATCCGCCGTTCACGTTGTCGAAGATCTGGGCCATGCCAAAAATGCCCGAGCGGTGGCTGACGCCCAGCCCGAAATAAGTCTCGCGCAGTTCCTTCGACCCGAAGAGATCGCCCACGCTGACGTCGATGGTCGGGTCGGCGTACTGCAGCAGCTTCGAGGTGTTGCGATTGCGCGCCGCCTGGTCCCTCGCTTCCACGTAGGGCACGCGCTGCGCGTAGGAAAAGCCCCCGCCGAAGCCGATGCGCGTGCGCACGCGTCCGCTCCAGGGAAATCCCCAGTAGAACGCCTTGAGGTAGCCGTTGAGCTGCCAGGAGTCCGGCTGCAGGCCGCGCTCCTCGTGGCGCAGCAGCCCGGCGTACCAGGCGATCATGACCGGCCAGCCGTGCGGGCTCTCGATGAACGGCCGCCCGACCTCGAAGGAATCGACGCTGGTGCGATCGTCCGTGCCGATCGACCTGCAGCGCAGCTCCATGATCGGCAGCAGGTTGCAGGGGCTCGACCGGCCGTGCAGGACCTTGAAGGTGAGCGGGACGCCGTCGCGGGCACCCTTGACCGGCGTCGGCGTGAATTCGTAGGCGAGGCCGCCGTAAGCCGAGAGCTGGACGCGGTCATCCACGATCGGGCTCTTGCGCACGCCGCTCGCCCAGAGCGTGGCGGACGCGCCCGCGAAAAAATGCCAGGTGTCGGTGAGATCGTATCGCGCGTTCAGGCCGACGCTTCCGTTGAGCCCGCCCCCGGGTCGGTAGGCGGGCCGATCCGCTGCGGCCTCGGAGGCGCCCACGCCGTAGTAGTAGTCGTTGAGCCGCGCGTCGCGGGCGGACAGCATGAAGTACGGGGCGAGCATCAGGCGCCCGCGCCACCACTCGGTGGCGGCTCCGAGCCGCCCCTCGGTTCCGCCGGAGTTGTTCGAGACGTCGTGAAGGACCTCGACGAATCCATGGCCCCAATCGAAGCGCTGCTCGTAGCTCAGCCCGAAGTCGGTTCCCGGAACGCGCGTGGACATTCCCGCGAGGCTCGCCGGGACACGTTCGACGGGAAAGCTCTCGAAGCGGTGCGAGAGGAAAGCGGCGGCGCGCCTTCCGGACCCGAAATCGAGCTTGAGCCCGGCGCGGTAGGAATGCAGGTAGACGTGCTCCCCCTCGTAGAGGTACAGGGGCAAGAGATCGATGCGCACGCCGCCCCCGCGATAGGGCGACTGCTCGAAGCGCGAGACGATTCCCCAGCCCGCGCTGCCGTGCTCGGTGATGTCGGCGAGGAAGTCGCTCGTCGCGGCCGCCGGCGGAGCGGCGGTCGCGCTGAGCACTAGAGCGCAGGCGACGAAGGCGCGCGGCAGGCGAGCGTAGCGAATGATGGGCCCGGATCGGGAGGCTGTGCGAAAAACGCCGCGGTATTCTAATATGAAAGCCATGTCGAATTTCGGAAGTTCACGCTCGTGCCGGGCGGCTTGCGTCCTGGCCGCTTTCTCGGTGTTCTCCGCGGCGCCTGCCCAGGATTACCCGTCTCGCCCCGTGCGCGTGGTCGTTCCCTCCGCCCCGGGCGGCGGCTTCGACCTGGTGGGGCGCGTGCTCGCGCAGAAGCTGGGCGAGCAGACGGGGCAGGCTTTCGTGGTCGAGAACCGCCCCGGCGCAGGCACGCTCGTCGGCACGCAGCTCGTCGCGCGCTCCGTCCCCGACGGCTACAACCTCGTCGTCGGGGGGCTTTCGAACATCGCGCTCAACATGGGCCTCTACCGGGAGCCCGGCTACGATTCGCTCGCCGACTTCACTTGCGTCGGCCTCGTGGTCAGCCATTCCTACACCCTGGTCGCGCGCAAGGACCTGCCGCTCGCGAGCCTCGCGGAGGTGATCGCGTTCGCGCGGGCGAATCCCGGCAAGCTCAACATCGGCACCAGCGGTCCCGGCACCGGGCAGTACATCGGCGCGGCCATCATCGCCGCGCTCACCGGCGTCGACATCGTCAAAGTGCCTTACAAGGGCGCGCAGCCCGTATACCAGGATCTGCTCGCGGGCCGCGTCGACCTTTTCTACGACAACACCACGACCACCCGGCCCTACGTCGAGTCCGGGCAGGTGAAGGCGCTCGCGGTGTCGAGCCGCGAGCGCGCGCCGAGCATGCCGCAGCTTCCCACGCTCATCGAAACCGGCGTGGTCGAGCTGGAAATGGAGACCTGGTTCGGCCTGTTTGCGCCGGCGCGCACGCCGCGCGCAATCGTCGAGCGCCTGCGCGCCGAGGTGGACCGCGCCACGCGCTCGGCCGAAGTGCGTTCGCGCCTCGAGATGGGCAGCGGCAGGAGCCTGCGCATCGCGCCCGCCGAGACCGAGGCGTTCGTGCGTGCGGAGGTGGCCAAGTGGACGGGGCTGCTTCGCAAGGCGGGAATCGAGCCCGAGTGAGCGCATGCCGGACCTGCGGGACCAGCTTGCGATTTCCGCGCTCATGCAGGACTGGGCGCTCGCGCGCGACACCGGAGACTGGGGCAAGCTGCGCGCGACCGCGCACCCCGGGGCCGCGATGACCACGACCTGGTTCGACGGGCGATTCGAGGATTTCGTCGAATCCTGCGAGGCCTCCTTCAGCGAAGGATCGCGCTCGCAGCACTTCCTGGGCGGCACCGCGGCGGAAATCAGGGGCGCTCGCGCGATCGCGCAGACGCGCATGTCGATCAACGTGCGCTCGCAGTTGGACGGCGTCGAAGTCGACGCGACGTGCAGCGGCCGCTTCTTCGACCGGGTGGAGAAGCGCAATGGCGTCTGGCGCCTCTCCAGGCGCTCGGTGATCTACGAGAAGGACCGCATCGACCCGGTCGATCCGACGCATCGACCCGGTCGATCCGAATGCGAAGATCTCGCTCGACCCGGAGCTTCTGGCGCGCTTTCCGGAAGGCTACCGCCACCTCGCCTACCTGCAGACGAAGAACGGCGCGCGGGTGAATCCGAACCTTCCGACCGCGCGTGGCGAGGCGCTCGAGAAGCTGCTGGCCGAGGCGAAAGCCTGGCTCGGGGTGCAATTCTACAAGGAGAGATGAACATGAACGAGCTGCAGCGCTATCTGGTGGAGGAAGCGGTCGAGGACTACGAGGAGGGACGCCTCACGCGCCGCGAGGCGCTGAAGGCGATCGCCGGCATCACGGGCGCGGCGCTCGCGGCGCAGATGCTCGAGGCGCGCGCGCAAACCGCGCCGGCGGGCAAGGCCCCCGCGAGCTCGGCGCCCCTGGTCGCGCCCGACGATCCCTCGATCGTCGCCGGGATCGCCGAATTTCCCGGAGAAGGCGTGCGGCTTGACGGATACCTCGCGCGGCCCGCGGGAACGGGACGCCACGCCATCGTGCTCGTCTGCCACGAGAACCGCGGCCTCACGCGCCACATCGAGGACGTCGCGCGGCGCGTGGCGAAGGCCGGTTACCTCGGGCTCGCAGTGGACCTGCTCTCGCGCGAAGGCGGGACCGCCAAGCACGACTTCGACGCGATTCCCGGGATCCTCGGCAAGGCGGCTCCCACGCGCCACGCGCAGGATTTCAGGAGCGGCCTCGCGTATGCGAGATCGCTGCCCTGGGCGCGCGGAGACCGCGTCGGAATGACGGGCTTCTGCTTCGGCGGCGCAGTGACCTGGCGCGTCGCGGCGGGCTTGCCGGAACTGCGTGCCGCGGTGCCTTTTTACGGCGTGCCCGTCCAGGAGGGCGACGTGCCCGGTATCGGCGCGGCGGTGCTCGCGATCTACGGCGGGCTCGACGAGCGCATCAACCAGAACATTCCGGCGATCGAGGCGGCGATGGCCAAGCACGGCAAGACCTTCCGCAAGATCATCTACCCGAACGTGGACCATGCTTTCCACAACGATACCGGCGCGCGCTACAACGCCGCCGCGGCAAAGGCCGCGTGGGGCGAGGCGCTCGCGTGGTTCGGGAAATACCTGGCGTAGCGATTCATGATGTCGAACGTCGATAGGAGGGGCGGAACATGGCAGCGTCTAGCGGAGGATGCGGACTTATCGCAGGGCCGGCAGGGACGCGCCATCGGGTCGACCTCGGCCGTCGCGACTTCCTGATCGACGCGCTCGCGGCGACCGCGGGACTCACCGGACTCGGCAGCTGCGCGGGGCCCGTCATGCAAGCGAGCGCCGACACGATCCTCATCAACGGCCGGATCGCGACGCTGGATCGGCGAGCGCCGGCGGCGAACGCACTCGCGATCCGCGGCGGCAACCTCGTCGCCGTCGGCTCCGCGGCCGAGATCGAGGGCCTGCGCGGTCCCGACACGCAGGTGATCGACGCGGGCGGGCGCACCGTCATCCCGGGCCTGAACGACGGGCACACCCACTTTATCCGCGGCGGATTGACCTACACGAACGAGGTGCGCTGGGACGGCGTGCCGTCGCTCGCCGAAGCCATGCGCCGCGTGCGCGAGCAGGCGCAGCGCACGCCTGCGCCGCACTGGGTGCAGGTGATCGGAGGCTGGACCTGGGCGCAGTTCGCGGAGCAGCGCCACCCGACGCTCGAGGAAATCAACGCCGCGACCGGCGACACGCCGTGCATGATCATGCACCTCTACGATCGCGCCTGGCTCAACCGCGCGGGGATCCGCGCGCTCGGCTGGACGAAGGACACGCCCAACATGTTCGGCGGCGCGATCGAGCGCGACGCCTCGGGCAATCCCACGGGCCTGGTGATGTCGACAACGAGCCTCGCGAGCCTGGTCTCGGTGTGGCTGCGCATCCCGAGGCTCTCTCCGGAAGACCAGATCCTCTCGACGCGCCACTTCATGCGCGAGCACAACAGGCTAGGCGTCACCAGCGTGATCGACGCTGGCGGCGGCGGCCAGAATTATCCTGACAACTACGCCGCGATCGCGAAGCTCGCCGCGGACGGGCAGATGACGCTGCGGATCGGGTATACGCTGTTCGCGCAGGCGCCCGGCAAGGAGCTGGAGAACTACACGGCCTGGGCCAAGCTCGTGAAGCTCGGCCAGGGGACAGACTACTACCGCATGATCGGCACCGGAGAGTACATTCTCTACGCTG
>WNGB01010920.1_pt1 | contig 12509 bp, 14 predicted proteins | sample 5400681 | NCBI WGS metagenome assembly WNGB01 (sample SAMN13153367, study PRJNA577476) | soil metagenome | isolation source: 115 cm soil or saprolite under grassland replicate 2 | place: USA:California | collected 2016-06-15 | reverse complement strand
CGCACCACGGACCTGATCGCGCGCCTGGGCCGGGACGAGTTCATCGTCATCCTGCCCGAGACGTCCGCCGCGGCGGGCCGGCTGGTGCTCGACAAGCTCCGGGCGGGGCTCGCCGATTTGCGCGCGGTGGGCGATCGGCCCCTCTCGACGAGTATCGGCGGCGTCACCTTCCTCCATCCACCGGCCGGGGTCGACGAGATCATCCACGCCACCGACGAGCGCATCGCCGACGCCCGGGCGACCGGCGCCCCGTCGCACGTGACGTGGAACGCCGTGCCGGGCGAGCCGTGAGCCGCCAGAACATCTCCAGCGGTGCGCCCTGGGAGCCCGTGGTCGGGTACTCGCGCGCAGTGCGCGTGGGTCGCGTTGTGCACGTAGCCGGCACCACCGCGACCGACCCGACGGGCCGGATCGTGGGCCTCGGCGACCCCTACGCCCAGGCCGTCCAGGCCTTGAAGAACATCGAGCGGGCGCTCGCGCAGGCGGGCGCCCGCGTCGAGCACGTCGTGCGCACCCGCATGTACGTGACCGACATCGCCCATTGGGAAGCGGTGGGACGGGCGCATGGCGAGGTGTTCCGCCACATCCGGCCCGCGTCCACCCTGGTGGCGGTGACCCGCCTGGTCGATCCCGCGATGCTGGTCGAGATCGAAGCGGAGGCGGTCATCCCGGAATGAAGGTCGTCATCAGCGGCGCGACCGGGTTGATCGGCACCGCTCTCTCAGCCCGGTTCACGAGCCAGGGGCATGACGTGTTGGCTCTCGCGCGGCGGGCCGTCCGCCCCCCCCCCGGCGAGCGGGCGATCTCCTGGGATCCCGCGGCCGGAAGGATCGACGGCGCAGCACTCGAGGGGTGCGACGTCGTCGTCAACCTCGCCGGGGAAAATGTGTTCGGGCGGTGGACCGCCGCGAAACAGCGCCGCATCCGCGAGAGCCGCGTGGTAGGGACGCGCCTGGTGAGCGAGGCGATCGCCGGGTTGGCGCGGCGCCCCCGCGTCCTGCTCGCCGCCTCCGCGATCGGCTACTACGGCGACCGCGGCGCCGAGGAGCTGAACGAGCAGAGCTCGCCCGGCGACGACTTTCTGGCGGGCGTCGCGCGCGAGTGGGAGGCGGCGGCGGCACCGGCCGCGCGCGCGGGCGTCCGGGTTGTCCACCTGCGATTCGGCGTCGTGCTGACCCCGGTGGGCGGCGCCCTGGCCAGGATGCTCCCCGCCTTCCGGCTCGGGCTGGGGGGGCCGGTCGGCGGCGGGGCGCAGTACCTCAGCTGGATCGCGTTGGACGACGTGCTGGGCGCCATCGTGCACGTCCTCGCGACCGAAGACCTCACGGGCCCCGTCAACATCACGGCGCCGCATCCGGTCACGCACCGCGAGTTCGCAACCACGCTCGGCCGCGTGCTGCGGCGACCAGCGTCGCTCCCGGTCCCGGGGCTCGCGCTCCAGCTCCTGTTCGGCGCCGAGGCCGCGGCCATGTTGCAGAGCGGGCAGCGGGTACTCCCCGCCCGGCTCCTCGCCGCGGGCTTCCGGTTTCAGTTTGGGGATCTGGAACCGGCGCTGCGTCACTTGCTTGCCGCCCCGGGCGGGCCCTCGTAGTATCGGGCATGCCGCTCCCGGACCCCTACACCGGCGAGACCGACGCCGTCGAGCCGCGCCCGGCGAGCAAGCGCTCGCGGGGCGTAGCGCTCGTGCTCGGCGTCGTGGGCGGGTGGCTCGGCATGCACCGCTTCTACGTCGGCAAGCCGGGCACCGGGCTGGCGATGATCGTCACCTTCGGCGGGCTCGGGATGTGGTGGCTGTACGATCTGGTGCTGCTCGTCGCGGGCGACTTCCGTGACGCCGACGACCTGCCGCTGCGGAACTGGGGGGTGGACGAGCCACCCGGGTTCGGCTTCGGGGGACGCGGCGCCGCGGATCGCCGCGTCACGGAGCTGGAGGACCGCATCGAAGCATTGCGCGCGGAGTTCAACGAGCTGGCCGAGCGCGTGGATTTCGCCGAGCGCATGCTGGCGCAGCAGCGCGAGCGGCCGCAGCTCCCGCGCGGTTGACCGAGAGGTGCAATGAAGGTCGGCGTGCCCAAAGAAACCGCCGCGAACGAGCGGCGGGTCGCGCTGGTGCCGGAGACGGTAGGCCGCCTCGCAAAGGGCGGCCTCTCCGTGTTGGTGGAGCGGGGGGCGGGGAGCGGCGCGTTCTGCCCGGATGAAGCGTACGCCGCGGCCGGGGCGACCGTGGTCGCCGATCGCGCGGCCCTGTTCGGCCAGGCGGACGTCGTCCTGAAAGTGCAGGCGCCGGCGCCCGCGGAAGTCGGGCTGTGCCGGGAAGGCGCGGCGCTCGTCGCGCTGTTCCAGCCCGGCGCCGACCCGACGCTGCTCCAGCAGCTGGCCGCGCGCAAGGTCACCGCGTTCAGCCTCGTGCTGCTGCCCCGGATCACGCGCGCCCAGCCGATGGACGCGCTGTCCTCCCAAGCAACGGTCGCCGGGTACAAGGCGGTCCTGCTCGCGGCGACTACCGCGCCGCGCTTCTTTCCGATGCTCGTCACCGCCGCCGGCACGCTGCCGCCGGCGCGGGTGCTCGTGCTGGGCGCCGGGGTGGCCGGGCTTCAGGCCATCGCGACGGCCCGCCGTCTGGGCGCCGTGGTGTCGGCGTTCGACGTGCGCCCGGCGGTCAAGGAGCAGGTGGAGAGCCTGGGCGCGCGGTTCTTGGCGATGGAGATCACGGAGAGCGCGGAGACGGCGGGCGGCTACGCCAAACAACTGTCCGAGGATACGCATCGCCGCGAGCTGGAGTTCCTCGCCGAGCAGGTCAAGGCCGCCGACATCGTGATCACCACGGCGCTGATCCCCGGCAAGCCGGCGCCACGCCTCGTCACGGGTGAAGCGGTGCGGGGCATGAAGCCCGGGTCGGTGATCGTGGACCTCGCGGCCGAGGCGGGGGGCAACTGCGAGCTCACGGAAGCGGGGACCGAGGTGCACCGGGACGGCGTGGCCATCCTCGGCCCCGTGAATCTCCCGAGCAGCCTCCCGCTCCACGCCAGCCAGATGTATTCGAAGAACGTGTCGAGCTTCCTGTTGCACCTCGTGAAGGACGGCAGGTTGGCCCTCGATTTCACCGACGACATCACGCGCGACAGCTGCGTGACCCACTCCGGAGAGGTCAGGAAGGCATGACGGTCGACTACTGGTCCATGCTGTTTGTGTTCGTGCTCGCGACGTTCATCGGGCTGGGGGTGATTCGCCGCGTGTCCCGGCTCCTGTACACGCCCCTCATGTCGCTCACCAACGCGATCTCGGCCATCGCCGTCGTCGGGTCGATCGTCGTCGCGGGCGCCGACTACCCGGCGACGATTCGCATCCTCGGGGCCGTCGCGCTGTTCGCCTCGATGACGAACATCGTCAGTGGATTCCTGATCACCGACCGAATGCTGAAGATGTTCAAGAAGCAATGACGCACGCCATCGCCCAGTTCGCGGCCATCGTGGCCACGGCGTTGTTCATCTTCTCGCTGTACTGGATGAACGACCCGAAGACCGCCCGCCGCGGCGTCGTGGCAGGGGTCACGGCCATGGTGGTCGCGGTCCTGGCCACCTGGATTCAGCCCGAGATCGTGCACCACGGGTGGGTGGTCCTGGCGATCCTCGCGGGGTTCCTGGTCGGCGTGCCGCTGTCGCGCGTGCCGCTGACGGCCGTGCCGCAGCGCACGGCGCTCTCCCACGCGTTCGGCGGGCTCGCGGCGGGGCTGGTCGGGACGGCGGAGTTCTTCCTCGGGCTGACCGAGAACCCGGCGCAGCTCACCGCGTTCCGAACGAGCGCCATCGTGGCCGAGGTGATTCTCGGGTTTCTGACGTTTACGGGGAGCCTCATGGCGGCGGGCAAGCTGCAAGAGGTCAAGTGGATCCCGCAGCGGCCCGTGACGTACCCGGGACAGAACGTCGTCAACATCGGCGTGCTGGTGATTGCTGCGGCGCTGGGCGTGCTGGTCGTGGTGCACCCCACGGCCGCGTGGTCGGGACACGCCTTCTACGCGATCGTCGGACTCGCCGTGCTGTTCGGCGTGCTGTTGATCATCCCGATCGGCGGCGCGGACATGCCCACCGTCATCTCCATCCTCAACTCGTACGCCGGTCTCTCGGCGGTGGCGATGGGGTTCGTGCTCAACAACAAGCTCCTCGTCACCGCGGGCGCGCTCGACGGCTCGAGCGGCTTGATTCTGTCGATCATCATGTGCCGGGCGATGAACCGGTCGTTCACCAACGTCCTCTTCGGTGCGTTCGGCACCGTGCAGAAGGCGGCCGCCGTCGGGGAGCAGAAGGAATGGAAGCAGGAGACCGTCGAGGGCGCCGCCCAGTTGCTCGAGCAGGCAAATCTCGTGGTGATCATCCCGGGGTATGGCATGGCGGTGGCGCAGGCCCAGCACAAGGTGCGCGAGCTGTACGATCACCTGACCAAGCGGGGGATCGCGGTGAAGTTCGCCATCCACCCGGTGGCCGGGCGGATGCCGGGCCACATGAACGTGCTGCTGGCGGAAGCGAACATTCCGTACACGGCACTCGCCGAGATGGACGACATCAATCCCGACATGCCGCAGTGCGACGTGGCGCTCGTGATCGGCGCGAACGACGTCGTCAACCCGGCCGCCCGGTACGCCAAGCACACGCCCATCTACGGCATGCCGATCATCGACGCGGACAAGGCTAAAACGGTGTTGGCGATCAAGCGCAGCAAGAACCCCGGCTTTGCCGGCATCGACAACGAGCTGTACGTGCTGGACAACACCTGGATGCTGTTCGGCGACGCGAAGGCAGTGCTGGGCGATCTCGTCAAGCAGTTCGGCGACGGCGGCCTGCACTGACGAGGGCGCGCATGAGTATGCGCGCCGATGTGGAATCTATGCAACCTTGCGGCCCGCCGGGTCGGGCGGCAGGTTCAGCGGCACTCCAAGGAGGAGTCACCTCTATGCGCTTCACGGCCTGTGCCGGTCTGGCCGCCGGCCTCATCCTCGCTGCCTGTAGTCCCGGGGAGCGGTCCGCCATCTCCGCCCCGCAGTTCGCCCATGTGCAGGACCTCGACGGAACGCCGGACCTGATCGTGGACGCGAAGGCTCTCGCTACCTCCTGGGTCGTGTACGACCAGGAGCTCAAGGAGTCGTTCTGCACGCTCCAGGAAGGTGGCGTGCCGCCCGGCAAGCATCGTGTGCTGCGTTTCACCGTCACCACGCCCAATATCGGCGATGCGGATGTCGCGCTCGGCGATCCAAACCGGCACTGGGACCCCAATGGCGACGGCGATGGGAGCGACTCCGACGGGCTATACGACAACGACGCATGTCACCGCCATTACCATTTCCGTAACTACGCGACGTATTCGCTGCTGTCGGCCGACGGCAGCACGACATGGCAGGCCGCGAAGCGCGGCTTCTGCATGATCGACATCACACCCTATAACACGAACGATGGGGGCATCCAGCCGTGGTTTTATCGCGCCTGCGGTCGTCCCGCGCGCGACGGCTTACCTGAGATTCCCGGCAATCAAGGGATCAGCGTCAATTACGGCGATACGTACGTGAAATGGCTGGGTGGCCAGTACTTCGTACTGGACGGATCCGATGGTCAAGCCGCGATTCCGCCGGGGGATTACATCATTCGGATCGAAGTGAATCCCGCGTATACGCCGAGCCGCAGGAACCCGTGCCGGTTCCTCGATCCGGCAACCGGGCTGTGCCACGCGTTGTTGGAGTCGAACTATGCCAACAATGTCGCCGCAGTTCCGATCACGATTCCGGACCATCCAGGGAAGAAGGGTTTCGGCCCCGGCGGCGGGCAGGACCCCGTCGACGAGATCGTGGACGACGAGAATCGCCCGGACAAGTAGGGCACCCTCACCGATTGGACCGGGGCCCGGTATCATACCGGGCCCCGTTCTTTTTCACGGCACCGCGCGACCTCCGTGAGGGACTGACCCATGCGGCTCGGCACGCTCGACTACGTCATCTTCGCCGCCTACCTCGCGATCACGATCGCCGTCGGCCTCTACCTGGCCCGCAAGGAAGACGATACCGCGGACTACTTCCTCGCGGGCCGGGCGCTGCGCTGGTGGATTATCGGCGCGTCGCTCATCGCCACGAACATTTCCACCGAGCATTTCGTCGGCATGGCGGGGTCGGGCTACCGGTACGGACTGGCCATCGCGAGCTACGAGTGGATGGCCGCGATCACCCTGGTGCTGGTCGGGTGGTGGTTCCTGCCGACGTTCCTGCGGCACGGTATCTACACGATGCCGCAGTTTCTCGAGGTGCGCTTCAACGCGCATGCCCGCGGCGTGCTCGCGCTCTACCTCCTCCTCGCCTACATCTTCGTCGCGCTGGCGACCGTGATCTACTCCGGCGCGCTCGCCCTGAGCACGCTGTTCGGTATGCCCGTGTGGGTCGGGATCGCGCTGCTGTGCGGCGTGACGGGGCTCTACACGATTTACGGCGGACTGAAAGCGGTCGTCTTCACCGACTTCGTGCAGTTCCTCTTCCTGATTGCGGGTGGTGCCGTGACGCTCGTGCTCGGCCTCCGTGCGATCGGCGGGGTGGGGAAGCTCCTCGAGATGGCGCCGGAGAAGTTTCACACGGTGCTGCCCCTCGGCCACCCGGAGCTCCCGTGGTTCGGGGTGTTTTTCGGGGGTCTGTGGATCGCCAACCTGTTCTACTGGGGTTGTAACCAGTACATCACGCAGCGGACGCTGGCCGCCCGCAGCCTGAGAGAAGGACAGCACGGCATCCTGTTCGCGGCGGCGATCAAGGTGATCCTGCCCTTCCTCATCGTCCTCCCGGGGATCATCGCGTGGGCGCTGTATCATGACCGAATCGCGAACCCCGACACCGCCTATCCGTTCCTGGTCACGGCGATCGTGCCGACCGGGCTGGCCGGCCTGATCTTCGCGGGCCTGCTCGCCGCGGTGATGAGCACGCTCTCCTCGATGATCAACTCGAGTGCCACGATCTTCACCATGGACCTGTACCGTCGCTACAGCGCGCGCGGGCGCGCGGCGGATGAGGCGCAGCTCATCCGCGTCGGCCGCTGGAGCGGGCTCGCCGTGCTCGTCTGCGCGACGCTGTGGGCCCCGATGCTCGGCCGCGTGGGCGCCGGCGTGTTCCATTACATCCAGGAGTTCTGGGGCATCATCACGCCGGGCGTGTGCGTGGTGTTCCTGCTCGGCCTGTTCTGGCCCCGGGCCACCGCGCGCGGGGCCGTGACCGGCCTGCTCATCACGGTGCCGATCACCGTGGGGGTCAAGCTGCTCGCCCCCGGCATGGCGTTCTTGAATCAGATGTTGATCGCCGGACTGGCGGTCGCGGCGTGCGTCGCCGCCGTGTCGCTGCGGGACGCCCCGCCGCCCGCCGTGCCGGCGTCGGGCGGCGGCTTCGTGGACCTGACGCCGTCTCCCCGCTATTGGACCTTTGCCGCCCTCATAGTCGCCGCGGTTATCGGCCTGTACGCGGTGTTCTTCTAGGCGTTCGCGATGATGCCCGCCGCGTCAACGCGCCTGCACGAAACTCAGCTTGAAGCCGTCGGGGTCGGAGAGCATGAACAGCCGCTCGCCCCATGGCATGTCCTTGGGCTCCTGGTCGAGGACGCCGCCGCGCGACTTGATCTGCGCGGCCAGCCGATCGAGGTCCTGCGCCGTGACGCAGCGGAGACGGAACCCGACGCCCTTCGGCCGGTCCCGTCCCTTGGCGAAGTCGTCCTGGCTCAGCATGAACGACACGGCGCCGGCCTTGAGCTCGGCGCCGGCGAGTGCACCGTTCTCGCGCCATTCCTCGCCGACCATGAAGCCGAGCACGTCGCGATAGAACGCGATGCTGCGCTGCAGGTCGGTGGCGGTCAGGGAAGGCGCGATGCCGCGCAGCCGCAACGTCTCGGGTTGCTGCCGCGCCGGCGGACGCGTGACGGGCTTGGCGGCGCGCTTCGTCAGCTTCTTGATGGGGGCCATCGGGGTTCGCTCCATAACGCTCGCGGGAACTCAAGCGTAGCGTACCGGCGGCAACCTCGCCAGATTCCCCGATTCCCAACCTACCAACCGAGGAAACCGACCATGCCGACCAGCAACGCGACCGCCGCCTGGGAAGGGAAGCTCAAGGACGGGAAGGGGACGTTCAAGGCGCAGAGCGGGGCCTTCAGCGGGCCCTTCAGTTACGGCACCCGGTTTGGGGACGCGAAGGGGACCAACCCTGAAGAGCTGATCGCCGCGGCGCACGCCGCGTGTTTCAGCATGGCGCTGTCGGCCGGCCTCGAAAAGGCGGGGACGCCCGTGACGCGCGTCGAGACCCGGGCCGCCTGCACCCTCGAGATGGTGGAAGGCGCGCCGCGGATCACGAAGATGGTCCTCGAGGTCCGGGGCAAGGTGCCCGGGATCGACCAGGCCGCGTTCACCAAGGCCGCGGAGTCGGCCAAGCAGAACTGCCCGGTCTCCCAGGCGCTGCAGGGGAACGTCGCGATCACCCTCCAGGCGCACCTGGTCTGACGCGCTGCAGCAGCAGCAGCCCGGCCACAAAGAACGCCCCGACCGCCGCGACGGCGGCGCGCTGGTCGCCGCCCAGCAGGTACGACACGCCGCCGAACACCAGCGGCCCGAGCACCGACGACGACTTCCCGCAGAACGCGTAGAAGCCGAACATCTCGGCCGCCCGCTCGGGGGGAATGAGCGAGGCCATCAGCGCGCGGCTCGCGGCCTGGATCGATCCGAGGCCGAGCCCGGCGATCAGCGCCACGGCCACGAACGCCGGCTTCGTCTGCGCGAAGTACGCGCCGACCGACACGCCGGTCCAGAGCAGCAGCGTGAGCGTGATGACCCGCTGCGGGCCCCAGCGATCGGTCGGGCGCGCGAGGAGCAGAGCACCCACCAGCGCCGAGCCTTGCACCGCGAGAAAGAGCTTGATCACCTCGGGCGTCGTGAATCCCAGCGTCGTCGCCGCGAAGATGCCGGAAAAAACGATCGTTGTCTCCACGCCGTCGAAGTACACGAAGTAGGCGAGCAGGAAGCGGCGCAGGGGCGGATTCGCGAACACGTCGCGGGCCAGGCGCCAGACCGGCGCGACCGCCTCGGGGCGCGGCCGGTCCGCCGGGAGGACGACGAACGCCGGGATCGAGAAGATCAGGAAGAAGCCCGCGACCACGAGCCACAGCAGGTCGAATTTTCTCGCGCCGGCGAGAGGCAGGGCGACGAGCAGGCCCACGATCGACCCCAGGTACCCGATGCCGAAGCCGAGGCCGGAGACGGTGCCGAGACGGCCGGGCGGGGCCACCTCCGGGAGGTACGCGTTGTAGTAGATCTGCGCGCTCTCGAAGCCGAAGTTTGCGACTGCGGCGAGCGCGAAGCCCCCCACGACCATCCCCGGCGCGAGGGTGGTGAACAGGGCGATGCAGGCGATGCACAGCGCAGTGAACGCCACGAAAAAACGCTTGCGCAGTCCCTTCCGGTCGGCGAGGGCCCCAAGCACCGGCCCCGTCAGCACCACCCCGACCAACGACGCGGAGATCGCCCGGCCCCACCACAGATCGCCCAGGCCCCGCTCGTTGCCCACGATGTGCGACGCGTAGTAGATGCCGAAGACCGTGGCGACGATGACCGCGGAGTAGGCCGAGTTCGCGAAGTCGAACAGGCACCAGGCGAGAATGCGGCGGCGGTCGGAGGAGGGCGGCACGGTCGGCAAAATGGCGGCGCGCCGGAGTCCCCGCTAGCTTCCAAGCCGTGGCTTGGACGGTCTACCTCCTGCGCTGCAACGGTGGCTCCCTGTATACCGGGATCACAAACGACCTGCGCCGCCGCCTGGCCGCGCACCGCGCGGGCACGGCGAGCGCTTATACGCGCTCGCGGCGTCCGGTGCGCCTCGCCTATCGCGAGACGCAGCCGGACCGCGGCGCGGCGCTGCGCCGCGAGGCGGCCATCAAGCGGCTCCCGCGCGAGGGCAAGCTGGTGCTCGTGCGAACCGGAAAGGGGCGCTGACGGTGCGGCCCCGGGACGCATTCGGGGCGGTGGCGGCCCTCGGGATCGCCGCCGTCTGCGTGCGACTCGGCGTCTGGCAGCTCGACCGGCTGGCGCAGCGCCGCGCGCGCAACGCAGTCCTCGTATCTCGACTTGCGCTCCCGCCGCTGGTCGTGGGACGAGCGACCCTCCCGGACTCGGCGCGCCAGCGGCGCTTGATCGCCCGAGGCGTGTTCGACTTTTCCCGCGAGTTCGTCGGGCCAGGCCGGAGCTTCGATGGCTCCCCTGGCGTGGCGTTGGTCACGCCGTTGCGGCTCGACGACGGCTCGGCCGTGTTCGTGGACCGGGGTTGGGTGCCCTCGCCTGACGCCCGACACGTCGATCAGACGCGGTACCGCGAGTCCGACACGGCGACGGTCGAAGGGCTAGGGACCGATCGTTATGACGTGGGCCCGATGCCGTACCCGGTGCTGCCGTTCATCCTTCAGCAGACGGGCACGGATGCCGCCCGGGGGCTCCCCCGACGCTGGCCTCCCCCAACCCTGGGCAACGGCCCGCATCTCTCCTACGCCCTCCAGTGGTTTAGCTTCGCGTTGATCATCCTGATCGGGACGGGTGCGTTGCTAAGAAAGGGCGCCGCTACCATTTCGGACCGTTTCTAGCGATATTCCTCGTCCACAGCCCGCGGCGTGCGCCTTACTGACACACCCTGCGGGCGTTTCATTCCGCGACGTGAGAGGAGTTTCCATGGCGGCAGCCCTTCCCCTGAAGCGCCCCGTGAAAGTTGGTGAGCTGGTGCGGCGTCGACTGCGCGAGCTGAAGCGCACGCCGCGCGAACTGGCCGAGGCGGTCCAGGTGTCCGAGACCTACATCGCTGATCTCGTCGCCGGCCGCCGACGTGCCCCGGCGCCGGGCCGGATGGACGTTTACGCGCCGATGACCAAGTTCCTCAAGCTGCACCGCAATGACCTTCCGACCTGCGCCAAGGCGGAGCGGGAGGGCGAGACCAAGAGCCGGCGGCGGGCGCATCCCGACGTGCGGCGCCACATGCTGGATTTGTGCGACCCCGTGCGGGCGCGCGGCCTGGCGCGGCGCCTCGGCCGCAAGGATGGCGCGCCCCTGGACCGGGTGATTGTGGGCCGGCTCCTGGAGGTCGCGCAGGGCTTCGTGCGCCGGCAGCTCGACGATGACGTGGGCATCCGGATCGCGGCGAGCCGGGATGGGTGCACGTACCTCGAGAAGCGGATGAAGCTGATGGAGTTCCTGGATACGACGCCGGAGGACCTCACGCCGGTGGACTGCGAGGAGTTCGTGCGGCCCCGCATCGCGGCGTGGGAGATCGACCTCGATACATATGCGATGCGGATCGTGCTGCGCTCCCAGGAGCCGGCGCCGCGGCAGGTGCGGGCGCTGAGTATCTAGGGCACCAAAGAGCACACCGTTTCAAGGAGACGCCAAGACGCCTGAGTGGTTCACAGGTGTGAGGGTGATAGGGTTGTCCCACACCCTCATACCTACAACCCACTTGGGCGTCTTAGCGTCTTGGCGTCTCCTATGCCCTTTGTTTCTGGCGCCTGTGTAGTTAGTTTTGGGGCGCAAAGAACCGCGAGCTGGCATCCGTTAGGACGGTCCCGCTCAGGAGCGGGTTCCGGCGCTGTACACACGCCCGGTCTCATTCCCCAGGTTCACAACAGTTGGCGACGTTTGCGACGTGGTGACACACGGTCACCCGCAGCGCGCGTGTGTGTGCAGTAAAGGAGTAGTATGCCATTTGCAGCCCTGGGCCTAGCGCCCGAGCTCGTCCGTGCCGTGGCCGATGAAGGCTACGCGCACCCCACCCCCATTCAACAGGAAGCGATCCCGCTGGCCCTGGCGGGCCGGGATCTGATCGGCTCCGCCCAGACCGGCACCGGCAAAACCGCCGCGTTCGTCTTGCCGATCCTGCAGCGTCTCACGCCCGGCTCTCGCGGTGTGCTGCGCGCGCTGATCCTCGTGCCCACCCGCGAGCTGGCGGAGCAGGTAGTGACGAGCATCCGCGCCTACGGGCGGCACACCCATCTCAAGGGGGCCGCCGTTTACGGCGGCGTCGGGATGGAGCCGCAGACCCGCGCCTTGAAGCACGGCGCCGACATCGTAGTCGCCACCCCCGGCCGCCTGCTCGATCACATGGAGCGGGGCCACGTCAACTTTTCGAAACTTGAGATCCTGGTGCTCGACGAAGCCGACCGGATGCTCGACATGGGGTTCGCGCCCGACGTGCGCCGCATCCTGAACGCCCTCCCCGGAGAGCGGCAGACGATGCTGTTCTCGGCGACGATCTCCCCCGAAGTGGACGCGCTGGCGCGCCGCGCCCTGAACGGGCACGCCTCGGTCGAAATCGGCCGCCGGGCGCAACCGGCCGAGGGGATCGAGCACGTGATCGTTGCGGTGGACAAGCTACAGAAGCGGGGCGCGCTCGCGTCCATCCTGAAGGCCAAACCGGCCGGTCAGACGCTGGTCTTCACCCGCACCAAGTACGGGGCCGACAAGCTCGTCACGCACCTGCGGCG
>WNGB01005199.1_pt2 | contig 12509 bp, 10 predicted proteins | sample 5400681 | NCBI WGS metagenome assembly WNGB01 (sample SAMN13153367, study PRJNA577476) | soil metagenome | isolation source: 115 cm soil or saprolite under grassland replicate 2 | place: USA:California | collected 2016-06-15 | reverse complement strand
TCACGGCACCGGCGGTCGGATCGACGTTGTCCGGGACGGCGGTTACCGTCTCCGCCAGCGCCTCCGACAACGTCGGCGTTGTCGGCGTGCAGTTCAAGCTCGACGGCGCCAACCTGAGCGCGGAGGACACCACCGCGCCGTACTCGATCGCCTGGAACACCGCCGCCGCCGCGAACGGCCTCCATACGCTCAGCGCCGTGGCCAGGGACGCCGCCGGAAACACCGCCACCGCCACCGGGATTGCGGTGACCGTCAGCAACGTCCTCTCCGCGGCCTGGCCAAACCAGCCGGCCGGCTTCGTCACGGTCAACGATCAGCCGTGGAATCTCTTGACCGGCAACGGCTGGAACTATCTGCGGCGCACCAGTGCCAGGGACGATGGCATCATCGCGGACCTCACCGCGCCGTTTTCGTCCCCCAACGCGCTGCAGATCGTCTACACCGCCGGCTGCTGCATCGACGCAGAGCCCAGCGTCCACTGGATCGGCCTGTCCACCGTCTCCGAAATCTACACCGGCTGGTGGATGAAGCTCTCGTCGAACTGGATTCCCAATCCCGCCGGCGGCGGCAAGATCACCTTCCTGTGGACGACCCCCGGGGTGGGTCAGGTCTACTCGAACCTGTACCACCAGGGCGGCGACGAGGTGAAGTGGCACCGGGTCGAGTTCTACTACGAGTGGGGCAACGGCAACGGCATCATCCGCTGGTGGGTCGATGGGGTGCTGAACGGAAACTACACCAACGTCATCTACCCACCGGGCGGGGTCGGCTTCAACCAGTTCGAGTTTGCGCCCACCGTCCAGTTCGGGGGCTCGGCCGACCGGTACATGTACATCGACCACACGCACGTCAGCACCCCGTGAAGCCGGCGCGGCCCTCGGGGCGGAATGACAGGCAGGCAAGGGACGCCCGAAAGCGATCAGGGGGGCCCGAGGCCCCCCTGATCTTCCTGGATCGACGACGAAAGGGTGGCGCCTACGTACGCCCGACCTTCCCGCTTCGTATCATGACGCTGTCGAACTCGACTATTCGCAGCTCCGCGTCGCGCAGGACGGGGAACATTCCCGTCAGTTCAAACCCCATGTCGTTCACGGACGAGATCGCCTCCAGGTACCCTGTCATTCCCTCGTAGATCGGTTTCACCGACAGTTCTGATTGCACCCCGAGGATGCGCTCCAGATAGGCACCCGCACCTTCGAGCACCTTGAGGTCGTAACCCTGGGTGTCGAGCTTCACGAAGACGCGAGGGCCTTCGACGCCACTGATACAGTCTTCAATGATGCTGTCCAATCGTCGTAGTGCGACCGTCTCGGTCCGGTTGACCTCGCTGTAGCGGCCGAATTGATCCAGGCTGTAGCGATTGGGAACCAAGACGGAGCTGAATTGCATGAGGTTCGTCACGTTGATCGGAACGGTTCCGTCTTCGCTCCCAAGCGCCATCCGGTGCGCCGTCCACTTCCGGTCTCCCGCAAGACGCTGCTCCAGAATGGCGAAGTTCGCGAGGATCGGCTCGAACGATACGATGTGCCCCTGGTAGCCGATGTTCCGCAGGAACCGGCCGTACTGACCGACATGGGCGCCCACGTCCAGGACGCAGTTGATCCTCAGCCGTTCGAACACGGTGGCGAGATGGGCGCTGAGCAACTCCACCCCCGGCAGTTTCCCGATTTGACACCCGGCGAGAGTGGCGCCCCTCCTCATGGGTTCTTTCAGCCAGTTCGGGGTCCACTGGCTGGCCTTCTCATACAGCTCGGCCATCATGAGAGCTCCCCGCGGGCTCTCACTTCCGGGCCGATGCGACCGGCTGGTGCCCGCCCGAAGGCGGCGTCGTCTCATCCGATCGCCGGGTGCTCACATACGTGTGGTCGATGTACATGTACCGCTCCGCCGGCCCGACGAACTGCACGGTCGGCGCAAACTGGAACTCCTGGAACCCGGTCCTCGAGGCGGGCGGATAGTGGACATCCGTGTAGTCTCCGTTGAGCTTGTCGTCCACCCACCAGCGAATGATCCCGTCCTTCGACACCCCGGGCGTGGTCTCCCACCGGTAGTAGAACTCCATCCGGTGCCACTCCCCCGGTCTGATCCAGGTCGTCGCGACGTTGGGTAACCAGACACGCTGCCCATAGGGCGCCCACTCCGTATTCGCCCCGATCCGGTACGGAGGCCCGGGAACGGTGCCGTCGTCCGAGGGATGGTAATAGTTGGTATAGACCTGCCCGGCCCCATTCTCGGCAAAGAGGAACGTGATCTTGCCGCCCCCCGCCGGGTTCGAGATCCAGTTCGGCGAGAGCTTGATCCACCAGCCGGTGTACACCTCCTGCACCCAGGGGAGGCGGATCCAGTGCACACTGGGCTCGCTGTCGGGCAACATGTCGGGCGTGTAGACGATCTGGAGCACGTTCGAAGGCGAAAACGGCGCCGAAGCATCGGTAGTGATGGTGGCGTCCTTGGAGCTCGTCCGCCTCAGGTAGCCCCACTCCTCCCGCTGCTCGCGCGTACCGGAGAACGACCCTCGTAGGCGCTCGAGAGCACGACCGACATACCCTCCCGCTCGCACATCCGGCCGCGCCAAACGGTCCCACGGCTGATCGTTGAACGGCACGAAACCGGTCGGCTCGTTCGGCCAGATACTCACGGCCAGCTTGCGTGTCACGGACGATCCCGTCCGCGTTGCCGCCGGCAGACACCCGATGTAGCTTCTCGCGGCCACTAGGTGATCGAACCTGAACTGTCCCGCGACGCCGCCCAGCTCCCCGGGAGCATAGACCTGGAGCCAGAGCCAGTTCGGGTTGAGGGCGGCATCGCTCCGCCACCGGAAGCCCTCGAAGGGGACGCCCGCCGGATCCTGGGTGAAAATCCCCCTCGACCACGAACCCTTCGGAAACCCCGGACCCAGGTGGCTGACCTTCACACCGTCGAGCCAGATCGCATGCTCGCCGTTCGAGGCCGTGACCGGATCGTTGAGCTTGACCATCTGCTCCACGCACGTCCATCGCCCGGTCTGGACCTGCACCGCCGGATCGTTGAGGAGCAGGTTTCCCCAGAAATTACCGTCGGCCGACTGGTGCATGTCCATCCAGTAGTCGTAATGATCATAGCGTCCGGTCGCGGGGTTCCGTTCCGCGGCCGCGCTGAAACGGTCGTTGCCGGACGGTCTCACCCCGGCCTGGGGGTTCGGCCACGCGAGCGGGGGGTTGTACCCGCCCATCCAGAGGCCGTGATGGCTGTACGCGCCGCCGGTTGGATACTTGATGTAGTAGCGGACGTAGAGCGTATCCGCCACCCCGGCGCTCAACTGCTTGTAGAGATGCCCACCGGTATTGACGCCGCCCCCGATCCAGGGAATCGTGAGCGACTGGGCACCGGGGCTCCCCGGCGGTACATCGGCGCCGAACGCCATGGCCGCCCCATTGAGCACATCCGTCCACTCGGCGAAGAGCGCGGGGAGCGCGGCTTCCTCGAACCGCTCCACGAAGAGCACGTCGGGGTGGCTCTCGATGCCCACGTCGCCAGGGTAGAGGGCCGCCAGGCCGCCCGGGGCATTGTTGGACACGGTCGGTGTCGTCGATTGCGCGTTCTCACTCGGCGGCGCGCACGCGAGGGCCGCCGCGACGACGCCGATGACGAGCACCGCGCGGCGCTTGAACGGGTGCTGCCCCTGCGCTTTCACCGCTCCGGTCCTCCGGTGCCTCGCCCTCATAAGCATCGGGTGATCGGGTGAGCGACGCACTAGCGCACGGAGGTGGCGGAGACGGCCACCGGCGCGGAAGGAGTGAATCGTTTCTTGAGGGCCAGGAACGGCTTCTCGATCACGAAGTACGAACCGGAAGCGACCACGATGCAGACGGCGACGCTCACCATGAATTGAGCCGCCGGCGGCAGGGGAAGCCGCGCTCCCACCCCCAGGCCCCATACGTGCCAGAGGTACAGCGGATACGAGATGATCCCGAGATAGCGGACGACGGGATGCTGCAGCCATGACCACAGTGGGTGACGGTACAGTTGCAGGACCTGTACGAGCAACACCATCACGAGGAACGCATCCACCGTGAAGCCGAGGGAGTAGTGGTAGGAGGCGATCGTCGCGCATCTCGACACAAGCAATAGCCCGAGAGAGACGAGGGGGAGCAGCGCGGAACGAGCCGCCAGCCGAGCGAGGCGGAGGAACCAGCGCTCGCGCGTACCGAGCGCGAGGAAGCAGCCTACGGCGACGTTGTCGAACCGCGTGTCGAAGGCGTTGTACACGTACGGCGTACCAACGCCCAGGTCGAGGTACAGGTAGGATCGCCACGCCGCGATGGCCGCGATGACGAGAGCAAGGATCGCGAGCGCACGCCCCCGACCCCGTCGGACGAGCATGAGCAGGACGAGCGGCCAGAGCGCATAGAATTGCTCTTCCACGGCCAGGGACCATGCGTGGGCGATAGAGGTCGGCGGATGGCCGTGCGTCGCGTTGTAGTAGTTCACGAGATAGAAGAAGCCGGAAAGCCCGAACGCCCCGTTCCACGGATGGCCGCGGAAGTAATCGATGAGGCATGAGACGGTGATGAAGAAGTAATAGGCCGGGAAGATCCTCAATACGCGCCGGGAGTAGAAGTTCCGCAGGGAAATGGTGCCGGCCGTGTCGTACTCGTTCAACAGCAACCAGGTGATGAGGAACCCGCTCAGTACGAAGAACGCGCTGACCCCGAGGTCACCGGGAATGGGCGAACCGAAGAAGTGGCACGCGATGACGATGAAGACGGCGACCGCCCGCAGGCCGTCGAGGCCAGGAAGGTGGTGACGTTGCAGAACGGTGCCCAGGTCCTCCGACTTCGCCGCGGGGACGAGGCTCACCAGAGCGGCCGGGCTCGAGGCGGCCACCGGCATGCCGCCGAAGCTCGGCGAGCGTCCGGGTTTGCGATCGACCATGCTCGACATGCTCAGACCCGCCTGGACGATCAGCTCGTGGGCGAGGGTAGCTCGGGGTAGGGCACGAGCGGGCGCCGCGCGCCCCGACGCACGAGATCTCGCAGGCCGAACAGACGCAGCCCCAACCTGGCCGGCGTGTCGCTCCTCGTGACGCAGTATCGCGGAAGGGACTCTCGATGCGCGCCGTTGAGATTGGCGCCGGCGACGCTCAAGGAGGCGGTCATGCCCGCGGCGCGCGCTACCCGGAGCGTGCGCTCGTCGTAGAGACCGAACGGAAGGGCGAGAATCGGAAGCACCCTCGTAAGCCGCTCTCGCAGGTCGGCGTGGGCGGCGGCGATCTCCTGCCTCAGGTCGGCGTCGGAAAGCAGAGGCAACACGGGATGAGACACGGTGTGTACCCCGACCTCGACCCCTGGGATGGTGGCCAGCTCGGTCAGCTCCGCGAAGGTCATCGACCGATGCCGCGTCCGCCCACCGGCCTGGTCTTCCAGGGCTTGAAGCGCCGGCTCCAGGTGACTCGGCCAGCGCCCGGCGTACGCGGCCAACAACCACTGCCGTAACGGGCGCAGGGGACCGTGCTCCCGGGGCTGCCCCTGCCGGTACGCCTCGGGAAGGCCGCACGCGGTCTCGAAGGCGCGCCACCGATCCGGGGTGACTCGCGGGAACGCGTCATCGATCCGGTCCCACCAGTAGGTCGCCCCGGTCGCAGCCGCCCGGGTGACGACGAAGACCGTGATGGGGACCGCTTCCGCCGAAATGAAGTCCGCGAAGTCCCCGGTCAGGGCCGCGTAGGCATCGTCGAACGTCACGGCGATGAGGCCCGACGTGCTCCGGCGCGCCTCCTGGCGCCGGACCAGCTCGCCGAGGGACACCAGCTCACCCAGGCCGCGCGCAGCGCCGATGATGGCCTTGAAGGCCTCGAGCGATACGTGGGCCGTTCCTTCGGCCGGAAGCTCGGGGGTGGTGACGCTGTGAAAGGCGAGAATCGCGCCGCCCGGCGTGAAGCGGCGCATCGTCATCCGCGACAATCGGTTCAGGGACCGCCTAATCATGACGGCCGTTCCCTCCCGCGGTGGCCGACATCACCTCGACCATGCGGCCCACCACCCGCGGCCACGTGAAGAGGCGCTCGGCCCGTCGACGGCCGGCCTCTCCCATCGTCACGGCCAGCGGGCGGTCGCCAAGCAAGCGCAGCAGGCGGTCCGTCAGGGCGTCCACGTCGTCGACCGGCACCGTGAATCCGGTTTTCCCGTCCGCGATGATCTCCGGAACCGCCCACGCGCGCGGGCCAACGCAGGGAAGGCCGAAGTGCATCGCTTCCACGAAGGCGACCCCGAACGGCTCGAACCTGGTCGGCAGGGCGAACACGTCGGCCGAGGCGTATGCCGCGGCGAGCGCGGCGGCGCCGGCGGGCTGCTTCCTGTCCAGCTCGCCCAGGCACTTGATGCCGGGGCCCTGGACGTATCCGACGGGTACGCCCGCCAGCACCAACTCGGCGGCGGGCATACGCGTCCTCACGCGGCGGAAGCTTTCCACCAGCACGTCACCCCCCTTGCGGTGAAACTGCAGGCCCACGAAGAGCACGGTCGGCGGATGGCCGTCGGCGGGCCCGGGGGGAACGCTCCGTACGCGGTCGGGAGTGAGGTTCGGCCCGGCGTACACCGTCCGCACCCGGTCGGGGGGGATCCCGAAGTCGTCCACGAACGATCGACGCAGCCGCTCGCTCAACGGGAAGATCGCGGCGGCGCCGCGGTAAACCGCGAACTCTCGGCCCTCGATGGCCGCCAGATCCGACGCGGTCAGCGCGGCCGCGTCGCTGTAGCCGGTGCGCGCACCGTACTGGGCCATTCGGATGTTCGAATCGCAGCAAAGGTAGTAAGGGACCTGTCCGGGCCGCATCCGAAACGTCGCGCCGACCTGCACGATCGCATCGATCCGCTTCGCGCAGTCGGCCACATGGCGGTTCGCCCGTCGCGATCGCAGCCGGAAAGGCAGGCCGGAGAGGTGGTATCGGGTGCCCCACCGGTGTCGATCGGGCGAGAAGGTCGCCGCCGCCGCCAGACCGCGGTCGACGCCGTAGAGGGCGACATCCCTGGCCTCCACCGTGTGACCATCCGACCGCAGCTGATCGACGAGGCTCTTGGAGATACCCGACCAGGAGCTCCAGGACTCGGCATCTCCCTCGCAGAGCCACAAGACCCTCATGGGGCCTCCTCCTCAACGAGCACTGACGTAGCTGTGGTCGATGTACATGTACTGCTCGGCCCGGGGCGGGTTCTGCACGGTCGGCGCGAACTCGAATTGCTGAAAGCCGACTCCACCGGCCGGGAAGGTCACGTTGGTGTAATCGCCGTTGAGCGCGCCATCGACCCACCAGCGCAGAATGCCATCCCGCGCTCCCGGGCTCGACTCCCACTTCACGTACCAGGCAAACCCGTACCAGCGGTCGTAGGAGACGCTGCTCGTGGTCACGTTTGCCGGCCAGATCTTCTGCCCGTACGGCGCCCATTCCGTGTTCACGATGACCCGGTGCGGGGCGCGGGGGTCGATGAGGCTCATGTAGACCTGGCCCTGCCCGTCCGGCCAGGTATGTAGGAACGTCATCTTCGCGGCCCCGGCGGGACTCGCGGTCCAGTTGGGCGACAGCTTCATCCACCAGCGCGTGTAGACCGCTCTCGGTCGAGCGAGGCCGATCCAGTGGACGCTGGGCTCACTGTCCGCGGCCATGCCGGGGGTGAACACCATCCGCAACACGTGCGGCGGCGAGAAGGGAGCGGCGGCGTCGCTCACGATGTCGGCGTCCTTGGCGCTGGTCCGTCGGAGGTACTGCCAGCCATTGGTCGTCAACCCGTTCCACGGCTGAACGTTGAGCGGGACGAGTCCTTGCGGTTCCTGCGGCACCGCCGTGGGGCCCCGCACATCCTCGATCAGCCGCAAGGGGCTGCCTCCGCACACGGCCGTCGCCACGCTCGCGATCAGAAGGCCGAGGCCCCCCGGCGTCCGCGTCCATGCTCGATCCCGTTTCACGAGAGGACCTCAAGGAGATCGGCGCCGCTCGGCGGCCATGGGCAAACCGGCCGCCCGGGCGGTTTGCCGGCCGCGCGGCGTCCCGAGCAGGTCATGGTACGTGTCCACGTACCGGCGGACCATCTGCGAGACGTCATACTCGGCGGCCGCGCGAAGGGCGGCCCGTTCGCCCAGCTCCCGCGCTCGATGGGGATCGCTCAAGAGCCTGTCGAGCGCGGCCGCGAGCGCGGCCGAATCGCCGGGCGCCACGAGGATCCCGGCCTCACCGCCGGCCAGGACGGCGCCTACTTCGCCCACGTCGCTCGCCACGATGGGGCAGCCGGCAAACATCGCCTCGAGGAGCGCGAGGGGCAGCCCCTCGGACAGCGATGGAAGGACGAACGCGTCGGCGACGGCCAGGATGGCCGCGATGTCCGAACGGAGACCGAGCAGGTGCATCCGGTCCCCGACGCCGAGATCGTGGGCGAGAGCAGACAACGCGCCCTCCATTTCGCCGCGTCCGGCCACGGCCACGTGCAGCGTCGGATGGCGCCGGACGACAAGCGGCAGCGCGCCGATCAGGAAGCGGTGTCCCTTCACCGGGTACAGGTTGCCGACGGAAACGACCAGGCGATCCTCCGGTCGGAGCCGTAGCTCGTCGCGCAGCGTCGTGCGTCCGGGCCGCCCGTGGCGCACGCCATTGGGGATCACCGTGATCGCCGACGATCGAACCCAGAGGTCGCGGCTCAGGTCACGGGCCAGGCCGGTCGAGACCGCCACCGTCCGTCCGCTGAGAGCCACGCCGGCGCGCAGCGCCACGCGACGACGGAGCCGCCCGCGGTAATAGCGGCTGCCGTGCATCGTCATGACGTGAGGGATGCCGGCTCGCCAGGACGCCCAGGCCCCGTAGACCGCCATCGTGAACTCATGGCTGTGGGCGACGACGACTCGGTGCCGGCGAAGGGCCGCTTCCAGCCACCGCGCGGAACGGGGCGACACGGGTCGCTCCAGACGGAAGTACTCGATCGCCACGCCTGATCCTTCCAGCTCACGCGCGAGCCAGCCCTCGCCGCCGGCGGGGAGGAACGCCACGTTCCATGCCCCCGCCTCCTGCAGCGTGGCGGCGACGTGGGCCAGGACTCGCTCGGCGCCGCCGGGCCCGTCCGTTTCGATCAGGTGCGCGATCCGCAGCCCGGCGACGTTGCCGAGGGGTGGCATCATCGGGCCCTTCGCACGCTCCGGATGGGCACCGCTCGCGCCCGATCGTCGACGGTGTCCCGCACGGCGGCCACCTTCTTCAGGCCGACGGCCATGGCCAGCAGCGTGTAGAGCATCTCCGAGTAGGCGAGCGACAGGAAGAACGCGCCCACCACGAAACCGATCAGCGACGCCGTCAGCGCCTGGGTGAGCTGCGTGAGCCGGTCCGGGGTGCCTTCCGACGTGCGCTCGTCCGGCCTCGCCCGGCGCAGCGCCACGAACGCGCTCGCGATCACGGTCAGGAACAGCCCGAGACCGACGATGCCCAGCTCCGCGCCGACCTGGACGTAGCTGTTGTGCGCGGCGTTCCATCGCACGCCGACCCCGAACTGTTGACGATCGGCGAGTTCGCTGGCCGTTCCCACCACGACGACGGCGACGAACGCGGTGACCGCGACGCGCCGCCCGAGCGGGATCGCGGAGTATCGGAGCACGACGAACCCCGCCATCGCGACGAGGGCGATGAACCCGCCGCGGGATCCGGTACGGACGAACGCCACCGTGATCAGCGCCAGGGCGACCAGCGCGAACACGCGGGCCGTGAGCCGCCGGCCGCCGTGAAGGAAGTAGAGGCCGAGGGGCATGGCCGTCACCAGGAACGTCGCGAGGTCGTTGGCGTCGTAATAAAAGAGGTGTCCCAGCCGCCAGTCGGCTCCCGCGCCGACGTTGAACTCGGCGATCGCCACGCTGGCATAGGCGGCCGCCGCCAGCAGGTAGACCATCGCCAGACGCTCGACGTCGCGGACGCCGCGCACCGCGCCCGCGACCAGGATGAACAGCAGGACGGTCTTTATGAAGCTGCCGAAGACCAGCTCGAGGCTGTTGCCGACCACCAACGCGCCGGGGACCGACAGCACCATCCAGATGAGGAACGCCAGGAGGTACTTCGTCGTGGGCGTGAAGATCCGATCGAGCCGGCGCTCCTGGTGGCGATCGAGCACGTACAGGACGGTGGCGAGGAGTCCCGTCAGCATCGCGGGCCGGAGCACCTCGAGCGCCGGGAAGAGCTGGTGGACACGCCCGACGGCCGTGAGGATGTGCCCGGCGACGCAGAGCAGCAACGGATCCCAGCGCATGTCCGCCGGGCGGGCCACGGGGGCGCTCCAGGCCGCGGGAGCGGGCAGGGTCGAAGCCGTCGACCTAGAAGTAGCCGTAGCGTGCCTCGGCCCGGATCGGTCCCGCGTCGTCGGCCAGACGACGGGATGGTGCGTTCATCACCGCCCGATAGGCGTCGATCATCTGCCGGCCGACCACGTCCCAGCCATACAGGCGCCGCGCGGTGGCCCGGCCGGCCTCGCCCAGCCCCCGGCGCAGGCGCTCGTCTCCCAGCACCGACCGGACGGCATCCGCGAAGTCCCCGGGGTCGTCCCTGATCAGGATGTTCACGCCGTCGGCGGCGGCCAGGCCTTCGCAGCCGATGGAGGTGCTGACGACCGCCTTCCCCATCGCCCAGGAATGGAGGATCTTCAGTCGGGTACCGCCGCCCACGCGAAGCGGTACGATGTGACACGCCGCGTCGCGCATCAGCGGCTTGACGTCCTCGGCATAACCGGTCAGCTCGACGCCGTGTTGCTCGCGGTATTCCCGCCGCTGTTCCGCCGAGGCCCGGCCGATCCAGCGTACGGGCACGTCGGCGCCCCCGCGGCGGAGACGCGGCAGGATCTGCGCGCAGAAGAACTCCAGGGCGTCGAGGTTCGGGAACGGGTTCGTGCCCCCCACGAAAGCGAGGCCGGTACCGGTCGCGGCGTCGGGCCGGAACTCCTCCATGTCGACGCCGTTGGGGACGACGGCGAAGCGCGCCGAGGCGGCCTTGCCCTCCAGCAGCTCGGCGTCCCGCCCGGAAACGGTGACGTTCAGGGCGATCCGCGCGCACCAGTCGCGCTCCACCCGATCCATGAGCCGGGCTTGGTAGGAGAGGTATGCCCTCCGCCAGGCGCTGCGCTCGAGGGCGGCGCGGCGCCGGAGGAGCGCCGACTCCACGTCGTGGTGCACGCAGACCACGGGCAGCGCCTCGCAGGCCGGCAGGTAGGCGGCCAGGTCAAGGCTGTCGACGTGCACGAGATCGAAGGCCCTCGCCCTCAGCAGCTCCGTGAGCCGCCGGCGAAAGGCGCGCGATTCGTACAGGTATGTGGTATAGACCCGACCCCGCGCCGCGCTCCGCGCGTGATCCCAGGCATACCTCAGCCGGCGGTGGCGCTGGGGGATGGCGAAGATCTCGACGTCGGCGAGCCGGCGCAGCGCCGTCCGGCTCGCCTCGAGGTCCCATTGCGCGGCCCCGCTGCCCGCCCGCTCGAAGCACAGCGCGGTGACCTCGAAGACCCGCGAGAGCAGGCGAAGCACGTGATAGGTCCGGATCCACACGCCGCCGTCGGGCGGGAACGGCGTCGTCTGACAGAGGAACAGCAGTCGAGGCCGCCGGGTCAGCTCGCCCACCGCATCCTCCATGCCTCGAACATGATCACGGCCCACATGGCCGGGCCGGCCGGTCGCCGGCCTTCCTGCAGCTCCCTCCATCCGTGAGCGATGAGCGCCGGGTCCAGCAATCCGCGGCGGCGCAGCCCGTTCGCGAACAGGACGTCCTCGGCCCAACTCCGGAGCGGCCCCCGCAGCCACTGATCAATGGGCACCGAGAATCCCATCTTGGGGCGCTCGACGACGTGCCTTGGCACCCGGCGGTACAGCACCTGGCGCAGGATCCACTTCCCGACGGCGCCGCGCACCTTCAGCGAGTGCGGCAAGCGCCACGAGAACTCCACCACTCGGTGATCCAGCAGGGGCGCCCGAACCTCGAGGCTCACGGCCATGCTCGCGCGATCGAGCTTGGCGAGTAGATCGTCCGGCAGATACACCGTCTGGTCGGCGAGCATCATCCGGTCCAGCAGATGCGAGGGCGGGCTCTCGTCCAGGATGCGTCCGTTCTCGTCCCGGGCGGCTCCCTGATCCACGACCAGGTCCTCGGGATGCTGCCAGGCCGAGAGCAGGGACCGGTACATGTCTCCGACGGAGGCCGCGCCCATGAGGCTGCTCACCTTGTGGATGCGCTCGCCGACACGCGACCCGCCGAGCCCCGGCACCACCGTCGCCGTGAAGCGGGATAGCCGATCCCAGGTCATCGCGGGCACGCTGCCGATGCCGGCGCCGACCGGCTGGCGTACGAACCGCGGCACGCGGCTGATGCGCGACAGCATGCGGGTGCCGTACACGTAACGGTTGTAGCCGCCGAACACCTCGTCGCCTCCGTCACCCGACAACGCGACCGTCACGTGGCGGCGGGCGAGCTGCGACACGAGCAGCGTCGGCAACTGCGATGGATCCGCCAGCGGCTCGTCGAA